>Ga0307515_10010751_pt1 | contig 17470 bp, 15 predicted proteins | sample 17_EM_MG_FD_194513 | JGI IMG/M metagenome (GOLD analysis project Ga0307515, IMG submission 194513) | Populus trichocarpa ectomycorrhiza microbial communities from riparian zone in the Pacific Northwest, United States - 17_EM | ecosystem: Host-associated > Plants > Roots > Unclassified | place...
CAGGAACACCCACTTGTTGTCCGTGATCGACAGGATCGCACCTGAGAGCAGCTGCGCGGCCTGGCTGACGGTGAGCAGCCATGCGAAGATCGATGCTGCGGTCACGATGAAGAGCACGGATGCCGTTGTTTCGATCGTGTCGAAGGTCGCGCGCGCCAGAGTGGACATGGTCATCGTCCGATAGCGGACCAGGCCGAGGAACAGCGACCACAGCACCGCCGCGACCGCAGCCTCCGTCGGCGTGAACCAGCCCATTGTCATGCCGCCGATGAGGATGATCGGCGTCATCAGCGCCATGACGGCCGAGAAGTCGAAATACCAGTCCAGCGCGAGCAGTGCGACCAGCGCAATGCCGACGGAAATATTCATGGACAGCCCTGCGGCCATCAGCACATAGACCAGCACCGGGAACGAGAGGACGACGACAACTTCGATCGAGGCTGACAGAAGCTGCTTCATCTCGAAGGGCGTGTCGGAGCCCCAGCCACGCTTGTAGGCGAAGATGGCGACGGTGACCATCATCAGCACGGTCATGATGACGCCCGGAACGATGCCCGCCATGAAGAGTGCGCCGATCGAGACATTGGCCATCATGCCGTAGATGACGAAAGGCAATGACGGCGGGAAGATCGGCCCCAGCGTCGCGGACGCCGCGGTGACGCCGACGGCGACTTCCACGGGATAGCCGTGATCCTTCATCGCCTTGATTTCGATCGTGCCGATGCCGGCGGCGTCGGCCAGCGCCGTGCCCGACATGCCGGAAAAAATCACCGAGCCGATGATGTTGACCTGCGCGAGGCCGCCTTTCATCCAGCCGACGAGTGCCACGGCGAAGGAATAGATGCGGCCGGTGACGCCGGCCGAATTCATCAGGTTGCCGGCGAGAATGAAGAAGGGCACGGCGAGTAGCGGAAAGCTCTCGACACCGGCGATCATGCGCTGGGCGGCGATGATGTCGGGGGCCACGTTGTAGAAGACGAGATAGAGAATCGAGGCCGAGGCCATCGAGATGGCAACGGGCACGCCCACGAGCATCAGGACGAGAAAGGAACCGACGAGCAGCAGCATGGATCAATCCTCGATTGTCTGGAATTCTTCCGGCCGCTCGAGCACCGAATAGCCGCGGCGCTGGTTGGCGATGAAGACCTGGATGGAACGGAAGAACATCAGCACGAAGCCGGCCAAGACGCTGTAGAAGACGATGCTGCGCGGCAGGTTGACAGTCACCATGCGCTCATGAGCGACGATCGCCACGTAACGCCACATGAGCCAGCAGGCATAGGCGAAGAATGTGATGCGGACGAGGTCGACGAAAACAGCCATGCCGCGCGCGATCCGCGCGGGCAGGTAATGGTAGAGCACGTCCACCTGAATGTGCCGCGACAGCCGCACGCACATGACCGAACCCAGGAACACCACGGCGATGAGGCAGTTCGTGGCGATTTCCTCGGTCCATGCATAGGAATTGTTGAGCACGTAGCGGGTGAAGAACTGCAGGAAGACGCAGCCGGTCATTATCCAGAAGACGATGAGCGTCAGCCAGTCCTCGAACGCATACTGGGATATATCGGCGGTCGGCGCGGCATCCTCGAAGGAATGCGCGAGTTCCTCCGCCGTGATCGGTGTATGGACTTCCTTTGACATGGGGGTCATCCGGCGAATGGAGAGTGCGGAAGGCCGGGCGCCTGTTGGGGAACGCCCGGCGCGGCTAGGTCACTTGATGGCGCGGATGGCGTCCCAGTCTTCCTTCACATAGCCGAAGTCCTCCAGCTTGACCGTTTCGTTGACGGTCTTTTCGAAATCGGACTTGTCGACTTCGGCGACATCGATGCCCTTCTCCTTGAAGGTGCCGACAAGCTTCTGCTCGCGCTCCTCGATGATCTTGGTGGCGCGTTCGGCCGCTTGCTGCATCACCTCCGTGAAGATCTGCTTGTCAGTGTCCGAGAGCTGCGACCACAAGGTCTTCGAGATGAGCGTGTTGAGGTGGTCGACGATATGGCCGGTCAGCACGATATGCTTCTGCACTTCGTAGAACTTCTTCGCTTCGATCGTCGTGAGCGGATTTTCCTGCGCTTCGACCGTGCCGTTCTGTAGCGCGAGATAGACCTCGGCAAATGCGATCGGCGTGGTGTTGGCGCCGCAAGCCCGCGGCATGGCGAGATAGGCCGGCACGTCTGGCACGCGTATCTTGAGGCCCTGCATGTCGGCGCATTTGGCAATCGGTCGGTTCGATGTCGTATGGCGCGTGCCATAATAGGTAACCGCCGTGATGTGGTTGCCCGATGCATCCTCATAGCCCTTGGCAAGCCGCTTGAAGACATCGCTCTTGGTATAGGCGATCAGATGTGCCGGATCCCGGAAGATATAGGGGAAATAGGTGACCCCGATCGGCGCATATTCGCGCGCGGCAAAGCTCGAGCCCGATATGATGATGTCGACCGTGCCGAGCTTGAGCCCTTGGTTGAGGTCGGCTTCCTTGCCGAGCTGCGAGGCGGGGAAGACGTCGATCTTGTAGCGGCCCTCGGTGCGCTTGCCGATCTCCTCGGCGGCCCACACCGATTCCGTGTGGAACGGTTCCGACGTCTCGTAGACATGCGCCCATTTCAACGCAGTCTGGGCCTGAGCGGCCAAGGCTGAGGCCAAGGCAAGGGCCGTCGCCCCGAGCAATGTGGTCAATCCGAACTTCATAACTTTACTCCTCCTAAGTTGACGCCAGGAATCCTCTGGCTCAGATGTTGCCGACGCGCCTCCACGCGGCGGGTATGGTGCCGTCGCCAGCCTCCTCTTCGAAGCTTTTCGACAGGCGGATCTGGGATTGTTCGAGATGGGCACGCATGGCTGCGCGGGCCGCGGCGGGATCGCCCGAGGCGATCGCGTCGCGGACGGCGCGATGCTCCTCCATCGCCGCTCGCCAGGTGTCGGTGTTTTCAAAGTAGCTTGCCAGCTTCTCGAAGTAAGGCGTCATCCGCATGTCGTGGATGCTGCCGATGAAGCGATTGAGCGTGGCGTTGGCGATGATCCCCGAAACGATGACGTGGAAATCCCGATCCAGCGCCAGGGCCTGCCGTCTGTCGTCAAGCGCCAGTGCCATTTCCGCGAGATTGTCATCCATCTGCGCGATGTGTTCCGACCGGACGAGCCGGGCTGCCTCCTCGGCGACGCCGCATTCCACGACGGCCCGTGCTCTCAGCAGTTCGAACGGCCCTTCGAAATCCTCGGGCGGGGTGCCGGCGGTCGGCGTTTTGCGCGCCGTCACATAGATGCCGGATCCCATGCGGATGTCGATGAAGCCCTCTACTTCCAGTACGATCAGCGCTTCACGAACTGTGGGGCGGGAGACGCCGAGCATCTGCGCGAGTTCGCGTTCTGCCGGCAGGCGGGAACCGGATCCCAACTCGCCGCGTTCAATCAAGCCGCGCATTTGGTCCGCGACCTGCCGATAAAGGCGTCTTGATTCCACCGCGGAAAACATTCGATCCTCCCAGCCACTAAACACCGGTCAGGTGGTCAAGTGGTCATACCAATAGTGTGTTTATACCCTTTGCCGGCTTTGTCAATCGTGTTGAGTGCTCCCCGGTCAAAAGACGCCGAGGGTGCGGTCGCGTGGAACCAAGATGTCAAACTCGCTCCAGTTGCCGCGTGCCCATCCCTCGTCGGCGTCACGTGGCATCTCTCTTCATGTCGCCTTTCGGTGCGCTTCCTCCATCCTACGGACTTCAAGGCCTGACCCAGCCGTCTTCGCAGGAAAAGCCGCAACTGATGTTCGCCAAGCGGATGGAACTGAATTGCAAAGTAGGCTCGGGCACTGCAGATTGGGCGCGTATGCCAAGCCGCTGTTCGCATAACCAAGGTACAATCGACGCAGGGAGGCCAGAATTGTCAAATTATCACGCAGTCTATGACCGCTGGAAGAAAGATCCGGAGGGATTCTGGGCGGATGCGGCACGGGAGATTGACTGGTTCGCGCCTTGGCAGAAGGTGTTCGACCCAGACCAGGGTGTTTACGGCCGCTGGTTCGCGGGGGCGTCATGCAATACCTGCCATAACGCCATCGATCGTCATGCCGAAGGCCAGCGTGGCGACCAGCCGGCACTGATTTTCGACAGCCCGGTCACTGGAACCAAGCAGAGTTTCAGCTTCAAAGACATGAAGGTCGAGGTGTCGGCGTTGGCGGCGGTCCTGCGGGATAACGGCGTCGGCAAGGGCGATCGGGTCATCATCTACATGCCGATGGTGCCTGAAGCCGTTTTCGCCATGCTTGCCTGCGCACGCATAGGCGCCGTACACTCTGTCGTCTTCGGCGGTTTTGCTTCGGCAGAACTTGCCACGCGGATAGATGACGCCATGCCGAAGGTTATCGTCTCCGCGTCCTGTGGCATAGAACCAAGCAGGGTGGTGGCGTACAAGCCGCTGCTAGATGACGCGATCGAAATGGCACGGCACAAACCGGACAGATGCGTCATTCTGCAGCGCGACGTGCAACCATGCGATCTCCTTGAAGGTCGAGACATCGACTATGCCGAAGCAGTGGCATCGGCGAAGGCCGCCGGTCACCGGGTGCCGTGTCTGCCGGTCGCCGCGACCGACCCGCTCTACATCCTCTATACATCCGGCACGACCGGCAGTCCCAAGGGCGTGGTGCGGGACAATGGTGGGCATATGGTCGCGTTGAAATGGTCGATGTGGAACGAGTACGGGATCAAGCCCGGAGAGGTATTCTGGGCCGCCTCGGACGTTGGCTGGGTGGTTGGCCACTCCTACATCGTCTACGCGCCGCTGCTGCACGGCTGCACGACGGTGCTGTTCGAAGGCAAGCCCGTCGGCACGCCGGACGCCGGCGCGTTCTGGCGGGTCATCGCCGAGCACGGCGTCGTTGCGTTGTTCACGGCGCCAACCGCTATTCGTGCCATCAAGGCGCAGGATCCCAAAGGCCTGCTCAGCCAGGCATACGATCTTTCGAAGCTCCGGGCGTTGTTCCTGGCGGGTGAACGCGCCGACCCCGACACGATGAAATGGGCGGAGGACCAGATCGAGGTGCCCGTGATCGACCATTGGTGGCAAACCGAGACCGGCAGTCCGATCAGCCACAACCCGGTCGGGCTGGGAATGCTTTCGGTGAGACACGGCTCCTCGGGCGTGCCGATGCCAGGCTATGACGTGCGCATCCTCGATGACGCCGGTCACGAAGTGGGAACGGGAACCCTGGGCAATGTGGTTGTAAAATTGCCGTTGCCACCTGGCTGCCTGCCAACGCTCTGGAACGCCGATCAGCGCTTCAGCGAAGCCTATCTCGCCGAGTATCCTGGTTACTACAAGACGGCCGATGCCGGCTATTTCGACGCAGGCGGCTTGCTGTCCATCATGGCGCGCACCGACGACATCATCAATGTCGCGGGTCATCGGCTTTCCACGGGTGGCATGGAGGAGGTGATTGCCGGACATCGCGATGTCGCGGAATGCGCCGTGATCGGAATATTCGACGAGATGAAAGGGCAAGTGCCCTGTGGTTTCGTCGTGCTGAATGCCGACGTCACGCGCAACTCGGCCGAAATCGAGACGGAGATCGTGGCGCTCGTACGCAAGAAGATCGGTCCTGTCGCTTCCTTCAAGATCGCCGTCACGGTGAAACGGCTGCCGAAGACTCGTTCGGGCAAGATCCTGCGCGGCACGATGCAGTCGATGGCCGACAAAAAGGCATGGAAATTGCCGCCTACGATTGATGATCCGGCCGTTCTCGACGAAATCGCGGCCGTTCTGAGCCAGCATGGGATCGGAGCGTGGAGTCCGTCGGACGGGCTCTGATGGCTCTCCAACCCAGCCCGCGAAACAGCCATGTGGGCGCGGGCAACGCGAGCACTGGGGCCATCCTCGTTGTGCTGCGGCTACATTGCTTCCAGCGCCAGAGCGATGCCCTGACCGCCGCCGATGCAGAGCGTGACCATACCTCTCGACAACCCGTCTCTCTTCATCGAATGGAGAAGCCGCGTGGTGAGGATTGCGCCCGTCGCGCCGATCGCGTGACCATGGGCGACGGCGCCGCCTTCGACATTGACGATATCCTCCGGCAGGCCAAGCTCGTGCATGACCGCGATCGGCACGGCGGCGAAGGCCTCGTTGATCTCGATGCGCTCGATATCGCCGAGCGTCCAGCCCGCCTTTTCCAGCGCCTTGCGGACGGCCGGAACAGGCCCGAGACCGAAGAGGCCCGGCTCGACCGCCGCGACGCCATAGCCGGCAAGGCGCCCCATGGGCTTGAGACCTTTGGCTTCGGCAAAACCGCGTTCGGCAACGATCATTGCCGCACCAGCACTGTTCAGCCCCGGCGCGTTGCCAGCCGTGATCGTGCCGTCCGGCCGGAAAGCGGGCTTGAGCCGGGCGAGTGACTCCACCGTGGTTTCCGGACGGGAAGCTTCATCAGTCGCGAAACTCTCCATGCCCTTGCGGCCCTTGATCTGCACCGCAACGATCTCATCCGTAAACCGGCCAGCATCCCGCGCGGCGGCAAAACGCTGCTGGGAACGCGCGGCAAACGCGTCCTGCGCTTCACGCGTGATCTGGAACTTGGTGACGAGGTCCTCCGTGTGCCAGCCGGAATGCTCGCCGGAAAAGGCGTCGTTGAGCCCGTCGGTCAGCATGCTGTCGAGGATCTGGGCGGGTCCCATTCGGTAGCCCCATCTCCCGCCGTCCATCAGATAGGGTGCGCGATCCATGTTCTCCATGCCGCCGGCGATGGCGGCATCCCAATCGCCGGCGACGATCTCCAGCGCGGCAGTCAGGATTGCCTGTGCGCCTGATCCACAGACGCGATTGACGGTGAGAGCAGGGACGGAAACCGGCAGGCCGCCGCCGATGGAAGCCTGGCGCGCCGGGTTCATCCGGTTTCCGGCCTGGATAACGTTGCCCATCACCACGGTGCCGATGTCCTCACCGGAGAGCCCGGCGCGCCGCAAGGTCTCGCGCACGACGATCGCACCGAGTGCGGTGGCGGGCACGCCCTTCAGCGTGCCGTTATATCCGCCGATCGCGGTGCGGACCGGATGGGCGAGGATGATGTCACGCGTGTTCATGGAATTTCTGCCTGGCTGATTGGTGGTGTTTCAAGCTTTGCAACCCTTGCGCTCGTGGCCCCTAAAATGATATTCATCATCAAAATAGTCAATCTATGATGATTGTCATCATTATAATCGACGAATGCTCATCAAAGGACCGTGAAGTGCGGATCACGAAGGAAAAGAAGAAGGAGAACCACGAACGGATCGTCACGATCGCGTCCCGGCTTTTTAGGGAGCGCGGGTTTGACGGCGTGGGGGTGGCTGACTTGATGGAACACGCCGGGCTCACGCATGGCGGCTTCTACAACCACTTCGGTTCCAAGGAAGACCTGATCGCCGAGGCGACCAAGAAGGGGTTTGATGAGACGACAGAGCGCTATGTGGGCCACGATGCCATCGCTGCCGTCGAACTCTATATCTCGCGCGAGCACCGGAATATGCGTGGTCAAGGGTGTCCGGCCGCGGCGCTGAGTTGTGAGGCGGCACGACAGCCGGAGGAAACCAGGTTGGCCTTTGGCACGGGCATCGAGGGCCTGGTGCGCGCACTGGAGCAGAACCTGAGGACACAGCACGGGCAAAGCTCCAGCTTGCGAGCTCAGGCCGTCAGCATCCTCGCTCAGGCCGTCGGAGCAATCGTTCTTTCGAGGGCTTGCCCGGACGATTCCACGTTAGCGGACGAAATTCTTGAAGCGTGCCGCGCGGACTGCCGCGACGCCATCGAAAAACAGGCGCGTGCGCTTTAGGACGTGCACGTCACCCATGGTAGCTCAATAAATTCAGTATCGAATTCCACGGACATCTTCAAAACTGCGAAGGGCTCACGCCAAACCTGTGGCGGAACTTGCGCGAAAAATGCGACAAGCTCTTGAAGCCCCATCGATGCGATATTTCGGAAATACTGTCGCCGAATTGGCCGCGCCGCAGAAGTTCGAGCCGGGCTCCCTCCAGGCGCTTGTTCTGAATATGCTCCATGAGCGAGAGCGGCTCCGCCTGGAACAACCGGTTGAGTTGCCGCAAGCTGATGCCCGTCGCATCGGCTATCGAGGAGGGACAGAGGTCGGGATCACTGAGGTTCTCGGCGATATGCCTGCGGACTCGTTGCAGCATCTGGGTATGGTAAGTCGAATGCGCGCTGCCATTGACGAGGGAATGCGCGGCATCCATGACATCCCAGAACTGGCTTTCGATCGTCTCGTTGAGATTTTGCGTGTCCCAACTGGCCGCCAGGGCCGTCTGGAACACGTTCAGCAACGCGATGGGAATGATCCGCGCAGGATTGGACGCGCCGGCGAAATGAAGCGTTTCCCGCAGGCTCCAGTTTCCGAACCGCGCTCGAAAATCTTCTCCCGATATCTCGAACATCACCTGTCGCGCAGTGCTCGGAAATCCGTGCATATAAGCTTGGTTGGTATCATACAGGACGACATCGCCGGCCTCTGCCACTGTACACTGCCCGGCGCGATTGACGAAAACCTTGCCATGGACGATCATCGTCAGAAAGGCACTGTCCTTTTCGCGCTGGCGCAGCAGGAAGGGTGTCCGCTCGATGAAATGCTCGCCGCCGGCAATGTCGATCATCTTGATTCGACCGAAGTCGAAATAATGATATCTCGCCTCGAGCCCGCTTTCCGAAAGACAGGAGCATCGAAGTCCGACCACCTTTTCGGCGCACTCCTGCTCCCAGTAATCGATCCGCTCGTGGGGTGCGACGACACGCGTGTCGAAGGTGGCCCCCGGCGAAATGAAACTTGAACGGCCGAAAGACGCGCCAGAAAGCTTCACTCGTTCCTCCCTGCTCCATTCCGCCGACATGAACTGCCTGCGCGGAGCATGGAAATATTGGCAAAATGCGGGTCTGCCGTCAAACGGTGAGATAACCGCCGTCGATCGGCAGCACGATGCCGCTGACGTAACTCGCCGACGGGCTTGCGAGAAAGACGATCGGCCCGGCGATCTCGCTTGCCTCTCCCCATCGGCCGAATGGAATGCGCGCCAGGATCGGCCCGGATGCCTGGCCATCCGCGAAAAGCCCCCGCGACAGAGGGGTCGCGATCCAGCCAGGTGCGACTGCGTTGACGCGAATATCGGGTGCATATTCCTGGGCCAGCGACTTTGTAAGTTGCACCACAGCGCCCTTCGACGAGGAGTAGGCGGGACGGTCAGCGGCGCCGAAAGTGGCGTACATCGAGGCGATGTTGACGATGGAGGAACCTTTCGGCATCTTGGGTCGCGCCGCTCGACTTGCAGCCATCACCGGAAAGAAGTTGATGCGCATGACGTCGTCGAAACTGTCGAGGTTCCATTCGTCGCGGTCCCGGCTGATTCCGGCGGAATTGACCAGCACGTCGATGCGATCGAACGCCCCCACAAAGGCTTCCAGTTCGGCTTGGGCGCGCACGTCAAGTTCTGTGCAAGCGGCGGATGAGGGCGCCTGGTCTGACTTGGCATTGAGGCCCGCCACGTGGACATCGGCGCCTAACGCTGAGAAAGCCTCCGCCGTAGCGGCTCCGATGCCCGAGGTTCCGCCGATCACCACGACGGTCTTGCCTGCGAAGAGATCGCCGTAAAAGCTCATGCTCGTTCCTTCAAAAGGTTGCGGCGTTGCGCGCCCATCAGCGGAAGAGCTTATCGATGTATGCCGCGCCGATACCCACCTTGTCGTAATGGGCGCGTGCGAGCGCAATGTAATCGTGCACGTCGAAGGTGCCGTTCGAATTGCCGTCCTCGTCCAGCCAGATCAGCGGGCCGGTGACCTTGAAATGCACCCGCATCGGCTCGTCGCTTTCATAGGCGATCAGTGTATGGCCCTCGCCGGGTGTCTCATAGACGAAGTCGCCGGCAGTCGCAGTCCAGTCATGCTCCAGATATCCCCACTTGCCGGAGATCGTGTAGGCGAAGACCTCGTGCGGATGGTAGTGCCGGTTGACGAGGCCGGCCTTCTTGGCCAGCAGGATGTCGCACCACATGTTGCGGTCGGGCGAGATCCAGAGCGGTCGTGAGGACACGGTGTCGGTGAACGGAACATAATAGCGCTCGTCGTCCGTCGGGGCGTTCTGCAGGTAGACCTCCGGCTTGGCATCCGGCTTGAAGACGTTCTCGATCGGCTTGAGGTCGCGCCAGAATTCGGTCTTGGCAGCTTCGGGCATCGCATAATCCTCCCATGCATGGCGGGGCAAACACCCCTCGAAATCCAAGCATAACGATCCATAGCAATCCGGTTTGACCCTGAGGGACACTTGTCTTGTCCCTCAGGGTCAATTCGCCCCCCGGGGGGTACTGGCGGGCGCAATCATCCGAGACGATCAAGATCAGCTTCATCAGTCCGCAAACCGGACAGATGGCGCCCTTCGGAGAGACCGGGGTATTGACGCAATCCAGTGATTGACCAACGCAAAAAGGCCCGGGAAACCCGGGCCTTTCGCTATCCAAGCCTTAGCTCAGATTAGAAGGTGCGCTGGAAGCGCAGCATGCCAGCCTTGGTGTCGGCGCCTTCGTCCGGGTTGAAGTACACGCCTTCAACCAGAACCGAGAAGCCGGTGGCAACCTGCCAGCTGACATTGCCAACCAGGCGCCAGTCGCCGTTGTCCCACCACTGGATGTCCTTCGCGACGGTCACGGTGTCGGTAACCTTGGCCGAGAGACCAATGATGCCGCTGAAGCCGTCATAAGCGAAGTAGATGTTTTCCGCGCTGTTCGAATAGATTCCCATGGCGGTGAAGCCGAACATGCCGATGTCGCCACGAACGACCTTCTTGACTGCGAAGGATTCGTCGGACTCGTCGTAACCGATACCGGCAGCAGCCGAGTAATCGCCGAAGGTACCGGACACACCAGCCGAGATATCCGGCAGGTACTTGCGGCCCTTGTGCGAAACGGTGTTGATGTTGCCATCGTGATCAATACCGTTGCGGGTAATGGTCGTGTCAGGCACATCGTCACCATTGGTGTCGATGTCGAACGTGCTGGTGCTGTTGAACTCGTCGGCATCGTTATCGAGCGACACGAAGGCCTTGAAGTTGCCGAAGTCAGCCGTGTAGCTCACATACTGACGCGAGTCGGGATAATCCCAATCCGAGGTGTAGACGCCGCCGTCATCGGTACGACCGCCGTAGCCGAGGAACTTCGCCCACTGGCTGTCCCAGTTGCCGAATTCCAGACCGCCGATACCGAAGTAGTAGTAGAAGCGCATGTCGCTGTTCGGCGTCTTGGTGCGGAGTGTGGAAGTGTCGAGAACGCCATCGCCATCAGCGTCGATCGAGCTAACGCTAGCGCCGACGAGCGTCTTGCCGTTGTTGTTGACCTGGTCGCCCTGGAGCTGAACCCAGCTGTAGACCGTGCCCCATTCGGAGTCATTGCGTGCGTCGAAACGAATACGAACACGCGAATGGTTGTCGTAGGAAGCGCCTTCGTTGCCGGTACGGCTGAAGCGCTTTTCATAACGCACCTGGCCAGCGATCTTGAGGCAGGTCTCGGTGCCCGGGATGTAGAAGAAGCCCGTGCCGTAAGCGTCGCAGACGCGTACATATTCCATGGGTTCCGGCTCGGCAGCGACAACAGCGTCGGCAGCCTGTGCGCCGGAGACCACTGCCAGGGCAGCGGCGGAGCCGAGAAGAAGGCTCTTAATGTTCATTTCTGACCTCCAGTCAAAACTGTTGAAACGGGCCGGTAGAATCATCGATTCCCCCTTGTCCGGCCAGGTGAAATTCACCTGGTCTTCGTTTAGGCGTAAATAAGCCGACAATCAATCCAAGAAATAGCCAATGTAGAGGCGAGAAATATCAAATACAAAATAGTTGTAATTATACAACATGAAAATTTATACTTGTAACAAAAATAGCGAAACTTCGAGGTCAACGAAGTTTCGCTTAATTTGACTGGAATCAGAACATTTTGAATATCTAACGCAGGCGAGATACTCTCAACGAACCAATCGGTCTTTCGTTTTGGGGCCGACAGTGACAGACGGATGACAGATGGGCGACGTCTCGAAGAAAACGAGGCAGGAAAATTGCCATATTCGAAGAGGGACCGGCCAGATGCCTGCCGCAGACGAGAAGACAGGCATCGCCACAGCCGTTTGGTGCCCTTGAATTCGACATCGGCCTTGAGCCATTGACGTTTCCGGGATATTGCCGCAATCCAGTGGTCAGATTTGACCAGATGGAAAAAAGCAAGAAAACCACCAAGGCGGACCCATGAGCGGATCAGACAGGCCCAAGCAGCTTCTTCATCTTGTTTTCGGCGGTGAACTGGAAAAGCTGAACGGCAGCGAATTCAAGAATCTCGACGAACTCGACATTGTCGGCATCTTCCCCGATTATGCCTCTGCGCATATCGCCTGGAAGGCCAAGGCGCAGCAGACAGTCGATAATGCCCATATGCGCTATTTCATCGTGCATATGCACAAGCTTCTCGACCCGGCCACGGGCGTGAAATAGATGTCGGACTGGCCGAAAGCAGGCGCCCGATGAAGAGCCTGCGCGCCCGTGCGGCGCTTGCGGCTTACCGCGGATTGGGCCTTGCGGCCTATCCCGCGATCAGCGCCTTTGTGCTGCTGCGCGCGGCGCGCGGCAAGGAAGAGCGGGCGCGGAAATCCGAACGCTACGGCTATGCAAGCGCTGCCCGCCCCGAGGGGCCCTTGATCTGGGTGCATGCGGCGAGCGTCGGCGAGACCAATGCCATGGTGCCGCTGATCAAGGAAATCTCCCGCCGGGGCATCGCGGTTCTCCTCACGACAGGCACGGTGACATCGGCGACGATCGCGCGCTCCCGGCTGCATAACGACGTGATCCACCAATATGTGCCGCTTGACTTGAAGCCCGTGGTGCGGCGGTTCCTCGAGTACTGGCAGCCGGACCTCGCGCTGTTCGCCGAATCCGAGATTTGGCCGGCAACGATCATGGAACTCGGCAACCGACACATTCCGCAGATACTGGTCAATGCCAGGCTGTCGGACAGGTCCTTCCGCCGCTGGGCGTCGTTTCCGCGCATCGCCTCGGCATTGTTCGAGAACATGTCGCTGGTCATCGCGCAGTCGGAACTCGACGCCGCCCGCTTCCAGGAACTCGGCGCGCTGCCGGTGCTCATTTCGGGCAATATGAAGGCCGACAGCGACATGCCGGCCGCCGACTCCCTGACGTTGGCGCGAACCAGATCGCAGATCGGCAGCCGCAAAACCTGGGCAGCGATCTCGACCTTCGAAGGCGAGGAGAGGGCGGCGGCCCATGTGCACAAGGCGCTCAAGTCGCGGCTCGATCTCGTCACCATCATCGTGCCGCGCCATCCCGAACGTTGCGACGAAATCGAGGAAATGCTGGCCGCCGAAGGCATGATTGTCGCACGCCGCAGCCGCAATGACGCTGTGATGGCGGACACCGACATCTATCTCGGTGATACGATCGGCGAAATGAGCCTCTACCTGCAACTCACCGAGATCGCCTTTGTCGGGCGGTCGCTGACCGCTTCGGGCGGCCAGAATCCGCTCGAGCCCGCCATGATGGGTTGTGCGGTCCTGTCGGGCGGGCAGGTCGGCAATTTCCGTGAAAGCTACCAGATGCTGGCGCGCAACGGTTCGGCGCGGATGGTACGCGACACCGAGATGCTGGCCAAGGGCGTCTACTACCTGATCACCAACGAAAGCGCCCGCCACGCGATGATCGATGCCGGTATGCAGACCGTACACCAGATGCGCGGGGCGCTGACGGCGACGCTGCGCGGGCTCGAACCCTATGTCAATCCGCTCACCATGAAGGCCCGGCTGATGCCCCGCAACGGCGCGCTGACCGGCAAATAGAAGGCAGGCCAAACCCAGTGAAGATAACAGGCATTCTCTTCGACAAGGACGGCACGCTGCTCGACTATGACAAGAGCTGGGAGCCGGTGAACCGGCGCTGCGCACTCCATGCGGCCGACGGAGATGTGGAACTGGCCGACCGGCTGCTGCGCGCCTGCGGCATGGATCCGGAAACCGGCGAGACCGTCGCCGACAGTCTCTTTGCCGCCGCCGCCCCCAGCGAGATCGCAGCCGGCATGATCGCGGCTGGCTCAAGCCACGAGGTCGTTGATCTAACCAGGCATCTCGACCTGTTCTTCCTCGAAGGCGCGTCGACTTCGGTGCCGGTTGCCAATCTTCAGGCGATTTTCCTCAAGCTCAGGGAGCGTGGGCTGAAGCTCGGCATCGCCTCGTCGGACAATGAGGCGTCGATCCGCTCGATGGCGGAATACCAGCACATATTGCCGCTGCTCGACTATATCGCGGGCTATGACAGCGGCCATGGCGTCAAGCCCCATCCCGGCATGATCGAGGGCTTTGCCCGCGCGTGCGGCATGCCGGCCGGCGAGATCGCCATGGTCGGCGACAATACCCACGACCTGCATATGGCGCGCAATGCCAAGGCCGGTCTTGCGATCGGCGTGTTGACTGGCACGGGCACTCAAGCATCGCTGTCGCCCTTCGCCGATCATGTCCTCGGCAGTATAGAGGAGCTTGGCACGCTTCTCGATAGTATTTCCACGCCGGAACCCGCCTGATTCAAGCCTTGCATTATCTCGGGTTTTAGCGTTTCTTCGCCGCAATTCTGGTTATGCGGGGCCGGCCATCACTGCGCCGGCAATGAAATGGTATCTGAAGCGCCACCATTCTGGTGGAAAAAAGGGGATCCAAGAGCCTGGCTGCTTTCGCCGGCCTCGTTGATCTATGGCTATTTCGCCAGCCGGCGCATGCGAAAAGCCAAGCGGCTGGAAATTGACGTGCCGGTCATCTGCGTCGGCAATTTCACCGTCGGTGGTGCCGGCAAGACCCCCACCGTCATCACACTCGCCAAGGCCGCCAAGGCACGTGGCTTGACGCCGGGCGTGCTGAGCCGAGGCTATGGCGGCAGCATCGACCGGACGACCGTCGTCGATTCCGATCATCACCGTGCCCGCGATGTCGGCGACGAGCCGCTGCTGATAGCCCGCGAGGCGCTGACCGTGATCGCCCGCAAGCGGGTGGACGGCGCGCGCATGCTGATCAAGGAAGGCGCCGATATCATCATCATGGATGACGGCTTCCAGAGTGCTGTGCTGCATTTCGACTATGCGCTGATGGTGATCGACACGATCCGGGGCATCGGCAACGGCTTTCTCATACCCGCTGGCCCCGTGCGCGCGCCGACCACCCTTCAGCTTAAATACGCCACCGCGCTCCTCAAGCTCGGCCGCGGCAATGCCGCCGATCCCTTCATCCGTATCGCGGCCAGATCGGGCAAGCCGGTTTTTGAAGGCAAGGTAGATCCGGTCGGCGATCGGGAGATCATATCGGGTAAAAACGTTCTGGCATTCGCCGGCATTGCCGATCCCGGCAAGTTTTTTGCGACAGTCGAGGGGCTTGGCGCAAACATCGTCGTTCGCCGTCCCTTCGGCGATCACCAGCACCTACTCGACGACGAGATATCAGACATTCTGGCGACGGCGGAAAAACAGGAACTCACGATCGTCACCACCGCCAAGGACGCCGTCCGCCTGCGCGGCCACCACGGCCGGGCCGAGGAACTGCTGGCGAGGCTCACAGTGATCGACGTGGAAATGGCGTTCGACTCGCCCAATACGCCGGGGCTGATCATCGATCAGGCGATTGCCAGCTTCAGGAAGCGGCGGTTGCTTAGACCTTGAAGATCTGAGCCTACTGCTGCCCGGGCAATGCTCCGGCACGCCTGTCGCCTTCGAGCGAGGCGCCCGCATCGGCATAGGCCTCCTGCCGGTCGACGCTCCAGTATTTGAGCTCGTCGATCGGAATCTGCCTGCCGGTGATCGCGCAGATCACGTAACCGCCCGGCAGCAGGATCTGGAAATCGCCGTCGAGGTAGCGGATCTTCGCTTCGCGGCTGCCGCTGCCTTCAAACCGATTCATCATGATGCTTAGAGCCTAGACTGTGATCGTTAGCCGGATATATCGCGGCAAGCGGATGCTTTCAACTGCGGCCGAACAGCCTTTCGATATCGGAGAGCTGAAGTTTGATGTAGGTGGGCCGGCCGTGATTGCACTGGCCGGAGCCCGGCGTCGCTTCCATCTGGCGCAGCAGCGCGTTCATTTCCTCAACCCGCAGCCGGCGGCCGGAGCGCACCGAACCATGGCAGGCCATGGTCGCCGCGACATGTTCGAGCCGTGAATGCAGTGTCGCCGACGTATCCCATTCGGCGATCTCGTCGGCGAGTTCGCGAATCAGGCCCTGCACATCGACCTTGCCAAGCATCGAGGGCGTTTCGCGGATCATGATCGCGCCGGGGCCGAAGCGCTCGTAATGCAGGCCGAGCGCCTTCAGGTCCTCCGCATGCGCCATCAGCCGGTCGCAATCCTCTTCCGGCAGGTCGGCGATCTCGGGGATCAGCAGCGCCTGCGACGGGATCGACCGCGATGCCAGGGCCCTGCGCATGTCCTCGAAGACCAGGCGCTCATGGGCCGCATGCTGGTCGACGATCACCATGCCGTCCTCGGTCTGGGCGATGATGTAATTTTCGTGCACCTGCGCCCGGGCGGCGCCGAGGGGGAACGAAAAGCCTTCTTCGGCCGGCTGTTCGGCGGGCATAAAGGGCTGCTCCCCGGCCGGCCGGGCGGCGGGCGCCATCACCTCGCCGAAGGCCGATTGCGCAGCTTCCGCGAAAGCCGGCTGGCGCGGCTGGAAATTGAAGGGGCGCGAAGGCGAAGCGGCGGGCGTCCAGTCGCGGCGCGGCTCGGACCGGAAGCCCGGCGTGAAGGCCGCCATCATCGAACGCGCCGCCGTGGTCGAGGACCGGTCGCCCTCGACGGCGAGCGCCTGGCGGATAGCGCCGACGATCAGCCCGCGCACCAGGCCCGGATCGCGGAAGCGCACGTCGGATTTGGCGGGGTGCACGTTGACATCGACCAGCGCCGGATCGAGCGCCAGGTCGAGCACCGCGACCGGATAACGGCCGCTCGGCACCGTCTCGGCATAGGCGCCGCGCAAGGCCGAATTGATCAGCTTGTCGGCGACCGGCCTTCCGTTGACATAGGCGAACTGGTGGGCGGCATTGCCGCGATTGAACACCGGCAGCCCCGCAAAGCCGGTAAGGCGAATGCCTTCCCGCTCGGCGTCGATCTCGATCGCATTCTCCTCGAAATCCTTGCCGATCACCTGCGCGATACGGGCGAGGCGGTCGGCGCCGGTGGCGGCGAATTCCAGCGTCGAACGATCGGTGCCAGAGATCACGAACCTGATATGCGGGAAGGCGATCGCCATGCGCCGGATGATCTCGGTGATCGCGCCGCCCTCGGCCTTCTCGGTCTTGAGGAATTTCAGCCGCGCGGGCGTCGCGAAGAACAGGTCGCGGACCTCGACGATCGTACCTGTGTTGGCAGCCCTCGGCCGGATTGGCGTGGCGCGGCCGCCAGTGACCGTGACCTCGGAGCCATTGTCGGC
>Ga0307515_10010752_pt1 | contig 17469 bp, 9 predicted proteins | sample 17_EM_MG_FD_194513 | JGI IMG/M metagenome (GOLD analysis project Ga0307515, IMG submission 194513) | Populus trichocarpa ectomycorrhiza microbial communities from riparian zone in the Pacific Northwest, United States - 17_EM | ecosystem: Host-associated > Plants > Roots > Unclassified | place...
CATTAAAAATAAAAAAATATCTCCACTTTAATTTTTTTTTCTAATTATAGATATCTGTAAATTTCTAGTTACTAAGATAAAATTACTTGCACGCAAAGTAGTACACAGTATACACTAAAATACATAATTTCTTTTTTGTTAATAAAAGTCATTGTTCCTGTTAATTAATGTATGGATTAAAAAAAGAAAAAGAAAAAGAAAAAGAAAATAGAAAGCAACACCCTTTTTCTTTTTAGCTTTCATCTCCTAGTTAGTATCCTTCTCTACTTCTCTCTCCTTCTCTCTATATGAAAACCTCAAACCCTCTCTATCTTTCTATCCGATAATAATACTTGCAAATTCTATACGCATGCGATCTCACATAAAACCCTAGTCTTCTATCGGAAACTCAATTTCATTCCCAAAATCAAATAATAATCTCTCTCTCTATAGGTAATTTTGGGATCCGATCATTTTGAATAGTGAGTGAATAGAAGACAGCCCTAGCTTTTGTTTTTCTTCAATTTTGGAGAAAGCTGCTCGATCGATCCTCGATTATAGAGAATTGATCAATTCTTGATCGGTCGCCCCGTGCAAATGCTTGTCTGAATCATGACGAAGCTTAAGAGGAGGAGGTCTTCAGAAGTGGTCAGTCAGTGTTTTGTTTCACCATTTATTTTATCGATTCATGTATTTATTTTTAATTTGATTTTGTTATGGAGTATAGTTATGGTTTCTATGCTATTGATTGGTCAGAACTTGACTTTAGAGTAATTGGCTTCTAAGCAGTAGAATTTTATGCTATGATTTTTGGGTAATGATTGAAATTTATTTGAGACCAATAACTTTATGCTTGTGCCTGTGTGTTGGTTTTTGTTCGTTTGGTTATTATTATTTGAAAGGGTTCCGGTTTCGAATTCTTTATAACAGCTGTTAAATGATGGATATAGCTGAGGAACTCGATTTGCCTTGTTTTTCCTCATCCTCTTTTTATGTTTTAAATTCGGTATTAAAAAGAATGAACTTACAATTACTTTAAAGAAAACTTAATTGGGAAAAGTTGGTTACCCGAGTGCTTTTTTGGGTTAAATGGGGGTAACTACTAAAATGATAGACATTTGTATGTCCCTTGCAGTTGAATTTAAGACGCACTTTATTTTTTTTTCTCTTCAAATTTTTGTATAAAATGTTGTAAGTTACGAGCATTTTAGTCTGGAAAGATGAATTACTTGTTGAAGACCTATATGAGGAAGGTGGATAATAGTGTTAGAATATGATAGCTGGAGTACTCTTTTCAGTTAAATTTTTTAAGTTAGTGTGTTCCCTTCAGCAGTCGAGTCATATCACAATATGTACCAGCATCATGGTACATTGTCAACTCAATCACTAAAATCTGTTTACTTACTGTATGTGGTTGCTAAATTTGAATTGTTTCTTTCTAGAGAATTTCATCTCTCTTGTATGGAAAAGTAAATTTGTTGGTTTGCAAGTCCAGCTTCCTTTGTGTCTGTACATTAAAATTTTGTTTGAGTTTGATTTCCCATACTGTTTTCACAGTGTTATATAACTTTGTGTCCTTTGATTTGTATCAGCCTCCCAAAATTAAGTCCTTCATCAACAATGTTACTACTACTCCACTTGAGAATATAGAAGAGCCCCTAAAAGGTTTTGTTTGGGAGTTCGATAAGGTAACTTTACAGCCTTTTTCTTGCAAAGAATAATGATTGCTTTTGTGGATTTATGTGTGGTTTGATCTACTCTATTTCATGATGATGCAGGGAGATTTTCATCACTGGGTTGATCTTTTTAATCATTTCGATTCATATTTTGAGAAGCACATAAAGCCAAGAAGAGACTTGCAGGTTGAGGACAACTTTTTGGAATCTGATCCTCCCTTTCCAAGAGAAGCTGTTCTTCAAATTCTCTGTGTTATCAGAATAATTTTAGAGAACTGCACAAATAAGCACTTTTATAGTTCTTATGAGGTATTGTTGTTCCTATACAAAATGCGTTGTGCGTATTGGCATTACTTTTGTTTTATCAGTTAGGCTTTAGTCTCTATGCAGTGTCTGTTGTATATGTTTTTAGTGGTGATAAACTTCAGTATGGGCGCTCTTCTTTGACCTTTGTCTTTTTTCATCATCACATTTCTAAAAGTTTTGGTTCTCTATTTCCTCGCAGCAGCATCTTTCTAACCTTCTTGCTTCCACTGATGCGGATGTACTAGAGGCTTGCCTACAGACTCTGGCAGCTTTTTTGAAGAAGACTCTCGGAAGATATTCCATTAGAGATACGTCTTTGAATACAAAGTTATTTTCTCTTGCACAAGGCTGGGGTGGAAAGGATGAGGGTCTTGGATTGATTGCATCTACTGCACAAAATGGGTGTGACCCTGTTGCTTATGAGCTAGGCTGCACCCTCCATTTTGAGTTCTATGCATTGGATGAGTTGTCAAGTCAGGTCAGTGCCACAGAACGGTCAACTCAGGGCTTACAAACTATCCATCTACCTAATGTCAATGCTTGCCCAGAGACGGATTTAGAACTTCTGAATAAGTTAGTTGTAGAGTATAAAGTACCTCCCAGCTTAAGATTTTCTTTGTTGACGAGATTGCGGTTTGCAAGGGCTTTTGGCTCTTTGGCTTCTCGACAGCAGTACACATGCATTCGTTTGTATGCTTTCATTGTTCTTGTTCAAGCAAGCAGTGATGCTGATGATCTAGTTTCTTTCTTTAACTCTGAGCCTGAGTTCATCAATGAATTAGTTTCACTTTTGAGCTATGAAGATGAAGTCCCTGAGAAAATTCGAATTCTTTGTCTGTTATCATTGGTTGCCCTTTCTCAAGATCGGTCCCGCCAATCAACTGTCTTGGCTGCTGTCACATCTGGTGGGCACCGTGGTATCCTGTCCAGCCTCATGCAGAAAACCATTGATTCTGTTATCAGTGATACATCTAAGTGGTCTGTTGTTTTTTCTGAGGCTCTACTATCTCTTGTCACTGTTCTGGTGTCATCATCATCAGGTTGCTCAGCCATGCGTGAGGCAGGGTTTATTCCTACTCTTCTACCCCTCCTCAAGGATACAGACCCTCAGCATTTGCATTTGGTAGCTACAGCCGTGCATATTCTAGAGGCATTCATGGATTACAGTAATCCTGCAGCAGCATTATTCAGAGAGTTGGGTGGTTTGGATGATACTATCTCTCGACTGAAGGTAGAAGTGTCTCATATTGAAAATTGTTCAAAGCAACAAGGTGAAGATTCTGATTTGAGGAGGAATTTGCGAGTAGTTGCAAGTGCTTCCTCAGAGTTAGATAGCATGCTCCCGCTGTATTCTGAAGCATTAGTTGCATATCATCGACGTTTACTGATGAAAGCTTTGCTACGGGCTATATCCCTTGGAACATATGCTTCCGGGAATACTTCTCGTATTTATGGATCTGAAGAGAGTTTGTTGCCCCAGTGCCTATGTATAATCTTTAGAAGAGCGAAAGATTTTGGTGGAGGGGTGTTTTCACTTGCAGCCACCGTCATGAGTGATCTAATTCACAAAGATCCTACGTGTTTTCCTATCTTAGATGCAGCCGGTCTTCCTTCTGCATTTTTGGATGCTATAATGGATGGTGTTCTATGCTCTTCAGAAGCCATAATGTGTATACCTCAGTGTTTGGATGCCCTGTGCCTGAATAATAATGGTCTTCAGGCTGTAAAAGATCGGAATGCTCTGAGGTGCTTTGTGAAAATATTTACATCTAAAACATATTTGCGTGCCCTTTTTGGTGAGGCACCAGGGTCCCTGTCTAGTGGACTGGATGAACTCATGCGCCATGCTTCCTCATTAAGAGGACCTGGAGTGGATATGGTGATTGAGATACTAAATGCCATTTCAAAAATTGGGTCTGGGGTTGATGCTTCTTACTCGCCCACTGATCCATCTTGTTCTGCTCCTGTTCCAATGGAAACTGACGCTGAAGAAAGGAGCCCGGTTCTGTCAGATGAGAGGGAATCTTTCAGGATGGAGACCTTGGAGCAGACCACTGAGCAGTCATCTGATGCCTCTGTAGCAAATGTTGAGTCACTCTTTCCTGAATGTTTAAGCAATGTTGCTCGTCTTCTTGAAACAATTCTTCAGAATTCTGACACATGTCGTATTTTTGTTGAGAAGAAGGGAATTGATGCTGTTCTGCAGTTATTTACTTTGCCCCTAATGCCTCTTTCAACACCGATTGGTCAGATCATATCTGTTGCATTTAAGAACTTCTCACCACAGCATTCTGCTTCCTTGGCCAGGTCAGTATGTGCCTTCTTGAGAGAACATTTGAAATCAACAAATGAACTATTAGTTTCAATTGGAGGGGCTCATCTTGCTGTCGTTGAATCTGCTAATCAAGCTAAGGTTCTGAGATATCTTTCCAGCCTTGAGGGTATCCTTTCTCTCTCCAATTTTCTGTTGAAGGGGAATAGTACTGTTGTCTCTGAATTGGGCACTGCAGATGCTGATGTGTTGAAGGATCTTGGGAATGCATACCGGGAAATAGTTTGGCAAGTTTCTCTGTATAATGACTCCAAAGTAGACGAAAAGAGATGTGCCGAACAAGAGACTGAGAGTGCAGATGTGTCTTCATCAAATGCTGTTGGAAGAGAAAGTGACGATGATGCAAATGTTCCAGTAGTGAGATACATGAACCCTGTTTCTATTAGGAATGGTTCTCAGTCCCTTTGGGGTGGTGAACGTGAATTTCTCTCAGTCATTCGTTCAGGTGAAGGCTTGCATCGTCGTAGTCGACATGGCTTGGCACGCATACGCGGCGGGAGGACTGGTCGGCACTTGGATGCTTTAAGTGTTGACTCTGAGATCCCATCAGACGAACCAGAGACATCTTTGCCGAAGTTGAAAAGGAGAACTCCTGATGAGATTCTTAACAAGCTGGCTTCTATATTACGTACTTTCTTCTCTGCCCTTGTGAAGGGATTTACATTACCAAACCGTCGAAGGGCTGATGTCGGATCGTTGAGTGCAGCTTCAAAGACATTGGGAACCACCTTGGCTAAAATATTTCTTGAAGCTCTCAGTTTCTCTGGGTATTCTACTACTGGACTTGATACATCACTGTCAGTTAAGTGCCGATATCTTGGAAAGGTAGTTGATGATATGGCAGCCCTCACATTTGACAGCAGGAGGCGTACTTGTTATGCAGCAATGGTCAATAATTTTTATGTACATGGAACCTTTAGGGAGCTGCTCACCACATTTGAAGCTACAAGTCAACTGTTATGGACACTACCTTACCCTTTTCCTACACCCTCAGTTGACCAAGAGAAGGCAGGTGAAGGAAATAATTTGTCTCACAGTACATGGCTACTTGACACTTTACACAGCTACTGCCGTGCACTCGAGTATTTTGTAAACTCCTCTCTACTTTTATCTTCAACCTCTGCATCCCAAGCTCAGCTACTTGTTCAGCCTGTTGCAGTTGGTTTGTCAATTGGGCTATTTCCTGTTCCTAAGGACCCTGAAGTCTTTGTTCGCATGCTGCAGTCTCAGGTTCTGGATGTCATATTACCTGTCTGGAACCACCAAATGTTTCCAAGTTGCAGTGCTGGCTTCATTGCTTCTATTGTATCACTTGTTACACACATATACTCTGGTGTTGGAGATGTCAAAAGGAGTCGCGGTGGCATTGCAGGAAGTACAAACCAAAGGTTCATGCCCCCACCACCTGATGAAAATACAATTGCAACAATTGTTGAGATGGGCTTTACAAGAGCAAGAGCTGAAGAGGCATTGAGACGGGTGGAAACAAATAGTGTTGAAATGGCTATGGAGTGGCTGTTTAGTCATGCTGAGGATCCTGTGCAGGATGATGATGAGTTGGCTCGGGCACTTGCGCTGTCACTAGGAAGTTCATCAGAAGGATCGAAAGTTGGCAATGTGGATAAGTCTATAGATGCCTTGACAGAAGAAGGACAAATGAAGGTGCCTCCCATTGAAGATATTCTTGCTGCATCCGTGAAGCTGTTCCAGAGTAGTGATACGATGGCATTCTCGTTGACAGATTTGCTTGTGACCCTTTGCAATCGGAACAAAGGAGAGGATCGTCTAAAGGTGGCATCTTATCTCATTGAGCAACTAAAGCTTTGCCCGTTGGATTTTTCAAAGGATTCCAGTGCATTGTGTATGATATCACATATTTTAGCATTGCTCCTTTTTGAGGATGGAACTGTTCGAGAAATTGCTGCACAAAATGGTATTGTTGCTGCTGCAACAGATGTCTTGATGAATTTCAAGGCTAGTAATGCATCAGGGAGTGAGATTCTTGTCCCAAAATGCGTAAGTGCTTTACTGCTCATCTTGGATAACATGTTGCAATCCAGGCCCCGAATCTCCTCTGAAACCATGGGAGGAACCCAGACAGTATCTCCACCTGACTCATCAGTTCCGGCATCAGGTACAGAAGAAAAAGTGACTTCAGACTTCACCGAGAAAGAATCTGGCACAGCACTTGAGAAAATATTGGGGAAGTCCACTGGTTACCTGACTATTGAAGAGAGTCATAAAGTATTACTTGTTGTTTGTGACTTGATGAAACAGCATGTTCCTGCTGTGATCATGCAGGCTATTCTGCAGTTATGTGCTCGCTTGACAAAAACTCATGTTTTAGCATTGCAATTTCTTGAAAATGGAGGGTTAACTGCTCTCTTTAATCTTCCAAGAAGTTGCTTCTTCCCTGGATACCAAACTGTTGCATCTGCTATCGTTCGACACCTCCTTGAAGATCCTCAAACCCTGCAAACTGCTATGGAATTGGAGATACGGCAAACTTTGAGTGGAAATCGCCATGCTGGGCGTTTTTCCCCTAGGACATTTTTGACGTCTATGGCACCTGTTATCTCCAGAGATCCTGTGGTTTTTATGAAAGCTGCTGCTGCAGTTTGTCAGTTGGAATCATCAGGAGGGAGGACTTTTGTGGTGTTATCGAAGGAAAAAGAGAAGGAAAAGGACAAATCAAAAGCTTCAGGTGCTGAAGAATCTGTCCGGATTTCTGAGAGTAAGATGCATGATGGTTCTGGTAAATGTGCCAAAGGCCATAAAAAGATCCCAGCCAATCTTACTCAAGTAATTGATCAGCTTCTTGATATAGTTCTGAAATACCCTTTGCAAAAAAGTCAGGAAGGTTGTGTTGGTGACTTGAATTCTATGGATGTGGATGAACCTGCTACCAAGTTAAAGGGAAAATCCAAAGTTGATGAGGCAAAGAAAACGGAGTCTGAATCTGAAATATCTGCTGGACTGGCGAAGGTGAATTTTGTTCTCAAGTTGTTGAGTGATATTCTTCTTATGTATGTGCACGCAGTTGGGGTCATACTCAGACGAGACTTGGAATTGTGTCATTTGCGGGGATCTAATCAAACAGGTAGTTCAGGGCTTGGTGGGATAATTCATCACATCTTACACCAGCTGCTTCCAATAGCTACAGATAAATCTGCAGGACCTGATGAATGGAGAGACAAATTGTCTGAAAAAGCTTCTTGGTTCCTGGTGGTTTTGTGCGGTCGATCCGGTGAAGGGAGGAGGCGAGTAATTAATGAACTTGTGAAAGCTATGTCCTCATTCTCAAACTTGGAGAGCAATTCACATAAAAACATTTTGTTACCTGATAAAAAAGTTTTTGCTTTTTCTGATTTGGTATATGCAATTTTGTCTAAAAATGCATCCTCCAGCCACTTACCTGGTTCTGGATGTTCACCGGATATAGCAAAAAGCATGATAGATGGAGGAATGGTGCAGTCTCTCACCGGCATTCTTCAAGCAATTGATTTGGACCATCCTGATGCTCCTAAAATTGTTAATCTTCTACTGAAGGCTTTGGAAAGCCTGTCAAGGGCTGCCAATGCTAGTGAGCAAGTTCTTAAATCTGAGGGTCTGAACAGGAAGAAAACTACAGGGTCAATTGGCAGGCACGATGAACAGACAGCTGCGTCAGCTGCAGAGACCGTAGAGCATAATCAGAATGTGGGGGGCACACAGGAAGTCCCAGATGAGGAGGGGACTGACATTCAGCAACAAGAAGGAACTACTCATGTTGACGGTAATCATGCTGTACATCAAAATGAGTCAGCAGAGCAAGACATGAGGTTAGAATCGGAAGACACAATGGCAACCAACCCATCAATGGAGGTTGGACTGGATTTCATGCGTGAAGAAATGGAAGAAGGTGGTGTGTTACACAACACTGGCCAAATTGAGATGACTTTTCATGTTGAGAACAGGGCTGATGATGATATGGGTGATGAGGATGATGACATGGGAGATGATGGTGACGAGGACGAGGACGAGGACGAGGACGAGGATGAGGATATTGCTGAAGATGGTGCTGGCATGATGTCTCTTGCTGACACTGATGTGGAAGATCATGATGATACTGGCTTGGGAGATGACTATAATGATGAGATGATTGACGAAGAAGATGATGATTTTCATGAGAATCGTGTTATAGAGGTAAGGTGGAGGGAGGCCCTTGATGGGTTAGATCATTTGCAGGTACTTGGTCAGCCTGGAGCTTCAGGTGGTCTCATTGATGTTGCTGCCGAGCCATTTGAAGGGGTGAATGTGGATGATCTTTTTGGTCTTCGCAGGCCTTTGGGTTTTGACCGTCGGCGTCAGAGTGGCAGGTCTTCCTTTGAGCGTTCTGTCACAGAAGTAAACGGATTTCAACATCCTCTTCTGTTAAGGCCATCCCAGTCAGGGGATCTGGTTTCTATGTGGTCATCAGGTGGGCATTCATCCAGGGATTTAGAAGCTTTGTCATCTGGGAGCTTTGATGTAGCTCATTTTTACATTGATGCTCCTGTTCTTCCATATGAACATGTACCTAGTAGTATATTTGTTGATCGTTCGGGTAGTGCAGCACCCCCACCTTTGTCTGATTATTCTGTAGGTATGGACTCGTTGCATACACAGGGACGAAGAGGGCCTGGTGATGGCAGGTGGACAGATGATGGTCAGCCGCAAGCAGGTGCCCAAGCAGCTGCAATCGCACAAGCAATAGAGGAACAGTTCCTGTCACAGCTGTGCAGTGTACCTGCAACCAATGTTCCCACTGAGAGGCAGTTCCAGAATTCAGGAGTGCAGGAGAATCAACCATCTGATCCTCTATCCAATGATGGTCAAGTTGTGGTGGATGGCGATAACACCAGCAACCAGCAACTTGAAGTTCATCAAGAAAATGGCAATGAAGATACCCGCTATCAGCCTAATCCAACAGTTGAAACCGTTCCTTGCAACGAGCAGGTTGATCCTCGGCCTTCATTCAGTGGTGCAGGTGAAGGTCCACAGGTGGATGAGCCTATGTTAGTTCAACCAATTTCTCTGAATAGTACACCAAATGGTCTTGATAACATGGAAATTGGAGATGGTGATGGCACTGCATGTGATCAAGTTGAGACAATGCCGGAGCTTGCCAACTCATCTGCAGAACAACATGCTGCTTTGCATTATGAAGGGGTCCCTGAAGTACCTGCAAGTCTCAATGAAGTGCCTATTCAGGCTGTGGGATCCGCAATAGGTGGTCTGTCCGATAATCCTCTGTTGGTTGATTCTGTTTCAGCGATGCCTAATGTGGATCATGTGAATGCTGATGTTGAAATGAATGGTGCTGATGCTGATGGAAATCAGCTCGAGCAATCCACGCTTGCTTCTGAACGAGGTGCCGACGAGCCATCATCCAGGCAAGAGACATTGGTTGCTCGGGATGCTGCCCAGGCTGACCAGACTGGTTTAGATAATGGGGCTCCTGCTACAAACGCAATTGATCCAACCTTCCTGGAGGCTTTACCCGAAGATTTACGAGCAGAAGTTCTAGCTTCCCAGCAGGCTCAGTCTGTTCAACCTCCAACTTATGCTCCACCTTCTGTTGATGATATTGATCCTGAATTTCTGGCTGCCCTTCCTCCAGACATCCAAGCAGAGGTTTTGGCACAACAAAGGGCACAGCGGATTGCACAGCAGGCTGAAGGACAGCCTGTTGACATGGATAATGCTTCAATAATTGCGACTTTTCCTGCTGATTTGCGTGAAGAGGTTTGTGCTTTTTAATTTAGCCTTCAATTATTTCTTGAGTTATGATAACCATTTTGTGATTGCTTTTGTTCCAGGTGCTTTTGACATCTTCAGAAGCAGTATTATCAGCATTGCCTTCACCATTACTTGCCGAAGCCCAAATGCTAAGGGACCGAGCAATGAGTCACTATCAGGCTCGCAGCCTGTTTGGTAGCAGCCACAGGCTAAGTAGTCGTAGAAATGGTTTGGGGTTTGATAGGCAGACAGTGATGGACAGGGGTGTTGGAGTTACAATTGGAAGGAGGGCTACTTCTACTATTGCAGATAGCATGGAGGTGAAGGAAATGGAAGGCAAGCCACTTTTGGATGCAAATGCATTGAAAGCTTTGATCCGCCTCCTAAGGTTGGCACAGGTAATTTATGGTCTATAAATATCATGTTTCACTGGGAACTAATCTTGCATCCTTGCTATTTGGGAAAAGTTGAACTTTTTATTGCGTGCATGTTCTTTTAACTTGGCAAAATGGCTTAGAATTACTTGATTTGTAGTTTCAATTAATTCTAAATTTTAGTTTTTTGATTACTTCTAGAAGATTAATAGCCTGGTTCTACATCCATAAATTTTCAAAAGAATGAATTAGCTTCCAAAATGGCTTTCTTTGTTGTTTCACACAAAAGGTCCAGTAACATTAAGGATATGTTTCTCTTAAAATTTATAGAATTTGTGTATAAAAATGTCTATTGTTCAGAGTGCAGAATGCCAATTTTTTTATTTTTAGATATATTTTTAAAGTTTGTTCTGCTAACCTGTTGATTTTTTTTTTTATTTCTATTATGTTAGCCTCTTGGGAAAGGTCTTCTACAAAGACTTCTGTTGAACCTTTGTGCACATAGTACCACAAGGGCAACTTTGGTTCGCCTTTTGCTCGATATGATTAAACCTGAGGCTGAAGGGTCAATCAGTGGATTGGCAACAATTAACTCCCAGAGGCTTTATGGCTGTCAGTCAAATGTTGTTTATGGTCGATCACAGTTGTTGGATGGTATTTCTTTTTTCTATTTGTTGTAATCATTATTTTCGTATTGGCTTTTGTTTTAAATTATTAATTTTGATTATTTGCTTAATAGGTCTTCCTCCCTTGGTTTTGCGTCGAATTCTTGAAATCTTGACCTATTTGTCTACAAATCATACTTCTATTGCCAATATGTTGTTCTACTTGGATCCCTCAATTGTTTCGGAGCCTCTAAGTCCAAAATATCTGGAAACCAAGATGGATAAAGGCAAGGAGAAAATTGATGATGGAGGTGATTCATTAAAACCTCTGGGTGACACTGATGATATTCCTTTGATCCTGTTCCTGAAGCTTTTGAACCGACCACTTTTTCTACGCAGCACTGCTCATCTTGAGCAGGTATGAGCAATCTGGTTCTGAAGTGGTTTTACATCTCTTACCTTTCTTGATTTAATTCAATGTGTTTAGAAGTTTGGCTCATATTTCTCTGTAGCATGTTTTCCCCATATTTGTAGTACAACCTTGATCCTTTCTTCTAAAGTGCTCTTGAATGTATGCATGAGACAAATTCCCTATGGTGCAGGTCATGGGATTGCTTCAAGTAGTAGTTTTTATGGCAGCGTCAAAATTAGAGAGCCAGGCTCAATCTGGACAGGCGAGGGAGACTTCCCAAAAACAAACTGTTGGTGAAGCTTCTAGTGATGTTCCAAGTGTTCCGCCTGTGGTTGCAGAGTCAAGTGAAGAAGACAAAGCTGCCAGTGCTGGGTTATCCGTTTCTGATGGAAAGAGGAGCATTGATGCATCCAGTGTTTTCTTGCAGTTGCCACAAGCTGATTTGCGCAATCTGTGCAGCCTTCTTGGTCGTGAAGGGTACTTTCAGTTTTTCACTCTTGTACATTTTGAAAGTTCTGTTTTATCAGTCAACTTTCACACTATATTTTGGTCAATCCATCATTGGCTATCTGCCATTCATTTATATATTATCTTCTACCAAAAAAATCTATTTTCTATTTCCTTTTTAGTCGTCTCCATTTTCCTATATTTTTGTTTCCCCAGCAGCTGTGAATTGGACAATGAATCACTAATCTTTTCCATTGATAAATTTCAGGCTGTCAGATAAAGTGTACATGCTAGCTGGAGAAGTGCTTAAGAAGTTGGCCTCAGTTGTTGCAACCCATCGTAAATTCTTTACTTTGGAGCTTTCAGAATTAGCTCATGGGTTGAGCAGTTCAGCTGTCAGTGAGCTTGTTACCTTGAGGAACACACACATGCTGGGTCTAAGTTCTGGCTCCATGGCTGGGGCAGCAATCCTACGTGTGCTACAGGCACTCAGCTCACTTACCTCACCCACTGTTGATGAGAATATGAACGTGGAGCACAATGGGGAACAGGAGGAGCAAGCTACCATGTGGAACTTAAGTATTGCACTTGAGCCATTGTGGCAGGAATTGAGCGAATGTATTAGTGTGACAGAGATGCAGCTCATTCAGAGCACTTTTGGTCGGACTATGTCAAATATTACTGTAGGGGAGCACGTACAGGGGAGCTCTTCTTCATCCCCTCTTCCTCCAGGAACCCAGAGACTCTTGCCCTTCATTGAAGCTTTCTTTGTTTTGTGTGAAAAGCTACAGGCAAACCAATCCATTGTGCAACAAGATCACATGAGCATAACTGCGAGAGAAGTCAAAGAGTCTTCTGGGAGTTCTTCCTCAACCACAGCATACATGGGGGATTCTCAGAGAAAACTTGATGGTGCTGTCACATTTTCCAGATTTGCAGAAAAGCACCGCCGGCTTTTGAATACTTTTATTAGACAGAATCCTGGCTTGTTGGAGAAATCACTTTCTATGATGCTGAAGGCTCCCAGACTTATTGATTTTGATAACAAGAGAGCATATTTCCGCTCCAGAATAAGGCAACAGCATGAGCAACACCTCTCTGGCCCTCTGCGGATAAGTGTTCGGCGGGCATATGTTTTGGAGGATTCATACAATCAATTGAGGATGCGACCTACTCAGGATCTCAGGGGAAGATTGAATGTGCAGTTCCAAGGTGAAGAGGGTATTGATGCTGGGGGTTTGACAAGAGAATGGTATCAACTGCTGTCGAGAGTTGTATTTGACAAGGGAGCATTGCTTTTCACAACTGTGGGGAATAATGTGACTTTTCAGCCAAACCCTAATTCTGTCTACCAGACAGAACATTTGTCTTACTTCAAGTTTGTGGGCCGTGTGGTAATGCTCCAGAACTTGGTTTTTCTGAACTAGATTTTACTACTGTTGTTGAAATAGGCTGTTTTCTGAATTTATTGCTTGTGAGCTTCTGTGTAGGTTGCCAAGGCATTGTTTGATGGGCAGCTTTTGGATGTTTACTTTACTCGGTCTTTCTACAAGCACATTCTAGGTGTAAAGGTGACTTACCATGACATAGAGGCTGTTGATCCTGATTATTACAAGAATTTGAAGTGGATGCTGGAGGTTAGTGAATTTAATCAGTCATGCCCCCTCTTCTGAATTCATTTGTGCTTTTACCCACATGTTGCTATGTAGCAAGTTTTTCCTCCAGCGAATGACAGTATAACTTCTTCTGTATCTTGTCTGTTTCAGAATGATGTGAGTTGTGTACCTGACTTGACATTTAGTATGGATGCTGACGAGGAGAAGCACATCCTTTATGAGAAAACTCAGGTACTCCCAGCAATTTGATACCATGTATTATTGTTAGTAGTCTTGTTATTATGGACGGGGTTTTCCTCTTCCGGGGCATGAACATTGTCTTCCAAGTTTTATCTGGCTCCCAAGCTTGCATTTATTAGTGCTGTTGTGGTTGAAAAGGTTACTGATTACGAGCTTAAACCTGGAGGAAGAAACATAAGGGTTACTGAAGAAACAAAGCACGAGTATGTGGACCTTGTTGCTGATCATATCCTGACAAATGCTATTCGTCCTCAAATCACTTCATTCCTCGAAGGTTTCAATGAATTGGTCCCAAGGGAACTTATTTCCATTTTTAATGATAAAGAGCTTGAGCTACTAATCAGTGGACTTCCTGAAATTGATTGTGAGTTGGCTTTCTTTTTATCTCGTTCAATTTGTGGTTTGTTTTTCTTTGCAATTCCCGAACAATAGCATGGATGTTGCAGTGGATGATTTGAAGGCCAACACTGAGTATACCGGCTATACCTCAGCATCTAGCGTTATTCAATGGTTTTGGGAGGTTGTCAAAGGTTTTAACAAGGAAGACATGGCCAGACTGCTGCAGTTTGTAACTGGAACATCAAAGGTGATTGGTTGTACTGTATACTTGGCTATTCTATAAATATATTTCATATGTATTCTAACTGATACAAAATTGGTTACTTCATTGTATATTTTGCATGATATTGTTGAGTTGGTCTCTAGGCTTAGGCATGGTTATAGTGTTTTAGCAGTTTAACCATGTAAAACTTATTTGGAATTTAGTAAAAACTAACTTGTGGGTTTTCAGGTTCCATTGGAGGGTTTCAAGGCTTTGCAGGGTATCTCTGGGCCTCAGAAGTTTCAGATTCACAAAGCATATGGGGCTCCCGAGCGTTTGCCTTCAGCTCACACATGGTTAGTTTAGAATACATGATACCCGATGCTGTTATGGTTACTTTAAAGCCCAAAACTTGCTCCTGATATTGGAATTTCTGTTTCTGTATGCTCTTTTTTGTTTCCAGCTTCAATCAGCTAGACCTTCCTGAGTACACCTCCAGGGAACAGCTTCAAGAACGCTTGCTGCTTGCCATTCATGAAGCCAGTGAAGGCTTTGGCTTTGGCTAACCTAGTTGAACACATTGGCGGCCTGGGATTGTCAACAATTTGTCTTAAGAGATGATGTACATGTCAGTCACCTTTCTTTTTCCCAACTTCTTTTTTTTTTTTTTTTTACATCTGTTCATGTATTTTAGTATCTTATTATCACTGACGATTTGTTCCTGATTTGATTTGCACGCAGACAGAGGAGGATTGACTAAAAGTGGATAAGGATTAGAATAATTTAAAGCCAGGAGTCGCGCATCAAAATTGCATTAGCACAGCAAGTGAATTCAGCTGGGAAATAGATAATTTTTTGGGTAACTTGCCATGTCAGGGCACATTCTCGCATACAAAATATTGATGGATGAATCTCTCGTTCCATTGTTTATATAGAGTTTCGTTAGTTGATACTTGCTAATATTCCCCGCTATCTATTATAATCTTGATGGAAAATTACCTTTTATCGATTTCCTATCTAGAAGTTTCATGTCTTTCTTGATTGCATTTTTGTTTATGCGGGCAGGTGCAAGTCTGAATTTATTTTTATTTTTTTTCCATTTAATGACCCCATGTTGGTAGCTTCTTTGCTCTCAATTTGTTATACAAGTCTAAGATCTTACCAGCTTCTTTTGCTAAGAATAAAAAGATTTGACTAGTTGCAAAACTCGGTCAGTTGGTAGTCGACCATAGTCGAAGGCAAGAACTACATCCACCTAAAACCAGTCATTTAGGGGGCCTTTGATGTTTTCTAGAATTGGATGGCAGATAATATACCTTTTTGCTTTTAGTGTTTGGTTCATCTTTACAGATTCATGAAGAATTTAAACTAATTTATCATTTTAATCTTAAAACAAATAGTATCAAATTTGTAAATATTAATATTTGGCTTTTGTTTTGATGCGTACACACAAAAAATACATGCTACTTGTGTTAAAAACTAATATATTGGAATGGATCCAACAAAAAAATTAACATAAATTATTTTTTAAAAAAATTTAAATTAATTAATAATACATCTTCCATATTATTATTATTATTATTAAATTCTATTTAATTTTACTTTATACATGAATATAATAGAAATTTTTTGCACAACCCATTATATTTCTTTTGTTTTTTATTTTGCTTGGTTACTTTATTGCGACTATCTATTTTTGCTATCATATAATTAAATAAAAAATATTTAAAAAAGATGAAGTTATTAAACCCAGTACATGAAATGCAAAAAAGAAATGTTGTCATGAAATTTTCTCAATTCAAACAATGTTTTTGCCTATCATCATAGCTTCATTTAAACATGTCAAGTCAACTAAGTCATCACCCTCACATGATTTTTTATTCACTCATAAATTATTTTAATCATGTTAATGTTCCATGTTAAATAACTTATGTTGAAGAATGAATCTCAATAAAGTTTTATGAGTTGAGTCTACTTTTAACTTGACCTTTAATATGTTCATTAACCATGTATTTTAAAAAAAAATTCCAACAAAACCTTACACGAATGAAAATTATCGACGAATGTAAAAGAATTAAAGATTTATAGAGAGACATTAATTTGGTGGATCACTACATCATAATAAATAGCGTTTCACTTTGAATCTTCTGTAGTGAAATATTATTAGATTTACTCAGCTAAATAGTGAATGCAATGTTTTGAACTACTCAACCTTTTATGTAAACCAAGACAATAGTATTCACATAGTTTTTTATCTAGGTATTTCTGTTGGTTCTCACTATTGTGTTTTTTTTTTTTTTTTTTGCCTTAATCAACTTTTTAATTAATAAATGTTTAATGGAATTCAATCTTTTACAAATTCTCAAAGAAAAGACCACATTTCTCACTCATATAAGTTATCTTTCATTAACAATATTTTACTATACTTTATTTGGTATACCAAGATATGAAAATTATTAAGATCACAAGTCACCCTTAATCACTCTATGGATAACACCTTTTTTTCCCTGTAGAAATATATAGAAAATAATAATTTTTTAGTGCCATTAAGAATGTTATATGACATAGTTTTCTATTTAAATCTAGATTTTGGGATCCTCAATCAATTGTGTATGGTTACCATTATTAAACTCTTTTATTTTTAAATTATGCTCATTTCCCTTGATGAATGATGAATTATACATAAGCTCTCTTGATAAATCTTTAGTTGACGGATCCGCTATATTTCCTTTAAATTTACATGATCAATGGAAATTATCCTATTTGAGAGCAAATTTTTAGCGGTATCACGTCTACAATATATATGTCTAGATTTACCAGTATATATATTGTGCCCTACCATTTGTTGATTGACTGTCGTAATGGATTTAAATTGTTGGCACTGATTTTGGCTAACATGAAATATCCTCTAAAAAATTCCAAAGTTTTCCAACGTTTTCTCTAGTTTTATCGAGAGCAATAAACTATGATTGCATCGTGAATCTTGCTATATATATTTACTTAGATGATTTTCATGATATAACTCCTCCACCAAATATGAAGACATATCCATCAGTAGATTTTAAATCCTTAGAGTTAGATATCTAATATGCATCATTATACATTTCTAGTATTGTTGGGTAAGTAGTATAATGAAACTCATTGTTCAAGATGTAACTTAAATATTTAAGCACCCTATTTA
>Ga0307515_10010753_pt1 | contig 17469 bp, 8 predicted proteins | sample 17_EM_MG_FD_194513 | JGI IMG/M metagenome (GOLD analysis project Ga0307515, IMG submission 194513) | Populus trichocarpa ectomycorrhiza microbial communities from riparian zone in the Pacific Northwest, United States - 17_EM | ecosystem: Host-associated > Plants > Roots > Unclassified | place...
GTATAGTGGCTTTTTAGATTAGATATTTAGGATTTATTCTTATATATAGTAGCATTTAAAACCCTTAATTAGGTGCTCGGAAAGGCCTTATAGGGCTTTTAAAAAGGGCTTAAACGCCTATAGGAATAGTATTCCTAATATAGATTAATAAATAGGGATGCAATTCTAGCAAAATGCACTGTTAACTCTATACTATATACGTAAAAAGGCTAAGGACCCATTCTACCTTGGGCTATGGCCCTAATCCTTATAGTTTCCGGAGCCTATAGGAGTAAAAACTGTTCCAAAGCACTTCTGCCACCCATCGCCTCCCCGTCCATAACTCCATGAACATAGCACTCGCTAAGGAACCTACACTCCCTCCCCTCTCCATCCTCAGCAGCTCTCACCAAGAACGGTACTTCTCCCCCAGAGAAAATGCACACCGTGGCTCCCACGCCAAAGCCCTCGTGCCCAAGACCGAGATACCCCTTCCGCGTCACAAAAATGTCCTTGTCCTCGATGATGGTGTCCACCGCCTCGGAAATCTCCTCCCAGAGAGACGACGGCAGGTTCGTAGGGACTTTAATCGAGTCCTGCAAATATAAATCAGAGAATCGGACGAAGAACTGGGACCTGTACTTGTCATCGATTCGAGGCGATAGAACGGTGCGGTCTGCGGTGAGGGTGCGGAAGTAGGCTATCCACGCCGGCTCGTCTGTGAAGCGGTACGTCTCCGTAGAGATCGCATCCGCGGCAAGTTCCCGCAGCACCGGCTCCGTTACTGTCATGCGACTGTCCTGCCCTGCTGTTAAGAGAGATTTGATGGGAATGACGCGCGAGATAGTGTCCAGACGCAACCCCTCTATACTGATTTTGTCAGTGCCGTCGTCCATGGTCACTCGAGACTTCGTGCCACCAGACGCACGAAACAGATGCGTGGGTTTGAAGCGGTAATAACGCTGTAGAAAGCCACCTCCATGCTTCGGTCGAGCCCAGTCCGGCACGTAGGAAGGGAGTTCATGAACAGAGTTAGTCTTATGCCGGAGCATGACAGCGGAGAGGATCTGAAGGTCGGGGCGGATTTTCAACATATGCTTCGAGAAGTCCGTGTAGACCTTCCTAACAGAGTCGTTATAATCGACTTTAATCCCAGCCGTGATTCTCTCCTTTGCGATGCCCCGCAAAGAGAAGATTTTGTCCCTTGGGTCTGTCGCACATCTGTCGCGCGTGTCTAGGAAGAGCCTTAGGTCTAGCTCCTCCTCGTCGGAAATAGCGAGCCCATGGTACGCGTCTCTCCAGTACGAGACGTACGTCAGATTGGCGGCAGCTCCCGAGAAGGGATAGAACCCCGAGCCGGTAATTCGTCTCATTGCCGCGCACATGGCCTCGAAGTCAATAGACAGAGGTCCGCAGAAAACGATGACCTTTTTGGCGGCGACCACCTCTTGCACAATCCACATGCGGAAGAAATACGGCCGCTCGATAAAGCGCTGGATCGCCGCCCGTCTCTCCTCCATCTCCTCGTGCAACTCGCGACAGGTCGCGCTTCCATCATGCTTGCCATCGTCAAGAGAAAACCGACGGAGCGTATCGAAAGCCAAAGGACTAAACTCATCAACCTCACCAATCCAAGCGAGAACTGTCTTGGCGTTGGCGTAGATATCCCTCATCAGCATCACTTGATGGGACTTTTCCGTGTTGTCCCTCTGATTGATGCAGATTGCGTCAATCCACAGCTTCCTCGCAGTTCCGGCCTTTTGCTGATCGGCGCAAATTTGGTGCAGTGCCACAAGCAGATTCTTCGAGACGGGGAACTTTTCGTCGTTGAGCGTTACGTGCTCCAACACCCCTGGCGTCCCCCAACAATAAGAGAGAGCGTCGTAATCGACATCACATGGATCTTTCAGGTCGTAAGTGTCCACCCGGCCTCGCAGCTCGTCTCCTCCACCAAGGAGATCAAGCTCCAAGAGCCGGAAGCAGGGCTGCTCTGTTGAGAGCGGAAGCTGTTGGTAGAACCTCATTGTTAGCCGTTAGTTCCAGAGACGAATCCATGGGTCCAGAGCCCCTGTTTTATTTCCGCCGGCCACGGCTGGATGAAAACTCACCTCACCGACATGCCCGTGCAGAGAAAGACCCTGCAGATTGGTTGGCGAGTAATCGGAAGAGTCCATTACAGGCGTGATAGTGGCGTCTTGGGTGGCTTGATGTGGTGGCTGGCAGATACCTGAGAAATTAAATCGGACGTTACCGAATTCGTGGCTGCTGTGTATAATTGTTATCTAGTAACGCCCTGTTTCTCCACTCGACTGTGCGTAAGCGTAAACAAAATCGTAGTTGTCGAGTAATTAGGCTTTCTTGTACCCAGGCGATCATCCAATTACAAGCTGCTTACATAACGCTTACCTCAGCTTGGATAATGATCGTCTGGTATTGTAAAAAGCTTGTGATTGGCTTCCTTATAAAGATGCTTTTAGCTTCGCTGCTTTTCCTCCGCTCCCTCTCTATAATCGCTGCCTTCTTTGAGTTCTGTAATCTTCTTAATATGGCGAGGGATCCTCTCAATCCACCGCTAAATTCGCTACTACCTAAGATCTTGCCAAGCTCTTAAAATCTTCATCGGACTGGGAAGCTGCCCTATCTATACTACCCTTGAGATAGGAACAAGTCATGCTCTATGCGTCCCATGGTGGATGCCCCAGCCGGTGAAAACTCTTGACGCTAACCCAGTGCGGATATTCGGCATAAATGAAGTTGTGTGATACGTTTTCTTCGTAGTTCTAGATGACTTAGACATACCTCTAACAGCCTCGCTACTCTCTTTGAAATCATGCGAAAGTCAACACTTCACAATTTCTTCTCTGGCAGCTTCCTAGGCATACGTCCTCTAACTAAGTCTGAATTCATAGACAAACGACTACCTCACGAGCTTTGCGCGGATCTTTGCTCTTATAACCAGCTCATCACTTGATTCACGCAACTTTTAGCCTTTTATTCAGCGCATATCGTAGACCTCTGCATTTCATTAATGTTGGTGAAGCATCTTATCTACCGTGCAATTGGAATGTGTTTCTCTATACCCCCTAACTCTATCTTTTCTTCGGGTCATTCTTAAAGAATCCTGTGTATATGCGTTTTCCGTGACGATGACTCGGAAGAACCTGAATAACGTTCTTCTACCAAATGACTGACCATGGGTGTAGTAGGTGAAACAGATCATGGAGATAAGCTATTTAAGGATCCAGATGACATCGTTGGAGGTGACGGTGAGCTTGCCATTACTGCTGGCGCCGGTATTGAAGGGGGCTGATACTGACGCCCAGCTAATTCTTCGGAGTTGAAGATTGCTTTGGAGTTTGACGGCTGCCAGTAGAACCACTTCCCGCCGGTTTTCACGGAGATTTCCGCTAATTGGAGGCAATGGGCAGAATTAAAGAGGTGCAAATCATAAGCCCATTCCATTTCAGTGACAACACAGTGAACAGGGATCCCTTCTGACAAAGACCATCCTAAAGGAACGGAACCATTGTCATAGTAGCCGTAATAGTCCATCAGACCATCTAGAAGAATAATCCGCCGCTGTGCCCTCGGGTGAGTGCTATAGTAGTCACCCAGCATTTCATGGGCGGACGACATTGCATCTTCGTACCACCCGTAAGAGAACTGCCCAGTCATATTGTCAAGAATGTGTCCAGTCCGAGCTTGGATCTTGCTAATGGCTAGATGCTTTCTTGTGCTTCCAAGGCCATCATCGTTCCCACTAGTCACAATACCAATCTGTGTAGTAGGATTCCTGGACCAAATTGCAGCGACAATATCTTGGAAGACCTCAGGGTGTCTTGAACAAAAGCAGAGATGGATGCAAATCACAACGACCTCTTCTAAGAAAGCAACATTATGTAAGACTTCCCCCTCATGTCCATGATCCTCTTTGTCAACCAAGTTCGATAGAAGTAAAGATCCTCGACCATTTGTTGTTCCAATGGTAGATTCGTATCCAATCAACTCTGGGTTCCACAGGATATCGGAATTAGTATTTGAATCTCCCAACCAGAAAACTTTGCCGCCTGTATTTGCCGCTATGTGTACCTCCACATCCCTTGGTTGCCACGCTGAGGCAATGAGGCAATGTACTGGAATACCTGTAGATTGGAGCCTTTCGAAGACAGCATCCCTGCTTCGATCATGTTCAGTGATCGCGTCACCAATTACGTCACTGATTAGAATGATGCGTTGCGAGCGGTAAAAAGACCCTTGTTTGACGTCAAATGGTTCCAACATTTTCTGTGCCTCTTCCAGAAGACTGTGCTGGCTTACATTTTGGAAGCATGGCCAGTTACCATACACTCGCATCGTCCCTGTGATCCTTTGGGGTTGAACTGGTTGCATGGCAGAATTATTCCCATTCTCTCCTATATGCTCGAGCACCCCAACGCAGGTATCAGGGGAGTAAACAGTAATGCGAGTAATAAGACAGAGGTAAGCGTTCTGGATTTGTGACCATGAACTCCAGCCGGTGGTGTGAATAATGATGACAACCACATCAGGTAAACGGTGAAGCTCGGCAGGTGTACCTTCGGTTCCGGCCTTGTTAATGCCAGCTACTGTAGACGATGCCATTACCTCTTCGAACTTCTTGTATTTCAGCAGCAGCTCCGTCTTCTTCTCCAATTCGCATTGGAGAGCTGAGTTGTCACTACTGGTTTGGTGCTTGGCCGTGTGCAAATCACGCTCAAGACGGGTCACTTCTACCTCCTTGCCTCGTACACAGTTCTCTAGTGTTTTTATCCGCTCGGACAAGGTCTTCTTATCCTCCTCATGCCGCTCGAGCATGTGCTCCTGCCTTTGCAAATAATATCTTTTCACATCACCCAGCGCATTTTGACGTGCTTCCTCCTGCATCTCTGCAATGGACTTGGTCCACCTGAATTCGAGTTCTTTTGTCTTGTGTTTATGAGCGGTATATATCCTTTCTAGCTCATCCTGATGAGCAGCCTCCAGCTCTTCAATCTGACGCTCTAGATCCTCGATACTGGCGTTCATCTTCGTCATGGCAGACTTGGAAATTTCAATGTCCTCCGTGAGCTTCCGGACTTCCGCCTCCAGGATCTGTTTCTCAAATGATAGCTGTTGTCGTTCTGAAACAAGCGATTGATGCGGAGCCTCCAGTTTGCTAATCTCTCTTGCTTTCTCTTCGCTAAGATGGTAATATGCCACCAGCTCCTGACTCGTGCTTGTTAATTTTCTTTCTGCTTTCTCCAGCTCGGCCTCAACTGCGTCGCATTTCGTTCTTAGGCAGGCTATGACTGCTTTATTCTCAAAAATGACTGTCTGGCTTTGTGTAAGCTCCGTTTGCGCACCAGAAAGGCTCGACTCAGCAATTTGGGCCCGCTCTTCCATTGAGGCAAGATTCTGTTGGCAAGTCATCAACTGCTCGCCCAACCCGGTGATCTCTTTGCGATGCTGTCGTAAATTTGCGTCCAGGTCTTCCAAACACTGCTCCCTGTTCTTCGAGTCGTGCACTTTCTCCTCCAATTCCTGCTCGGCCTCCACCAGATCCTGGAATCTTTCGTCCAAAGCTTGCAGTGCCTGATTCTGAATCAACTTGCTTCTCTCCAACTCCTCGGTGAGGGATTTCTTCTGATTTTGCTCGATATTAAGAAGTTTAGTGAGGTCCGCTACCTCATCCTGCAATCGCTTCACTTTTGCAGTAGTCGATTTGGTCATCTCTTCGGTTGAGGACTGCAGAGTCATAGCAACAACCATATCAGCACTCCGGCACATAGTCATACTCGTACCCACAGCTACACCCATGCCCATATCAATCCCTGTAGATTTTTCGGTACCGGTAGCAATGGATATCTGGGATTCGGCCTCTCTTGAGTTCTCGGTAGTAGCTCCCATCGTTGCCTCCATGCGCCATCGTCCTTGTAAAGTTGCCTGCTTGGATGCTCTGAGATCTTTCGCGCGGGGTTGGCGACTTGTGCGGATGCCGCGTTCGGCATCGGACGCCTTTGGAACTTCATCACTACCTACGACAATCGCCTCGGCGTTCCTGGCTGATGCTTGCGAGTCTTTGTTAGCATTCATCTCGTCAAGAGGTAAATGTCTGTTTGCGTTGTTGTTTGTGTAGATAATATTCCTCGTCTTTTTCGAATGCCCTGGAAGGTGGAAAAACGAAGCTGAAACGAAGGCAAGCGCGAAGAGGCTCAATTCATTCCAAGCCCCTCACAGCAAATATTACTGTCAGCCACCATCATATGAATCTAATAAGCCAAAAACACGATTGGAATCACGTCGCCCGGCCATTACGACGCCATGTTTCTGAAGTTCAGTAGCCTTGCATCCCCGAGGCAGAATGAGCCTTGCTCTAGGCATTTCGGCTCCCGCTTTTGGTTTACGGCTTCTCTTGATGGTCCGCAGAGTTCGATATCGGACCATGTACACAGCCTCCCAATTTTGTGGACTCTGAATTGGACGATAAGGCTTTATGTGGGGGTAACGTTCCATGATAGTTGGATGAAAATCGCTAGAAGAGTATCGGGTGGCGTTCTGCTGAGGCGAGATATAGGGGAAGAAGATTCAGCCCAGTGCTTGGCGTTGATGCCTTTCCAAGACCCTGGCGTTTATTGGGTTGGCTGGCTTTTATACTTAAGAGTTATTGCAGACCCGATTCTAATGTCAGGAGACTGTTCTTGAGCCTTACTTGTTTGTTTAGAAATGCTTCGGGATGATGAGAAAACGATTACCTGTTCTTAGCGAGGAATCAATTCAGAAAGTTGTGAATGCTCTCGGTTGTTCGAAGGCTAGAGCAAAGACTTTACTTTATGTAAGCGCTGGATTTCTTGCTTTCGGTATTGAAATTGCTAGGGCAAGCACTAACTGACGTTTTCCGAAGCTCAACGACAACGACGCTGATCAAGTCATTGTATGCTATAAGTATGTACGTAGAAGACCCGATAGTTCCTTTTCAGCCGTTCACTGCAGTTCTGTGCTCGGCTTTAATGTCGGCTGAATTGTGTCTTCCATTTTCTATCTCCGGTAAAGAGTCGTCTTTAATCCTACTCCGGAAGAAGTATTTTATCTTCTGTCGTGTCTGGTGATGGCTGTGTGCAATCTCTTTGTATTTTACCGCTGGCCAAACATCTCCTAATGAATTATGTCCGGTCTTTGACTTCTGCAGAGCCCCCGGGAATTGGACATACCTGCCCCAGTATATCCACCCCCTCCTATTCCATCACCGGAATCACCACCTTCGCCTCACTCTACCATAGCGAATAATTCCGCAACAGAATCAATCCCATTTGATGCTCATCAAACAGATTCCAACCAACCAGGGAGTACGCATCGCGTATCTAGCACACCAGAGAACAACGATCAGGAGAGAGGTCCTCAAAACGGGCCTGAGGTTAGCAAATTGGGAGCTAGCGCAGCCGGACCCAGCGATCCGGAATCCAGCTTTCCTGAACCATCGCAGGATAGTTCACCAAGGAATTCCCAATCTCTACATTTCCAGTCCAATCCTTCAGGAATTTCAGATTCCCACGCAATCGTTCCCAAGCCACCTATTGTAGAGCCTTCAGAGGCGAAGTATTATCAATCACCTTCTCCTCAGTCAATGTTTCCTGGCTCCAAACCGGAGCTTTCTGTGCCTCGTAAACCTCTTCCCAAAGGTCCAAAAGAAAGCTCAGCAGAGGGTATACCACACTCGCAAGACCCAAGCTCTGGCAGCGGAACAGCACATCCAGGCAGTGGTTTGAGCGACCAGAGTTCCAATTCAAGTAGCCGTGGAGCTGTTGATCCTACTAGGACTGTGCCTGGTAGCTGGCCGACCGTCGCACAAATGGGCAACGAGCCTTCCGCGAAGCATAAGCCAAAACCAATGATCGGGCCAAAACCAATGATCCACTCGATTCCTCTGCAAAACGGTGGGCCGACCCCGCCAAACGAATATGGCTCGAAGCCTGACCCTTCCCAAAATGAGCCATCTCCACCCTCTCCTAACGGGATTCCAACCCCGCCCAAAGAGCCGGAAAATTCAATATCGGGCGGGGAAGAGCCTCCGGAAGAGGAAGATTCCGGTGACAAAGAACGTTCGGATAGGCACGGCAGTGCTCATGAGCATGAAGGCCCCAGCGAGCATGAGAGTCCTGGAAATGTTGTATTGCCGGGAGATGTCGAAGCATCAAATGAGGGAAGCCCGGCCTCATCAAAAATACCGGCATCAGTAAATAACGCAATCAAAGAGCTTTTGGACCTTGAAAATAAACGAGTACCTGAGAACGGAGCTGGACGAGCAGAGATTTTTGAACCTGAAATCGAGGCCTTGCCTAAGCCTACGCCTGAATTGGAGCCAGAGGTAGAGTGGGATTTCGTTCTACCATACATTCCAGCTCCATCCGATCTTGTTCCTGGAGGCAAAAATCTAAGCGGCACATTCAGTCTTCGAGATTTAATTGGTGCTGTGCAACGTAGAGACAGCCTTGATAAAATCGAGACATATCTCAGGTGGTACGAGGATAGAATTATCAGCAACAACATTAACGGCTCAGTAGAAGGGTTTCCCGCTATGTTCTATGCTGTTGCAACCAACAATGATCGAATCATCCGGGCTTGGGTAGACCTAGGGGGGGACGTAAATGCAACATGTAGTCCTAGAGGTGGTCCTAAGCGCGTTCCCCTTCTAGCCTTCGCTATCATCAACAGCGAGAATATCCGAAATGAGACAACTCTCACAGTTGCAACCCTTCTGAGCCTCGGGGCACACCCGAAAGTCATTCCAAAATCATTCTTTATTCCTTTTGATAATGACCTTCCTGATGGGGGACCAGACGAAAATGACTTGAAGGATCTCAAGGATAAAAATAAAAAGTGGTGCACTCCCGCTGCTAGGGCAAAGCTCACGAGATGCCTCAATCTTTCTCAGCGTTACTTCTTAGAGAAGGCAGTCAAGACGAAGAAGCCTTCCATTAGGCATAGACAAGTAGCTATTCGGAAAAAGTCCGAAGCACTGTTGGGTATCCAGTACTTCCTTATTGGTCAAACGACAGCTGCAGCGGCGTTGATGCGAAAGTTGCTCAGCTACATGGTTATACCCAGCAAGAGGCCGCTGGTTCTTGTTTTTGCCGGTAGGTTAACCGAACTATTTTTTTCCTTCTGAAACTGCTAGACTAACGCACGCTCTGAAGGTCCTAGTGGTCACGGCAAGACAGAACTCGCAAGGCGGCTCGGGTATTTACTTTCTCTGGAGCTCGAAATTGTCGATTGCACCATTTATAGTCGTGAATCAGACCTCTTTGGTCATCGAGCGCCGTATACGGGATCAGAGAGAGGCACACCATTGAACAATTTCCTAGCTAGAAAAGCGGGACAAAGATGCGTGGTCTTTTTGGACGAGTTCGAGAAGACCACGGCGGACGTGCATAAATCGTTGCTTCTACCTTTCGACAACGGTAAGATATACTATGGTAGGGTCTGTGTTCCAATAATTAAGAGTTTTTTCCAGGCGATTACCAAGACCGACGGCATCTTAAAAATGTTGATTGCTCCAAAACACTCTGGATCCTTGCCACCAATGCACTAGATCCCATCATCAAAGACTTTTGCAAGATGCATAAGAAGATCGTTATCGACCAAACAGAAAGTCCGGAAATGCCGCGTCTCATGAAACTATTAGGTAACAAATTGAAGAACGGTTTTAAGGACCGGTTCAAAGTTAGATTATTCTTTCCTTCTTTAACCCTCTAATTGTGCCAAGGCACATCGCTAACGTATCGAATGTATACAGCCACCGCTCACCGGCCGCGTATCGGCCTTCCTACCCTTCCTTCCCTTCACTCTCGGCGAGCAGGCCGTCGTGGCGCACAAATACATCTTAGAGCTTACACAAAAGGTTCATAAAAAGATCGATCTATCCTTCGGGCCAGAGGAGCAACTTCTCGGGAACGCGTACCTCCGCGTTCGTCGTGACGGCACTGTCTGCAAGCTGCTTGCAGCAGAAGGCTATGATGAAGATCTTGGCGCGCGTAGCCTAATTGTGACTGTCAAGTCAATTATTGAAGATGCGGTTGTGGAGGAATACCTTGAAGTTAATAAGGAAATTGTGGAGGATCAGAAATTGACTGAGTTTGTGGTCGATGTCACTCCGAAGAGGGAGGTTGTGGTTCACATGGTCAATGCGGAGCCGTTGAAGGAGACTGATGACGAAGAAGAGGAAGATGATGATAGTGACGACGACGACGACGGGGAGGAGGATGATGGGAGTGATGAGAGTGATTGATTATAACGAAGGGCTTGTTTGGTAACTTTTTACGCTAGGTCAGATCGGCCAGGTGGATATCCAGCTTTTTGACACCTGTGCGCCCGATATTAAGCGCTAATAGTGGGCGCTAATAAGCTGGGTTAATGTCTTTAGTCGCCCGCGGAGGCCTAAATAGCAATCCTACCCGTCCTTATTTTACCGCGCAGAGGTACTAGTGAGATTGGGCGAAGTTCAATAGTATGTCCACAGTTACGTTTATATGGCTAATTCAGCGGCTAAGTCACGATTACGCAGGCGAGGAGGCCCGTGCGTTCAGCTACTGTGGATGTTACCCTATATCCACAGTCGATTTTTAATCGCCAGCGACACCGCGCTCTTAACACCTGTTAAGCGCTATGCGTAGAGCCTGCTAAGCGCTTTCTACTCGCACTAGAATGGTAAGAATTGGCTATAGGTTGATGGAGATATTCGCGTTTTAAGTTGCGCGCCGCCATTATACGAGCACCCTAAAGCACCCTATTAAACTTATATCGCACTAAAATAAGCCCCTAGGGGGCTATAGACGAAGGCTATAATAGGACCCCTTAGTATCTTATTAGAAGTTAGATATAAATAATATATATAACTATTTTAAAGCTTTTTTACCCGCTTAAAGCCGTTTATAAAGCCGATTTAGTAAGTACTATATCTACTTTTATTATAGATTAACCTACTATATAGCTACTTCCTTACTAACCTTTTAGGCCTATATAACCCGCTTAATCTTCTTAATAACCTTAAGCTATAGGAAGTACTATTAAACCTCCTTTTACTAACTAGCCTATTATCTATTATCTTATTTAGAATCTAGCGCTACTATAGAGGGGTTACCTCTTAGCCCTTTAGTCTACTTACGCTAAAGGGCCTGTATAGAGTTTACCGCGCGGCTTATATAGTATATAGGTAGAGACTTAAACCTTAGCTCTAGCTAAGACTATAACTTTAGCTGCGGCTATAGCTATAGCTATAGCTATAGTAGTAGTAGCGGCGAAGCTATATAGGAAGGAGAGCCTATAGTACTTGTCTAGGTAGACGTATATTTACTAAATCCCGTAATAAATAGAGCTAAAAGGGCTACTTCTATAGGCGGATATAGGGGGTTAGTAAACTAGCCCTAAGGCTATATAGCTACTACCGCTACTACTACTATAGCTATAGCTAAAGGGGCTTCTAGTCAAAATATAAGGCCGCTAGATATTAGTAATTAAAGTTATAAGAACTAAGCCCGCTAGAACTTATCTAAATAGTTTAATAAGCCCTTAACCTTACTAGCTATTTACTTATTTTTAGTATATAGAGCCTTTAATTAGTTAGTAAGGAGTAGTATAGCCTAGTAAAGAATTAACAGCTAGTTTAGGCTCCCCTTTTTTTCTTATAGGTAGGGCTCTAGCTCCTATATAAAGGCTTTATACGCCTTATACTAAAAAATAGGGTGGCTCTATACTAGATAGCTTAGAAATATCTTATAGAGGGCTACTAAATCCTATAAAATAACCTTATAAAGGTAAAAAAGAAGATTTATAACCTTTATAGCGGTAAGGTTATTAATCTGATATAGCTATAGGCTAAAATAGCCCTTCTATTTATTTAGTTTGGGCTATATTATTAATAGTAGTATATTAGGTGGCGTAATACCTATATAGTAGATTTTAAAGCAGCTTATCTATAAGGGGTATTTTACTATTAACCTTATAAACTCTTATAGGAGAAAGTTTAAGTAATAGCTTATTATTTACTCTTAGTTTTACTTCTTAACGCGCTAAATCTAATCCTTATTAATGTTAGCGACTTAGTTAATCGAGATATAAGTACGGCAAAAGGGTCGCGTAAGCCTATACGATTAGATTGTCTATAAACGAGAATCTAAAGCTAGGGAAAGGAAAGGAGAAGAAGAGTAGCACCGTTTGGTATTTTATAAGATCTTCGCGTTATATAATCGCAATATGCGGTAATCTATAGCAATCTATGGCAACTTACTGGTACAAAGTTCTACTAAGTTCTACTAGTGCTGTAATATTACCTCCCCCTCTAAAAAAGCCTGCCCTTAGGCTTTGTTGCTAAAAGTCTTAGTAAGAGAATCTAACTAATTAGATAACTTTAACCGCTCGTTAAAGTTCCTAAATATCTTAACACCTTATATAACTAAGAAATTTCTAGGGTATTTTTATCCTTATATTCTTCTAGTAGCTTATTATCTTTATTATACTAGCATTCTATCTACTTATCTAGGTACTTTAGCGGTCTAGGTTTATTAGGATAACAGCTATAAAACTTTTAGAGCTTATAGGGACTACCTATAAAGTTCTATATAGGGTACTAAGTAGGGTTTAGGTTATATCCTTTCTAACTAATATAATACTTTAACGTTCCCTTTATAAGTTTACAGGCTAGCATTTCTTTAATTTCCTATTTATTATCGCTATTAACTTAAATTAGCAGGGGAGGTTTATTCTTTTATTTAGGTAGTAGGTTATTTATAGCTTTCCATAGCTTATCTAGTAAGAAAATAAGGTAAACTTTAATTAAGTCTAGGAGCTTAACCTTATATAAGTTGCCTACTTTATTAAGAATCTTATATAGTCCTACTATTTTATAGTCTAGCTTATAGCTAGGCCGTTTTATCTTTTGGTTATTTATTATAACCTAAACTATATCGCCTATAGTAAAGTTAGGCTCGCGCCTATACTTATTTACCTACTATTCTATTAATTTATAGGCCTTTTTTAGGTTTATATAGGCTACTTTTTAAGCTTCTTTTAAGCGCTTAGCGTACTGCTGGGCTTCCTTATAAGATAGTTTTTCGCGTATAGTCTAGGGCCCTTTTAGTCTTTCCTAGTTAAAGCTTATATGGGGTAAGTAACCTATTTCTAGTTAAATAGGGGCAAATCTAGTAGAGTTATAGGGTAAAGTTGCTTAGGCATAGTCTATTAAGGGCAATAGTTCGGCCTAGTTATTCTAAAAGTAGTTAATAAAAGGCCGGAGTCTCTAGTCTAAGTATTAATTTATAATCTCCGTTTAACTATCTATCTAGAGGTAATATACTATAGAAAGCTTTAGCTTAATACCTAAGATCTAGGTAAACTTATTCTAAAAGGCTAATATAAACTACAGCCTATAGTTAGATATAATAGTATCTAGTAGTCCGTAAATTTGGTAAATATAGTAAATATATAGTTGGGCTGCCTCTTTAGCATTAATATTTTTATAATAGGGAATTAAAAACGGGTGCTTACTAAAGCGGTTAACTAGGATTATAACTATATTATATCTGTTACGGTCTAGAGGTAGCTTATAAAAGTCTATTAAGATATATTACTAGGGGCGGTTAGGTATTAGGAGGGGTTTTAATAATCCTAGGATCTTATCTCGTAGAATTATAGACCTATAGTAGTTATTGCAGTTCCGTATATAGCGGTTAATATTTATAATTATTTCGTGCTAGTAGTAGCAGTCGCTAATAACCCTATAGGTTTTATTTTTTCTAGGGTAGGCCGTAGAGACCTAGGTATATACTTTAGCAATAAGCTAAGTTTATAAGTTCTATTCCTCTACTACTACTAGCTATTTACGGTGCTTAAGTAGTCCACTTTTAAGGGACTATAGGCTAGAACTATTCTTTACTTTTTCGCGGTACTTCTATAGAGAAGGGGCCGTATAGTTTACCTATAGTAGTTTATTAATAAGGTCCAGTTCCATAGAGTTAATAGGGTATATCTTAGTATTTAAAGAGTCTATATTTAGTTCTACCCGTATTTAGAAGTTAAGGTACTCTAGTTATAGTAGCGCTTAGGTTTATAATAAGATCTTTATAGCTATCTAGTTATTTATATCTTATTTACGCCTTATAAGAGCGTTTATATAGTTAGTAGCGCCTAGCCTATATATAATTAGGAAGTTAAACTAAAATAGGGTGTTTGCCTAGCGCGCCTATTAGGCTATAAGGGCCTTTATTATTATAAAATATTCTAAAGCCTTATAATTAGAAACTACTTAGATAGACTTAGGGGTGCCTTTTAGTTAGGCTCGCTAGTGCTAAAAGCTAGAGATAATAGCTAGTATTTCTTTATTATAAATTGGGTAGTTTAGCTTAGTATCTACTATAGTCTTTAAATAGTAAGCAATAGGGTGCTATTCTTTATTTATCTACTTTTGGGAGTAAAAGCTAGCTATAATACTATTTAAGGCATCGGTTTCTAGCATTAAGGGCTATTCTAGGTTAAAGTAGGTAAGTAAGGGAGTAGAAACTAGTTGTTTCTTAAGTATATTAAAGGCCTGCCTATATATGGTATTAAAGTAAAAGGGCCGGTCCTTATAGGTAAGTAGGCTTAGTAGCTAGGTAATCCTGCTATAATTCTTAATAAAGCGTTAGTAGAAGTTATAGAACCCTAAGAATAACTATACCCCCTTTACAGTCCTTAGGGGTACCTATTAGTTAATTATAGCTATCTTTTCTAGGTTTGCCTTAATCCCATTTATACTAATAATAAACCCTAGGTACTTTATACGCTTAATATTAAATTCTAACTTCTTAATATTAGCTTAGAGGCTAGCTTTCTAAAGCTGATATAGAACTTTATAAATATACTCTTTATATTCCAGTTCGTTTTTAAAGTAGATTATAATATTATCTAGGTATACTATATAGAAGTTATTAAGGTAGTTAAATAGTACGTTATTTATATATCGTTAGTATATAGCCAGTCCATTAGTTAGTTTAAAAGGCAATACTTTATATTTATATGTTCTATAACGGGTTTAAAATATAATAAGGTTTTCTAATTTAGTAAAAAGCTTAGCGGATATTAAGCTTTATAAAGATCTTAGCTCTACTTATTTAGGCTAAAGTCTTATTAAGTAAAGGCAGTAGGTAGTAGTCTTTAAGGGTTAAATTATTAAGCTTATAATAGTTAATATAGAAACAAAGTCCTCTATTTAGCTTTTTAGTAAAAAAAATAGGTAAGTTAAAAGGGGCTTAACTAAGCTTAATAAAGCCCTTATCTAGGTTATTAATAAGATACTACTTTATAGCCTATAATTCGGCAGTAAATTACTATCGGAGGGGGCTATAGCTAAGGGTAACTACCTTATCCGGCTTAATTTTAATCTTATAGTTGTATAGTTAGTAAGGCGGGAGTATATTAGACGCTACTTTAAAGAAAATATCTTTAAATTTCTAGTATTAACGGGGTAGTTTTTGTTCTACTAGCTCCTTATCTATAAGCTTACCTTTCTTTTAAGCTAGGGCTTCTTTCTCTTTAATTATTTAATTAATTTTATATAAGCTAGTTATAAAGGTAACGGTATTAAGCTAAACTAGGTTTTAGTAGAATCCTATAGCGCTAATATAGCAAATATTAACTGGCGGAAGGTCTGTAGGTTTCTTTATAGATATTTATTAGGCCGTATTTTGCGGTATAGGGTTTATAGTCTTTCTTAGCTTATATTTTATTTTCCGCAAGTTATCCTTTTGGTTTATTAGTATTACGGCACTAGTAGAACTAGTAGAACTGGCAGAACTAGTAGAACTAGTAGAACTTAACAAAACTTAGCAGAACTTCGCACCGGCAGATTGCCACAGATTGCCGCATATTGTGATTACGTGACGCGAAGATCTTATAAAATACCGAACGGCGCTGCTCTTCTTCTCCTTTCCTTTCCCTAGCTTTAGATTCTTGTTTATAGATAATCTAATTATATAGGCTTACGCGACCCTTTTACTATGCTTATATCTTAATTAACTAAATCGCTAATATTATCTAAAGCTTACTCTACTCTTTCTTCCTAAGAAGGAACTTAAATATATCTACTAGAACATAGAATAGGACCCTAAGGACATTACTAAAACCATAAGGATAGGACCTATAAAAAAAAATAGAACCCTAAGGAAAGGACCTATAAGATATATATAGACTAGAACTTCTAAAGAAATTACCTAGAATTACCTAATACCCCTACCATTATACTACAAACTATAGTAGCAGGTAAAGCAGCTATAGGACCCTTAAATATTTTAGATAAAGAAATAATTAACGTTTTAACCCCCTAGGCGGAGCTTATAGCTATTAATACTAAAATTAAACGACTATAAGAGCTGCTTAAAGCTAAAGATACCCCTATATCTAATAATAAGTTATTATTAGATAACTAAAGACTTACTATAGTCCTTTAGGCCCTATTTTAGCGCCTTAGTAGACCTACTAAGGCCTATATAGTACCGAAGCGGTTAGTAAAGGTTGTGGATCCCCCACTACTTATAGACAGAACTAACCCTATATTTAATAATTGGAAGCTTTAATTATAGGATAAGCTTAAAGTTAATATAGACTACTTCCCTAACGCCTAAGCTAGAATGGCCTACGTTTTTAGCCGTACTAGTAAAGACGCCTAGACGTATTTACACCCGTAATATACTAAAGACTTAGTAGACCCCTTTATCTTTAAAGAAGAAATAATTAAATACTTATCTTTTATTTATAAAGACCCTTTTAAAGTATAGAACGCCCGCCTTAGCTATAAAAGCCTGAATATAAAAATAATGGAGACCTTTTCGGCCTTTTAAACCTACTTTCTATACCTAGCCGGATAGGCCTAGATCTCTTAAGAAGACCTACTACTACACCTCTTTAATAAGCTTACCCTAGACCTATAGCGGGCCGTATTACTAGCTTATACTATAGTATAGATATTAAAGGAACTTACGGACTATTACCTAGCTATTAACTAAGGCCTCTATTAAATTAAGGTACGCGCTAATTAGCTAAAAACTAGAAACCTTATAAACTAGGCTATAAGTACTACAAGTACGGCCTATAGTGCCCTAGTATAATTAGTAACTCCTATAGTTAACCTAGCAGCTAGCTATATAGCTACCCCTACTACGGGCCTAGTGTATACCTAGCCTATATATAGCGACCCCTATATATAGGCCCTTAGCGATTAAGGAGCTTACTTTTTATATAGTTAAATAGGCTACCCTATAAGGAACTACCTAATAAAGGTAAAGATAAATAAGGTTCTATTAATTTAAGAGGATAAAACGGAGCTAGAAAAAGAGGAACCCTAGAGAAAGACTCCTTTTTAGAGTTAAAAGGGATTAATATATTATATATCGATCTAGGTTAGCTAGTTAGTAGAAGAAGCTACACTATCCCTTATACTTTATTTTATAATAGATATTAAGTTTTAACCTT
>Ga0307515_10010754_pt1 | contig 17468 bp, 2 predicted proteins | sample 17_EM_MG_FD_194513 | JGI IMG/M metagenome (GOLD analysis project Ga0307515, IMG submission 194513) | Populus trichocarpa ectomycorrhiza microbial communities from riparian zone in the Pacific Northwest, United States - 17_EM | ecosystem: Host-associated > Plants > Roots > Unclassified | place...
CCGTACACAGGGGAAACTTATAAATTTACAGGAAGAAAACCCCTGATATGTTGGGGGAGGAAAAACCCTATGAGCCACCTCAGTAGGATGAAAAACCCCGGCTTGCCATGTCCGGAATCTATATAATAATAGCAGTTAGCAGTATATATAAATAAATAATTTTAAGCTGTGCCAGTTTCCTAACTGGGATAGCGAGGGGATATATAATAATAATGTTTATATATATTACTTAATTATATAGAAGGTTATACGGAATAAGAGAGCAGTTATAGGACTAGATATAGTATAGGATACTATTCTAGCACCTTCTACTTTCTTCCAACACCTTATCCAACCAAAGATTAATAGTTATTGGCGTGGGAAAAAAGATAGGCTAGTTAGGTCTGAGGATATAAACGTTGTAGTTTTGGTTATATAGCGCAAACAGGATAACCTTATAAGACGCTTTACTAATACTAGTATTGACTAAGTAGTTATAGAAAAGCAACTTATTACCTAGGGCGAGTTCTTCCGCGTAGGTAAGAAACTAATACTAAAACTCTTATTTAATTACGTAGATATAAATCCGTTATTGATAACCGTATTAAAAAGGCTAGCTAAAAAAGGCTTCCTATTTACAACCTAGTAGATACTAGTAAAAGGAGCTTTATAGGTAAATATAGAATAGGTATCTTTTAAATAGCTATCTATTTGGCAGAAGGTATATAATACCATATATTACCTAGGCCCTCCCTATAAGAAGGGACATTACTACTAAATTAACCCTATTAGTAAAAAGCATTACCCCCTAAATACGCGCTAGCTAAAGAGCCTCATTATATATATATAAGAGGGTTATATATTGGAAATATATAATAATATACCTAAGAATGTTCGCGAGGAGCTATATATAAAGGAGTAGAAATCGCTTAAGAGGCATTAAAAGGCTTCTAGGACGTCTGCAGTAGCTCCTCCTACTATCTATATTATAAATATGCTACCCCTATTGTTTAGTCTAGTATTATACCTAGCGTCTATAACTAGAAGTCCGGTTCTAGATATACCCCTAAGATATACTATAAATAATTGTCTTAATATCCCTAGCTTTTAAGACGACGTAGTAAAGGAATATTGTGCTTAGTAGCAATTGCAAGTTAAGGAGCTAGTACTAAAGGTAGGCTTTTAAACAGCGTGCGAAGTGATAATAAAAAAGGGTTTTAGCCTAGAGCTAATTCGCTAAAATCTAAACCCTAAGTTTTTAATTGATAAAGATATATAAGAAGGGATTGCTAAATATATTGTAAGTAACATCGACTATTAGTTTAAGAATATTAAACGACCTAGGATAGAGGTATAACTATAATAAGATGGTATATATTATAAGTACGCTATTATTAAGTATTTAAATTTAAAAACTGTTTTGTTATAATATAATATATCTTACACCCTTTAATAATTAATCCTATGTGCCTAAAATGCCCTCTAGCGCTGTTCTTCTTTTGCCCTACTACGTTAACGTACCACTCTAAAAAGCTATTAAACCCTACTCTAAATTTTCCTTAAAAATATTCCAGCTCCGTTTAATAAAAGCCTTTAACTTAGTAAAGAACTCCTTAATTAGATTAAAATTAGGTAAGTATGGCGGCAGATATATAAGCTTTATACTAGTATTATAACACAGCTGCTCGATCTGCTCTATGTAATAAATAGAGGCATTATCTATAATAAGAACCAACTTCGGCTTAGGCCATTTACTATATAAAGGAAGAAGCTACTCTATAAAATCCTTAAAGACAGTACTGTCTATAAACCCCTAGAAGATATAAGTGAGGATAATACTATCCTATATATATGCGGGCAATATTTAATACCGCTTCTTATATTGGAACCGGGCAATTTAGACCGGAGTTACGCTAAAGAAAGACTATCCCATCCATCTAAATCTACTCCATTTATTATAGCTAGATTTATCTACAAAAATGTAGTAATACAAGCGGAAGCCCAAATCCTACAAATTATGTATATACAAGTCTCACAGATTAGCATTTCGTGCCTTTACTATACGGCGAATTGTTTTCTTAGTCCAACTATAGGATTTCATCGCTCTCCTAATACTAGAAGGTGTTACGCGGGTCTTAAACTCGTCTAGTAGGAAGAGCGCTATCTCGTCCCGGTATAGGTTAGGCTTCTCAAGCAAGTATTTATATAGAGCGTCTAATATTAGAGGTGTGATACTTTAGGACCATCTAATACTATTTAAAGGGGCTTTTATAGAGCTAAAATGGCGAAGGTTTAACTAAATGGCAAACACGGAACGCCTACTACAACCTATAACGTTAGCTATTTTAGCAAAAGGACGGTTACTAAGGATTATGTCACGAATCTACACGTGCTACGACTTTGTGAGATTCGGTGCTATTTTAGGGAGTGATTGCTGTAAACAAAATATCATTATCATGCTGGTTGTAAAAGGACGCGTTATAAGACATAGGTGTTTATACGCAGCTAGTAACTAAGCAGTTATTCAAGCCCTCTAAAAGTCTTTGGCCTTAGTTAAAGTGTAAAGGATATTAGTGTTTAATTAAGGATATACTAATTAGCCGTTACAATAATATTATATACTCATTTCCTTCTAAAACTTGTTCCACTAACTCCACCGTTAATAATCCTAGCTTAAAAGCCTGAGTTCTGAGCACTAAACGTCAATATAGTTAAACCACCCTAATTTCCCACTGCTTTCACAACAGCCTCTTTCTATAACTTAAACAGTAGCTTACCTAGTAGCTTCTGTGACGCCTTTACCCCTTTAAGTTCTTCTTTAAGTTGTCATAATGCCTTAATTTTGCCTTCTACTAGTATAGCTACTTTATTATCGTTGCTAAGGTTTATCTCTTCTACCTTACTTTCTAACACGATTAGCTGCTTCTCTACCGTAGTTATAGCACCTTTAACCTCGTCCTGTTTAGTAGATATTGTCTTCTTTATCTCCTCTATAAAATAGGTATTATAGACAGAGCTATACCTATACAAAGATTAGCCATACCTCTATACTGCGTAGATAAACTAGAGCCACCTATAGGGTTATAACGCTAATAATAAGGTTTATAGTAAGCTTATAGCTTTAAAGCTGCTCCGATATAGCTTTAACTTAGTCTTTCTTAAAGAATCCTATATTTGCTCGGTTTAGCTATACTAGCTTTCTATCTTCTAAGTACTAAGTCCACTTTTAAAGATTAACCCTAAAAAGGTTATATCCTTACGTACTACTACTAATTATTGTCTTTAATTGCTTAGCTACGTCTTCGCCAAGTAAGCCCTATTCTCTCTCCTCTATACCTTTAAGTAATTTAAGTGCTGTATTAATAGACTGCATATCTTCTCCTAGGCGTTTAACAGTCTTTAGTATATCTTTAAGCTGCTATAGATCTTCTAGAAGTAGTTGTGTAATATATAAGGCTGGTATAATAACACCTATAACACTTGCGGTAATACTAAGAGGATTAGCTATTTTTATTGTTATTAAAATAGGCGGATTATAAGTAAAATAAGGACCTAACTTTAAGTAGGGCTAAGGCTCTGTAGGCGCCGTTTAATGTAATTGGGGGTCCTTAAGCCATTGTGGCTAAAGGATAGCGACCAATATCGACACACTCAGCTGCTGTTAACAGTTTGTTATTAAACTACTCTATCTTAATAGTATCTGCAATATCTTTTAGCGACGCTAACGCTAGCTTCTAAGCTGGAATAATTAACGGCAATGCAGAGTTCTATTAGTATGCCCCTCCTAGTAAGTTATAAAGGGTCTAAGCTAATGGCGCTAACAACGGCCCCGCTATAAAACGAGTGGAGACCCTACTAAACCTATCTCTCTTTATACCCTTTAGTTATAATATAGACTTTATTAAGTAAGGAATAATACTTAATTAAATCTACTAGAAATGTACTATCTTAGAATCTTAGACCGCGCTTATTAGCCTAGGTGGCGTAAGGTAAGTATAAACACTTTAGTAAGCTAGAGGCTAACTTATATAAAGTAAATCGCAACTTACTATTAAATACGCCTATTAAACCTAAGACCTATCTCTAAAAATATAGGTTTTTTAAATCTATATAAGTAATACGGCCCGGTTTAAGCAGAGCTTTTAAAACATTATAAACTATATTAAAATATTTAGGCGGCAGCACCTAACGGCTAATATATTCTAATTTGTATATAACTAGCTGCTTAATAATAGGAAGGGGAAGTAGGTGCTTATACTAGATAATATAGATAATGCTAGCTTCCTTATTAAGGCTTAAAGTATTAGTTAAGATAGGTAAATAAGCGGTATAGAGACCAGGAACTTACGGCCGCTTATATTATACTTACCGCCATATCTATATAGATTAATTCTTATAATAATACGGAGTAAGGATAAGGCCCTTAATCTACTTAAACAGCATAATATTATTATAATTAAACTAATAAGTAGGGCAGATGCGCTAAAGCTCTTTAAGAAGAAGCTAGGATAGTATAATAGCGGTAGTAATAACGGCGATATCTCTACTAAGCTTTTTATAGCGCTTAAGTTTATGCCGCTTACTATTATTTAGGTAGCTATATATATCTTATAAAGGAAACTGCGCTATTTTGTATAAAAGTACCTTGAGGACTTTCAGGAGAGCGATTATAAGAGAACGAGTCTTCTAGATTATAATGGTAGGCAGCTCTGCTAAGATAGGGAGGTAAAGAATTCTATTATTGTTATATAGTAGATATCGTTTAATTATATCCGTAAGATTAGATTATTAGCCGCTGATTTACTATCGCTTATAAGCTTTTTTAACTAGTAAGGAATCCCTGAGAGTCTACTTTAAAATTAAAGCGAGTAGATAGAGTTAAGGTAAGACTAAGGAGAGACTACTGTTAGTACCTATATTAATAACGATATTGGCTATAGTAATAACGATAAAGATAGCATATTACAGCCTAGTATAAGCGATAGGTTTAAAAAGGATGTCTTAGTCTTACGAAACTACTCGTTTATCTCCGTTAATATAGATAGTATAACCTTTAAAATATACAGAATGGTACAGCTAGCTACGCGAAAATGGCTTAAAGCTTATAAGTAGCAAGAGAGGTAGAAACAGTAGTTTATTAGAAATCTTAATACAAAGCTTCTAACTAGAGAGTATAAGAATTGGGTAAGGTGTTAAGCGCTTTTCCTATATATATAGTTAGTAGCAGCATAGCAGCTAAAGGAATAAGACTTATTAATAGAATAGGCTTCAATACTGTATAAGGCAGTATAGTACGCACTAAAAATAGAGAAAGGCGTAGAGGTAGAGGAGATGTTAGTTCAGGCAATAAATGTTTAAAAGAGGATCCTTAGTCAAGATTATAATAATATACTAGATACTATCGCAATAGTAGAATTAGCGTATAAGCTTAGGGGCCAATAGGATGTAGCCGAAGAGCTAGAGGTGTAAGTGATGGAGACTTATAAGACGAAGCTCGGAGTAGACCACCATTCTACGCTAAATAGCATGGCGAACCTCGCGTTAACATTTTGAAATTAAGGCCGGTAGGACGTAGCTAAAGAGCTATTTATATAAGTGATAAAGACTTATAAGACGAAGCTCAGAGCAGACCACCTAGATACGCTAACCAGCATAGCAAACCTCGCGTTAACGTTTTGGAATTAAGGCCAGTGGGATATAGCTAAAGAGCTAGATATATAAGTAATAGAGACTTATAAGACGAAGCTTAAAGTAGACTACCTAACTACGCTAATTAGTATAAACTACCTTATATTTACGTAGAAAGAAACCAGTAAAGGAATTAAGGCTATAAGGCTTATAGAGAAATATATATAATTATAGTAATATGTCTTAGGACTTAATTATCTAAATACCCAATTATCCTGCAGAGCTTTAGCTACGTAGAAGGCTAAGTAAGACAATATTGTACTGGCTAGAGATAATTATATTTAACTTAATAATTTATAAAATATAAGGTTAATAGTAGTACTCTAATATTAGGGGTGTTAGTGGGAAATCTTTAGAAATCTAGCTATATATTAAAGCAAAGTATAAAGGCCGTTGTTAGTATAATTGGACGTAAGGAAAAAGGTTATGTAATATCTAATACGCAACCTATTTGGAACTACTAGCTATATATATTAACTCTAGAGCTTACCTCTTAAGAATAATAGAATAAGAACCACTAAGACTAATTATAAAGTATAGCAGTATAATCCTATAGAGGGACTACCCTATATAAAGTGACCAGTCTTAAAGGTTCTATTTAAAACTATAAATTACCTAGTTAGCCTACCGACAGCCGTATATATACTGTTAGCAAATAGCATGTAAAGTTATATTAGCTCTTAAGGTCTTAATTCTAGGCATAAAAAGTAAGCATCTGCCGATATTGGCTAATTATTAGGCGTTTATATAAGATTGGGAGGGATTTAAGCGAGTGTAAGGGTTAGTACGTATATAATATGGATTAAAAATAAAAATTATTAACTGTTCCAACTGAAGCCGATTTCGAATCCTACTATACAATTTACATACAATTTCTTTTTAGTTATTTCAATTTTAGAAAATTAGAATAGACTTATAAAATTAAAATATTTTGCTTTTAAAAGCTTTTAAAGCTATATTTAGGCTATAAGGTAATTATAACTTCGTAGCGGTCGGCCATATACATTAACTTTATAGGGGAGCCCTTAAAACTAGACTAGTTAGCTATTAGAGAATAGATAAGCATATTTAATTAGTCTTTAAATTTTGGATGACCATCTATTTTATAATAATTGGCCACAAAATAAGGCTCTGCATTATTTTAAAAATTTAAGACCCTACCCCTACGCTAAACGTCTAATTTTTTTAATATATACAACAAGGGTTAACGGGACACGTTATAATGACGCGTGCCACTAACCATTAATTTTTAAAGAGCCTTAATATATGGGAAAGTAAGGCTAGTCTAGAGAGTACGCCTTATTCTCCTCCTTTTAGAAGTATTATAAATAAGGAGCTGGCTAATTAGTTATTAAGTTTTATACGCAACCCCTCTTTTACAAGCTACTCTTGTAGGGTATTTATAGCCTTTACTAAAAACAAAAAATGGGACCCTATATATAAGTCAATCTTATAAGCGTTAAAGCCTGGTTATATGGTTAGGGTAATACGTTTAACGTTCCTATATATTTACACGTATCTACTAATAAATTAGTAATAGCTTAAATTGCGTTATCTGGAAGCAAACAAAATATTCCTAGTTATTGTATAAAAGAGGAGTGACTGCATGTATATTATAATTCTTTTTTTAAGCTTTTATATGGTGCTACTTTAAGGGCACACCGTGTAAGCATTTATTATATATACCCTTAGCACTTACCTTCTAAACTATGTAAAAGACCCTAACTATAATATATTTAACTATTTGGTAAGGTAATTAATTAGTATTTGCTAGTACTGTATTAACAATTTATTTAATAAAAATGTGCACTTACCTAACTTACTTATATACTTAATGCTTACATAATTACCGGTTAGGTTTAGAGTTATACGGAAATCCGTGCTCTAGGTCTTTATAGGGCTCTAGATTTAAAGGTATAATTAATAACCTATACCCTCTATGCAAACTTCTAACACCTCTAGATAGCGATTTATTAGTGGAATACTTATAGATGTTGTTTTAAGATAGTGTAGGGACTATTACTTTTGTACCTTATATGTTTAGGTTTAGTGTGGCGAAGGATAGTATATAGTTGTTCCGCGCTTAGTACTTATCTAAAACATTAATTAAATATTTCCTCTACAGTTACTATATATAATTCTTTATCCCGTACGTAGTATAGTATAACCCCTTATAGAAATATATTAAGCTAAGCATCTTAGAGTACCTATAATTTAAATTAAGTCAACTATGCCTTTTAATGATTAGCATAGTTACTTTATTATCGGGCTTTTGTAGAAAACCTAAAATAATTTAATAAAGGCAGCCGGCTATATGCATTCTCTAAATTAACTCTTCCCTATATAGAACCTTATTAGCCAAATACTCTTAAGTGTACTTTTTACTTAATTGGATAGTTTATAGTTAAAGTCATTAATAGAGTTATATAGAAAGGATTATTTACTCTTTAAAAAGAGAAATTTAACGGCAATAGTTATCTATAAAACTATTGTCGAGGTAATAATTAGTATATAGGTAAATAGTATAACATAGGAGGGTTCCTTAAAAATAGCGAGCGAGGTTATTTAATATCTCGTTCGCCAAAGTATATATATATCTTTAGTGATTGTTAGGGAAATCTTTTTTTAACTAGGTTATAGTATTAGGAAGTCTTAAGTAAGGTAATAGTTTTAAGAATAGCATGAAGCGAGCTAAGAAAGTAGTAAAGGGAATTAATAAAGGGATCTACAAGGTAGAGAAAAGTATAAGTTTAAGTAGTATAGGCTTCTACACCAAGCCTTCTAAAAGATAGAAATTCTACCTACTCCTCCTCCTTTGCCTCTCTTTATGGCTCGCTTCCTTGTTATTTAAGCTATATAAATAAAGTATATAATCCTAGGATCCTCTCTACCTAAGGAAATCAACGTAGGCTAATCGGAGCTGTTAAATAGGTGCGGTGATACGAGTAGCGTAAGCGTTACGTTGGGCAAGGCTAGGATAGGAAAGAGAGAGAGGTTAGTTTTAGAGGGGATCTCTTAATAATAGGGTCGTTAATATGCTTAGTACGTTACATAAAAGCTCTAATTATAAGTTTTAGAGCGTAGTAGTAAAGGCTCTCTTTAAGGGTGTAGATAGCTAGTAAGGCATTTTATAAATACGATAAGGACTTAGAATTAGATTATAAATAATAAATTAATTTTATTAAGATATAGTAATTATGGCGTTTACCAAAAACTATACTTCTATTCTTATGGCTATAGCTATAGCTAGTATTATATAGATACTAAACTAGCTCTCCCTCCGAAAGTCCTACTTTGCCTAGGACGATGTTTAAAAACCTTACCAATTAGATTTATACTTATTATCCCACTAAAGGAGTACGCATCAAGATGGCTTTTCTGTAGCGCCTCAAAGAGACGTCTACTTGTGCTTGGCAGTCACTAATCAGAAGAGAGGCTATATAGGCCGCATAACAAGCTATACAGGCCGTATAACAAGAGAAGGAGAGGTTTTATCCGGCCCTAGCGATACGGTTCCCCTCTTAACATGTATATATATATACCCATATAGACCCGCTGCATGGACCCTAACGGGAGCCGCAACAGCGTAATTAAATATCATAACATATCCCACTAAACTACGGGAAAGAAAGAATACCCTAAAGTAGTTTAATAAGTAAATAGCTAGGGGCTTACCTTAAATAGCTAAAAGCAATAATTTTTATAAAATGAAGCTGGGCGGTATCTGATTATTAAATAGAGGTGTGCGAAGTATATTCTATATATTACCCTTACTTTACTATTTATTATTTAGTAACCTAGAGGTAGCTAAAGTTAAAATTAGGGATTAACTATTAATCGGGACTGCTAAGATTAAGCTAATAGCCTTTAAAGCAGCCGACATATATTAGCGCTTTATAGTATTATTTATATTTATAGAATTATTATTCTTGCCGTAGTTATCCTTAAGCTATAGCTTACTAATTCCATGTAACCTAGGCTAACGGCTATTAAGTTTTATAACTATAGTTATTAAGAATTGCAAGTGTACTAGTAGATAATATTAATAATAGCTAACTGCTATAATTCCCGGTAAGTATAAACACCCTCTCTCTAGTACGCTAAAGCTACTTCTAAAAGTAGATTTTCTAAAAATAGCTACGCTCCCTAGTATAATTAAAGAGTGCTTAAATTTAAGGTAGGGGAGTCGGGATAGAGATATAAGACTCTTAGAGTTTCTATAATTCTCTTAAATAAAAGAATTAGTAAAGTAAGATTAGCTTTTAAGCACTATTAATTTTTAAGTATTATTGACTTCTAAGTATCCTTAACTTTTAAGTATTATTATCTTACCTTATTATTAAGAAACTAGTCTTAAAACGTAACTATAGCAGACATCACACCTAATAGAACTAATACTACTGCGGCGGTTTAGATGGGTAAAGGTGGAGGGACTATTTAATCTAATAGCCTCGCGACCCTAGAGCCGACCCCTGGCCTAGAGATAGAGCAGATCGCTGCCGATTAACTATAATAGAGTATAGAAATTTCGGAGCTTAAGAAAATTCTCAGTATTAAAGTTGACCGCTATCTTAATTAGGTAAAGGAGATTAAGAAGATCTACCTAGTAAAGGCCCTAATCGCTGCTAAGAATAAAGGTAATTGGTTAGGTAAGTAAACCTCCTTAAATAACGTAGACTGCTTTGTTTAATCTATATATTAGCACTAATAATAGTATATATAGTAATGGGGATTAGTAAAGAGTAGATAGATGAAATAAACTAATAGCTTAAATTAATTACTAATTAGATAAATCCTAGCTATACTTTAACACTGCTTAAAGGAGCACAATATAAAAAAGCGATGTCTCTAAAGGAGATCAAGTAGATTATTAGTATAAAGAATATTCCTAAGGTTAATTAGCTAGAGGAGATTAAGCAGATTTATATAATAAAAGCTCTATAGGTTTCTTAGGATAAGGAGGCTTAGTAAAGTAAGTCAAGGTCCTTATAACTTGCCGTTTATTAACTAAGAGTGCTAGAACTACAAGCTGCGGTTAAGGCATTGGGAATTACTAGAGGATAGATAAAAGTAATAAATTATAAGCTAAAACTAATCTAAGATAAGAAAGTAGATAAGGATATAGAAGATAAAGAGGCCATAGCCTTTATCTAAGAAGTTTATACCTACGTTACGCTTACTATAGAAAAGATCTTAAGCGGTAATGACGACGATAAGCTTTATATAGAAATTCTAAATGTAAACAATACTATAGCAAGCTAGCAACAGAGCCATTCCAATAAAGAGGATATAGTCGACTTAATTAATATAAAGAGAATTGAGGATATTGTGGTTAAGGCCCATTTCTAAGCTATAAAGTTTAAAAAAGATTCTACTAACGTAAAAGCAAAAGAATAGTTTCTTAGTAGAGTATAGGAACTCGCCAAGCTAGTTAAGGCGAGCTCTTATCCTAGTACTTAGATATTAAAGCCACTACCTAAAGTACTAAAGCCCCCGCTATTTAGAGGTAATAGCACTAGACCTATAGGTACTACTAGTACTACTCCTCCTAGCATTGCTCCTATAGGTACTGCTTCCTGGCTTTTAAAAATAAAGACTATAGTTTTATTATATATTATACAGATCCAACAATTATAAAGCGGCCTCCTATCTTTAAACTAATAGCGCTCTATAGCTAACGCGTACTTAGCAGATTATAAAAGTATAGCCTTTAGCGCCCTAGAACGTTCTAAAAGCTAAGATATTATAACTTAAGAAACAATTTCAATCACCAAAGCAGCGAATTATGCGCTTTAACTATATTTTAGATTATTTATATAATAGGGAGCGTATAGATATATAGACATTAATAACAACCTTATAGAATAAGGCGTAACGATCTCTTTCCTACTATTACCTTATAAACCTACTAAAAACGAGAGTAAAGGTAATAAAGAGCGTCAATATATAGCCTAAATACTAGATGGCTATAAATAAGATCGCATATTTTTAGAAGAGCCTCCCTATATATTAGTTTCAAATTCCTTACTTAAGTTAATAACGATTTCTAAATAAGAATAGGACGTTATAGCCCCTTTCTAGAATGCTAAGGTATACGCTACCTAGACGATATTTCTAATCTAAAGGAGGAACCTATTAGCGTATAAACTTATAACTTTAATAAAATAAGTATATACCTGGCGACTATTAAGATTGTACTTTATAAGGTTGTTAAGGTTCTTATTACTATAGTCTGCTTTTTTACTAGCTATAATTATATTTTAAAGAAAGATATTTTAGATCCCCTTTTTTATATTAATACCTAAAGGACTATACCAAAGCGTAAGGTGGATCCTACTCTAGATTGCATTATTAAAATCCCTAACACGGTTAGTAGTAAGGAGTATAATTCCTTAATAATATTCCAACTTGCGCAGAAATACTAAGACGAGTAAGTTATAGGTATGATCCGTATTACGCTTACATAAAAACACGTCGGCCTTATTAAGAAGAAGCAAAGCGTTCTAGTGATCCGCAAGCTTAAAGTGAAGTAAAAGCTACTTCTTAAGCTTTGCTATATCGCTGCTTAGATCCCTAGCGGATATTTACAAAACGTTAGTATAAAGAGTAGTATCTCTAAGAGGAATACTTACGGTATAGAGCGGTCTCCGTAGGTGCTCTAACAGCGCTTTAGTAGTTAGCGTCTTGCTAACCCTAGGTAGTCTACTAGCACGTATATTAGTGGACTTAAGAATTATAACTAAAGTGGGTACCATACTAGAAGAGTATAATTAGACCACGACCTTTTCCTATAACAATGTCATTAAATAAATAATCGGGTGTTCGCTGCAAATAAGATACTGCGAGAGCTAGTATAAGATTCTTCCGCTTAGGCTCTATCGCAAGATAATTCTAAAGTAAGTCGTTCCAGCTAATTTTAGTAATATTATTAATCGCGAACTCTACTATATATAATTTAATTAGCTTTATAAGCGTCCTATTACTAGACGGGATTCTTACGCCATAACTTATTATTTAGACTGTATCCTAAAATAGTTAGACTGCAAATAATTAAATTGTCTATATCTTATATATTAATATCCGCGTTATTAACCTTGACTTTAACGGCCCTTGGCGGTAGAGGCGAACTACTATTATTATTAAACTAGAGCTTAATAGAATTGGAATTATACTACCAGCTATTAGCCGCCCTAATCAGGCTTAGCCTTATATAGTTTAGGTTAATCTTTTAGAACTAAGCCGCATCGACTATAATTTTGCTTAAGATAGACGTTGTAACTAGCTCCCTACGTACTACCTAGAACGCTGTATTACTATACTAAAAATACCTAACGCTCTATTACAGTGCTGCAATAAAGTAGACTAAATAACTACGTTATGGTATAAAGAGGGGAAGAAGGTAGAAAGGGGGTATTGTATATAAATAGTAGGGCCGGCCGCTAAGTCACTAGTAGTAGGCTAGCTAATAGTAGGAAACAGTACGAGATAGTATAAAATAGTATGCGTTAGGTTAGTGCCGTAACAGTACTCCTTTTCCTTAGATGGTTTGGTCCCTAAACTAAATAAATAACTTAAAAATAGGCAGTATATAGGGTTGCCTATTTTTTACCACAAAGATATTAGTTCCGCTTACCGCCCTTAACTAAGCTAATAGCAATTTTCTATGCCGGGCATAGAAAATCCTAATTAGTTAGTTTAGTAAGTAAGGTTAGTAAAACTCTATACTACCACCTAAATTAATCTGCGTGGCGTTTCTTAGCAAGAATTTAGCTAATTAAATAACTTTAACCGCTGGTCGAAGTTCTATAACATCTTAACTACCATAAATTTTAATACGGTGGTTAGCTGTAACCTTAGCATAACTTTTCCTTATCTTATACCTAGTCTAGGGGTCCTAGCTTCTTAGGGTATTGCTTATAAAAGCGCTATACAGCTTATTTATAACCCTTTAGGTCTTCCTCTAGCTGCTAGGTTATATCCTTATAATATTTCCATTTAATCTTATAAGTTAGGCCCTAGGGGTCTTTATTATATACATTATAGATTTTCTTAAACTTCTATTTGTCTTCTATATTGCCGTTATTATCTCTCTTTACTACTTATCCTTATATATTACGGCGCTCTACGGTATTAATATTTACTTAGCTAGTAATCTCTTTAGCAGCCTAAAGGCGGACCTTAGATGTATAAAAGGATTTATTTACTTAGATATAATCTAGAAGGTCTATTACGACTACCCCTTAATATACTGCGAGTACGGGGTATAGGCCGTCCTATTTATCGTCCCATTTCTTTTTAGGTCTATTTATCTTTATATTTTCTAAGCTAACTATAACTATATCGCCTTCATAGAATAACGCGCTCTTATCCCTATAGGTATTAGTATTATCTTTATAGCGTTACTATAAAATCTAGGCTAGGGCCTTAAGCTATGTTAATATCTGCTTAAAGCAGTTGGCTATAAAGTCTACGCAGAAGAACTCCTTCTTTATTTATACTAATAGTATTAGTAGGTAGGGGCCAGCAGGCTTAATTCTAAGGTAAGGGTTAAAGCTATAGTTTATAAAAAATAGGGAGATGCCTATACTCTTATTAACTTAGTTATTTATAGTAAACTTAGTAAGCGGTAGGTAGTTAACCTAGTTATTTTATATAAAGCTAATAAAAGCATAAAGGTATTTATTTACGGCAGCGTTAATAATTTTAGTTTAGCCGTCCGTTTTTAAATACTAGGCTAAGCTTAGTTATAAGGTTGTCTTAAGGCGTTTACTTAGTTATTACTAAAAGTCGCTAATAAATTATATGCCGCGATTAGAGATAATTATACTTAGTACACCGTAAAGCTTATATATATTATTAATAAAGCTATTAACTAGCTCCTTTATTAAGAGTCCTATTACTAAAACAAGGTATTATATTTTAGTTAGGCGGTTTATAATAACAAGGATATATTTATATGCCTTACTATAGCGTTAGCATACTAGCAGCGTTATAATATAGTTAATTAAAGATATTAGTTTATAGGCGGGCGGGTAATTTTAGTAGCTTTAGAAAACTAGGCGGGGCAGAATAGGGGGTCTTAGTATAAAAGTATAGGGCATAGTCTTTAATAAAGGTAGCTATAAACTAGGAGATTCCTAGCCACCAATATATTTGGTTTAAGAGGTTAAAAGTCTTAACCTAGCTAGGGTAAGTAGCGGGGCCACTGCTATAAGAGTAATAGGTAACTTCTAGGTAGAGGTTTAGGGCGTTAAGGATAAAGAGATATTAGCGGAAGTAGATCTATCTATTAATAATACTGCATTCTAATTTATTATAATAGAGTAATTTCCTAATCTTCTTTAGCTAATGGCGAGCTTTCTAATTACGTAGGGCCGCTACTATATCTCTTACAAGTTTATTCTCCTAGTATTCTAGCTAGATTAACTTGTCTAGTAACTTTTCGGCTATTTTAGGGTCTAGAGCGGCTATAAACTCTACGTTATTATAATTACGGGACTTATATAGTAATTCTTTTAAAATTATAAGGTTAACTTTTTAGGGTGGTATAATAACTTAGACTTAGTAGCGGAGGTGTTTATTATTAGCGTCCTTAGGCCTTATTCCTAGTAGCTAGCTTAGGGCGTTAGGGAGTGTGGCTTTGCTACTAGGTCTATATATAATTATAAAGTTAAACTATAAAAGGAACTCTACCTACTAGACTTAGCACTAATTTAGCTACTTAGTAGTTATAAACGTCTATAGGTTCTTATAGTCGGTAATAATTTTAAACGGCTCTTTAGTCCCTTATAGCTTAGAACGCTATTCCTTTAAAGCCTTAATAATAGCTAAGAGTTTTTTATTATAGATCTTATAGTTATACTTTAGTATAGAGTGCTTTACGGAGAAGAATGCGACTAGTCTTAATTTTCCGTTATTATTATATTAGGAAAGGACTCTGCTAAAAGCCTAATTTAATACATCTATCTCTACTACTGTTTTCTTTATATAGTTATAGTATGCTAATACTAGTGCTAAAGTAAAGGCTCCCTTAAGGGCCTTAAACAATTTAGCTTATTCTAGTCCCTATAGCCATCTAATATCCTTCTTTAGGAGTTTTATTATAGGTATAGCGATAGTAGAGTAGCCTTAGATAAATTATTAGTAGAAGTTCGTAAAGCTAAGAAATTATTATAGTTCTTTAATTAATATTAGGTCCTTTTATTTCTATAAGGCCTATACCTTCTTAAGGTTTATAGTTATACTATTAGTTAAAATAATTAAGCTAAGGTATTTTATTTTAGTAGAGTAGAACTTAGACTTATTAATATTAATCTAAAGTCTAGTATTACCAAGTCTTTAGATAACTTCATTTATATACTTAGTATACTTAGCGCGTATTTTAGAAAAGATAAGGACATTATTAAGGTAGGTAGTGTAGTAGTTATTAAGGGCGTTATATAGAATATAGTTAATATAGTTTTAAAATATAGCGGGTGCGTTATAAAGGCCAAATAGTATAACTAGTATCTTATAGAGTCCGAACTGGGTAATAAATACTATAAGCTACTTATAACCCTTTGTAATCTAGATCTGGTTAAATATAGTAATTATATTAAGTTTAGTAAAGTACTTAGCACTATAAAGTGCGTTAAGTGTCTTGTGGATTAGTAGTAGTGGGTATTAATTCTTAATAGTAACTATATTTAGGCCTTAGTAGTTATAGTAAATTCGCATACTACCGCTAGGCTTAGCAGCGAGGAGGAGTAGTACGATAGCTAGTAAGGTTAATTCGCGGATAAAACCCTTATCTAATATCTTATTAATCCACTTCTTTACATACCTAAGTTTAGCAGGTAAGAGTGGTCTATTTTTATAGTATAGGGCCTAGTTTCTAGGGATAATCTTAATTTTATAGTCCTATAGTTAGTAAGGGGGCAGCTTATCTATGTTTTTAGGGAAGAAGTGCTTAATATATTTATAAAACTCCTTTAGTAGGCGTTATAGAATATCTTTACGGGTTAATCCTAGTTTGCCTTTTAGGAAATTTTTAATATTAGTGTTAACTATCTTCCGGCGTAAAAGCTTAGGTTTAGTTTTTAGATTTATTTTAAGGAAGTTATAGAAATAGGGGGGAAGTACTTTACGGGCTTTCTTTATTATATAGTCGCCTTCTACTAGCTAGTAGAAAGACCTTTCTAATAGGTTCGGTACTTTTATTAGGCCTATAGGCAGCTCTCTAAGTAGCTATTAGTACTTATCTTATTTAATCAGTTTTACTAGCTCTACTATATAAATCCTTATTACCTTTACGTCTTTTTATTTACAGAATTGGGTAAAATTAATAGTATAAGTGCATTTAATATCGTCTAGGTTAGGGCGTGTCTAGTTCTCTAGTGCTACAGCTAGGCTAATACGGCTTAGTTGGCCTAGGGGGGCGGAAATAAGGCGGCGGCCCTATATAGTACGCGCGGGAGATAGGTATAAGGTTAGGCGTTATAGTGGCGCGGTTTCTATTATCCGGGTCTTAATAGTTCTATAGCCAGTCCTTACTATAACGCGAGCTATAGTGTATATATATGGTATATGGCTTAGTTCTAGGTATTAGGCTAAGCAGCTAGGGTTTAAATAGTGCCTAGGTTAGGGTTAGATTCTTAATAGTAGCGGCGCAAAGCGGATCTTCTTTTTTAGTCTTAGTAGGGCTAGCTAGCCTATTATTTTAGTCTTAAGTGCTAGGGTAGTCCAGTCTTCTACTATCTTGTTTCTTTACAGCTATATAGGCTCCCCTTTATTAGGAACGTCTTTTACTATTAGGGCTTTAT
>Ga0307515_10010755_pt1 | contig 17467 bp, 15 predicted proteins | sample 17_EM_MG_FD_194513 | JGI IMG/M metagenome (GOLD analysis project Ga0307515, IMG submission 194513) | Populus trichocarpa ectomycorrhiza microbial communities from riparian zone in the Pacific Northwest, United States - 17_EM | ecosystem: Host-associated > Plants > Roots > Unclassified | place...
AAACCTTGACCACCGCTCGATTTGGCCCAAAATTCAGCATTATCCCCGTCGCTCCTTTAAAAATATATGTTCATTTCTTTGTTCATCATGCTAGTTTTCGCTGTTGTCATGGCATCACCGCAGCCTCGTCATGGTCAGTTACAGTCACACCGCTACAAACCACTTGATCCTAATGACCCAGGGACCTGGTGGGCACCCTGACAGGTCTGACAGGGCCTGCCTTGCTCTCCCCAAGAATGATAATTGTTTGGTGAAACCAAATGTCTTTCTGCATCTCATATGTTGAGATTGGTCTGCTTCACAAATGTATATTAGGTTCCTACTGCTATACATGTAATCTGCTATGACTTTTTTGGCTCCATGGCATGGGTTGTGAGCAGTGCATGGGACTGGGCCAGTTTGGTGTTGGCATGACTCAACACCAAAAATATCAGTTTATTCAGGCTGTAGTGCAATGGATGAGCTAGCATAAATCATGTGTGCATTGATCCAGGCAGTGGTATGGGTACAAATGAACATAAAAAGGTTAGTATTGCAAGCATCATGTTGAAAGGGTCCATATGCATTCTGTAGTAAGTTAGAGTCTGATCATGAAAGGTTGGCTTCTCCTCTGTCCCTTACAACAGCTGTTTTGACTCACAAGATGCCATTGCCCCTCTTGTTTTTTCTCTGGCTTGTTGACAGCAGTGTCAGCCCCCTCTCAAGGGCAAACATGCCTGGTTGTAGTTTGAGCTGATCCACTGGGAGTAGGTGGAGTTTAGGGTGGTTCTGTTTTGGATGCAACAGTGCCTTCTTCTTCTTCAGCTTCCTTGCCCTATCCCTCTCAAGATGACCTGGACAGTGCCTCCTTCCTTCTGCAGGTGGGTGTGCACATTCTTGACAATTTGGTGGTGTTGTGGCTGGCTCTGACATGGTGAAACTGGTGGGGAAGTGTGTTGAGTCACACAAAGGCCAAACTGGCCCAACACTGACCAAAATTGTGTTGGGCTTCATGCACCCACTATTCCATTTCCTATGTACTGAAAGAATTTTTCACTCTGCTTTTTCAAGCTGCACAATGCACAGCAATGCTATCTGATGACAAAACCTTGCAACTCATCAAGGGCACTTCAGACAAATCACAGGACACCAGAGACTCAGATTCCAACAGGTATCACCCTTCCTTCACCATTTCTACACCTCTTGCACCCAACAATCCACCTCAATCAATGGTGGCTGTCAGTGCTCCCCCAAAGAGACATTGAGCATGCCCCAAAAAAGGTGTGTACTGAGTCTTATAAAATGCATTGATTAACACTGACATTGTTTCTATCCCCCCAGGGCAACTCCATCCCTGTCATAAGCCCTTTCAATTACCCAATGCCTGTTGCAATGACCCTGACTGTTCAGACTCACTCAAATGCATCTAAATGGTCAAGGACACCATCTATAACCAATACAACCTTGAAATGAGTCAAAAAGACAATGTCATTAGCCAGGTATGCACTCAACCTTTTTTCCAAGCAGACACACATTCCCTTCCCTTCTTCACATTGTACATATCATTATTACTATGGATATAGACACTCTGCTTGCTATCTAGTCTAATGGATGCATGACATAACCAAGATAAGCCCAGGCCTTGTCTGGTGTCATGATGGTGTCATATACAGTGAGCAAAAAACTGATTCACAGATTGGGACTTTACTCCAAAATGTCAAATCCTGTCACCAGGTGGCTGCCCAGATGCATGTCAGCTACTCTACAGTTCAAAGGTGTTACTCCTCTGTCAAAGACAGCCTGCCCAAGCACCCTGGTGGGCACCCAAGACAGCTCATAGCCAATGACCAATGCCTCCTTGCCCAAAGAGTCACCTCTGGAGCAGCTGATACTGCCTCACAACTCATGAGACTTTCAGGCCTCAATGTCATCCTCCAAACAGTTATGACTGCCCAAGAAAGGCAGGTCTCAAGACTGTCATAGAGCAGAAAAGGCCACTTCTTTCAAGGGCTCATTGGCAGGGGAGCTTTGGAGCACCAGCACTGGACTCTGGAGGACTGGGGCAGGGTGAATTGGTCATGTGAGACTAATATTAATAGGATAGGGTCAAATGGGAGGGCCTGGGTATGGAAAAGACCTGGGTCTGCCCTGAAGCACAATCACACCAGTGGATCATCAAGTTTGGGGGCAGATTCTTGATGGTTTGGGGCTGCACACCTGCCCAAGGAGTGGATTATATGTGCATGATAGATAGGAGAATGGGTGCTGAGCTGCACACCAGCATTCTTCAAGTTGAATTCCTGGCTATTGTGGAGTTTTATGGGCTGGACACACCTTGGCTCACCTTTCAACAGGATAATGACCCTAAAGACACCTTTCAGAAGGCTTCAAAAATGGTTCCAATGGATCAAGGTCATTGTCTTGAAGTGGCCTGCAGTCACCCAGCCTCAGCCCATTTGAATATGGGTGGCAACACCTCAAGTGGCAGCCCAATGTCTATGGGGCCCTCCTGCTGGTGTGGATGAGCTTGGGGGCAAGTGCTGGTGGAATGGGATAGAACACCAAGTGAGGTTTGTAGAAATGTGGTTGAGAGCAAGCCCAGAAGGATAGGGGCAGTGATAAAGGCCAAAGGGGCCCAAACCAAGTACCAGCAAAAAAACTGATCCATCAAGTCTGCTTGATTGTAAACTGTATATTAAATGATTGGCCAAGACTGAAGTTCTAAAGTTCGGCATAGCAAAGGACACGATATCTACCTTTGTTCTCAGAATTTCCCGCGGATTTACCTTTGTTCTCTGGGCCATAATTTGACTCACAAGCAAATTTTGACCTTCTGTGAATCAGTTTTTTTTGCTCACTGTACTGTAGCAGAGATGAACAATTTGAATGATCCCCTCTTCATTTAATAGCTTTCAGTTTTGCCTAGCCTGCATTATGGTCCCAGATGTTCTTCCACCATCACTTTAGAGAGGCCAATGACACACCTAGAGCTTCACAGATATCATGGCATATCTCAGGTGGTCAAGAAGGAACATTGCACATTCCTTCAGGTCCCAACTAAATTTTCAGTAGCCCACTGTCCAGTTCAGGGAGAGTGTGTGCAGTGGAAAAAAACTGTCTTAATATAGATATCATTATCAAAATTTTCATGATAGTTTCAGAATTTTTTGAGCAATCTTTGATTTTATGGCCCATTGCTGCAAGCTTTGTGTGGCTCAAGGTGGGTGCAACATATTGTATTCAAATATTTAATTACAACCCATTGCAGCCACTTTTGGCCAAAAAATCAAAATTGACTTTGTCACTCAATTAAAAATTATAAAACATCAATACAACACATTGCACCCACCTTGAGCCAAACAAATACTATGGACTTGAACCAATGGTGTTTGCTTGTATTCTGTGTTTCCTCATGTTTGTATCATTCCCCAAATGCTACCAGACTCATCCCCATGCAATGGAACCAGTAATTCCAACAGTCTCTGACAGAGACTAACAAGTGGAAGCCAAGAGGAATAAAAGGAAGATCTTGAGGCTAGTCCATTTGCCAATGGAATCAGGTTCTCCTCTCATCCATGTGCACTGGTGGGAATAGAATCTCTGAAAGGGGGGGGAAGGATGGGTACAATGGCTTATGGGCTTGTCAGACCTAATTCCCAGGTGACTGCCCAGAAGCACAATGGGCACCCAATCTGTCTCAGTGACAAGCACTCTGACTAGGTATGACACCAAAGGGGCTGACTGAAGTGGGGGTTCAGTCTGGCTGGCTAGCCTGGCAGTGCTATGGGTGGGAGTTAGCACATGAGGGCAGGGGAATAGACCACATGGTCTTGAGGGCTGAAGTCCAACAAGCAAGCTGGTGAGCAAGTGTGTTGGGATTCAACTGAGAGTGGGGCAGGGCACACAATGCCAAATGTCTATTATCAAGATGTTGAGTGAGGGACATTCCTCATTGAGTCTGGGCTTAAATACAAAGTCTAAATTACAAACACACAGCTACCAGACTGCAGGAGGTGGAGTGGGGGGCTGTGTGTGGGTGGCATTGCAAAGTGGAAGTGGAGAGAAGTGGAGGCAGGGGTGGTGTGGAAGTGGAACTTACACACGGGTGGTGAAGTGGAGGCTATGCAAGTGCAGTGGTGCAGGAGGGGCAGTGAGGTGGCATTAGTGGAGGGGCATGAGGTGGAGGTGGGTCTACACTATAGGGATGAGTCTAGTAGCATGCAGGGAGCAATACAAACATGAGGGAACATAGGATACAGGTAGATACCATCAGAAAGAGTCCATATTACAAGTCATGAGTCATGGGAAGTGAGAGGAGGGATGAGGGGATCAGAAGGAGGTTGGGAGTGGGATCAGGATCAGAGGAGCAACATGAAGGGGAGTGGACAGGAAGTAAGAAATGAGGGATGACAGTTGGTTGGAAATATTGGAGTGATCAGGAGGAGCAGAGAGTGTCAGGATGAAGAGGGAAAAGGGAGAAAAAGGCAATATTATCACAGTACCCCCACCAAGGGTCAGCATCCTCACTGACTATCAACCAACCCTCTGTTGTCTGGCAGGTTGTGCATGAGTGGCAGGAGGGTTGGTTCATTTGGGGGCATCTGGATGTCTGTGATGGAAAGTCCTCTTTGAGGTTGAAATCATCACCACCATCCTGTAGGAGTTGAGGTCCAGCATTGGAATCAATATCATCAGCATTCTCCCAAGTGTCATGTTCCTCTGTGAAACCTCCTCATTGGATCTTGAACTGGAATCAGTTTCAGAACCATCAGGAATCCAAGTACTTTTCCATAACCCAGAAGTCCTCATCATTGACCTTGACAGGAGGGGCAGGGTTTGCATGGTTTGGAATAGTGTTGGGAGTGGCCTCAGACAGGACATTGACATGGAATACATCATGGATCTTCCATTGAGCAGGAAGTTCAAGTTGGTAGGTCAAGTTTGAGAGCTTATCCTTGATTTGGAATGGGCCATGATGTTTGCTAGCGAGTTTCAGAGACAGCTCATCAGTTGCAAGGTTGGTAAGGTTGACTCCATCCAAGAGGCCCCACCACAGCCACCAACCTTGACAGGTGGGCTAATACCTCCCCGAGCCCACACCATGTAGTTAGAACAACAGATGTAAAGCATGTAGATAATTAAAATACATAGTTTACTTCCATCCAAATCGTGCCTGCCACTGTCATTTGGGCCCCATTGTTGAAAATTTTGTTTCTCAGCCAAAAGGGTTTTTTTAGGCAAGAACAGCCCTTTGGGGAGTTTTCATTTTTCCTGGACCAAAGTTTTGATTAGCCTGTCACATGCTCTTGCTTTGTAGTCCTTGCTTTGTATTGAGCTTGCTTTGTTTTTAAATTCGCTTAGATTGACAATGATAATGCACACATCAACCACTGAATTGAGGCCACAGGCTGCCTGGGCATGTAGGAAGTATCCTAGCCACCATAAGTTGCCACCAGAAGCTCTTTGGGAGGCCAGAGCACACAGTTGAATAGAATTATAATAAATACTCTTTGGGGGGCCAGAACACGCATCTGAACAGAGTTATAATTGATAATTTTATTGATGATTTTATTGAAAGACAAAACTAGCTACAGATACAAAAAAATAATTTCTGGACCCCAGAATTTGAAGGCTTGAGGCTGGGTTTTTTGACAGGTTGACAGGTGTGGCTGTGGTGGGGCCTCTCAGATGGAGTCAACCTTAGCTTCAAGCCAACTGAATCTCTGACTTGGAAACTGGGGTTGTCATGTTTCCACTTGTTGTGGGCCTGTTTCAAGATCTCCTGTGACTATTCAATAGTGTGTTTACATTCCTCCTGGGCTTCATGAATCCACTGGATCTGCATGTCAGGCTCATCAGATTGGGCTGCAGTCAGGACATTTGAGAGTGTCAGGTGGTAACCAAAGTTTGTGAAGAACAGAGTTGTGTTGATTGAAGGGTGGTGGTGGTTGTTATATGCAAACTCTGCCATTGGAAGGAGGTTGGCCCAATCATCCTGACAGTGAGAACAGAACATGTGGAGATATGTTTCCATCCACTTGTTGTTGTTTTTGACTTGTGCCTGTGTCTGCAGATGATAGGCAGTTGAGAAGTGGGGTTCAATTCCGAGTCCCTTATAAAGTGAGCAAAAAAACTGATTCACAGAAAATCAAATTTTGCTTGTGAGTCAAGTTATGGCCCAGGGAACAAAGGTAAACCCGTGAGAATTTGTGGTAATAAAGCTAGGTACCATGTCCTTTATTGTATTAAATACCAAATATTTGACCCTTTTTGTTGATTTGATATTGACTTTAGAAGGGGCCCTAGTTGTGTTGGAATCAGTCAATCATGATGGTTTCTGATAGAAACCAATGTTGGAAAGACAAAGGAAGGGAGGGGGCTTGAGGCTTGTCTGTGTGCCAATGGAATAAGGGATCTCCTCTTGTCCACACATGCTGGTGGGAATAGAATCTCCAAAAGGGGGAGGGAATGGGTATGATGACTTACAGGCTTGTTGGACCTAATTCCCAAGCAACTGCCCAAAAGTACAACAGGTGCCCAATCTGTCTTGGTGGTAAACACTCTGACTAGGTGCAACACTGAAGGGGCTGACTGAAGTGGGGTTTTGGTCTGGCTGGCTAGCCCAGCAGTGCTACAGGTGGGAGTTAGCATGTGAGGGTGGGGGAATGGTCAATACAGTCTTGAGGTGTGAAGTCCAACAGTGAGCAAGCAAGTGAGTGGGTTGGGATTCTTAATAGAGCAAGGCAGGGCACACAATATCAAATGTCTATAATCGAGATGTTGAGTGAGGTACCAGTCAGAAATATCAGAGTGATCAGAGAGAGTGGAGATCATTGGAGTGAAGAGAAAAAGGAAAAAAAAGGCAATTTTATCACACTACTGTAATTCACCACTCACCAAGCAGCAAGTTTTCCCACAATGGTGCTTGTTCCCGTAGCATAGATTCTGCAATAAATTACTTCTATACCTTGTCAAGTACTTGATTTTGCAATTTGAATGGGTCTGGAAAGCTAGTTCATATGCTATGGCCAATGGTGAATTGCGCAGACACCACTCAGTGAGCACAAGCAAACTTTGTACATTTGGACCAATGAATGCAGCAAAATTATAAGATATGAGCTAATGGAAATGGATAGAACCTCAATTGTTGTGCTGGCCATTCTTGTCAGTCCATTCTCCATCATCTTCCTCATTAAAGATTGCTTCGCAGCATTGGCAATGAGTTGACGGGGGGGCTGGGAGAGAAGAGCAGAAGAGCTAACTCTAGTCTATCTTGCTTCTCTTCATTTTCAGCCCTGTTCAGTGCCTTCCTCAGGGCAGCAGCAGCAGTCTTCTTGGGAGGCATGCTTGATTGGGACTGGGAGAGAGATATTACAGGTGGATGGCTCTATCTGACAAGTTCTGAGAATTTTATTGACCTTTTTGGATGCTTCACCAGAGGTTCATGGCCTCTCCACTTACCTCCACAAACTCAGGCGAGGCCATTTTCACATAGCCACTGGCCACGACGACTGGTATTGACAGGTAGGTCCTCTCAAATGCAGGCAGGACAGAAAATACAATATTCTCTATATTTTAAACACCTAATGAGCCATATACAATGTCTCTGGAGCCCACTGCTCAGTGACTGGGGGGTGCTCGGTGAGTGGTGAAACACAGTAGTTGATGAATCAGTTTTTTTGCCTGCATTAAAATGGGCCTAGTCATATGATATCACATGGCTAACCTAAAATATCATGTAACCTGCCTTCAAGAGTATATGCGCCACCTCTTGGCATCAACTACCCCCTGGCAAACATGTCCTCCAACACCCAGCAACTATTGGGACTTTACTCCAAAATGGCAAATCCTGTCACCAGGTGGCTGCCCAGATGCATGTCAGCTACTCTACAGTTCAAAGACTTTACTCCTATGTCAATGACAGCCTGCCCAAGCACCCTGGTTGGCACCCAAGGCAGCTCATGGCCAATGATCAATTCCCCCTTGCCCAAAGAGTCACCTCTGGAGCAGCTGATACTGACTCACAACTCAAGAGACTTTCAGACCTCAATGTTACCCTCCAAATTGTTATGAATACCTTGAGAAAGGCAGGTCTCAAGACTGCCATAGAGCAGAAAAGGCCACTTCTTTCAAGGGCTCATTGGTGTGGGAGCCTTGGAGCACCAGCACTGGACTCTGGAGGACTGGGGCAGGGTGAATTGGTCACATGAGACTAATATCAATAGGATGGGGTCAAATGGGAGGGCCTGGGTATGGAAAAATCCTGGGTCTGCCCAAAGCACAATCACACCAGTGGATCATCAAGTTTGGGGGCAGATTCTTGATGGTTTGGGGCTGCACACCTGCCCAAGGAGTGGATTATATGTGCATGATAGATAGGAGAATGGGTGCTGAGCTGCACACCAGCATTCTTCAAGTTGAATTCCTGGCTATTGTGGAGTTTTGTGGGCTGGACATGCCTTGGCTCACCTTTCAACAGGATAATGACCTTAAAGACACCTCTCAGAAGGCTTCAAAATGGTTCCAATAGATCAAGGTACTTGTCTTGAAGTGGCCTGCAGTCACCCAGCCTCAGCCCATTTGAATATGGGTGGCAACACCTCAAGTGGCAGCCCAATGTCTATGGGCCCCTCCTACTGGTGTGGATGAGCTTTTGGGGCAAGTGCTGGTGGAATGGGATAGAACACCAAGTGAGGTTTGTAGAAATGTGGTTGAGAGCAAGCCCAGAAGGATAGGGGCAGTGATAAATGCCAAAAGAGCCCAAACCAAGTACCAGCAAAAAAACTGATTCATTGAGTCTGCTTGATTGTAAATTGTATATTAAATGATTGGCTGAGACTGAAGTTCTGAACTCTGGTGTAGCAAAGGACACGATATTTACCTTTGTGTTCTGAATTTCCCACGGATTTATCTTTGTTCCCTGAGCCATAATTTGACTCACAAGCAAAATTTGACCTTCTGTGAATCAGTTTTTTTGCTCACTGTATTGTCCCTGTTCCTTCAGTTCTACCTTCAATTTCAGCCAACTCTTGACCACTTCTTCCCATTCTCAGTGTGCTTCCTCCCTTGAAAGCATTTCTCCCAAGGCTTGTTGTGATGGACCTGCCTTTCCCTTTCCCCACAGCTGTGTGGTGGCAGCTTTCTTGGCTTGAATAGTCTTCATGGCATCCAAGGTATCAGTTCCTGTGGCCCTGATAGCCTTTCCTCCAGGTGCAACTTGTTCCCTGGCTGTTTTCTGCTTCTGCTCCTTCCAGTACAACCCAGTGTGAAGATGTTCATTCTCCACATTTTGAAAGACAAGCTGAGCTTGCACTGTCATCACATCAGCATGTAGGCCAGTGCCCCACTGCTTCAAGGCATGATTATCACATTCAAGTGCTGCAACTCTCTTCTCAAGGTCTTCAACTGTTGGTGTGATTGGTTGAGATGTTGGGAGGATTGGTGGGTCAGAAGAAAATGGAGGAGGGGGTAGTGGGGGCATTATGAGCTGGGGAACCTGGTGAGTTGAGGATGGCAAAGACCTGTCAGCAAGAAAAGTGGCTCAGGTGACAAGTAATTGGGCTTGAATATCACCACTAGCATTGTTTTCATGTGATCCTGGTGATGGTGAGGGCAGGGGTGGTGGTTGGTGAGAGACAGGTCCTGGGGGAATGAGGTCAACTTCAAGAACTGGTGGTTGCTGCAATGGCTGCTCCAGTTGTGCTTGAAATGTAGCAAGTACAGCTTTGACTGGTGATGTGTGCTCAATTGCTGCAGGTGCTTTGAAGGAAAGGCCAAAGCTTGGCTTTGCCATATCACCCAACACCTTGGATTGGTCAACTGGCCAGGTGCCTGTGACTTCACATGCCTTTGTTATGTTCTCAGGTGATAGTCCTTCAATGCAAGGCTTCTTGAAACTCCTCTTTTGTGATTCTACCTGCGTTCAATCTTGTGTGCTCTTCCATCCATTGTTCATACTTTTGCTTGAACTGTGCAAACCCAACAACATCAAGAGCTTTATAAGAGGTTAGAGATGCATAAGCCACAGTTTTGTTGGGAGCCACTCACTCTGTAAGACATGAGTTGTATGTGCAGGTAGACATAGAACCACAATGCAATTGGCCTTCACATACTGTAGAACCTCATAGTCAAAATGAGAAGTATGTCCATCAACCACTAGGAGATGAAAGCAACCATTTGCTTTGGCTTGTGTTTGTGCATTGAAGTCATCCTTGATCCATGCTTGGCCAATTACACCATTCATATAGCCCTTCTCAGTGCATTGAAGCCTGTATACATGTGAGTTAACTATTGAGTGAGAAATGAGCATACATACAGTAGTTAGACGGTCAGCGAGCGGGAAGTTTTCCCACAATGCGCGATGTATGTGGCTGCGTAGAATTAACAACTAAGCACTTCTTTATACTATCATGTATCTACGTTTGAAGTTTGAGCATGCCCAGCTGGCTGGTTCGCGTGGAATGGCCGTTGGCAGAAATGGCCTTAGCCACTCAGCGAGCAATGAGCAATTGGGTACATTTGGGCTTAGGAACGGGAGGCAAACTATGAAACATAGACTACTAGTAATCACTAGTAATCAAAAACACTAGATTTCGACATGCAGACTGTCTGTGTCTACCCATTCTCCGTCATCTTCGTCCAACTGAGCAATCTGGTAGTGTTGACGGCAAGTTCGAGGATGGGCTGGATCTTCAAGTCTATCTTTGTCTTGTCATTCTTTGCCTTTTTTAGCACTGTTTCCAGTGATGCAATCGACTTTGATCAGGGCAGGCATTTTGGGATGGAGTGAGAAGCCAGTGTGATGCTTCTTTGCCATCGTATAGGCATGTGAGTTGTCTGAGGTCATTTTGGGAGTTGCACCCGTCCCCTCGGCAGGGTCACAAAACTTGGACATGGCCTTTTCTGATTCGCCACCACTCACGGCTTGTGTCAAGGGTCGGCTGCTCCAAAAACACACACAGATGAGAAATAGTATAAAGTACTATATTTCTAGCATCCATCGGGCCGAAGAAAACGCTTCTAGGGCCAGTTGCTCGGTGAGTGTCGGTGCTCAGTGACCGTCTAACTACTGTACAGTGACTCAAAAAGCTGGTTCACATTTGGCAAAATTTTCCTTGCAAGGCCAATTGTGGCTCAGACAACAAAGCTAAACTCGTGGAAAATTTCCGGAACAAAGCAAGGTATCGTGGCCCTGTTTGTACCAAATGTCAAAACATTAGCTTCATGTATTGATTTAATACAGAATTTACAATGACCAACACTTGATGAACCAGTTTTTGTGCTCTCCCATATTTTCAGGTTTGTCACAGATATCACATGACTAAACCTTCAATATCATGTAAATATGTCTTAATAATATATATAGGACCCACCAGCATCATCACCCCCCCAACAAACATGTCCACTGTCTCCAACCAAACTATCCTCACTTTGCTCCAAAATGGCTACTCCTGACATAAAGTGGCTGCCCAAACACATGTCAGCCACTCTACAGTCAGGATACACTACTCTGTCATCAGTTACACCCTCCCCAGGTAGTGTGGTGGGCACCCAGCCAGGCATTCTGCTCAAGGCCAAAAGCCCCTTGTTCACAAAATCATGCTCACACTGCCACTGAACTCAAGAAAACTTTGGATATGGGTGTTTGTGTCCATACCATCAGGGACACGTTGAAGCAAGAGGGGTTAGTGTCCAAAGTTAAGGTAAACAGGCCTGTTCCTTCCAAGACTTGTCAAAGCACAGGTTAGAGTCTGCTCTGGAGCATTGGCATTGGACTCTGGATGACTGGGGGAGGGTCATATGGTCAGACAGGACTAATTATAACAGGGTAGGGCCATATGGGGGGGTTTGGGGTGGAAAAAACCTGGCTCTGAGCAGCAGGTCTGGGCTACTCTAAAGTTAAGTGTTGATTCCTTATCATTTGGGGCTGCAACCCTGCTCATGGAGCAAGGCATATGTTCACAATAGATAGTAGAATGGATGCTGAGCTGCACACCAGCATTCATCAAGTTGAATTCCAGGCAACTGTAGAGTTTTATTGGTCAGACAGGCCTTGGTTCACCTTTCAACAGGAAAATGACCCCAAAGACACCTTCAAGAAGGCCCCAAAATGGTCCCAACAGAACATGGTGATTGTCCTGAAGTGGCCTGCAGTCACATGACCTCAGCCCTTTGAATATGGGTGGCAACACCACAAATGGCAGCCCAATGTCTGTGGGCACCTCCTGCTAGTGTGGATGAGCTTCAGGGGCAAGTGCAGATGGGATTAGATAGAATACCAATGGAGGTTTGTAGAAACCTTGTTGAGTGTATGCCCAGGAGGATGCAGGCAATGGTAAGGGCCAAAGAAGGGAAAACCAGCTACCAGCACAAAAACTGGTTCATCAAGTGTGGGTGATTGTAAAACCTGTATTAAATCAATACATGAAGCTAATGTTTTGACATTTTGTACAAACAGGGCCACGATACTTTGCTTTGTTATAGAAAATTCCCACGAGTTTAGCTTTGTTGTCTGAGCCACAATTGGCCTTGCAAGGAAAAATTTGCCAAATGTGAACCAGTTTTTTGAGTCACTGTACAAAGCATTTAGAGGGTTTGAGTATTGGTCTTTCCCTCAAAGCTGCTTCCCTTTTAAAATGACTGTTGGCCTTAGGAGAGACCCATCTGCACAGATGATTGGAATAAGGGTTGCTGTCTCACAGTTTTCATTTCAAAATGCCAACTGCTGTTGTAATCCACAAGGGCCAATATGTTGGGTCTTATGAGTGCATTCATCAAGAAAGCAGCAGGTCTCATCCATCACAAATATTAGATTGGGCTCAATCTTGTATTTATCTATAGTCTCTTGAAGTAATGTATACCAATGGTCAATGGTCACTTCATTTACTGCCCCACCATGCACCTGTTAGAAGGAAGGGAAGCTGATTAGCATCATTATCAAGTAAAGAAAGATGTTTCCTAGGTTATTTGATGGAGTCTGACTCACTGTGGTTAAAGTGGTTGACCAGTATCATGAAAGTTGAGTCTTGTGGCAATTCAGGAAGTGATTGATCCAGTTTTGACCAACACATGCAGTTGGGTCACTAGTGCGTTCACAAAGTATGCAGTTAGTGCACATGGCCGCACACTGTGGTGTATCTGGGAAGCTGCACTTTGCAGTTTCAATCAAATATTGAACCAGGACAGCCTCCTCTTTGGGTGTGAGCTTGATACATTGTGCTGAAGACCAAGACTTATCATTCCCCCATCAATCCATGACTTGAGAATGCCACAGCAGCAGTTGTTCTTCTTGGCAAGGAATGTTGGTGTGAGGGGTGTTTCTGCCTTGAGTCTAGCAATATACTCATCATATGCAAGCTTTGTATGTTTTTGACACTCTTGGAATAGTTGTTGCCTTTCAGCACAACATTTGGTGGGGGTTCTCATCTGAAGAAGAGGAATATTGTTTCCCTGATTGTGCAAGCACCATCACCTCTATATCCCTCAAACTTCTTCACAATATACCAAATACCTCAAAGAATGACTGTGTCAGCTGCCTGAGGTTCACCTTGCTGCATGCCTGCTGGAGCAAGGCAACAAAACTCAATGTGTCATCTGATACCTCACACCTTGCCTTTCCACTGGGAACCCAAAATTGGTTAGTATATCTCCATTTGTAAATAAAATGGTTTATTCAAGACTATTTACAGCCTCCTCACTAAGACAGAAAGCCCAAGGTCAGTTGAGTGGTTGGCCACTGTATACATGCCTAAATGTATGTGAAAACTGCTGGAACAGCCTTGGTTCTGTAGAAATAAATGTATACCCTTCTATTTGACTATTGTGAAAGAGATTTTGTGAAATATACACATAACCCAACAAAAGGACAAAGCAAGCCAGGGACAAAGCAGGGCTGGAGGGTCAGGATGCAACCAAAAAAATTCCTTCCTGTTGGAGATAGATACACTGTGCACTGAGCATTGGTCTAGTCTTCCATTCCATCTCTTGTGGCTTGTGATTTCACCTCTTCCATTTCTTGTAGCTTGGCTCATGATTATTGATTCTTGTTCCCTAGTATATAACTACAGTAAACTCTGTCTAAATGTATATTGTCAGGAGATGACAAAATTGTATACATTTAGAAAAATATACACTTAGAGAATGCAGAGTGAAATCAATGAAAGAAAAATAGAAAAAAATCTTAAATGAAATCTAAGGACTAGGGAGATCCCAGGAAACAAGTCTATCTGACTGCTCATAAGAAAAACCAGGATCCTCAAATGAGATTGGGTCATACACCCAATATTCGTGAAACTGCTCCTCTGTAATATCCTCTAGATATCCCCTTTGATGTAAAAGCTGATTTGAGGCACTAACCCAGGCAGGCAGTGCAAGGGTAGTGACCTTCAGCTTCAGGACACTTTGCTGACCAGTTTGCCTTGCAAAGGTCAGGCTTGGACCACAAGGGAGACTCTAGAATAATAATAATCAATGTGGTTTTACATTTCCATTGAAAGCATGGACCTCCAGTTCTCTGCTGATTTTGCATTTACCACATGTTCCTTTGGACAACTCGGGGTCTGCTGGCTTCTGTTGAGTGTGTGGCATGTTATGAGAGCTGCAGGGGAGGTTGTTGTGGGCTAGGTTTCAATTTGCCTTTTTTGGATGGATGGTATGGTCTGTATTCTCCTTTGTTGCCATGCTCTGTATATGTATACTGCACCCAAAAACTGTATACATATACATTTAGACAGATTATACATTTAGGTACTAGGGACAAGCCCCATTCCCACCCAAATCACATACATTTAGAGAAGTATACATTTAGACAGAGTTTACTGTACTTGTCTGTACAACTTGGCTCTGTTCCATGCTCATGAGCAAACATTTTCCAGCTTGTTTTGTACTCTTTGAACATTCAGTCACTCCTCAAAGCCAAACAACACAACACACTCAAGAGCTCAAAGATCACAATTTACTTTCAAAGGACAGAAACCAAAGAAAAGGAGCCTGCAAATAGCAATACCAATGAAGGAGAGGTGATTTTGGTTGACTGAGCAACATTTTTTTGCACACCTGTCGACCATGATTGTAATTCACACTTATTCACACTTCATCATAATTGATTTGTCTTATAGCATGTCTAAAGTCATTGTTTTTCTATTTTACAAGCCCCTAAGACATGACAAGGCCCTTACTTGGCTAGTGGTATACTTGCCTAAATGTATATGGCTCAGGTGACTCCCAACCACATACATTTAGGCAAGTCCCACTGTAGCCTCCACCTCACTGCCTGTGTGTAATTCCCACTTCCACATTGCCCTGCCTCTGCTTCCACTTTGCTTCCACCTTGCTATGCCACCCACACACAGCCCACCACTCCACTGCCTCCTGCAGTCTGGTAGCCACATGTTTGTAGTTTAGGCTTTGTGTTTAAGCTTGGACTTGATGAGGAATGTACCTCACTCAACATCTCAATTATAGATGTTTCATACAAGAATCTGTCCAAGGTTTCACAAGTGAAACAGTTAACCTTTGTCCAAGGGCAGATTCTTTTCTTTGTCCAATGTACATGTATATTCAATATTACTGTATGTCAGTAGCACTTCTGGATACACTACACTACACTACACTACACTACACTACACTACACTACACTACACTACACTACATTCTGAGTCTGAGTCCCTGCTTCCCCTTGTGGAAATAGAACATAAATCTGATTTTTGGCAGTGGCCCTTGAGAGTGCAACATAGAGTTGGCCATGTGTGAAAACAGGAGTATGCAGGTCAATTCCCACATGCTTGACAGATTGTCCTTGGCTTTTGTTGATTGTCATTGCAAAGGCAAGGCAAACTGGGAATTGACAGTGTTCAAGGATGAAGGTAAGGTCACTCTTATGTGAGTATAGGGTGATCCAAGGAATGAATGCTGGCTTTCCATTATGTTCACCTCCCAAAATGCGACCCTCAAGGACATGTGTGGAGGTGCGAGTGATCAGTAGCCTTGTTCCATCACAGAGACCTTGGGAAGGATCCAGATTGCACAGCAGCATCACTGGGCATCCCACTTTGAGTGCCAGTTTTGCCTTTGGAAAGCCATTTGGTCTCAGAGTGTGCAGGTATTCAGAGGCATACCCTGCATCAAAGTCCTCAGCATAGTGTCCCCACCTTTCCTGAGTCTCATGGACAACCCTGTCATAGCCTGCAAAGGTGCTGGTCACCCCAGAGAACTGGGCAAGAATGCTGTGGTTGAGCTCATCCACTGTTTCATTGCGAGTAGTAAGGATTGTCCTCTCTGTGAAATACCCTGGTGGTCTTGGCTGAGGGTTGGAGATACCTGGGTAAGTTGCATCCAGAATACTCTTCAAGGCTTCCTCTGCTCTACTTCCACCAACTCTCACATGGTCAGTAAGTGATGTAGTATACTCCACACCACCATGCTGCACATTGGTTCCCTCACCAAGAGAGAGGAGCCACTGTGCAAAGGCCTGTTCCTCTGGACTCTGCCCAAGCCACATATTTTGAGTCAAATGGAAGATCCTCACATGCTGCCATAGGTATGAGTGTTGGATGCATGCAAACACAATGTCTTCTCTACTGCCCTTCTCAATCACTGGGAGAATTTGCCTAAAGTCCCCTCCCCAGAGCACCACAATACCACCAAAAGGACTGTTACTGTCAAGGACATCCCTCAGAGTGTGATCCACTGCTTCCATGCAATACCTATGTTGCATTGGAACTTCATCCCAAATAATTGCAACAGTCTGCTTGAGGAGCTCTGCTTCAAGGCCATTCTTAGGTATGTTGCAATGGGAAGTATCATCTGGATTCTGAAGCAGGAGTGTGAAGTCTGGCCTCCAGGTAGGAGGATTGATGCATTGCCAGAAGATGCAACACAGAGGACAATCTTGCCCTGATGACATATAGCATGACTGAGAGCCTGATAGACAAAGGTCTTTCCAGTACCACCTGGCCCATTTAAGAAGAAAAGACCACCATCCTGCTGCACAACTGCAGTGTTCCAGTCATGTCCCTCAAATATGTACATACTTGGTAGCACAAACAGATATGCAGACTTCCACATTGATGTGGCATTCATAGTGGCCACTGAGATAGTGATTATAAGGGACAACCCAGTGATTGTCAATGGAACTGACCTGACCCCCAGCACAAATCCCATGAGCATGAGTACCTCTGTTGCAGCAGTGATAGGTTGGATACCCATCAGCAGTCATGACTGTCTCCTCAGAGAATGGCTTAGGAAATCCCTTTGTGCATTTGCCCCTGTCAATGCACACAGCATTTGAATTTCTGTGAGGAAAAGGGACTATTCTCACTGTGAATAGGCAGTGCTCGCAGTGGTTCTGGGTTCTGGGTGTCGTGTAGACTCGGTGAGCTCCTTGAGTATACTTTCAGGTCAGGTTCTAGTTCGCAGCACTGTGTGTTCTAGTCCTCAGCACTGTGGCCCTGTTGGTACTAGTCTTGGAAGCTGTTCGAAGTCTTGGATA
>Ga0307515_10010756_pt1 | contig 17466 bp, 1 predicted proteins | sample 17_EM_MG_FD_194513 | JGI IMG/M metagenome (GOLD analysis project Ga0307515, IMG submission 194513) | Populus trichocarpa ectomycorrhiza microbial communities from riparian zone in the Pacific Northwest, United States - 17_EM | ecosystem: Host-associated > Plants > Roots > Unclassified | place...
TATATAGTCCTACTATCTTATAGTCTAGCTTATGGCTAGGCCATTTTATCTTTTAGTTCTTTATTATAACCTAGACTATATCGCCTATAGTAAAGTTAGGCTCGCGCCTATACTTATTTGCCTACTATTCTATTAATTTTTAAGCCCTTTTTAGGTTTATATAGGCTACTTTCTAGGCTTCTTCTAAGCGCTTAGCGTACTACTGGGCTTTCTTATAAGATAGTTTTTTATATACAGTTTAGGGCCCTTCTAGTCTTTTCTAGTTAAAGCTTATATAGGGTAGGTAACCTATTTCTAGTTAAATAGGGGCAAATCCGGTAGAGTTATGGGGTAGGGTGGCTTGGGCGTAGTCTATTAAGGGTAGTAGTTTAGCCTAGTTATTCTAGAAGTAGTTAATAAAAGGCCGAAGTCTCTAGTCTAAGTATTAATTTATAATCTCCGTTTAACCGTCTATTTAGGGGTAATATACTATAGAAAGCTTTAGCTTAATGCCTAAAATCTAGGTAAACTTATTCTAAAAGGCTAATATAAACTGCAGCCTGTGGTTAGATATAATAGTGTCTAATAGTTTATAAATTTAGTAAACGTAGTAAATATACAGTTGGGCCGCCTCTTTAGTATCAATATTCTTATAATAGGGAATTAAAAACAGGCATTTGCCGAAGCGGTTAACTAGGATTATAACTATATTATATCTATTACGGTTTAGAGGTAGCTTATAAAAGTCTATAGAGATATATTACTAGGGGCGGTCAGGTATTAGGAGGGGTTTTAATAATCCTAGGGTCTTATCTTATAGAATTATAGACCTATAGCAGTTATTGCAGTTCTGTATATAGCGGTTAATATTTATAATTATTCCAGGCTAATAGTAGCGGTTGCTAATAATCCTGCGGGTTTTATTTTTTTTAGGGTAGGCCGTAAAGACCTAGGTATATACTTTGGCAATAAGCTAAGTCCGTAAGTTCTGTTCCTTTGCTACTACTAGCTATTTATAGTACTTAAGTAGTTTACTTTTAAGGGACTATAGGCTAGAAATGTTCCTTGCCTTTTTATAGTACTCCTATAGAGAAGGGGCCGTATAGTTTACCTATAGTAGTTTATTAATAAGGTCTAGTTCTATAGAGTTAATAGGGCATATCTTAGCATCTAAAGAGTCTATATTTAGTTCTGCCCGTATTTAGGAGTTAAGGTGCTCTAGTTATAGTAGCGCTTAAGTCTATAATAAGATCTTTATAGCTGTCTAGTTATTTATATCCTGTTTACGCCTTATAAGAGCGTTTGTATAGTTGGTGGCGCCTAGTCTATATATAATTAGGAAATTAAACTAAGATAAGGTGTCCGCCTAGCGCGCCTATTAGGCCGTAAGGGCCTTTATTATTATAAAATACTCTAAGGCCTTATAATTGGAAACTACCTAGATAGACTTAGGGGTACCTTCTAGTTAGGCTCGCTAGTGCTAAAAGCTAGAGATAATAGCTAGCATTTCTTTGTCGTAAATTAGGTAGTTTAGCTCAGTATCTACTATTGTCTTCAAATAGTAAGTAATAGGGTACTATTCTCCGTCTATCTGCTTTTAGGAGTAAACGCTAGCTATAACACTATCTAAGGCATTAGTTTTTAGCATTAAGGGCCGTTTTAGGTTAAAGTAGGCGAGTAAGGGAGTAGAGATCAGTCATTTCTTAAGCTCGTTAAAGGCCTGCCTATATGCGGTATTAAAGTAAAAGGGCTAGTCCTTATGGGTAAGTAGGCTTAGTGGCCGGGTAATTCTACTATAGTTCTTAATAAAGCGTTAGTAGAAGTTATAGAATCCTAAGAATAACTATACCCCCTTTACGGTCCTTAGGGGTACCTATTAGTTAATTACGGCTATCTTTTCTAGGTCTGCCTTAATCTCGTTTATACTAATAATAAACCCTAGGTATTTTATATACTTAACACTAAATTCTAACTTCTTAATATTGGCTTAGAGGCTAGCTTCCTATAATATTCTTTAGGTATAAAAGGTTAGGGGTTAATATATTACTTTAGTTCCAACACTTTCTTAATATCTTCTAGTATTATAGTAAAGATCTTATAGTCTTGTTTTTTTGCTAATAAGTAAAAGGGTGCGGCTTATACTATATAAATTTTAAGGGGTTTTAATATATTATCTTCGCATTCTTTACCACAATTAGCAGTTATAACTTTATTATATTAGTTTAAGGTTTATAGCAAGAGTAATTCGTATTATATTAAATTTAAATAGTTATATATATATTCGTAGGGCAAGTGGTATTTTAAGTAATAACTTTAGTAGTAGGTCGTACGGAATTTTAGTGTTTCTTTAACCCAGCTAATTAAAGGGTTATATTATTTCAGCTATCTATATCTAAGTATTACCTTATAATGCTTTAAGGGTATTATAAATAGGGAAATGTATTTAAGGTATTTGCCTATCCGCATCTTTATAAGAGCGTAGTATATTAGTTTACTATATATTAAAGGCTTGCTATTAAAGCCTTATAGGCCTTAAGGCTTATTAAGTTTTTTTAAATTTAAGTATTAATTTTTTGCGTAGTTTATATTAATAAAGCCTATATTAGTAGCTCCGCTATCTATAAGTGTCTAAACGAGTTCGAATGGGAATTTATAGACGCAATCACGTAAGCTAAGCGAGCTTAGGAAACCCCTTAAATTCTACCTCTTTATATATAATTAGAAGACAAGTCACTACCATCCCAAAGAGCATACGATACTATACGTATTTCGTGCCCTGGGATATAACTCACTTATACTATTAAGTTAGTACAAACACTAATTAGTAAGCGCGCACAGATTAGCAATTACTCGACACCTCCTACCGAGCGATACACGACAGCGACTACTCGTTTAGACTCCTAGTACGACCTACTAGAAGGTCGGAAGTCGGGGATTACGGACTATCACTAACTCTATATACTTATTTAAGTCTTAATACGGTTTGCCGGAAGTATAATAGACGCGAATACAGACCTGTACAGAACCCCCTACCCTTCTGCGAACCGTTACGGACCCGTTAATCACCTTTACGGACCGTTACGGAGACCCCTTACCCTTCTACGAACCACTACGGACCTATTAAGACCCCTTACGGAGACCCCCTACCCTCCTACAAACTACCACGGACCCGCCAACCGCTTTTACGGACCCTATAAGACCTCTTCCACCCGCTACGTACTATACTATATATACAGTATGGCAGACCTAAGCAAGCAAGTTGATGAAGGTCAAAAGAAGTAGAGATAAGGAGTCGACGTTACGTCTATAAGCGACGTTAACGACTATATTAAGTTTAAAATCGTTAAATACGGATATTTTAAGCTTATAAACAATAACAACTTATAGGAGCAATACCAGGAAGACTTTACAGACTTTACAGAAGCTACTTTTAAGGCTTGCGACCGTATAGCTACCTATAACTTACGAACCCTTTTACGTCACTGAGGTGTATAGGTCAATAAGCGAGTTACTATTACATAGTCTTTGTACGATACATTATATAAAAAGGACTAAACGGAATAGACTAAAGAGGAAGTCCTAGACCACATTAATACTAATAGATTCTTTGCCTCTTGTAAACTCAACGGGATCTTTATAGGACCTTTAATATATACAAATCCACTATTACCTAGAGAAATAGGACTTTTGCCATATATAACGTCACATTCCCACTCTACCCAGAACACCTATAACGTCAAACCAAACGAACTAGAAGCACCCCTACCTACTTTAGAAGTCCCCCAAAAACTATAGTACCTACACCAACCAAGTCCTGCTCAGCAGCCTGCCCAGTAGTACAACCCCCGGCAGCTTAGCCAACAGCAGTATACTCTATAGCAGAACGGTTCTACAGAACGTCCTAGGGGGGTGGTCATACTAAAGGAAGAGCTGGATAAGACATTAAAGGAAGAGACTATTAAGACGTCAGATAAGGACGAGACTCAAATAAACTCTGGAAATTAACAGGTAGACTCCAGCAGAAATCAAAACTAAGCGACCGATTAAGAGAAGCTCAACTCTTAAAACGATGATGTAATAGGCCCGCAAGCTTCAAAGGATAATCCTCTACCTAGCCTTCCTACCCCAGCTTAGTTACTAGAGCCTCAATTAAATATTACAACTGCTCCGTCTATACAAGCTCCATCCGTACAAGCTCCATCCGTAAAATTTCCGTCTACATAAGCTCTGCCCACATATACTCCATCTACGCAAGCCCTACCTACACAAGCTCCGTCCCTACAAGCTCCGCCTATACAAGCTCCGTCCGCACAAGCTCCGTCCACACAAGCCCCGTCCGCACAAACTCCGCTAGCTTCACCCTCGTTAACTAAAGCCAAGGAGCTACGGCAGCCAAGCTTATACAAACCTCCACAACCTACCCAGCGACAGTACAACTCCCAGCAATCACTACCTGCGGCAACTGCTTTTACCCTCCCCCCACTACATATGGACCTACCCACGTACGACCCCTACCTTCCCCAAAACAAGACCCCTATAAAGGCAAAGCAAAACAAGCTACACAAGGCAAAGCCTATAGCTAAGGAGCCCGTTATATAGAAGAAGGAACACCCTAACCAAAGAGCATATACTACCTTCTTTACAGACCGCCGCTACCGCCAGCAGTACCAAAATCCACCGCCTATACCGCCGTTTCGGCCACCTATTAGCCGAAAAGCTGTATAGAGTCCTTAAATACTAAGGGAGGTGATACAAGTAAGTCGGTTAATTAGGGTATATTCATTTACGGCCCAACAGAAGGCCGTATAGTTCATTTACAGCCCATTAGAAGGCCGTACGGTTTATTCTACAGACCGTAAGCAGGACTTACGGCCAGCTTAAAGCACCGTTTAGAAGACGACCAAAAAGGTACTTCGGGAGGGATTTCCTACGTATTTCCTTTATGTTTTATAGTTTTATTTTTATATATTTTGCATTTTATGGTTTTATTAAAGCAAATTACGGAGGCTATATACAAGCGGTTTTATTTTTTAAGTACCGCTAATGTATAATTACAGCACCTGTTATACGGAGGAATTTCCTATATATTTCTTTTGTATTTTACAGTTTTATTTCTTAATTTCTTATATATTTCTTTTATATTTTACTATTTTATTAAAGCAATTACGGAGGCTATATATAAGTGGTTTTAATTTTTAAGTACCGCCAGTGTCTAAACGAGTTCGAACGGGAATTTATGGACGCAATCACGTAAGCTAAGCGAGCTCAGGAAACCCCTTAAATTCTACCTCTTTATGTATAATTAGAAGACAAGTCACCATCATCCAAAAGAGCATACGATACTATACTATTTCGTGCCCCTAGATCTGACTCACTTATGCCATTAAATTGGTACGAACAATAAGGATTTATACTTCTTTCTATTTTCTAAGTATTTAAATTTCGCCAAGTATATTAAGGGAGTTATATTATATATTAGCGCTAAAAGAGCCTAAACACTTATACTCTTCTACTTCTTATTCTAAGGCGCAACTTAGCCTTAGAATAATTTATTTTCTAAATTAACTAAAGGTAAGATACTTTATAGCGACTAAGTATAATTTATAAAATAAGTACGACTTAAGGACTAAGAGGAGCTACGGCAGACCTTTTTAAAAGGGTAAGTTTGGCAATCCCTTTAAATATATCCCTTTTTTTTATATCTAAAACATTCTCTATTTATAGCTTATGTTCTTTATTTATTAGTTCCTAAGGGTATATAAAATTAAGTAGCGTTAAGGTTTATAAGGTCGTATATAAAGCTTTTAGGTCTTAGAGATAGGTTGCGCTTTAGGGTATATATTAGTTTTATAGAGTTTTAAACATAAGGTATAGTTAGCTTTAGGGAATAAGTCTATTTATTATATTAAAGGTCCTTATTAATTCGTTAATATATTATAGCAAATTTAGGTAAACCCTTTAGCAGTTCTCTACCTATTAACTATACTCTAATTTTATCCAAAATAGCTTAACGGAAAGCAGTAACTTTAGTAGCTTTATTCTAATCTAGTTTACTAATAAGGCCTAAAAATTCCGAAAAGAAGCTAGTAAAGTCTCGGTTCCATTATTATAGGTTTTTAAGTTTAATAATAGCTATGTGTTCGCGGCTGGCGTTATTATACGTTCATTTTAGTAGAGAGATAAAGATTTTAAAATTAATAAAGGTGCCGTTATAAAAGAATAGGTCTATAGTTTATATAGCGTTTTTGCTTAAATAAGACATTTTATAGCTAATCTTGCTAGCTTTAGTAGGGTATTAGTTATAGTTTATTAAAAGTTTAAGATGGAGCTTAGTTATAAAGGGATGTAGGTTATTTTAATTTCTATTAAATATTAGAGGGTTAGAGAGCCTTTTGGATTTTATAGTAGGCACTAGGTTTATTATAGGTATAGGTTAAGCTGCCGTTACTAGTTTAGGGTTTATATATTTAATAGGTCGGGTTTATATATAGTTATTTTAATTTCATTTATAGATGTTACTATTAGGATCTCTAACGCAAGTACTTTGGCGTTATAGAGTTCTTTGCGTATTGCTTTAATTAATTGCTAATATTAAGCTTTTAGTATAGTTCGTTACTAGGCCAAGGCATCTATAAAGGACTGTTATATTATAGTTATTTATTCCCTAACTAGGGCCATAATAGTTAACGTGGCGGATTTAAGTTCGTTTATTATTTTAAGGGTATTAATATAATATAATATAAGGGCGCGGAGAGACTTTAAGGAAGATTTAAAGGAATAATATTAATTTTATCTAAATCTAAGGGTATATAGCTCTCGCTAAGAATAAGACGTTGCGTAAAGAAGAGAAGGGAATAATAAGAGAATCATATAATTAAATAGTTAGGGGCTTAGTGGTCGATGCGTGCGCATATACGCACGCGGTCTTTAACGGACTTCGGTAGAATTTAATTAATCTAGTAGAATTCGGTTAAAGCGTTGGAATTTATTTATTAAGTGTTTCACCAAGACATTCTTACTATAACTAGGCTAGTCCCGTTACAAAAAGGTGGGTAAGTAGTAACTATTGGGATACTTTAATATAGGGCAATAGACGTAATATACATATAGTGCGATATATAGTTAGATTCTCAAAGTTCTATTCTATAAAAAGGGGAGTGTATATAGAGCTAGCCACTAAGGCGCTAGTAGTAGGTAAGCTAATTATAGGTCGGCAGAATCCTATGCTGCCACCCTTATCGCATTCTGCTATATTCTACCTACCTATATTCTGCTATATTCTGCCTACCCGCATTCTACTATATTCTACCTACCCACATTTTACTATATTCTGCTTACCTACATTTTACTATATTCTGCCTACCCGTCTTCCTACACTAGTAACTCTTTAAATACTAGAAAATTAATAGAACCTCTTTTATAGTAGTAAGTATGTTTTAATATATAACTGCTTTTAACTTCGTTATATTAAATCTCCTTTTATATTAAGTGTCCTTCCGTTTTACCTACTCTATAGCCTATAGTTCTAAGTAATTAGTATTAATTAACCTCCTAAGAGCCGTAGATGCCTTACTCTTAGTCATTAAATTAGTAGGGTTACTGTTACTATTAATCTACTTAACTTTTATAATCTTTTTGCGTTTATATAACTAATAAAGACACATAATATCTATTATAAGGCGTTTCTCTTATATAGTACCTAGCTTAATAAGATATTTATAGAGTAATTGAGTCAGTATAAAGTATAAGTGGGAGTTTAATCTGTAGGAGTTATTTAACGATTAACTTAATTATAGCGCCGATATTAAATCCGTAGGCTATTACGTAGAGATCTAAGGCTAGTACACTTTAGTAACTCTCTTATACTTAACTAATAACTAGTAAATAATATTAGCCTTATATAACGCGTCCTCTAATACCAGTATATATCCTATTTATAACAAGAGATCCTTATTATTAGCGAATAAGGCGTTAGTAAAGGTAAATAGATGTAGTATATTAATATCTAATTTAACAAATATAAGGCCTCTTATTAGATTATCAATCTATAATTATAGTTATTTATTAAGTACTATAATATCTTCCTTCTTAGGGTTAATCACCTAGGCGGTAAAAGAGAGATTAAAGGAAGCTTCTGGTTAATATATAAAGGTAATATACGCACCTCTTACGCGTTATATAATGTATTATTCCTTTAGAGTTAAAGCATTACAGATAATACTTCTTAAGTTTGTAGATATGGCTATTTTGCTAAGATAGACCGTACTTAGGTTCTTGAACTAGTATTTCTAGGTTATTATAATATTGCCTTCCTAAGAGAGTTAAATAATGCATCCGTTAAATTTAAGTAACTGCTTAACCGTAAGTTTCTCGCGCTTTTTTATAAGAAAGTAAGCCTTTTTTAGATATTATTATTCCGTGTTTGTAAAAGTGGTATTAGCCAAAAAGAGAGTATTATTAGCTTAAAGGCCAATAATACTAAAGTAGTTAGGAGTGTTACTCTATAAAAGGCAAGGGTTATACGTTAATAAGTTTATATTTAATTCCTTAATATAGTAATTATAGTAGGTTGTAAATTAGTAATTACCTACTTCTAGAACACTATATAAAGGCTTAATTACCTTTAGGATTAAGTTCTTTCTAATACCTAGTTAGTTTCCTAACTTGTAAGGTAGTTAGATATAGAAGTCTTAATTTAGTTTTATAAGAGACTGGATATATACCTAGGAGATATCTTATAGGTATAGTTATATGCCGTTGCTTTATAGTATCGCTGCGATATATAGAATAAGGCGTTAGCTAACTTATTAAATAGTAGGTAACTAGGTTAGTATAATACTCTTTTTAAGATTGTTATACGCTTAGATAATAAGTCTTAATTTTTTAAAGGCTTTATTAGTACTGGGGTTCTTAATCTTATCTATAAATTATAAGTTAAAGATTTTAACTCCTACGGCTACATCCTAAGGGTTAATTATCTTAAATACACCCTTTTTAATTAGTCCTATAATTTCCTTTTAGCGGGATATTTTAAACTACTTATAGTTACTATCCTCTTGCAAGAATATAGTAATATCGGCGGTATTAACATAAGGGGGATACTTATAGGGTCTTCCTCTTCCTTAGTAAGGTAGTTATATTTCTCCGATTTCTGTAAGGGATGGTTTTTATATAGAGATGGTTTTTATAGACGGTTTGTATATACGGACAGTTTTTAGGCCGGTTTCGTTAACTTAAATATGCCTAGGGTCTATTAAGTATAGTTTAACAGCAGTGCTACGGAACTTTGTAGGGCCGCTAGGTAGGTTAATAGCATACATTTCTCCTTTAATATTTAGTAGGTTATATAGTCCTACCTAGTATTTAGGTTATCCTATATTACCTTCTCTCTAGACTAGTACTAAAGAGTTAAAGGGTAGATTATAAATTGCGGTAGTGCTAGGGCTATTACGTATATTAAGTGCATCTGTAATCTAGCGCTCCGCTTATATCTTCTTCACTTCCTTTATAGCTTTCTTAAATGTAATCGCACACTATATTACCATAGGTAAAGGTATATTAGACTCTATTATTTAGGGGTACGCTCTAAATATTAATAATGTAGGTATTAGGCCGTCTAGTCCTATAAAGTCGTTAATTACTTTAAAGGCCATTTATAGTGCTATCTCCTTATTAATTCCTAGTATCTTAGAAGTATTAATGTGGGATATATATTATAAGGGGCCGTAGTAACGCTCTACTATACTAATTAAGTCATAAGCTTTAACCGGTGTACTCTTTATAGTGGTGCCTATATTAGCCGCGTATTACTTAAACTCTTTACTAATAAAGTTCTTACCTATATTGTGTATAATTATATCTAGGGGTCCTAGGTATATATTAATCCAGTATATTTATAATATATCCTATATATACTTAGCGCTAATATTCTATAGCTATCTACCTAATTAAAATTAGGTGCTTTTATTAACAATATAAAGTATGGGCTTGCTATTAATGTATATAATATTAATAATAATACAGTAGTTAAAATTAACGTCGTCCTTTAAGGTAAATCCAAATCTACCTAGTGACTTTCCGTGCTTTTAATAGTATAAGTAGTAGTGGGTAATATGCTTAAGGGTTTTGTGATTAATATCGTTTTTATAGCTAGTATAGTCTAGTATTCTCTTAAGTCGCTATACTAATAGGTGTCCAAAACGTCGATGTAGGCGTTGTAATTCTATATTAGTTAAATAGCATGGGTTTTGGTTAAATGACTTTGTAATAAATATATATAATAAAGTATTCTATAGTAGAAATAGGTGTCCAAATTGGCGTATAACTGGTACGGTCTTTAAGGGGGCTATTAGGATATTCTTTAGGTTGTTAAAGTATACTTATAAGTTATCTATATCCGCTAGGTAAAGTAGGAAAGGGGTATTAACTTTAATAACATAAAACTCTACTGTGCCTATTAGTATAGCTACCTTAATAGAACTAATAAAAGATATAGAACCCATTCCAAACTATACGCTAACTATACCTCTTATAGACTTGTTTATCTATACTTTATCAATCTTCTAAAGTATAAGAAACTAGCCGTATCCTATTATAGAACGTTTAGAGGCTCTAGTATCGATTATTATGTCTATAAACTTTATAGAGGGATAGTATAAGGTTGTATTATACGCAAACGGGTCTATGCTAGCAAGAAATATATCTATTATAGTATTAATAGTTATAACTACGTGGCTGTAAGCTCTATTAGCTAGTTCTAAAGCTATAGCGGTTGTATTATTTAGTTTAATCTTATTGTATAAAGTATAGTATACTATTATAGGAGGGTACAGTATCTCTTAGATGGAAAGTTAACAGTGCTATTAGGCTGTTAGTCTATCGGTCTATTAGTCAGTTATAATTAGTTAAAATTAAGCAGTAAGAAGAGAAAGAAAAGAGTGTATTAAAGGAAAATTGTATATTTATTGGTGTCGCCTAAGTTATTAAAGACTCTAAGGGCTCTAGACTGACCTATATAACTATATATAAGCTTTATAGTGTATGGGAATTAAACAAGCAACTTGATTGTAAATCTATGGAAATTAAGTAGTATAAATATATAAAAGTAGACCGAGTTGGTAAGCGAGTTAAGGGCTAGGCAACTAAAATAAGGTGGTACGCTAGTAAGACAAATGACGTTTTAACATAGTACCGGTAGTCGGTTACACTATAAAAGGCCTAGGCTCTCCCAAAGCTACGCCTAATCTAGATATTAAATCTAGGGGGCCAAATTATACTACTATATACCTGCCCTACCTAAGTTATTATCCCCTAACAACTTCCGAAACTCTAAAACTTCTTATCTTTAAAATAAAGGCGCGGCAGGTAATTGTATGCGCTCCTTACCCTTACTATAAACCCAAGATGGTAAATAAGGAGACTCTATTCTGGTTAAATAAGACCATTCTTATCTGCCTGGCTAAGTAGTACAAGATATATTAAACTAGCGGCTCTTGGATAATATAGCTCTTTTATATCCTTCTACTTACTTAGTTCTGTCCTATAATTCTTTAGGCAACTCTATATAACTCTATCCTTCTATCATAATTAGGGGTACTCTACTTAGATCTACTATAATAGTTAAAGGATTAATTCTATTGTTAACGTAGTAGAAGTATAAGCGGCTGTTAAAGCGCCCTATTTTAGTTATATGTATAAGCTAAAACGCATCCTTATAGTTCTTAACGGCCTTTAGACGATAGGAATGTATCTATTTTATAACTTTATTCTCGTTATTAGTAAGAAGAAGATTATAATCTTAGATTACTATTAGAGAATCCTATTATTGTTTACTAAGAAAGGCGTTAAATAGAGCGCTAGTAGCTATAAGCTTAACTACTATAGGGAAGTGATATGGAATTGCGCTGTAGAGATTAGTATGTCTAAATGGCGTATAGGGCGGCGCTCTTAAGTCTTAGTACGTATCTACTAACTCTACCTAAGTACCTCCTTTAGTGACCTTAAGGTTATTATAATTGTCCTAAATACTAATAAACTATAGTAGTATTATTTGCTGGGTTCTAGTTAAAGGTCCTTTCGCTCTATAAGGAAGGTAAGGTATAGTTTTATATATATTTCCTTTCTTATATAGCTAAGCTACCTAGTTAGTCGTATACTTTTCTATGTCTTTAGTAGTCTAGTCTTAGTTAGAGGTCTTATATATAAATTTATCGCTCTTAGTTAATCTTTGCGCTTTAAAATCCTCCTACTATAATTTTAGATGGTAATGTATACTAGGTAGAATAATTATATAGTTATCCTTAGTCTTATTATTTAGAGAAACGCTCCCTTAGATTATATTAGCACTATACTCACTTTTAAGGAGTAAGGGAATATTAATATTAACGTGGTGGAAAGCTATAGAGTCTTCTTTAACCGCGAATTTTATATAATAAGGGTAGGAAATAAGTTGCTACTAGCTATTAGGTCTAAGAGCGCAATAGAGACAATAATACTAAGGGTCTTATCTTATTAGCTATTAGCAGAGACTGTAAACCATCGTTCTTAATTAGCTATAATTTAGCCGCCTATTACTTAGATGCTAATAATGGCGGTATATACGCATTTCCTTATTAATTATCGCTAAGATACTAAAATCCTACTACTATCTAAATATGTTTAAAATTATAGATTCTTCTCGCTGCTATACTTCTTAGTCTTTTAGTAATATTATTTAATTAAGTAAAGCCTCTCTATTATATAAAAACCTTAGCGCTAAGTTATAAATAGACTTATATAGTTTTAAGGAATTAGATAGAACTAGAGGTGTAAGGCAGTATTGCTAGGGTGTATAGTAGGGAGCAGGCAAGCCGAGCATGAGTTACATAGGGAGTCGATGGAAGAGGACGATATGGTAATGAGGGTAGGCAATAGCCTGAGTACAGAGAGACGAACCGATGGGGGAGGAAGAGGCTGCAAGCCTGAGGTGCTTATAAGGAGGTGCTAAGGGCTAGCCGAAGGCTAGCCTTGGCGACCCCTAAGAGCCCCTAGGCGATGCAGCCGAGTAAGGGCCAAAATAACCCTTACAAGAGGTCTATAAGCCTTTTTAAACTAAGAGTATATAGTAGGATCGGTCTTTATAGTGCTAAGGTAGTTATAAACGTAATATATTAAACGGAGTCTATAATATAATGCGGCATAGTTAAAACACTTTATTACTAAACCTATACGTCCTTTTATAGCTTATATATGCATCTAGTAGACCTTATATATCTTTAGATTAAAACTAGCTGCCCTATACTAACTACGAAAGAGCTTTATAACCTTGGTTAGTTTAATTTTAGTAGTTTAGTTTAGGGACGCCTTAAGATAAGTAGGTACGTTATTCTTATAGTTATATCCTTATTTTATGCGGAGTATTACTATAGTATTTACGGCCTCCTTAATATACTCCTTATTATCTCCCAGTTTAATAACGTTCTTATTAAATATTAATATTACCCCTAGCCCTCCTACTTCTAGGTAAGCAATTATTAGCCCTCTTTTTAGATTCCTTCTTAATAAAGATACTAGTAGCTATAGGGGCGAGCTAATAGGTATTCTAGCTGCGAGAATGCTCTTATTTATAAATAATAAAGGCGAGTTAACTAATATAGACGATCCCTATTAGGACGGACTTGGTATAATACTAACGCCTCCTCCTTAAATAGGTGTTAATAGCTAAAAAGCTAAAGGATTTATTACGTTAGAAGTATATTGTAAGTATATTTACAGTATAAGAGCTAAGCTCTCTCCTACCTGTCTAATTCCGATATTAGTGACCTCTAGTCCCACTATAGTTAGCCTTTTATTTCTTAGCAGCAGGTCCTTATTTAAAATAAGGAAGCTAGTTAAGTATCTCCCTAAACTATACTTATTTACTACCTAGTCTAATATTACTCTTCCTAATATTTTAGGCGCGAGCGCGAAGTTAGTTAACTATAGTTAAGTAGTGTTCTTAATACCGCGTTTTAAATAATTAAGCCTCTTAACTAGGGCTTATTAACTCGCGCTATTACTTTATAAAGTGGGTAGACGGTAAGCTTTTGGGTAGTAGAAAGGAAGTAGTAGGAGACTATATGTTTTAGCGGTCCGTTAAGAACATTCTATCCCTAGGCTTTATAGATAGTTTCTCTAGCTTTATTATACTAATTCCTTTAATCTTTTACCATCTTACTAATGTTAGAGATGTTTTTAAAGATTATTAAAAACGCGTCCTTTTCTAGAGGTGCTTATAACCCGTTATTATAATTAATAAAATTAACTATTATACTAGTAGTATTTGCGTAGTTCTCTCTTAAGAGCAGAATCTTGTTATAGATTTAGATAAGTACTACGCGACGCTAATTAACTATAAAGTGTAATAAAGCCTTATAGGAAATACTACGGTAAACTTGTTAATGGGCTAGGTATATAGGTATAGAATAGTTAACAACATATATATAACTAGTAGAGTAGTTACCTAATAGATTAACTCTAATTATATTCTGAGATTTACTATAAAGAAGAGAAACTATTTATAGAGACCGTGTGTCTTTAAATATATAACTCCTCCCTATAGTAAAGGGTTTAGTATATTAGTATATTAATACGTTAGTATATCGCGTTTCTATATTCCTACGTTCCTACGTTTCTATAACGGGACTAGCCCAGTTATAGTAGGAATATCTTAGTGAAACACTTAATAGATAAATTCCAACGCTTTGACCAAATTCTGCTAGATTAATTAAATTTTATTAAAGTCTGTTAAAGACCGCATGCGTATATACGTACACATCGACCACTAAGCCCCTAACTATTTAATTATATAATTCCCTTATTATTCCCTTCTCTCCTTTATATAACGTCTTATTCTTAGCAAAAGCTATATACCCTTAGATTTAGATAGAATTTATATTATTTCTTTAAATCTTCCCTAAAGTCTCTCCACGCCCTTATATTACGTTATATTAAACTAACTACTATTAAAATAATAAATAAACTTAAACCCTCCGCGTTAACTACGAGTATTATAGCTCTAATTAGGGAACAGTTAACTATAATATAATAATCCTTTATGGATGCTTTAGCCTAATAGCAAGTAATATTAGAAGCTTAGCACTAATAATTAATAGGAGTAATTTATAAAGAACTCTATAACCTTAAAGCACTTATATTAAAGACCCTAATAGCAATACCTATAAATAAAATTAAAATAACTATATATAAACCTAACCCGTTAAATATAAACCCTAAACTAGTAATAGTAGCTTAACCTATATCTATAATAAACCTAGTACCTACAAAATCTAAAAAGCTCCTTAACCTTCTAATATTTAATAGAAATTAAAATAACCTATATCCCTTTATAACTAAGCTCTGTCTTAAACTTTTAATAAACTATAACTAATACCCTACTAAAGCTAGTAAGATTAGCTATAGAATATTTTATTTAAGCAAAGATGCTATATAAACTATAGACCTATTCTTCTATAATAGCACCTTTATTAATTTTAAAATCTTTATCTCTTTATTAGAATAAATATATAATAACACTAGCCGCGAATATATAGCTATTACTAAACTTAAAAACCTATAGTAATGGAACCGAGACTTTACTAGCTTTTTTTCGGAATTTTTAAGCCTTATTAGTAAACTAAATTAGAATAAAGCTGCTAGAGTTACTACTCTCTATTAAGCTATTTTAAATAAATTAAAGTATAGTTAGTAGGTAGAGAACTGCTAAAGGACTTACCTAAATTTGCTATAATATATTAATAAATTAATAAGGACCTTTAATATAGTAAATAGACTTATTTCCTAAAGCTAACTATACCTTATATTTAAAACTCTATAAACCTAGTATATACCTTAAAGCGCGATCCGTCTTTAAAACTAAAAAGCCTTATATATAACCCTATAGACCTTAATGCTACCTAATCTTATATACCCTTAGGAATTAATAAATAAAGAACTTAAGCCGTAAATAGAGAATGCTTTAGATGTGGTAAAAAGGGATATATTTAAAAGAATTATTAAACTTACCCTTTTAAAAAGGTCCGCCATAGTTCCTCCTAATCCTTAAATTGTATATATTTTATAAATTATACTTAGTCGCTATAAAGTATCTTACCTTTAGTTAATTTAGAAAACAAATTATCCTAGGGCTAAGTTGCGCCTTAGAATAATAAGTAGAAGAGTATAAGTGTCTAAGCTCTTTTAGCGCTAATATATAATATAACTCCCTTAATATACTCGGCGAAATTTAAATACTTAAAAAATAGAAGGAAGTATAAATCCTTATAGATAGCGGAGCTACTAGTATAGGCTTTATTAATACAAACTATATAAAAACTTAACGCTTAATGTTAGAATATATGGATAGAGGTTACGTGGTCATGTCTCTAATTAGTTATCCTTACGGTGACTTACTAGCCCCTTACTTAGGCACTACAATCCTTACAATCCTCTGCTTTTAACACCTATTAAATAAGAATTAATTTATTAGTTAATAGGCCAATCAAGTGCACTTAGGTGATACCGATATTAATTAATAGTTAACCTTACCGGTTGGCTATAGAGCAACAAGGTTCACTGCCGCCCTAGCAGCTTCGATTAAAAGCAGCACTCCAATACCTAGCAGCAAAACCACACTAGCAGCTCCGGCAGCACCTAACCCTAATAGCTTAGAATATACGACAAATACGCAACGCATAAGACATTCTACAGCAGCAAATTAAACCCTAGTACGACCTCTTTACTAAGCGCCGTACCCCCAGCTTAACAGCATTAACCCCTAGTACGACCTCTTTACTAAGTGCTGTACCCCTAGCTTAATAGTACTAAACACCTAATAGCCCTCGGGCAGTACCTTAGCATCTACCTTAGCAGCTACTCTAGCAGTACTACGGCAGCGCTCTAGCCGTATACAGTATACCAGCTTTTATAGCACCTAATATCCAACTACCTAACTGCTTTACGCAGTACCCTAGCGTAGCTACGCAACTTAGCAGCAAACTACTACCTAGTGTGCTTAGCATACAAACCAACATCTAATAGACTTTTGCTGCTTCTACCTCCAGCTAAACCAATACCTTGCTACCTTGCTGCCTTGCTACCTTACTACCTTACTACCTTCCTATAACGCCATAAGCACAAAGAAAGAACTGCTAGTATTGGAATATATGGACAGGAATATATGAACAGAGGTTACGTAGTTACGTCTCTAATTAGTCATCCTTACGGTGACTCACCAGCCCCCTACTTAGGCACTGCGATCCTTATAATCCTCTGCTTTTGACACCTATTAAACAAGAATCAATTCATCAGTTAATAGGCCAATTAAGTGCACTTGGGTGATACCGACATTGATCAATGGTCAACCTCACCGGTTGGCTATAGAGCAACAAGGTTCACTGCCGCCCCAGCAGCTTCGATCGAAAGCAGCACTCCAATACCTAGCAGCAAAACCACACCAGCAGCTCCGGCAGC
>Ga0307515_10010757_pt1 | contig 17466 bp, 3 predicted proteins | sample 17_EM_MG_FD_194513 | JGI IMG/M metagenome (GOLD analysis project Ga0307515, IMG submission 194513) | Populus trichocarpa ectomycorrhiza microbial communities from riparian zone in the Pacific Northwest, United States - 17_EM | ecosystem: Host-associated > Plants > Roots > Unclassified | place...
AAGAGATCAATCAATTTTGTTGGGGTTTATAAGTTTTCCTTACAAAAAAAGCTTATGCTTCCATACAAATCTCGCCAAAGTCCCTCAGACCAAGAAATCGATCGATTTCTTGGTCTGAGCTTCTGAGGTAACCAGTACCCTAGACGAGGGGCTTACCTTAGCAGATTTGGCTTTCGGTAAGCGCCCCCGTCCTTGACGGGTGCTGGTCAGTTAAACGAAAAAGACAGTCCAACGAAAAATCCGCCTCTGTATTCGATTTCTATGCTCATTTTATTAACGCCACTATGTCTAATATATATTAAGATATCAAGACGCGAATCCAAGATGCTATTAGCGTAATTTAAGGCCAAGAATATCCTAATATTTCTGATATAGCGCGTTAATTCAGGGTGCCACCGCAACGCCTTTACCACTATTAGCATGGCAGGCCCGTAAAGACTAACCTACTAGGCCCCAACCGCCGCCTTAGCAACGAAGAAGAACGTGCCCTTTATTGCTATCTTAATCGTCTTAACCAAATAGGCCTTCCTATATAACGGGAATTGTTACAGAGTGCTGCAGATTTGATTTTAGCCTATAGCTATATACCAGACCCAGAAAGCCCTAATAACTATCCTCCGCAAGTCGGTAATAAATAGGTATTACAGTTCCTTAAGCGCCACCCTAAATATACCGTAGCACGTCAGAAAACACTTAATCTTAAAAGGAAGTAGGTAGAGGGATATATATAGATAGCGGAGTAGTATAATTAATATTAAGCAATGTGTAATAAGTATAGGATTATTAATTAAGATATTTAGAATATGGATAAGACTAGCTTTTATATTGGCGTTAGACGCGATTAGCTTATAATTATAAAATAGAAAAAATAGCTTTATCTTAGGGTTCCTATAAATCGCGAATTAATAATAGTAGTAGAAACAATATCTAGTAGCAGCTACTATATACCTGCGTTCTTAATCCTATCAGGGGTAAGGTATATAGTACGCTAGTATTAAGATCTAGGCTTAGATCTTAATATAGCCGTATTATTATCAGACTCTAGCTATATAAATAACTAACTTAGCCTTAATTAGCTGCACTATTTTAATCAGCATATAATATTACGGACGCTTTAAGTACAATATTACAACTACTTAGAGAAGAGTTGGAAGAAGCTAGTTAGTTAATTTAGGCACGGTCTAGAATAAAGCCGGTAGAACTATATAACAAGGAATAGTAACTAAGGTTATATAATATAATCTATATAATCTATACAATCTATATAATCTATAACAGAGCAGATAAAATACACATATATTACGTACAAGAAGGATTTCTTAGGAGTACGGTTGTATATTTAAAGGACTACAGTCCCTACCTAGATAGTTCCTTCCTTATAGTAATTCTCAGAATATAATTAAAGTTAATCTATTAAGCAACTACTCCACCAATTATTATTACATTATTAACTTTAACTTGCTTTACCTATATACCTAGCCCAATAATAAGCCTATTGTAGTTCCTACTACAAGATTCCGTTATATAATTACTACCTAGTTACAGTAATAAGTATAGAAAGTTAAACAACATACCACCAAAAGCAGCCACTATAACGCCATTAACGGCAGTAACTACTTTAAGGTTAAAAGGGGACACCAGTATAGCGGACACTAACTCTTAACAACCTATAACGGTTAGACAACTACAAGAGATAGTTAACCAGTTAATAGTAAACAATACAGCAATAGAAGAAAGGGTTAATGGGATAAAAGCAGCGAGGATTAAGTTACCATCAATTAAGAGGTACTTAGGAGAGAGATTAAAACTTAAAGGATTCCTTATACAAATACACTTTAAAGTCACATAAGAAGGGGCAAAGCTACTAACACCTATAGATTAAATAGCCTATACAGGACTATTCTTATCAGAAAGAGCACTTAAGTAGTTTAAGCTATATCTTATAAAGATACAGGCAAATGGGATAACAACTACCAACTAGAAGGTGCGATTTATATTCTTAAGCTAGAAAGGGTTTACGGAGCAACTTATATAAATATTTAGAGACCTAGAGGCAGTAACCATAATAGAAAAAAAACTTTAAGATATTATATAGCAGACCTTAGTAATTAAGTATATAACATAGTTCTAAACGCTAGTAATATAAATAGAGTGGAATAATAAGGCGCTTAAGGCATAGTATAAGTAGGGACTTAAGGCTAAAATCTAGGACGTAATTATTCTAATAGAAGATACGGATACCCTAAGAGAGTTAATAGATTAAGCGATTAAGATTAACAATTAGATCTACTAAAGGGAATAGGCTAAGAGAGGTTAAGATAGAGTTCTATAGTTATATAAGGCGTAAAGTACGCATTAACTAAAGCCAAACTAGAAACTATAGTACGGCGTAGAGCTAATAAACCTAAGTAGTACTAAAAAAGCCTATAAGAGATAAAGTAAGAAACTATAAAAACCTAAAGGTTAAGGATCTAGTAATTATAGGACTAAGGAGTAGAGGCTAAACTAGGGATCTTAATAGCAGAAGACGTTTAAGCAAACTCTATAGTAAAGTTAATAGTTTAAAGATAGAGCTTATATAAATTGCGGGAAATAAGGTTATTTTATAAGGGATTATAAAGATAGTTAGAGTTACTATACAATAAAGGGAACCTAACTAGCAGAAGACATATATATATAGAGGGATAATAGTATACTATAAGGAATAAAAGAATATTTAATTAGAAGTTTCGCGTTTTGTTATAATAACGCATACCAAATTTATAAAGACACTAAGTATAGCGTAAGCTATTAGCTACAAGAGCTAAAATCTATAGAGTATAGAGGAACCAATAAACCAGTTTGTAGATTGGATATTAAGGATGATAAATTTAATAAAGGCGAAATATTCTATAACGATAAGGCAATAAAGGTAGCTTACTAGGAGTATATAGACCTTAAAGATATTATAATAGAGGTAGAGGATGATTCCACTATAGAATAGGGAATATTAGTAGGGATTAAGACCCTACTAGATATAATATCTATCGCTTTATAAGATATAAGAGAAGTAGAATAGCGAATCACTTTAGCACTTAATAAAGGCAAGAAGCCAAAGGCTTAAGATTCTTAAAATAAAATAAGAGATAACTAAGATTCTTAAAGTAAGATAAGGTAGACCTAAGGACCTATAATAGACAGAAACTAATAGAGTAGGGCAGCAGCTTAGTTTAAAGATATATAAATAAGCTCGGGACAGAGTTTCCTATAGGCATAAGATTCTTAAGACAAGATAAGTAAGATTTAAAACTCTTAAGATAAGATAAGAACACCAAATAAGCCTAGTTAGACTAAGGTAGGAGTAAAGCTTAAGTTAGAAGCAAGCTTAAAATTAAGAATCCTATAAAACTAAGACTTTAAGATATAAATAAGGACCACTAATAAGATTAGAGAATCTACGGTATAAACAGTAACTAGACTAGGAGACAGATATATAAACCTAAAGGATTTACTAGGGGAATATAGTGTTTAGCCTAAAGATCGGAAGATTAATACCAAGATTAAAAAGTAAAAAGACTTTAAGGATCTATTCGCAAAATATAAAAAGAAAGAAACTATAGAGAAATTTAAAGCAAGAATTACCTTATAGCAAGAATAGAAACTAGACAAGAGATCTAGCATATTAGGATATATAAGGGACAGAGCACTAATATAAAGAATTACTAATAGGCCTAGAGCAGGTATACTAAGAGCTAAGTAGCTTACTAAACTAGAAAATAAAGAGGATTTAGGGATTCTAACTAGGTTTAAGGAACGACATATAAAAGGCTATTATAATATAGTAATAAGAAGATACTTCCTTATAGATAAGCCGTATACACTTTAGTAGCTATACTAAAAGTAATATAAGCAAAGGCACAATAATAAGTGGGAAGATTTCTACATATAGTTAGATAAGAAAGTTATTTAGGACCACCTAATTACGGAAAAGGCGATAAGTCATATTAAAGGAGCCTTAATTATAATATTAAAAGATCTAAAGAAGCGTTTAGAGGACTAAAGAAGTAAAAAACGTATCTTAGTACCTGCGAATAAAGTTATAACGTTCAGATCAATATAATAAAGGTTTAAACTTAAGGATAAAGACAAGCTAAGAGTTAACCTAAAGCACTAAGTATACTATATATTATTATAGATTACGTGCGTAGATAATACGTATAATATACACAGGGCACCTAAGGACAAGTATTAAAAATACCCTATAAGAATATATTGGCTAGTAAAAGAACAAAAGTACTAAAACGCTAAGTATATATATAGCTGGCATCCAGTAGAAGTTTAAGAGTTAGGAGACTTAATACTTTAGCCAAAAAGATTTCTTACGGAAGAATACCTAGACGGATAATAGTAGTGGGAATGCCTAAAAAACACGTGTCTATAGCATATTAAAAAAAAAAGCAAACTAAGTATTAGCCTAAGTTAGACTAAATATAAATAGGATTAAGTAACTAATAGTTAGGAAAAGTAGAGGCCTATAGAACTAAAGGGAACTAGTAGTAGAGCCTTAAACCCTTAAAGGAATTTAAGGACAACACCTAAATTTACGAGTTAAATAGCAAAATTAACAGTTTAAAGCATTAATAGATAGTAAAGCAATAAGGAACTATATCTTATTAGCAGCAGTTAAAAGAATAGGATTACCACATAGGAAAAAGGAGCACCCTTATCTATTAGTAACAATTTTAGGAGATCCAATAGCCTACGGAAGAGGGATTATTAATCTTAAAATAGGACCTATTTAGTTAACTATTAAAGGGAGATAAATTAAGATGTCTTTTAATATATTACTATTAGGGAATAATAAGGCAGTACTAGGAATGCCTTAGTTATAAAAATATAATCTAAAGATTGATTAGGTTATAGGTCAAGTTAATATTAGGGATACTTAACGCTATAAAATACAATAATAAGCTAAGTTAGTATAGTACTAAGTTAGAGTAATATATAAAGAGACTAAGCAAGGCTTAAGTTATATACTAAAGAAATACTATAAGTATAGTAAGAAACTATAGTCACCAAAAAGTAAAAAGCTATTAGAGTATATAGTGTAAAACTATAAAATAGAATTAGAACTAGGAATAAGTTTAAGGTTTTTTATAATCTACAAGCTTACTAAAGAAGAAGGTAGAGCATTAAAAGAGTTTATCTAAGAAAACCTATAGAAGGGATATATTAGACCATCGCAGTTATTAGCGGGTTATCCAGTACTATTCGTACTAAAGAAAAATAGCAAACTAAGGCTATATATTAACTATAGGCAGTTAAACAGCATTACCAGAAAGGATAGGTATCCTTTACCCTTAATTAGCGAGATCTAAGACAGGATAGGCAACACGCAAATCTTTACAAAGATAAATTTAAGATAGGCATACTATTAAATTAGGATTAAGGAAGGTAACGAATAAAAGGTAGCCTTTAGATTAAAGGAAGGACTATATAAACCATTAGTTATACAATTTAGGCTTATAAATGTACTAGCAACGTTCTAGAAGCGTATTAATAATATATTAGGGGAACACTTAGATAAATTTATTATAGCATACCTTAACAATATTATTATCTACTTAATAACTAAGAAAAAATATAGGGAATACGTTAAATAGGTCTTAAAGAGACTATAAAAAAAACAAATACTAGTAGTAATTAAGAAATATAAGTTCTTTACTAGGAAGACCGATTTTATTAGATTTATTATTAAACTAAGCCAACTTAGTATAGATCTAAAGAAGATTAAGGCTATAGTAAATTAGTAAGAACCGGAGAACGTTATACAGTTAAGATTATTCCTAGGGTTTTGCAATTACTATAGAAGGTTTATAGCGCAGTAGTTAAAGAATATTAAACCATTTACGCAATTAATAAAGAAAGAAGAACTATAGGTATAGAAAGAGGAATAGAAAGAACTCTTTAAAAAAGTTAAGGAGTTATTTACCTAGAAGCCAGTTCTTAAGATCTATTAACTAGGATTAGAAATAGTTGTAGAAATAGATATATTAGACTATATACTAGGGGCGTACTTTATATAGAAGCATCTAGACGGATAGTACCTAATAGTATATTATAGTTAAAAGATAACACCACTAGAGTTAAACTATAACATCTATAATAAGGAGTTATTAGGTATAGTTATAGCACTAAAGAAATAAAGAGCATTCTTATAAGGCACAGAGAAACTATTTATAGTTAAAACGGATTATAAAAACCTAATAGGATTCCTAACAACAAAGAAACTTAACTAAAGATAGGTTAGATAGGCGGAAATACTTATAGAATACTATTTTAAGATTTAGTATACTAAGGGTATAGATAATATATAAGTAGATACTCTAAGTCGGAAGGCTAAACTATAGAACAATAAGAAGCCATTAGGGGCTTTACTATAAAAAGACATAAACGGATTAATTAGGTACAATTATCTAAAAATTATAGCAACTTAGGAAGAACTAAGTAAGGTTTACAAATTACTAAAAAGCTTTTAGGTATAAAGAATTCTAAAAGCATAGCTAGAAGATCTATAAATAGATATATATAAAAATTAAAAAGTAAAGTATATCCTAAAAAGCATAGCGGAGCATTTTATAGAAGATTTCTATAAGGGAATAACTTAAGGATATAACGGAGCCAGAGGCTTAGTGTTAAGACTCTAGAAGGAGTACATCATTAATAAAATCTAAAGACTAGCGTAAAAAGTTATAAAGAAATATCTAGATTACTAAAGGAATAAACTAATAAGGCATAGCTATATAAAGGGCTATAACCTATTAAAATACTAGAGAGACTATAGGAGGTCATATTATAGGACTTTATTATTAAATTACTAAAGTTAAGAGATTATAATGTAATCTTAGTAATAGTAGACAAGCTTATAAAGTGGGGATACTTTATAGTATACACAGAAGAAATATTAGTAGAAGATATTGCTAGAATCTATATTAAAGAAGTATTTATAAAATATAGAGTACTAAATAAGATTATATCGGATAGAGATCTAAGATTTATAGCAGCATTCTAGGAGGTATTCTTAGCGGAGTAAGAAATTAGAGCAATAACTTCTACTATATATTATCCGCAGACAGACGGTTAAACAAAAAGATTAAATTAGACACTAGAGCAGTATCTAAGGCACTATATTAATTACGTATAAAACAATTAGGTATCGTTATTACTAGTTATATAGTTTATATACAATATAATACCTTAAGAAGAAATAGGCATATTACTATTTAAGGCAAATTACGGGTATAAGCTAAAAATATCGTTATTACTATAATAAGTAAAGAAAACAAGTAGTAAAGCTAAAGAAAAAATAAAGATATTAATAAATCTTTATATAAACCTTATAGAATTAGTAAAGAAAGTATAAGAGAGAATAAAAAGGTACTATAATGCTAAGAGATCTAAGGGACCAGATCTTAAGGAGGGAGATAAAGTATAGCTACTATATAAATTTTTTAAGAGTTAACAACTAAGTAAGAAGTTAGACTATGTTAGACTAGGACCTTTCAAAATTATATAGAGGATTTCACTAGTTATATTTAAGTTAAACCTACCAGCTAAGATAAAGATCTACCCTATATAGCACATTATAATGCTAAAGCCAGTATATAGGAATATTAAGCCACTAGTCTATAAAGCAGACACGTATAAAGGTTAAGAAGAAGATAAATAGTAAGTTTTAAAGATTGTTAATTATAAGGACATTAACAATAAAATATAGTACGAAGTTAAGTGGATAGGCTACACTAAGACTACCTAGGAACTACTAGAGAATTTAAAAAATGCTATAGAAAAGGTATAGGAGTATCAGAAGAAATTAGGTCAAGCAGTATTAAAAAAAAAAAATCGCCAAAGAATAAGTTACCTAAGGGGGACCTAAGAAGAGCAGTTACCGAGCTAACTTAAATCTATTTCCTTTACTATTAAAGGAGAATCTATTCTTTTATTACCAAGTTTCTATAGACCCTATTCTATAAGTTTCTACTCCTTAAAACACACCTTCTTATACACCTTCTTAAGACGGATTAACTAAGTAGACGCCGCCAGACAAGACTTAAGGGCCCGTTACTAAGCATTAGCAGCCTCCTATTTAGCGTCTTAGAAACGGCACAACTCCGCTAAAGCAATAGATAGTTTATTATCTAGCCGCGTAGCAGCAGATTAAATACAAAACCCTAAAATAAATTAATTAGGGAACTAGACGACTATTAAGAGTAATAGGTTACGTATATTTAGTATTAAAGATAAAGCAAACGTCACAGAACAAATAAATATTTACTTTAGTACACTCTAAGCAAGAGGACGGTTATCGTGAAAAAGGGTTTACTAACGTAATATAGACTAACCCCTTTTTTAAATAGCAAGAATACGGAGACAGTATAATCTCACCAAGAGACAATATTATAGCGATAGTGTGAGTACGATAAGCAGTTAAGGAAAAGGAAATTGCTTTAGGCATAATAAGTAATAATATTAACTAAATTAACTAGACGGACATTACACCTCTAGTAAACAACTTAGAGATATTACGAATCTTTAAGGACAAAAATAAAAAGAAGGGAGATAGTATTACGGACGCTTTAAGTATAATATTATAACTACTTAGAGAAGAGTTAGAAGAAGCTAGTTAGTTAATTTAGGCACAGTTTAAGATAGAGCTGGTAGAACTATATAATAAGGAATAGTAACTAAGGTTATATAATATAATCTATATAATCTATATAATTTATATAATCCGTAATAAAGTAAATAAAGTACACGTATATTATATATAAGAAGGATTTCTTAGGAGTATGGTTATGTATTTAAAGGACTATAGTCCCTACCTAGATAGTTCCTTCCTTATAATAATTCTCAGAATATAATTAGAGTTGATCTATTAGGCAACTACTCCACCAGTTATTATTATATTGTTAACTTTAACTTACTTTACCTATATACCTAGCCTAATAATAAGCCTATTGTAGTTCCTACTATAAGGTTCCATTACATATAAGAAAGATTACTATTAGTACTAAATGGTTACTTCTTCTTAATAGATATGGCTCATACCATACTCTAAAGTTTATTAACTACTATAATAAAAATGGGATTATCCTATTTGCTTTTCTACCTTATATAACCTATATCTTACAACCTCTTAATATAGTAGTATTTTAGCAATATAAACACTATTATACAAAAGCTATCAACATTACTGTCCGCGACAGCTGTATCCAGATTATAAAGGTAGAATTCTTAGCCGCTATCTTAGATATCCGGCGTAAGACATTTAAGAAATTTATAATCTACTCCACCTTTATAAAAACTAGCTTAATACTATTTAATCCAGAGGTAGTACTGCAGAAGATTAAGCCAGTTACCCTATTACCACCGCCTATAGTAGGGTCTATAAAGTCAGAAACAACTTTATTAACTATCCGAACTCTAAAGCGGTATACAGATTATCTATATTAGAATACACCACAAGATAATCTAAAATTTCTTAATATTCTTAATCGTTTTATCTAGGGTGCGGTCATCTAAAGCACTAAGCTATAGCAGATAATAAAGGACCTTAATTAGATAAAGCTTATAGAGACTATACGCCAATAATAAAAGGCTTATAATAATAAGACTCTTTAAATAGGTAGTATTATTACTATTACCTAGGCCTGCGTAATAGTATAGAAATAGAAGGAAAATAAGCGGGCGAAGGTTAAGGCGGTACTCTAGCGTCTTAATAATAAAGAGAAAAGGCTGCATTAAAAGGTAGCTAATAAGGTAGCAAAAAAAGCGCGCGAATAGAGAAATAAGGGTACTCTTAGGTTATTATATATAGTAGATAAAAAAGGTAGTAGAAGGCTCTTAAAATAGGCATAGAAATTAAATACAGAGGTAGATTTTTCGTTAGACTGTCTTTTTTGTTTAATTAACTAGCACCTATTAACTAAGGACGGGGGCGCTTACCAAAAGCCAAATCTGCTAAGGTAAGCCCCCTATCTAGGGTGCTAGAGGCATAGGTACCTAGTAACGCCTAAATTATTTCCTACTATCCTTTCTATTGCCTAGCTCTCAATATAGGTCTATTATAAGTCTTAGCATAGTATTAACTCACCTTCCCGCCCATTAATATTGTCTCTCCCTTTACCAGCCGCTTTAACTGCCCATCTACTATATTGATAACGCCTTCCCTATCCCATAACCCTAGCGCCATTAAAGCTCCAATTATATCAGATTGTAGTTATACGCAATTAGCAGTGAGGAATAAGCCCGTAAGGCTAAATATGCGTTTGGGGTCTAATAATATTAATAGAATAGTTATTAAATTAAGAGCTATATAAGCGAGTCGTGGATATAAAGTCCCTTTTACCCTAGATAACCCGCTTATATAAGCCAATTATTATACTTATTGTGATTATTTATAGGTATAGGCTGAACAAAGCCGCCAACAAAGTAGTTATTAATTTTAGATAAGAAGACGCGCTGCTGTACAGGCGGCTCATTATTAGTAATTGGCTTAATTGGAAGACGTTTATATTTAAGCTATAGATTATAAACGGCTTACTTAGCTGCTTCCTTCCAACTAGCTCGGCCCTTACTTGTCTAATATTTATTAGCGAAAGTCTATTTAATTAACGGATTAAGGACTGTGGCAGCAATATAAGCAGGCAAATAATCAGTAAGTTTATAATATTTAGTTAGCTTTAGCCAAGCAGCATTAATATTATGGCGGAAGTAAGGCTCCGGGTGGTGTTTATACTACACTTTATAGCGCTTAAATTGATTTAATAGATACTTAAATATAAAAAGGACCTCCCATAAAGATCTAAATTTGCCTATATTAATTAGTTTGTAATAAAAAATAAATAAAGTTGTTTATACGTACCTTCCTTTAAGCGTCCTTTTAGTTGCTTTATGTTAGCGACTTAATTAATTAAGGTATAAGCATAGTAAGAAGAATGCATGCAAGCCTATACGATTAGATTGTCTATAAACGAGGATCTAAAGCTAAGGAAAAGAAAAGAAGAGGACAAGCGGCGCTGCTCAGAGTTTTATACAATCTTCGCGTTATATAACCGCAATCTACGGCAATCTGGGGCAATCTGGGGCAAGTTGCCGGGCAATTTACTAGTACCGTAACACTTTATAGCAATCCAAAGCAGCTTTAAAATTACCAGATATTCAGTTAATATAACTCAATCATCCTTTATTAGGTAGTTCTTAACAATCTTAGGCTCTTTACAAACTTTTATAGGTGGATCATTTGTACCATTTATAGTAACTTTAACCCAGTATATTGTTCATTTAAGTACTTTATCGCCAATAATGCAATTAATAGGGTTTTAGAGCTTTGTCGCGTGTTTAATTACTAACTCTATAGAGTCCCAGCGCGTCTCTACTGGCTTGATTAGAAGAAACTTAGTATTGGCTTACGGCGCGTTGTTTTCGCTCACTAATACAAGCTCTAGATCTTAACGCTTGAGGAACTTTTTAATACGTTAGTCAGAGTCAAATATCCAAAAGATAATATTATAGAGCTTACTAACAAACACTGCTTTAAAATCAGCATTTATAATCACTAATATATATATCTCTATTAAAATACCAAACATAAGTTAAATAACTCTATCCTAGATAATATAAACTAAAAGCTTCCACTACCTAAGGAAACTAGTACTAAAAATAAGCTATGGAAAATCCATAGTACTTTAAGTCTCTATTTTAATATAGACAATATATAGTAGGAAATAATAACTTATTTTAAATAGATATACTAATAATATCTAAGCGAACAGAAATACTTATTAAAAACTTAGATAATTATAAAAAGGTATATATAAAGGCTATTATAAAAGAATTTAACAAGGATTGGATACCGCTATATTAAGATTTATATATTAGTTCTAAAATAAAAGACTTATTCCAAAGTAAGAGTATATAGGATAACATTTCTTTTGCTTCTGGAAATCACGCTTATTCTACTAAACTAATATTACAAGATCTTATTAAGCTAGAGGATAGGTTTTATAACTATATATATTAGCTAAGAGATTAGGAATATTATCCTAAATTATTTCTATTAGTATATATACTTTAATTAACATATATAAGTATTACTATATTATAATACGTATACGGTATTAGTTGTTGGATAATTATTAATTCTTTAATGTAGTGTTAATAATATATATATGCGTCTTATGTAGGTTATATACTTTATATACGTAACACGCGAAATAAATAACTACTAACGATTTCAATCAAGGTAGAAATTGTTGGAAATGCTGCTAAAAGATATAGATTAGGTTATCTGTACCTGTCATTTTATAGGGTTATAGATAAACTATATATTAGAGTGTAATTAATTCTCTAAAAAAAGAAATACTTATTATAGGTTATAGTTATTTATTAATAGATATACGTTTAATATAAATAAAGTTTTTGTATTAAATATATGGTCTAATATTAACTACCTATTAATGCAAGGCTTATATATTTCCAGGAGGGACTATAAAAGAGTAGCTAAGGTATATACATTATATATATAAAGTACACGGCCAAAAATACTATGTTATACGGGAATGTAGGTATATAAAAGTGTGGACTCTATAAGGTCGAGTCGTCCTAAAGGGACAACTGTTACGGACGCTTTAAGTATAATATTACGACTACTTGGAGAAGAGTCGGAAGAAGCTAGTTAGTTAATAAAAGCACGGTCTAGGATGGATCCGGTAGAGCTATATAACGAGGAATAGTAACTAAGGTTATATAATGTAATCTGTATAATCTATAGGATTTATATAATCTGTAACAGAGCAGATAGAGTATACGTATATTACGTATAAGAAGGATTTTATAGGAGTATGGTTATATATTTAAGGACCCTTAATCCCTACCTAGATAGTTCCTTCCTTATAATGATTCTTAGAATATAATTAGAGTTAATCTATTAGGCAACCACTCTACTAGTTATTATTTACGTTGTTAACTACTGTCTTTATATTTTTTATACACCTAGCCCATTAATAGAACCCACTGTAGTACTTACTACAAGGTTCTATTATACAATTACTACCTAGTTACGGTATTAAATATAGAAAGTCAAACAATATGCCACTAAAAGCAGCCACTATAACGCTATCGACGGCGGTAACTACTTTAGGGTTAGGGGGTGATACTAGTATAGCGGACACTAACTCGCAATAACCTATAACGGTAGGACAATTATAAGAAATAGTTAACTAGTTAATAGAGAATAATGCAGCACTTAAATAAAGGATTAACGGAATAGGCGTAGTAAAGGTTAAGTTACTATTGATTAAAAGATTCTTAGGAGAGAGATCGAAGCTTAAAGGATTCCTTACGTAAATGTACTTTAAAGTCGCGCAAGAGGGAGCAAAGCTGGCGATACCTATGGATCAAATAGCGTACACAGGGTTATTCTTATTAGGAAGAGTACTTAAATGGTTTAAGCTTTACCTTATAGAAATACAAGCAAATAGAATAATAACTATAAACCAAAAGGTACGGTTTATGTTTTTAAACTAGAACGGATTTATAGAGCGACTTATATAAATGTTTAAAGACCTAGAAGCAGTAACTACGGCGGAAAGAAAATTCTAAGATATTATGCAGCGGACCTTAGCAATTAAGTACACAACGCAGTTTTAAATATTGGCAATATAAGTTAAGTAAAATAATAAGGCGCTTATGGCATAGTATAAGCAGGGACTTAAGGCTAAAGTCTAGGACGTAATTATTTTAATAGAAGATGCGGATACCCTAAGGGAACTAATAGATTAAGCAATAAAGATTAATAATAGGATCTACTAAAGGGAATAGACTAAAAGAGGTTAGGATAGAGTTCTATAGTTATATAAGACGTAGAGTACGCAACGACTAAAGCTAAGTTAGAAACTATGGTATGGCGCAGAGCTAATAGACCTAAGTAGTACTAAAGAAGCCTATAAGAGATAGAGTAAGAAGCTATAGAAACCTAGAGGTTAAGGATTTAGTAATTATAGGATTAAGGAGTAGAGGCTAAACTAGGGATCTTAGTAGTAGAAGACGTTTAGGCGGACTCTATAGTAAAGTTAATAGTTTAGAAATAGAGCTTATATAAATTATAGAAAATAGGGTTACTTTATAAGGGATTATAAAGATAGTTAGAGTTACTATGTAATAAAGAGAACTAGACTAATAGTAGAAGACACATACGTATAGAGGGGTGATAGTGTACTGCAAGGAATAAAAGAGTGTTTAATTAGAAGTTTTGCGTTTTGTTATAACAATATATACTAAATTTATAAAAACGCTAAGTATAGCGTAAGCTATTGGCCATAAGAGCCAGAGTTAAGAGGACTTAAAGGAACTATAGAGTTGGATAAAGAATAAAATCGACTCTACGAGCTGGATTAGGATGTTATAGTAACGTGTAGATAATAATTAGTAACAATAATAATGGAGTCGGAGTACTTATTAATTAATAGCAACGAGGATAGTAAAGGAACTAACTAGGGGTATCTAAACCTTAATAACGCAGTAGAAGTAGAGACCGAGACCGCTATAGAGCAAGGTTTGGTAACGGGCATTATAACACCATTAGATACGGCATCCATTGCTTTATAAGACGGAAGGAGTAATATCTAGAGATAATTAAGCAAGCAGATGACTGCTAGTGCTAGCTTACTACTTAATAAAGGTAAAAGGCCAAAGGCTTAAGATTCTTAAGACGAGATAAAAGAGATCTAAGATTCCGAAGATAGGATAAGAACAGCTTAAGGACCTATAATAGATAAAAACTAATAGAGCAGAGTAGCAGCTTAGTTTAAAGATATATAAATAAGCTTAGGATAAGAATTCCTAACGGCATAAGATTCTTAAGATAAGATAAGTAAGATTTAAAACTCTTAAAACGAGATAAGAACACTACAGACGCCTAGTTAAACTAAGGCGGGAGCCAAGATTAAGTTAGAAGCAAGCTTAAAATTAAAGAATCTAAGGAACTAAGAATTTGGGGTGTAAATTAGGACACCTATAAGTAAGAGGTAAGGAGCTTCTTTATAGATTAGAGAATTTGCAATATAAATAGCAGTTAGATTAGGAGATAGATATATAGACCTAGAGGACCTACTAGGAGAACACAGTGTTCGGCCTAAAGATTAAAAAGTTAATATTAAGATTAAGAAGCAAGAGGACTTTAAGGATCTACTTATAAGACGCGAAAGAAAGGAAACTATAGAGGAATTTAGAGTAAGAATTACCTTATAGCAAGAACAGAAACTAAATAAGAGATCTAGTATATTGGGACGTATAAAGGACAGAGCGCTAGTATAAAGGATTACCAATAGACCTAGAATAGGCACACTAAGAGCTAAATAGCTTACTAAACTAGAGTAAAAAGAGGATCTAGGGATTCCTATTAGGTTTAAGGAACGACATACTAAAGGCTATTACAACGCAGTAATAAAGAAATATTTCCTTACGGATAAGCCGTATACACTTAAGCAGCTGTATTAAAAGTGGTATAGGCAACAACACAATAATAAGTGGGAAGATTTCTATATATAGTTAGACGAAAAAGTTGTCTAAGACTACCCAATTACAGAGAAGGCTATAACTTATATTAAGGGAGCCTTAATTATAACATTAAAGGATCTAGAGGAGTAATTAGAGGACTAGAGAAGTGAAAAGTAAATCTTAGTACCTATAAACAAAGTCGCAGCGCTTAGATTAACACGAGAAAGGTTTAAACTTAAGGATAAAGATAAACTAAGAGTTAACCTAAGATATTAAGCACATTATACACTATTGTGGATAGCATGCGTAGATAATGCATGTAATATATATAGAGCACTAAAGGATAAAAATCGGAAGTATTTAATAAGGATATATTAGATAACGGACGAGGTAAAGTATTAAAACGCTAAATATATACATAGTTAGCACCCTATAGAAGTTTAAGAATAAGGGGACTTAATACTTTAACCAGGAAGATTCCTTATAGAAGAATGCCTAGATAGACAATAATAGTGGGAATATCCAGAGAACACCTATCTATGGCATATTAAAGATAAAAAGCGAACTAAGTATTGGCCTAAGTTAAACTAAGTATAAATAGGATCTAGCAGCTAATAGTTAGGAAAAGTAGAGGCCTATAGGACTAGAGGGAGCCAGTAGTAGAGCCTTAAACCCTTAAAGGAATTTAAGGACAACACCTAAATTTATAAGTTAAATAGTAAGATTAATAGTTTAAGGTACTGATAGATAGTAGAGCAATAAGGAACTATATCTCGCTAGTAGCAGTTAAAAGAATAGAAATACCACATAGATAGAAGGAACGGCCTTACCTATTAGTGATAATTTTAGGAGATCTAATAGCCTATAGAGGAGGTATTATTAATCTTAAAATAGGACTAATTTAGTTAACCATTAAGGGAAGATAAATTAAGATATCTTTTAATATATTACCATTAGGGAATAATAAGGCAGTACTAGGAATGCCTTAGTTATAGGAATATAATCCGAAGATTAATTAGATTATAGGTTAGGTCAATATTAGGGATACTTAACGCCGTAAGATACGATAATAAGCTAAGTTAGTATAGTACTAAGTAGGAGCAACCTATAAAGAAATAGAAAAAGGGCTAAGCTATATACTAAAGAGATACTATAAGTATGGTAAGAAATTATAGTTACCTAAGAGTAAAAAGCTATTAGAGTATATAGTATGGGACTATAAGATAGAATTAGAACTAGGAATAAATCTAAGGTTCTTTCTAATCTATAAGCTTACCAAAGAAAAAGGTAGAGCACTAAAAGAGTTTATCTAAGAAAACTTACGAAAGGGATATATTAGACTATTATAGTTATTAGCGGGTTACCCAGTACTGTTTATACTAAAGAAAAACAGTAAACTAAGACTGTGTATTAACTATAGATAGTTAAATAGCATTATAAGAAAGGATAGGTATCCTTTACCCTTAATTAGCGAAATTTAAGATAGGATAGGTAATGCGCAAATTTTTATAAAGATAGATCTAAGATAGGCATACTATTAGATTAGAATTAAGGAAGGCAACAAATAAAAGGCAGCCTTTAGGTTAAAGGAAGGACTATATAAACTATTAGTTATGCAATTCGGGCTTATAAACACACTAGTAACGTTTTAGAAGCGTATTAATAATATATTAGGAGAATACTTAGATAAATTTGTTATAGTATACCTCGATAATATTATTATCTACTTAATAACTAAGAAAGAATATAGAGAATATATTAAATGGGTTTTAAAGAGACTATAGGAAGAATAGATGCTAGTAGTAATTAAGAAATGCAAGTTCTTTACTAGGAAGACCGATTTTATAGGATTTATTATTAAACTAGGCTAACTTAGCATAGATCTAAAGAAGATTAAGGCTATAGTGAATTAGTAAAAACTAGAGAACG
>Ga0307515_10010758_pt1 | contig 17465 bp, 14 predicted proteins | sample 17_EM_MG_FD_194513 | JGI IMG/M metagenome (GOLD analysis project Ga0307515, IMG submission 194513) | Populus trichocarpa ectomycorrhiza microbial communities from riparian zone in the Pacific Northwest, United States - 17_EM | ecosystem: Host-associated > Plants > Roots > Unclassified | place...
CTCCTGGAACCCAGACACAGGGGCAACGTGCCATATGACCCCACACCGGCAGTGGCTCACCCACTACAGAGCCCATCGGGTCCCTGTGCGGCTAGGAGATAACAGTGTAGTCTGGTCTGAAGGAGTAGGTGTGTGCTGGTTTGAGCCAATGCTGCAAGGGAGTCCAGCACCCCTTGTCCGCTTCTCCAATGTTCTCTATGTACCACAACTGGCTTCCAATCTACTGTCCCTGTTTACCCTCACTGCCCTCGGCTATACCTTCACTGGCACTGGTCACTCCCTTGCCTTTAGCAAAGATGGTCAAGTGCTCTTCCAGGCCACAGTGTCAGGGCGTCGCATTGGCCAGCTCCTAGGTCGCACCCTACCTGCTTTGCATGCACCACAGACTGCCTATGCAGCTGCTGTTGCACCACTCACACTCCAGTTATGGCATGAGCGTCTCAACCACAGAGCACTGGATGCAGTTGAGCGTGCTGTACACCATGTGGAGGGTTTAACCATCGAGTCGAAGGCTCGCCCTCAACACCACTGCCCTGCCTGTGCAGCTGGCAAGCAGCATCGCGACCCATTCCCTGCATCCTCCTGTCGTGCCTCTCGCCCTCTTGAACTGGTTCACACTGACTTGAGTGGCCCAGCGCGTGTCCCTGGTCCTGGTGGGGTTGTCTACCGCCTTACCATTACAGATGACTTCACACGCTGGCGCTGGCTCAAGCTACTTACCAATAAGCGTGAGGAGACCATACTAGAGGCATTCAAGGAGTATAAGGCCATGGCTGAGGCCCAGCATCCAGCATGCAGACTGGTGACCATCTGGGATGACAAGGGAGCTGAGTTCATTGGGAATCAGATTGCAGCCTGGCGCAAGGAGCATGGCATACAACTGCAGCACACTGTGCGTGCAACCCTACAGCAGAACGGGAGAGCGGAGCGTGGCTTCAGGGACCTAGCAGAGAGTGCGACGTGCATCCTAGCTAGAGCAGGGATGTCTATCTCATGGTGGGCAGAGGCTGCTCATGCCTCTAACTACATCTACAACCGCTTCCCTCACCGTGCACTTGGCTGCGCTCCCTTCGAGCTCTGGTATGGCCACAAGCCCAATCTCGCCAATCTGCGTGTCTGGAGATGCCTGGCTTATGTCCACTTGCAGAAGGATCAGAGAGAGGAGCCCAAGCACGGAGCACACACTAGGCTCTGCACATTCATTGCCTATCGTGATGACTACAAGGGCTGGGAATTCTTGGACCATGAGACCGGCAGCAGGGTAGTCTCCAGGGATGTACTCTAGCAGGAGAATGCATTCAGACATAAGCCTTGGATTCCTTGGCCCGAGCAGCATCCTATGCTGCGGCCTCCTGCAGCGCACAAATGCACCAGCTGCACCACATCCACCTGCAGATCGACCTCTGCCACCCTTCCCAGACGGGGATGTCTTGGATTTGGGGGGAGATGACCTCCCTGTACCTGCACCTGCACCTGCTGCCTTGGTGCACCCACCAGATTCTCCTGCGCCTGCTGCAGTGATTGCTCCACTGCCTGCACCCCCAGTTGTTCATCCAGCACCTCCAGCACTCCATGATCACTCTCGATCTCCTTCCCCACCTGCACCACGTTGCACCACTCGCCAACGCTTTGAACCTCGCCCTTACTGGATCAGCAATGCGCCACTAGTCCCAATTCACCATGACCCACCTCAGCCTCCCGCATCCTCTGACCAGGACTCTTATCACCAGGACTCTGAGGATGAGCAGGGTGCTGAGATTGCGCACCAGGTCTGGGGCTCAGTCCTGGAGGCTGCTGGTATCTACCCTGAGTATGTGGAGATGGAGATAGATGATGCACGGGAGCTGGCCTATTCTGCTGCCCACCAAGCAAATGCTGCATCTAGTGAGCTGCCTGTGCCAAAGACCTTCAAGCAGGCTATGGCTGGCGCAGAGAAGGCGCAGTGGGAGGAGGCATGCCAGCAAGAGATCACCATGCCAGCAAGAGATCACCATGCCAGCAAGAGATCACTGCGCACATGGAGAATGGTACTTGGCGACTTGTTGAGCTCCCTCATGGCCGCACTCTTGTTGGATCACGCTGGGTATTCCACATCAAGCGTACTGCAGATGGGCCCACCGAGCGCTACAAAGCTTGTCTGGTTGCCCAAGGGTTCTCCCAACGACCCGGGTGGGACTACGTCGAGTCCTTTGCACCCACCATCCGACTCTCTGTCGTATGTGCTCTCTTTGCACTTGTTGCTGCAGATGACCTCGAATGTGACTCCATTGACATTACCACTGCTTTCCTGAATGGTGACCTGGAAGAGGAGATCTACATGAAACCACCTGAGGGCTACGAGCAGTACTCCAGGGATGGACGCTTGCTCTATTGCCTGCTCCTCAAGGCGCTTTATGGCCTCAAGCAAGGAGGTAGGCAGTGGTACCTCAAGCTCAGTGAGGTGATGAAGGAGATTGGCTTTAGGAAGGTGCGCAGTGAACCATGTGTCTACCTATGGGAGGACAGCACTGGCGGGAAGGTGGTTGTGCCAACATATGTAGATGACTGCCATATCATTGGTAAGACGAAGGAGGGCATCCAACACATAAAGGCAGAGCTGCAGAGGCACTTCAAGCTCCATGACCTTGGGCCAACCAGCTGGTTCCTCGGTGTCAATATCAAGCGCAATCGCTCCACACGCACCATTACACTGTCCCAGCGTCAATACATCGTTGATACACTCAGGGACCTTGGTATGGAGGACTGCACACCTGTGAAGACACCCATGGTTCCTGGTCTGCGCCTGGAGAAACCTGGTAGTCCACTCAGTGCTGAGGAGATTGAGTTCATGAAGGACAAGCCATACCTACATGCCATTGGCAAACTCACTTGGATAGCTAATGGCACAAGACCTGACATTGCCTATGCAGCAGGTGTGCTTGCTTGCTTCAATAACTGTGCAGGGAAGGCCCAGTGGACTGCAGTGAAGCACCTCCTTCGCTATATCAAGGGTACGATGGACTACAAACTCCAATATGGTCCCCATCCTCATCCTACTGCCTTCGCCTCATTCTCAGATGCCGACTATGCTGGAGATGCTGATTCTGCCAAGTCAACGACTGGTTTCGTGCTCCTCATGGGTGGTGGTGCTGTGTCCTGGTCTTCGAAACTACAGTCCCGCGTTGCTCGCTCCACCACCGAAGCTGCATTTATTGCTGGTGAGTCCTGCGCCCGGGACATGGCCTTCTTCCGGTACATCTTCGAGGATTTGGGCTACAAAATCGCACTACCTCAAGCACTAGGTATGGATAATCAATCTGCTATTCGCGTCGCAAAGAACCCTGACCACCAGGGACGCATGAAACACCTCAACCCCATCTATTACGGCTTCAGAGAGCAGGTAGAGGCTGGGGAAATCTCACCACACTTTGTTCCGACTATGGATATGCCTGCGGACATCCTGACCAAGGCATTACCTCGAGAACAGGTCGAAAAGGCTGTGAGCATGCTTGGTCTGCAAGTGTGAGGATTGGCCTCATCAGGGGGGAGACTTGAAGGTATACTCTGTTATGGTGATTGCTATTGACCTTTCATGACTGTATTGTATGTTTCGGCCATTCCCCACTTCTTTTGATGTTTCCTTGTGTTGTACATGCCTCCATTCTCATTTCGGCATTCCTATGTCCCTTCTGGACTATTATTCCATGATTCCTGCGACTCCTGTACGCTTGGGAACGATGGCACTGCATCCCCTTGCGGGTTCTGCTCACTCCCATCGCTCCCTAGCGTCTAGTTAGCTTGGTCACTCGCAGTTTTTACAAAGCCCAGCACACCCTCCTTTTGAAAACTAAGCATTGTGTGATACTACCATGCTGGCCAACTGCCCTTGGTGAGTTCAGGGCATTTGGCAGTGAACTCGGCATCGTATGTGTTGGTGGTAAATATGAATGGATAGATGATGATGATCAAGGAATAATGGTGTTACAATTGGCACAATTGGCGGCCAAATGGAGGAGATATGGGTGCACCGAAGTTGAATGAACTTGTGAGCACAGGGCTCGAACCAGCAAGTCGGAAAATGTAATATTTAATTTGTGGGCTTGTCACGGGATTACAAGGCAATTGGTTGACTGGTTGTGGTCCTGGTAAAACAGTGTTGCCAAGGCTGAATGGCAGAGGTGATCGTGCTGGTTCTTGGTGTGTAATATCAGTCGACCAGGTGCTATCTGCGTACGAATTTGCAGGCTGATCGGCGTGATTTCTGGTGTGGGGGATGGGCCATGACTCCTGCAACTCCTGTATGTTTGGAAACAATGGCACAATGGCAAATGCCTCCTCTTGCGGGTTCTGCCCACCCCCATCGCTCCCTAGGTTAGTTTCACCTTGTATATTGAATATGCTGTGGGTTCTGCTCACTCCCATCACTCCCTAGCATCTAGTCAGCTTGATCACTTGCAGTCTTCCTGTGTGAGCTGAGGGTAAATAAAAGCATGAGCAAGTGGACAAATGATATGCTCACATGTCAAATAAAGTCATTTGAGCCATTGGAATTATGGCTGCAACATGCAGTCATGTAGATCTAAGCTTGGCCTGATTCCATTATGTGCCACCCACTGAGTGATGCTTGATTAGTACATGATTAATGCAGCAAAAAGCATCAATTCAAGAGCTACAGTATAGTTTATTTATTTCACTATTCATCACTCTCATTGTGTGCCAACCATGCTCCAGAACCTTCATCACTTTGCATTTCCCACAAATTGATTTCCTTGCCCAGCAGTGAGTCAATCAATAGTCTACATTGTTAACCTTTCCCTACTTGTGAGTTTCACACAATTCCAGTGCTGCTGGATGATGCAGTTGACATAGTGGCAATTTTCCTTTGAAGTCTCACCACTTAAGAGGAAGGCTGCCAAACAAAAATATAGGTTCCTCAATGTTACTTCATGTTTCTAACAAAGCAACATAGGTTCCCATATGGATTCTAGCCCAGAAAGGCAAGGCAAACTCTCAGATCCAGCTATTTCTGTGTCCAATGGACATTGCAGATGAAAAAAGCAAAGGACTGACCCAGTAGATGTTCCAAACTGTATTTTAGGTTTAATTACATGGAATAGTGACCTTTCCTTCTCATAAACCCCCCCCCCCCCTTGTTATCCATTGCTTGCTAGGTGGTACTGAGCAGCAGGTGGTACTTGACTGTACCTGCCCCACATACAGTAAGTAGAGAGTCAGGAACTACATTGATAAGTATCTTCTATAATTGTTAATCCTGCTCCTCCACCTTCTCAACACTCTGATTCTTTGGGAGGCCATACCTTGAGAGCCTTCAGCTCATCTTCTAGATGCTGCCATGACTTTGTGCATACTTACCAACAATGGGGATTGGAGGGTTGCTTTGATTTTGGCACCCCTTGGGCCACCAATGTTGCATCAATCTCCTCCAATGCCAAAATCTCTGCAGTGCAGATCTCTTTGAAAAGCTTTTTCACTTCCTCTATCCTTTCCTGTATTTTATTCAGGGAATGTTGCAGTTAGGTTAGCACAGCCACGGCAGTCAGCCACAGTTTTCACACAGTTTCAGCTTTTCCTGCCAAGTTAGGGATGCAGCTGTTAAATTCAATCAGTATCTGATAGCAAGACCCTTTGGGCATAACCAGGCAGCACCTGTCAGATACCCAAAGGAACCTAGAGGACCCAGGGTCAAAATACTTGAAAACTGCAACTGCACCATGATCAATGGTTTTGCAAATTGTGACCCTGCATTGACCATTGCAGTCATTTCTGCACTACCATACATAACTCTTTAAGAGATCTATAGATTCTAGTACTAAGGTGTTTGGAGGCCTCATACCACATCTCATGACCCATGGTTTAACTGTGACATTCCCTGATTTTATTTCTCTCTTCCCTAACTTCCTTCTTGCTTTGCTTTCTCATCTTCTGCCTTGTCTTCAGTGGCTTGTTCTTGTGATACCAGCTGCATCATGTCAGGCAATTGTGACAATGCACATGTAATAATTAGGTTACTGAAAGTTACCACTTATCAAGCACCCCCCACTCACTGAGCACTGTGCTCTAGAATCATTGTACATAGCTTGTTAGGTGTCCCAGATATAGAGAAATATGTATTATTCTTCCTGCCTGCATTTGAGATGTCCCACCATTCAACATGAGCTGTGGTCAGTGGCTATGCAAAATTTGCCTTGCCTGAGTTTTGTGATGCAAGTGGGGTGGGCACAAACCTCCAGCAAGGCACCTAAAAAGTTGAAATAATTTCTATACAATTGTCAGATACTTCCATCAGGCTTCAAATCCTTTCTGCCATCCCTGACCATAGCTGAAACAGCATGGCCTCCAAGCAATTGGCTGCAACACTGAGAAAGGTGCTGCTCAAAGCTGAAAATGATGAAGCTAGAGATAGACTTGAGAAGGCACTATTGAAAGCTCAAGAGATTGCAGCCTGCAATGAGGTGCCCAACTTCACCTAAATTGCCCTTGAATTCCAGGTGTCCTGCTCAACACTTGGACATCATTTCAATGGTTGTGCATCTAAAAGAGAAGATGGTTTGAAGCATTGTATTCTACCTCCCATGGCTGAGCAAGCCTTGGTTGACTTCTTATTGGAAGCAGCATGTTGGGGGTTCCCTGAGACAGAAGAGAGTGAAAGGACAAACAGCAACCATCCTTCAGAACCTGTTCAATGATCCAACAGCCACAGTAGGACAAATTTGGGTCTGATGCTTTCTTCAGTGCCACCCAGGCTCACTCAAGAAGTGCTGGGGGACCTCTCAGACTATGCTCCAAGGTGGTGCTGCCAATCCAGAGACCATTAATCACTGGTTTAAGCTCAACCAGACAATTATTGAATATTCCATTGTCCCTGAGCTGATTTTTGTGATGGATGAGATGAATTGCTTCATCAACAAGTCTACAAGATGTTTCAAAGTAATTGGATGTGCAAATCAGCATTCCCAGATGTCACTCATGAATGAGAATCAAGAAACAATCACCCTAATTCCTGGTTGTCTGTATCCACCAACTGTGATCTTCAAAGGAAAACAAATTAGGAAAAAGAAGGAATTGCCCAATCCATTGGGTGCATTGTGAGTTCTCACCAACACCCCAAGCAGGAAGTTGACTTTTTCTCAGGCTTTGGTGCTCAGCAAAAGGCTACACAAATGGTGTGCTTAGAAAGGAATGGATTTCACAAGACTTCAATCCAGCAACCTGCAAATTGGCAGGCAATCACTATGGACACCTTATTGTTGATGGGCACTGCTCCCATTTCACCTATGAGTTCCTACAATATGCCAAGGACAACAAAATCAAGGTTTTATGCCTTCCTTCCAATACCACTCACCTCCTGCAATGTGAGTACACTTGTCAAGCACATTGATTCCCAACCTGAGACAGTTAATAGCATTGGATGTACTTGGTTTCTCTCAATTCAGGACTGCTTACCAGAGGCTTGCCAATGGCATGGCTTCTGAATGTGGAGGCAGGCTCACTCATGCAGACTTTCTGAAGGCAATTAAGGGGCCATACAACCAAGCCTTTAGCAAGAGTAATATTCTCAAGGCATTTGAGATTACTGGAACATGGCCAATTAATCAGAATTGCATCACTTCTGATCAGACAGCCCCAAGCATCAGGCTCTCTTCACATGGTGGAGCAACCATATCACCAACATCACCTGTTAAGGTCATGAACACAGTTCTATTGCAGCTTCCTGCCCTTTTGCAGGATAGAACACCCAATCTTGCCTCTACCACCAACCCTATCAGCTCAAGTGTGCCCAACTTGGCTCTAGAACTTGCAATTGAGGACCTGTGCACAAAGTTGCAAGACACTCATGTGTCATTCCTCTTTGATGGCTCTGCCCCATCCTCTTTGAATGAAGTTCAGCCACTTCAGATCCCTTCCCTCTCTCACATACCCAACCTTGACTCCTCTGATGAAGATGAACACTCAGCTCACCTTGAAGCAATGATGAAAGAGCAGCTTTGTACCAAGATTGAGTCACTCAGATGCCAAAAGAAGCAAATTAAGAAGTTACCAAGCAATCTCATCCAGGATTGCACAACACTGATCATGCATTCATCCTTGCTGCACTTGGAGAACAGGAAACAGTGATCAGGTCAATTCAAGAGGGAGCAAAGTGACAAACTGCTTGAGAACAGAACAACCCTGGTGGAAAGGGAATTGTTGCTACTTCTCAGGTGTGTCTGACATTGATTCAGGCAATAGGGAAGGAAAAGCAGGATGCAGCCACAAGGAAAGGGGGCTCACAAGGGATGCAGGGAATGAGCACAGAGGAGAAGGACAAACAAAGCAAGATATGGAAGATGCAGAAGCTGAGTACAATGAGTGAAAGGCTGAGATGAAAAGAAATGGGATGCCCCTCAAACATGCTGGCAAGAAACCACTACTCAGGTGGTTTAATGAGGCCAATGATCCTGAAACACTTCTTCAAGAACTTAGGAACTCAAATCAAGCCTCCTCCCCCCCTGCTCCACATCAAACTTGTCAGTGCCATAAAGATGTAAGCATTGGAGAATGGTCAGATGAAGATGGTCAGTGCAATGATTGAGATTGTAGTCAATTGTATTAGTCCATATCTTATATATTGTCCCCATTTTATGGCCCAAATGTACCAGATTTGTCTCAATTTGCTTTGCTTGGTGAGTGGTATGGCCTGATCTGCCATCAGCCATATTGTATCAACTAGCTTGTGGGGGGGGTGCTCAAATTACAAACTTGAGTACTTGGTAATGTAAAGAAATGATCTATTGCTAACTCTATGCTACTGGAAATACAGGGAGTCATGAGGAAACCTCCTGCTCAGTGAGTGGTAACTTTCTGTATTGTAATGTCTAATAGTCTGGGCTTAGTATCATGTCCTTGTTTGTACCAAATGTCAAAAAACATTAGCTCCATGTATTGATTTAATACAAGATTTACAATCACCCCCACATGATGTGTCAGGAGTGGTATTAATTTTCACTTTTCGAACAATAGCTAACAAGGTTCAAACCCCAATGGGCCAAACAGCTATTGTTGATTGAGACTGGGAGGGTTCCACTCATGGTGGCAAACCCATCGATCAGTCCTGATCGGGACAATGACTCAATGTAATGACTCATATGTACATACAGATTAGTATATAAGGAGGACTGGACGCAACAACCAAAGCTCTCCAGCTTTGACCTCTTGTTCACTCCAGCATACAGCTACCAGACCATAACCAACATCTCAGTACCTCAACCTGCAGTGCACAGTAAGTCATATATGCTCCTATTCTTTAGAATAGTATTCTACAAGATGATTGGTCTAGTTGCCACCCTTTGGGGTTGGGGCTTGCAGCCCAAGGTGCTATTCTCATTGCCTTTTCTCGCTTTTATTAGATAGTATTAGTCCAGGGTTATCGTGGAGCAACAACCCTTGACATTAGGTCAAAGCTAACTACATTGCACTGGTTATCTGTAGGATAACCCTTGCAATGGCCAGCAACACATCCCCCGCTCCTCTCTCCAATATCACCAATGCCAGCAACATCACTGCTGCAGGCTCTCCTACCATGCCCGAGCTCGAGTGGATTGAGGGCATCCATTCTTGGATGACGCCACCCTGCACCAACAACAGTCCCGGCTGGGGATCGCCTCAACCAGTCGATCGGGAGAACAGGAGGGTACGTGAGGGCCTGGAGCAGTGGCTTGGCTTTGATGATACCCTGACGCACCCGTACAACAGTTGGGGCAGGGACGCTAATGACATCTTTGGACCAATCAGGCCTCTCTCTGGCCTGGATCTCCTCGCCCTCGCAGCACCCAATCCCAATCCCATCCGAGCCCCCACTTCCACTCCCATCCCCGTGCTGACCATCCCAGAGGCTCACTGAGCGCGCTATCAGGCGCCTGGTGAACCCCTCCTACGATGGTGGCTGGACTATGACTCCACTGACTTCGTCGACCCTATGCTCACCATCAACGACATCCTGCAATGGCCTGAACAGGTGCCAGCCTATAGGCAAAGACCCCACACCACTGAGAGGACGGTCATCCCTCCAACGTGGGACCCATACCCCAAGTCACATACGTACCACACCCCATGTCCTTCGGGACCATCTCATACCACCAGGGGGTCGCTTTGGCACCATCCCATGACCATGACCACAGCAAGGAGGACCTGCAACAAGGCTACCAGGCTCGCACATCAAAGGTGAGCTATCTCTTTCCTTGCCCTCACCCCACTTCCACAGTCGTTCACTGAGTTCGACTGACTCTCCATGCACCAATGATGGCAGGTCGCTTACCTCTTCTCCATGCAAGAGGAGCTCAACCCCAGCAACCCGGCACACCCAATGGTGCTTCACTGGAGGAGGACAATCATCCAAGAGTACGAGGGGGATCTGGCAGGACAATGGGAACACCCATGCATCGAATGTATGTAGTCTACCATTTGGGCCCTGGTGTTCTTAAATGTCTCCTTGAATAAATTTGCTGTTTTGACCTGTGTCTCGGATTGGCTTCCTTGAGAAATTAAGGAAGCACTTTACTTACCCTTTCACTTTTAGTTATCAGCATGAGAGGCAGGGAAATACTCGCACACACACACATTGAGAAGGCCACCTTCTTTATTGAGGAGGTCTTATGGCCACAACACCAGTGGTCCGACAATTGGAGGAATGAGGAAAATAGATGGTACTACACCCAACTGGCCTTCCTCATCATTACAACAAGAATCTACAGCAACAGATGCCAGTGTATCAGGCTCTCTGATACTATACCACCATTCATAAGAAGCGAAGTGGTCAGTAGATATGAAGACTTAATTGAGATCGAACACTGCCCCATGTGCTACCTACCCATGATTGACAATTTTGCAAATGAGACAGTACATGGAATTGACGAGGGAACTGACACTGCTGATCACTAATAGTACTGCACCTTGTATGAACAATAGTTTACAAGTACTTTCATTCACTGCCTACCAAAGAACATTCATATACCATTACCAACTGATATTCAGAAACCTGGAAGCACTCAGACACAGATTCCGTGCCAGACAAGCTGCAAGCAGATACACCTTCACACTTGTGTCAGCTGAGGACCTGCAACTGTTCTTCACACAATCACCTGAAGCCATCAACTACGGAATTCGGCTTCTCTTTGCCAGACTTGTTTCGGACCCTGACTGGAGGCCTTCCATTACAACAGTACTACTCCTCGGCTTCTCACTCCCTTATATCTTGTCACTCCCACACTGCCCAATCTGCCAGCTACTGCATGGTTTCTGGTGTGACAACTGAGTCAATACTGAACCATTGCAGACTACGATACCCGAATGAACCTGAATTTGGAAATAAGCACTATACGAAATATGGACTATCGATAGTTGATCAACATCTAGCACAGGCCAGGTACTATCTTGACAGACATGAACCACTGGCTTCAGTTTTTGACCTTTGCCTGATCAACACCAAGGTTACAAACCTTGACATCGCAAAACTCATACAACTTAAACTTATGATCTATTGGCACTTCCGACCCACCGAATTTCAACAAGAGTATCTGGATAAACACAGGGAACAACTCAATCAACTGGAATGCTGCCACATTTGTGGAATACCTCTGGGAGGATACTGTAACTCACTGTGTCCAACAAGGAAAGATTCATACTCTGGGCCAAGCTCCTTGAAACCTTCAAGGAAGCACCACAGAAGGAGTTATCAAAGGAAGAATACAACCAGGCAACCGTACCCTGGTCAGGAGAGGGAAACACAAGACAAGGAACTAGCATCAGAGGACAGGGACCCCCATATCTCACACCTCCGCCACCACATCCAAGAGGAACTGCACAGGCACAAGTTCGCTGGGACAAGGGACTAGGAGTATTCTATTGGATCACCCACAATGGCAAAAGAACATTCTACCCCCTGGGAGCAGTCCTATTACAAACTCAGTTTATGGAACAGGATCTTGCAGACTTAGTGGAATCAGAGGAGGAACCTACACCACAGCCATCCGAATCTGAGGACAAAGAATTACCAGATCCAAAACCAGATCCAAAACCAGAGTGAGAACACCAGCCTATAGAAATAGAACAGGAGAACCTGGTTACATTAGCAACTACAAGTAGAAACACAGAGGTACCACCACTCGTAACAACACCAGTATACAACACACCACTTCTGGGATCAACCAAGTCTTGGACTATAAGAATGGTAACCCCACCAGTAAGACTATCACCAGAACCACAGATAGTTAACCTACTGGACCTACCACCACCACTACCTCAGAATCTACTTGGTTTCCAAATACAGGCACCACCAGTTCTACCACAGGTACCAATAATCCAACCACCCATACCACCTATACAACCAATGGTGGTGGCAGCGGCAAATCCAGTTATGGTTGGGGACCTCACTAGGGCCATGAACAAACTCAAGGGAGGGACACTCACATTCACAGGAACAGGAGATGCATTGGGATTCAAGAACTGAATGAACCTTCTCATAGCTACCAAGAATCTTATGGACAATGACAACAAGTTATGTGAATGGCTCGGGCACCTCAGCGGTCAGGCTCTCACTTGGGCCACCCCCTATTTTGATGACATCTTCAACACAGCTGCAAATTACCAGAGAAAATATGATCTTGCACAATTCCTCATGGCTTTCGACAGGACCTATGCCTATTACAACTTACAGGAAAAATCCAGAAAACAGCTCGACGAACTCAGACAGGGATCAAAATCTATTGGACAATACGTACAACAATTCCAATCACTAGTACATCACATGGGATATGGACCAACGGAAATACTTCAAAGATTCTTGAAAGGATTGGACAAACAAACAAGACACAACCTGCTCATCATGAGGGCAGATGACACATTAGAAAATGCAATAGAAAATGCACAAAGACTGGCACTTATCAGCTCAGGATCCAGTGACCCCTGGGGAGATCTGGGAAGAAACAACAGACCCAACAACTACCAAAGAATGGACACAAGTAACCAATATGTCCCCATGGAAATAGACACCTCAAGAATGAAAGGAAGACCAGCGGTCAAATGTTACAACTGCAGAAAACTGGGACATATCTGCAAGAACTGCAGATCACCTTCAACAAGCCTACTTTGCAGACCACAGGGACCAAGAAGGATAAGAGCTACCGACATGGGAGATGGAGAGATGGGACTCCTGGCACCTGATGACAAGATCGAACAACTCGAGGAACAACTCACAGCCCAACAGGACGCCATCTCAACCATGTACAAGTTGATGAATGAACAGAGAAAGGAGGCTAAGGATTTTTAGAACAAGCCACTAATGGGATCACGATTAGATTGGCTTCACATGTAGTACACCCAGGAAATGAACATTTTCATGTTCCCGTAACACTTGAGGAATTTAACCACAATCTGGATGACTCTAAGGTGATCACAACATCAGCTCTATTGGATAGTGGAGCCTCAACTACATTTATCAGTAAAAGAATAGTTGACGACATGGAACTAAAAACCTACAAGTTCGAAAGAGCAATACCACTCTTAAACATTGATGGAACACCTAATACAGTGGGGAAAATATCACACTACACTTACTTGGATTTATACATACCCTATGCAGGGGGACACAAATCAAGATCCATATTCGCAGTCACAGACATCGACAATCAGGACGTCATACTAGGAATAGATTGGCTAAGAAGGCATAACCCAACAATCGATTGGAGAAACAGAAGCATTACACTACACTGCTGTGGATTTACACTTAATCCCATCAGAATAAAGAAAGGAAACCCACCAGAACAAACCAGACAATACAGAATTTATGAGGAAATTCGAAGGATGAACCACAAGGATACAGCATATCGAATACTGGCAGGATTTAGCAAAAGTCAAGAGCTAGCTATCAAAGCCATGGATGGAAAAACAAAGACATTTGAGGAAATGGTACCAAAGCCATACCATGACTATAGGGACGTATTCTCTAAAGAGAAATCCAATCAACTACCAGCACATAAGTCCTGGGACTTAGAAATCAAACTCAAAGAAGGAAAGGAACTACCAAAGCCAAAGAAGGCATTCCCTATGTCACCAGGGGACAAAGAGGCCCTGAAGGAATTCATACAACAAGAATTAAAACTCGGAAGAATTAGGGATTCAGAATCAGAAATGGCGGCACCCGTATTCTTCATCAAAAAGAAAGATGGAAGTCTAAGATTTGTACAGGACTACAGAGCATTAAACGCAGTAACCATCAAGAATAAATACCTGATACCACTATCATCAGAATTAGTGGACCAACTTAGAGAAGCAAGATACTTTATGCATCTTGACTTAAGGAACGGATATAACAACATCAGGATCAAGGAAGGACACGAATATAAACTGGCATTCAACACACCACTGGGACAGTTCAAACCACTAGTCATGTACTTTGGCATGACCAATGCACCGGGGGCATTCCAGTCTCTAATGAATGAGATATTTAGAGACCTTATCATGAACAACAGAGTAGTGGTATACTTGGATGATATCCTCATATTTAGCAAAACACTGGAGGAACATAGGAAATACAACAGAGAGGTCCTCAGAAGATTAAGATTACACGACCTATACCTCAAACCTGAGAAATGCGAGTTTGAGAAACTACAGACAGAATTCCTGGGGTTAATAATCCCAGAAGGAAAGATCGGCATGGACCCCATTAAGCTAGCAGGAGTAGCGGACTGGCCAACACCAAGAAAACTAAAGGAAGTCAGAGGGTTTATGGGATTTGCAAATTTCTACAGATGATTTATTCAGGACTTCTCTGAAATCGCAAGACCATTAAATGATTTAACTAAGAAGGACAAACCCTGGACTTGGGAAGAAAAACAACAACAGGCATTTGATGACCTAAAGAGAAGGTTTACATCGGCACCAGTACTCCAAATGCTGGACCCAAATAAACAATACAAGATAGAATGCGATGCATCCAACTATGCAATGGGAGCAGTATTATCACAGCAACACAAGGAACATTGGCATCCAGTGGCATACCAATCAAAGTCATTCAGAGAGGTGGAAAGAAATTACGAAATCCACAATAAGGAACTAGTGGCAATCATCTACACCCTAACAGAATGGAGACACTACATAGAGGGACAAGGAATCCCCATAGAAATATGGACCGACCACAAAAATTTAGAATACTTCATGGAAGCCAAGAACTTAACAAGACGTCAGGCTCGATGGGCACTATTCCTGTGCAGATTTGACTTCGAGCTACACTATAAACCAGGAAAGTTATCTGCAAAACCAGATGCACTATCCAGAAGAGCAGATCACTTCAAAAGTGATGAAGATGACAACACAGAAAGGATAATCCTTGATAAAAACAAAATCAAGATAATGGCAACCAGGAGAGGACATGCAATGATCCTTAATGAAAGACCATTAGTACAAAGAATCAAAGAGGTACAGATCATGGAGGATGATGTCCGACAAGTGGTCAAACAGGTCAAGAAACTGGGACCAAAATCACTTAGGAAAGGATTAGAGGACTGGAACATGGAAGAAGGACTCCTCCTCTATAGGGGTAGGATATACATTCCAAAGAATGAAATAATCAGAAGAGACATTATCAAAATCCACCATGATACACCAGCAGCAGGACACCCAGGAAGACACAAAACCCTGGAACTAGTCAGTAGAAACTACTGGTGGCCTAATATGGCACAATTTATAGATCAATACATAGAGGCATGTGATAACTGCCTCAGATTAAAACCAAAACTTTGAAACAACTACAGAAATCTACAACCAAACGAAACACCAGAAAGAAGATGGGGAACTATCAGTATGGACTTTGTCATGCCCCTACCAAAATCAAGAGGATATACGGGAATCTTGGTAGTCATGGATAGACTAACCAAGATGTCGCACTTCATACCAATTCACAGGGAAATTACGGCATTGGAAACGGCATCTACCCTGATGAAACATATATTCAAGCTACATGGACTACCAGACAAAATCATATCCAACAGAGGACCACAATTTGCAGCACAAGTAATACTGGAGATGTACAGGAAACTCAGTATTACCACTGCCTTATCCTCAGCATATCACCCACAGACAGATGGTCAGACAGAAAGAGTAAATCAGGATATGGAAACATACATCAGACTCTTCTGCACCCACAGACAAAATGATTGGGCAGATTGGCTGCATCTGGCAGAATTTTCATATAACAACCAACTACATTCTACAATCAATATGTCACCTTTCCAGGCAAATAACCTGTCTAACCCAAGATGGAATCTGGAATCAAAACTTGAAAATATGACACATCTGGCAGCAGAACAACAATTAAAAGAAATGAAAGAAGTGGAGAAAGAGCTAAAGGCATGCCTAAACTTGGCCACTGAAAGAATGAAGGAAACCTATGACAAAGGAGAAATACCGAAATTCCAGGTCAATGAATTGGTGTTCTTGGAGGCCAGGAATATCAAGGAAAGAATTCAGTCAAGGGATGAACCAACAAGGGCGATGACAAAGAAACTCAGAAAGAAAAGAATCGGACCATTCAGAATAACCCACAAGATTGGAGAATTAAACTATCAACTGGAATTACCAAGGGAAATGATGGAGAAAGGAGTACATGATATATTCCACATATCTCTACTCACCAAAGCACCAAGAGACACAATACCAGGAAGAACCCCAGCAACACCACTACCAATTATGGTAGACTCAGAAGAGGAAATGGAAGTAGAAAACATACTGGATTCAAGAATAAGAAATAGACAACTCCAATATTTGGTTAAGTGGAAGGACCTACCAAGTGCTGAAAACTCATGGGAGCCTGCCAAACACATGACAAACGCCCTGGAAGCACTCGAAGAATTTCACAACAAACACCCAGAAGCACCAAGAAGATTGGCTGTGACAGCATTTATGAAGCTGCCCTGGCAAGAAAGAAGGAATTACACATTAATCAAGAAGAAAGCTCAAATCAGAGCTGTATTATGCTCAAGGGACCTTGCGCCTTGAGGGGGGGGTGATGTCAGGAGCGGTATTAATTTTCACTTTTCGAACAATAGCTAACAAGGTTCAAACCCTGATGGGCCAAACAGCTATTGTCGATCGAGACTGGGAGGGTTCCACTCACAGTGGCAAACCCATTGATCAGTCCCGATTGGGACAATGACTCAATGTAATGACTCATATGTACATACGGATTAGTATACAGTGAGCAAAAAAACTGATTTTCAAAAAGGCAAATTTTGCTTGTGAGTCAAATTGTGGCCCAGAGGACAAAGGTAAACCCGTGGGAATTTGTGGTAGCGAAGCTAAATATCACGTCCTTTGTTGTGCCAAACAGCAAATATTTGGCCCTCTTTGTTGATTTGATATTGGATTTAGAATACACCTCACTCAACCAATCAGTTTTTTTGCTCACATTGAAATCAGGCCTAGTCATGTCATAT
>Ga0307515_10010759_pt1 | contig 17464 bp, 3 predicted proteins | sample 17_EM_MG_FD_194513 | JGI IMG/M metagenome (GOLD analysis project Ga0307515, IMG submission 194513) | Populus trichocarpa ectomycorrhiza microbial communities from riparian zone in the Pacific Northwest, United States - 17_EM | ecosystem: Host-associated > Plants > Roots > Unclassified | place...
AGTACGCCTATCTTAGATCTATCTTTATAAAGATTTGCGCATTACCTATCCTATCTTAGATTTCGCTAATTAAGGGTAAAGGATACCTATCCTTCCTAGTAATGCTGTTTAACTGTCTATAGTTAATATATAGTCTTAGTTTACCATTCTTCTTTAGTACAAATAGTACTGGATAACCCGCTAATAATTGTAATAGTCTAATGTATCCCTTTTATAAGTTCTCCTAAATAAACTCTTTAAGTACTCTACCTTCTTCTTTAGTAAGCTTATAGATTGGAAAGAACCTTAGACTTATTTCTAGTTCTAATTCTATTTTATAGTCCCATACTATATACTCTAATAGCTTTTTACTTTCTAGTGACCATAGTTTCTTACCGTACTTATAGTATCTTTTTAGTATATAGCTTAACCCTTTCTCGGTTTCCTTATATATCGCTCCAACTTAATACTATACTAACTTAGCTTATTATTACATCTTACGTTATTAAGTATCTCTAATATCGACTTAACCTGTAACCTAATTGATCTTTAGATTATATTCCTGTAACTAAGGCATTCTTAACACTGCCTTATTATTTCCCAATAGTAATATATTAAAAGACATTTTAATTTATCTTCCTTTAATAGTTATCTAAATAGGTCCTGTTTTAAGATTAATAATACCTCCTTTATAGGCTATTAGATCTCCTAAAATTATCACTAATAGGTAAGGATATTCCTTTTTCCTATATGGTAACCCCATTCTTTTAACTACTATTAGTAAGATATGGTTTCTTATTACTCTACTATCTATTAACGCCTTAAACTATTAATCTTACTACTTAACTTATAAATTTAGGTATTGTCCTTAAATTCTTTTAAGGGTTTAAGGCTCTACCACTAGTTCCCTCTAGTCCTGTAGGCCTCTACTTTTTCTAACTATTAGCTACTAGATCCTATTTATACTTAGTCCAACTTAGGCCAATACTTAGTTCGCTTTTTATCTTTAATATACCATAAATAGGTATTTTCTAAACATTCCTACTATTGTCGTCCATCTAGGTATTCTTCCGTAAGGAATCTTTCTGGTTAAAGTATTAAGTCCCCTTATTCTTAAACTTCTACTAGGTGCTAACTATGCATATATTTAGCGTTTTAATATTTCGCCTTATCTATTATCTAATATATCCTTATTAGATACTTCCGATTTTTATCCTTAGATGCTCTATATATATTATACGCATTATCCACATATACTATCCATAATAGTGTATAATATGCTTAATATCTTAGGTTAACTCTCGGTTTATCTTCTTCCTTAAGTTTAAACCTTTCTCTTATTAATCTAAGCATTGCGACTTTATTCACAGGTACTAAGATTTATCTTTTACTTTTTTAGTCCTCTAATTAGTCCTTTAGATCCTTTAATATTATAATTAAGGCTCCTTTAATATAAGTTATAGCCTTTTTTGTAATCGGGTAGTCTTAAACAACTTTTTCATCCAACTCTATATAGAAATCTTCCCACTTATTATTATGCCTTTGCCTATACCACTTTTGGTACAGCTGCTTAAGTATATACGGCTTATCCGTAAAGAAGTATCTTCTCATTACTACGTTATAATAGCCTTTAGTGTGTCGTTCCTTAAACCTAGTAGGAATCCCTAGATCCTCTTCTTATTCTAGTTTAGTAAGCCACTTAGCTCTTAATGTGCCTGTTTTTGGCCTATTAGTGATTCTTTATATAGGTGCTCTGTCCCTTATACGTCCTAATGTACTAGATCTCTTATCTAGTTTCTATTCTTACTATAAGGTAATTCTTGCTCTAAATTCTTCTATAGTTTCTTTCCTTTTACGTCTTATAAGTAGGTCCTTAAAGTCTTCGTACTTCTTAATTTTAGTATTAACTTTTCGATCTTTAGTCTAAATACTGTATTCTACTAGTAAGTCTTCTAGGTCTATATGTTTATCTCCCAGTCTAACTACTATCTATATCGCAGATTCTCTAATCTATAAAGAAGCTCCTTACCTCTTACCTATAGGTGTCCTTATTTATTCTCCAAATTCTTAGTCCCTTAGATTCTTTAATCCTAAGCTTACTTCCAACTTAAGCTTAGCTCCCACCTTAGTCCAACTAGGCGTCTATAGTGTTCTTATCTTATTTTAAGAGTCTTAAATCTTATCTATCTTGTCTTAAGAATCTAATACCTGTAGGAAACTCTATCCTAAGCTCATTTGTATATTCTTAAACTAAGCTACTGCTCTGCTCTATTGGTTTTCGTTTATTATAGGTCCTTAAGCTATCCTTATCCTGTTTTTGGAATCTTAGATCTCTCTTATCTCGTCTTAAGAATCTTAAGCCTTTAGCCTTTTACCTTTATTAAGTGGTAAGCTAGTACTAGCAGTTATCTACTTACTTAATCTCTTTTAGATACTGCTTCTGCCGTCTTATAAAGTAATAAATGCCGTATCTAATGGTATTATAATACCCGTTACTAAACCTTACTTTATAGCGGTCTTAGTCTCTACTTCTAATATAACTTCTTTAAGGTTTATACGTTCCTAGTAAACTGCCTTTATTTCCTTATTATCTGCAAATATTTTGCCCGCGTAATAGTTCGTTAGTTTCTCTATATTTTGTAGATTTTAGCTCCTATAGCTAATAGCTTACGCCATACTTAGCGTCTTTATAAATTTGGTATGCGTTGTTATAACAAAACGCGAAACTTCTAATTAAATATTCTTTTGTTCTTTATAGTACACTATTATCCCTCTATACGTATATGTCTTCTACTATTAGTCTAGTTCCCTTTATTACATAGTAACTCTAACTATCTTTATAATCCCTTACAAAATGACCCTATTTTCCGTAATTTATATAAGCTCTATCTCTAAACCACTAACTTTGCTATAGAGTCCGCCTAAACGTCTTCTACTGCTAAGATCCCTGGTTTAGCCTATACTCCTTAGTCCTATAATCACTAGATCCTTAACCTTTAGGTTTTTATAGTTTTTTGCTCTATCTCTTATAGGCTTCTTTAGTACCACTTAGGTCCATTAGCTCTGCGCTATACTATAATTTCTAACTTAGCTTTAGTCGTTGCGTACTCTACGCCTTATATAACTATAGAACTCTATCCTAACTTTTCTTAGTCTGTTCCCTTTAGAAGATCCTATTATTAATCTTAATCGCTTAATCTATTAATTTCCTTAGGGTGTTTATATCTTCCATTAGAATAATTACGTCCTAGACTTTAGCCTTAAGTCCCTATTTATACTGTGCTATAAGCGCCCTATTATTTCACTTAACTTATATCGCTAACGTTTAAAATTACGTTATATATTTAATGGCTAAGGTTTATTACGTAATGTCTTAAAGTTTTCTTTCCGCTATAGTTATTGCCTCTGGGTCTCTAAATATTTGTATAAGTCGCTCTATAAATTCATTTTAGCTTAAGAACATAAACCGTACTTTTTAGTTTATTGTTGTTATTCCATTTGCTTATATCTCTATAAGATAAGGCTTAAACTATTTAAGTGCCCTTCTTAATAAGAATAATCCTACATACGCTATTTAATCTATAGGTGTTGCTAGCTTTACTCCCTCTTACGCAACCTTAAAGTGCATTTACGTAAGGAATTCTTTAAGCTTTAATCTCTCTTCTAAGAATCTTTTAATTGATGGTAACTTAACCTTTACTGCTCCTATCCTGTTAATCCTTTATTTAAGTACCGCATTATTTTCTATTAACTAGTTAACTATCTCTTATAACTGTTTGACCGTTATAGGTTGCTGCGAGTCAATATCTACTATACTGGTGTTACCTCCTAACCTTAAAGTAGTTGCCGCCGTCGATGGCGTTATAGTGGCTGCTTTTAGTGGCATGTTATTTAACTTTATTAAAACCGTAACTAGGTAGTAATTGTGTAACGGAACCTTGTAGTAAGTACTACGGTAGGCTTGTTATTAGGCTAGGTGTATAGGTATTACAAGTAAGTTAATAACGTAATAACAACTAGTGGAGTAGTTGCCTAATAGATTAACTCTAATTGTATTCTAAGAATTACTATAAGGAAGGAACTATCTAGGTAGGGACTAAGGGTCCTTAAATACACAACTATACTCCTATAAAATCCTTCTTGTATATAAGGTATGTATACTCTATTTACTCTGTTACGGATTATATAGATCGTATAGATTATACAGATCACATTACGTGACTTGGTTACCATTCCTCGTCATATGGTTCTACCGGATCCATCCTAGACTGTACCTGTATTAACTAACTAGCTTCTTCTAACTCTTCTCCAAGTAGTTGTAATATTATACTTAAAGCGTTTATAATAAGTATGCGGTTATTAAGTAAACCTATTATTGTACTTAGGATCTAGTTCCTTTAGATCTTCTATAGTATCCTTAAACGGATTACTAATTACCTATTAAGTCTATAGTATCTTATCTCTAGTTACGTTTTGTATCTTATTAACTTATTATAGAAGTAGCCTATATAGCCTTTTATTACGCTTAGGTTAGTAGCTCTTTTAGGTATTTTATAGTTGCTCCTAACTATCTATAATACGCTTTAGTAAGTATAGTAAAAGGCTTCCTATAGATTTACCTATAATTGTAGTATTAGCTTTAAACTTATAAATAACTTATATTCTACTTCTGTAGCCCTTAAGAGCATATTAAATTACTACGCATATAAGCTACATTATATTAGCTGTAATAGGCGAAAAGAGGTTAGTACTATTCTTATTAAGGGCGAGTGACCTTAGCCTAGAATTAAAGAACACGCGCTTAATATAACGTATAATAATTAGCGCCCTAAATCTTATCTCTCTATCTTAGCCTTAGTTAGTTAGGTATAGTAAAAGGTAAAGTACTAACTAGGCCACTAAGCATAAAGCGGTTATCCTTAAGTAGTTCCACTACTTCCTCTACTATGGCCTTAGTATCTAGTTTAAGGTAGTAATAGCTCCTAGCAACGGTATCGCGTACTACGTTTATTATATAATACCAAAACACGCTAAGCTGGTCGTATAGCTGGAAAATTGGTTAGTATAGTGCTACTAAATCCAAGGACCGCGAACCTTGCGTGCCGCTAGCCTTAGTAGCATACTTAATACTCTATTTATTGGGTTTCTATAATAGTCTGCAATAGCAATTACCTCTTTCTACGTTAATTTTATTAGTGTGTTTAAACTGCTTATATTTATTTTTAGCTAGGGAAAGAGATAGAGCTCTTTAGGTATAGAGCCTATTATTACTTATACAATAAGACGTGTCTAAGTAATACCGTATATCTTTATATTAACTAGGCTAAGTAGCTGTTTTATACGTTGTCCGAAGTTATTCTATAGCGGTTATTTATTTAAGTAACGCATGCGTTTCTTTTAAGTGTGGGTTTCGGATGTCTTGGGGTCGCTTAGGGTTTATAGGCTTTTGTCTAACAAGAATAGGACTATCCATTAGGATAACGTTATTAAAATTAATAATAATAGGTCGTACTATAGCATATTAATAATAGCCTTACCTTTTAATAGAGACAGTTATAGTATAGAGCCTAATATTATCCCCTTTAAGATCTAGATTATTTTAGGAGCTACTACTTAACTTATAACGTCTTTATTTACTTTTCTACGGGATAAGTAGAGGATAAGTATATTAGTTTAGTAGAACTATTTAACTTTTGCATATATCTTACTTCCCTAGGAAATACTAGATAGTCTAGAGTTTTATACCTAATATACTTTAAATAATAATCTAGTTAACTTTTATAATATAAATTAGGCATTTCTTGCCAAGTATATAGAAAGGAGCTTTAATAAACTTATAATAATAAGTTAGGAGGGCGGCCTAACTATCTATTAGGCTTTATAACGGGGTAATTAAATTACCTTACTATAGCGTAGGGTCCTACTTTACGTAATATTTTTTCTATGCCGTATAGAAGCCTAGTTCCTCGCGATATTTACCTACTCTTAAGGTAGATAGTACGGTGTATAGGATATAAAGGGTAGCTAGCGCGTAAAGGGCGATATATAGTAGTATTATGTTCTAGTTTATTATAGTTATAGTAATCTACCCCTTTATTATAATCTGGCGCCGCTAGTTATAACTTACTACTATTTCGGCTAAGTTATATTTATTTACCACCTAGTATAAGCCTATTTCCTTATATATATATTAACCTATACCCTATTTATTCGCTTAAAGTCTTTATTATATATAGTATTATATATATCCCAATCGCTATAGTTATTTACAAAAAAATAGTCTGTAATGTTAATATCCGTCGGTATAAGTAAGATGGGCCTTATAATATAGTTAATATTATATATCTAAAGGGCATCCAGCGTACGTTTCGTCCTACTATTAGATAGCTTTATGCTCTGCACTCTAAGTATTCTAGTTCTTGCGTTAATCTTACTACTACCGTAAACTTAAAGGGTCTCTACCAACGCACCAGTGTATTTTAGGTATTTACCCTCGCTATCCAATCGCCTAGTATCTTAGATTATAAATAGTAGATAAAGCCTCCCCACTTTATTACTATGGAGGCTGTTATTTACCCGCTTATATTCTTATACTATTACAGCATTATAGCGGGGGGCTCTAATATTAGCCTATAATGGGGTATATTAAGCAAATACCTTATTAAGCTTATTAGTGTTAGTGGTATTCTTCTTAAAGCAAATATAGTATATAACGCTGTAATAGATACTTAAGGGCATCTTTAATACCTAATTATTATCGGCCTTTAGTTGGTTAACGTCCTAGTCTATTTACCAAATTCCGTTAATCTACTTACGGCATTCCCTTATAAAGGGGGCTAGTTTAGATATAAGGTCGGTAATCTCTATCTAGCGCTATACCTCCTTAACCGTACGCTAGATAGATATATTAATTCTCTAATCTTAAAGTATCTAAGTTATATAGTTGTTAAAGTTCTATATATATAAGCGATATGCGTATATATTAACTATAGGACCTAGTTATATTGTCTGTATTGCGCTTATTAGGTCTGCTATATTAATTATATTAGTTAATGCCTATAGCTTAAGTTTGTTCTAAAGTATAGTATTAAAATATATAGTGTTATATCGTAGCATCTGCTCTTTATAGTTGTTCCATTTATTAGTTCTGCGGTAAAATACCTTTTATAGCTTATATGCTTGCTCTAAATACTCTATATCTATGCCTCTAATTACTCCTAGTTACTAAATACTCTCTAGATAGTAGGTAATAGTATATAGCTTAGGAATATTAAAGTGTAGTAGTCTTACCTTGCTTAGTTAAAACGGAAGGAATATATCCTTTATCTTGTCTATTCTATAAATAGCTACTACTAGGTACCAGATAGTTAATTTATTATATAATATATATTAAGATAGTATAGTAAAGTCCATAAATGCCTAGATAAATAGTATAGCGCCTTTATTCTGTTTTAGTAAGGGTGCTATAGTAGAGACCAATTGTCGTAATAGAGATTTATATATCTTTTCTGTTTATTAGCCGACATTTACCTAGCTATCCTACACCATTATATTAGTAAATCGTTCCACCTATGCGAAGCGGGTGGTAATAAGTGCATTAATATTCAACATCTCCTAGCCGCAACCATCTGTGCGCGGGATATTAAGGCTCTAATATTTTCCGGCCTATATTTTGCTTTATATAAGCCCCTTAATCTAGTGTATAAGATATTTACTAGTAAGGCCTTTAAGCACCTAGTGCAGGAAATTAGGCGCCATTATCTTATAGGTATTAAATAGATTATGGCCCTATATAAAGTTGCAAAACGGCTAAATATAATCCAAGTTATTCTTCTTATTAGTATCGCAACCTTCCTACTACATTTGTATTTAGTCTTTTATTAATTAGTATATATAAAACGGCCACAGTCGCTAGATGGCAGTCGTTAGATTATGCTGTTTATTTATATATATATAACAAGTTAAATATTTACGGCCACTTTTAATACCTATAAGCGTAACCTATTCTTTATAATTAGCTATAAATATAGCTAGAAGTAGAAAGTAGTATTAATCCTAGCCATCCGCGTATAGGAGATGTACTTCTTCTTTACTAGCTTTCTCTAATACTATAGGCATTATTAGCATAACTATACTAGTAGTAGGGTTGTTGCTGAAGTATACGTTTAAGGATAGCTGTAAGGGTCTTATGTTGCACCGCTAGTTATATTATTTAGTTACTAGGTATATAGACTAGAAGGTATATAAGCAGTAATAGGGCTAGTTAATTTATAAATTATTAAATACGCAGTTTAATGTTTCTAATTAAAATATAGAGCGGCTATGCTTTCTTGCCGCCGGCGTATTATATTAGTTAGATTTTATTGCTAGCTAATATAATCGGCACTATAGTTACGCTAAGTAGTAGCTACTCTTACGTCTCCTACTACCAGTCTACTGTGTTAAGCTTATTATATATTCTTATTCCTACTAATAAGTACTACCTTACTAGTAAGAAAGTTATATCTCCTTAGAAAGGGCCATAACTAATAAGGAAGGATATAATCTCTAGAGCATTTTGGTAACGTATTAGTAGCTACTAGTCCCCTACGGTTACAATTATTTTAATCCACTGCGGTTAATTACTCTTAGATTGCATCTATTTTAAAAGTAGTTTTACTTTAACATTATTAGCACTCTAGCAAGAAAAATGGTTAGCAAATACTCCCTAAAGCCTAATATTATTAAACCACTCGTTAATAGCGCGGTTAGAAGTCCTGTAGCTTACCCACTATAAGACCTATACGTATTCTGCCTTATTACTAAATAAATAAAATAGGGGAGTTGTCTTATCTAGTATACTGCTAATACGCTTAATACGCGGCATAATATCGTATACTGCCGCAGTATCGTCCGCAGTTTATAGATTTCCTTAGTTCCGTCCTAGAGGCTTTCCTATAGCGCGGCTAGTAGCCTCTTTAAATGTTTTAGTCCGAAAGACGTCTATAGATGTTCTAGTTAAAGTTTACTAATCGGTCTTAACTATTACCAGGTTGTGTACCCTATTAAATATTATAGAATTATTGTTATAGTATATATCCGCAGCCCTATTGTTCGGCTTATTAATAATATTATTGCCTAGAGCTTATACGGGTGGCCATTTATTACCTTACTCTGATTCGGCCTTATAATTAGTTATATAATACCCTTCTAAGGTTTAATAGCATAATAGTGCATTATTGTCTATATATTATGTGAGTGGCTACTTATTATATTGCTCTAGCTTAGCCCTATAATAAGCTATCTAATACTCCTTTAAGCTTTAATAGCGTAAGGGTGTATTATTGTTTATCTCTTTAATATTAACGCCCTTATATCTACCCTTCTTCTATTTCTGTTGTCTTAGATAATATTATTTATAATAAGTTAGACCGCCTATACTTTTTACTTTAGCCCCGCACTTTCTATATTACCGCTAGATAGAGCTTATTTATAAATTGCCGCATTAAGCTATAATTTACTGTAGTTTAGTTAAAAGGGAGCTAAAAATAATATCTGTGTGGAACCGTATATTTAAAGTAGTATTTATAGCTTATATTATATTATAAGCTAGTTAAGATAGAAGGAGTATAGTAAAAGCATGGCGATATTCGTGGATACTAACGCGCTAGATGGCGTAACCCGTTATATTTTACGCTAATTTATACTAGATCGCGTCACGTTAGGCTAGGAGACTCTACTTATTACTAATATTGCGCCGCCTCTCTATTATACTAAGCATAGGATTCTAAATACTACTATTCCCTACTTAGGATACTAGACTGTTTTTTATAATAGGACGCGATATATAACAGCGGTATACTATAAATACGGCGTAGTATAACTCTATAAGCGCTACGGACCCGCGAAAAGATATACAGCTTATTACCGGCTTAGGCATTACTATGGAAAGACTTAATACTATTAAGCGGACTTTTAAGCAGGTTATTATTAAGGACGGCATCCTATACGTTTTATTTTATAGATAACTAAATAATTTACTGCGCAAGCAGGCAATCTAGAAAGTTATCCGTTAGGTAATAGAATATAAGAAGGTACTAGCGCTATAGGTATATAAGGCTATATAGAATATACTAGCCCGCGTATAGTTAAATATACGTAAAAAGATAAAGATATTAGGATAGCCTGGCATTAACTATATAATAGATACGGAAAGGGGGCATACGGCTGCCGTAAACTCGTAAAGTTTGTCCTAGCTTAACTATACGTAGAACTGCGGCTATAATCTTAAATAACTCGTTATACTACTTTATAGGCGGAAACTAGATGGTATAAACTTAGTCCTAAGTATAGACGTGGCCTTAAGTCTAGTATTGCTGTCTAATGCGCCTTAAGACCTACGTATAGTCGAATATTAGCTACTAGTTAAGATGTTTTTAGAGGCCGGGGTGGATTATAACAAGGAGTGGATATAGGCCGCCTATATAGAGACTATACCTATCTAAAACAATAGGGCCTTAAGGGCTGCTCTATTAAGGGTAGTTTATTATAGGGTAGGCCAGGTTATATTTACGGCTATCCGTAGAGATAGTATGTAGATATCCGTCATAATTATAATATATTACTAACGTTTATCTAGCCCTATTTCTAGCGTAATACGTTTTACTAAGCGGGCTAAAAAGTATTAATTAATTACAGTTAATCTAATCTACGTAGAGATAGTAACTTTAGTCGAGTTTGTCTTGCAACAAGACCTCCTATCACACTAGGAAGCTCTAAGATTATTACCTATATATATAATCTTAGGTTATCCAGACGTAGTATAGCGAATTACCTTTACTACAGGCTCTTTTATTATGGGCAACTATATAGACATTATATTTATCCTATGTTTTACTAGCTAGTAGCTAGTATAGTGGGACAGGTATTATTCTAAGGGCCTATAGTATTAGCGGTAAGTTTCTTAAAATATAGTAACGGCGTGCTAATGCTAGGAATAGCATACCCAATATAAGTAGGAGAGGGCGTTAGGTTACGTTGCCTTAGCGGCAGCTATAGTAAGAAAAGGATTAGATCCTATTTAAGGTTATTATAGTTTAGCAAAAATAAAGGCGGCCTATACTATACGGAGAGTAATTAATAATAGTTGCGGTTACTAGTAAGATATCTAGACTATAATCTAACCAGTTAAGTATTTAGGGAATATTTAGTTATAAGTTTAGATTAGAATAAGGGCTTTAGAATGGAGTTAATCTAAAGCTTTAATCTAATTCTAAGGCGACCGTTTGGTTAAATTCTAGTTTAACTTAACTTTAGCTACAAAATTTTAATGTTCTAAAAAACACGCTAAAAGTTACTAAAAAGTTAGCAACTTTACTATATACAGAATCTAAACTAAGGTCTTAGCGTTAGTTTAAATTAGGAGCTTAAAGCTCCTTATTTAAACTCTAGATTAAATCTAAAGGCTTTAAATTATACACGTCTGTATAACCCATAGAGCCATAAACGTATATTAAATTAGAAAGGAACGCGTTCTTTCTACTAGACTTTTAGTTTAGAATTAAAAGTAATAGATTATAACCGAACAACCCCTTAAAATCTAGATTACGGATTAGCATTAATTAACCGCTAGCCTAAAAGAAATAAAAACTAGGATTACTAGGCTTTATAAATTGGGCTATCTTTACTATAATGCGCTTGTCTGTTTTAGAGATCTTATTTAGCTATAATATATAATATCGCAATATGCCGTATTTTACCTAGTGCTATAGCAAAATTGCAAATGTTAAAGGCCTATAGCTACTACCGCTCTTAACTTCTATTTAGTATCCCTATTTAAGGGTCTCGCTGCTAGTAAAGTCTATAATATCCGTCCTTACTACCCTCCTTATATTCTAACGCCACCAACATCCTCTCCATTATTGTTATTCTTGTTATTATTACCAGTACCGCCCTAGCCATTATTATTAGCGCCCTCTTTATCGGCCTTATTCCACGCTTTAGTATAATTACTAGTACTACTAATATTTACTACACCCACGAAGTTAGGGATAGTAATATTAAAGTTAACGTCCATGCTATATAAAATAGGCGTATAATTAGCTATACGCTAGCGGTAGATACGCTATATAGTTTCGTTAACGTTAAATAGGGCGATAAGTTACTAGAAGTGCTCTTTTTACTTAGGATTTTTAACGTTAATAAATACCTTATTATCCTTACACTACTTCTTAATTTTATAATACGCGGTATTTATAAAGGTCTTATTGCCGGTATAATAATTATAGACTACCTAGGGACTACTAATAATAATAAGGCCCGCTTGTGGTCTAGTAATTATAAAAAGGTTCCTCGCCGTATTCTAGATAAATTTTAGCGGACTAGCAACTATTATATTATATACTAATAACTCTACCTAGCTACCTTAGATGCCGTTAACGGTAAAGACCTTAATCTTACTAACTACTAGCGTAAATTCCCGCCACTTACTGCTATTTTGCTAGGCGTAGCACCATTCTTTAAGCGTATACAGCGCTATAGAGTAGACAGCAAGTTAGGCTATATATAGAACGGCAAAGCTAACCTCTAATAGCTTAAATCTAAAGTCTATTAGCGCCATAGCTACCTAGAATGCGCGTTAAGCGTAGACTAGGTTATACATTAATTAGCTAAGCTTGTTCACCTATATAGTACTATTAATAGCGAGGAAGGCAATAGGGTGGTTACAGCGTAGCATATCCTTAAAAAAGCTCGCCGCCAGCTTTAACTGCTCTTAGTCCTTAACTATTAGGCTTATCTAAAGCTAGCCGTGTAGTAGAACGGCATTTATAAAATATATAATATCTTTAATAAATTAATATTATAGCGAGAACTATACTGTATCCGCACTAGCTGCAAGAAGACGTATATAGAGGGAGATAAATTTCTAATAGTGGAACGGATTATTAAAATCGGGACCAAGGATTGGTTTTAGTTAGTATATATTACTAAGGAAAACCTAAGGTATAGGGTCGCTAGCCTAGATCTATAGACCTCCTTAGATTAAATATAGTCTACTTTAGGCGAACCTAGTAAGACTACCCAGCTTAGACGCCTTCTTAGCCTTATTATAGAAAACTACGCGTATAGCGCTAATAGAATATACATAAGTCTGTGAGACTATATTAGGTGTTATAAGAATAACATTAGCCTTCTTAGCTAGGTTTATAATAACTACGTTAGCCATAAGTATTAATCCTATCTTATTATCTTGCGTTATATTATTACTAAGCGTAAATTAGTATAAGTATTAGCGGAATTTGGCGTATTTAGTTATATTAGGGTCTGTAATAGGATATAGGTTTCCGTTACTGTCTAGGACACCTATAAGGCATAATAACTACTAACCTTTAGATAAATCTATAACCTATAACCGCTTATTAAAGTTGGTGGCATTACTAGCCTTAAACGTATAGTAGAGCAGAAATGCTATATTTAGCATAGACGCGTCCTTATTAATTATAGCATAGTTATCCTATTCCTTAAAATACTTAGGACGAGTATTAATACCTGCCGCTGTTCGCTATATAACAGTATCCCGCTTATAGACCTTAGTTTCCATTAAGCGTATATAGCGGCGAAGGATAATAGGAAATTTAGTAGGACGGCCTTATATAATTAGTGCCTTATAGTCCTCTATAAGCGTATTATTAATTATCTTAGCTAGTATATCTAGTTAGTAATTAAGCGGCGATAGGACCTAGATTCTAGTAGGATCCTACTAGGGCGACCTAAGTTAATACTGGTATTATACTAAGATAGTTAGGAAAGTTAATTTCCCAACACTACTGGGGCCTTATATTAGCAAAATACCGCCTATTATATATTTAAGCGCAGTATAGGCACCTGTTTACTCTTTATTAAGTAACGGCAAGACGGCCTTAAGGGTATTATTGACCGAGTTCTTCCTATACTTAGCGATATTACAGTTAAAGTAATTAATATGTAAGAGATCTGTAAAGTTATTAGATAGTGTAATTTGGCGCTTAATATAGAAACTGTCGCCTTTTTACTATAGGTAGTATAGAGTGTTAATCTCTTAGGAGATTCTAACCTTAGGGATATGCTTAATTATAAGATATTTAATACCTTGTGCCGTAATTAGGGCCTTACTTAGGTTACTAACTATTATAAAGTCGTCGCTGCTTAGGATATGCTCCGGAGCGAATATAGGGTTTAGTATAAACTTATAACCCACCTATAGTTAAAAAATAAAAGTATAGTAGTTATAGCCGGAGTTAAAGAGAGTAGTATTAACAATAACTCCTTTTTAGCTAGCCTAGCTATCTGCGTCTTTACCTAGGAATAAGATATTAATAATAGAGTTAGTATAAAGGGTAAGACTATTAACCATCTAGATGGTAGTGTAGTAGACTTAGTCCACGCTACCTAAAAAGGTAATAAGACGAATAATAGTAGGTACCTAGGGGTTCTGATTAACGGCCTTAAGGCTTGCGACTACGGCATAGAACTAGACCGTAAAATACTTAAGAACGCTATTAAACTAATCCCTCGTGGGGATTTTATATAATAGTTGGTCCTTTACTAAGAGCTATATACTAAGCTAGATATTTATATTATAGTTCTTCCACTAGCAACCTAAAGGATTATTAACGCTCTGCTGTTGTAGGCTTGCGTTTAGGCTCGCGATATAACTATTAAGCCATTTAGTGCTTAGTGTAAAGAAGTGGACAATAACCGCAGGACTATTTAACAGCATATCCTAAGCTTTATAGATTTACGGCGTAAATAGGCCGAAGTCCCCATTAACGAAGAAGTACTTGCTAAGTAACGTGCGCGTACCTAGTACAAGTTTATTAAAGGCGACAACGAACCTAATATAGTAAAGTCGTAGGGTTATAGTATCTTGCGGGAGAATGCGAGTAAAATACTTAAGCGTAGTTAGATATAATAGTTATTAAGTAACCGGAGAAGCAGCATTAGCAGTATTAACCTTAACGTTGCCGGTAATATTAGCATCCGTAAATTAGACAGACGCCGTCTTATATAAATAATAAGTAGGCATTTTACCGGTCTTGTAAGATACCTAGAATATAATGCCACATACTATAATATACTCTTTAATAATTTATATAACAAACTAAACTATAAGGTAGTTATTATTTAGAAGCTAAAGTATATCTAAAGGTTCGGCTATTACGGAATCGCTATCCTCTATATAGGTGTTTAGATTATCTACTAGGCCATCTGCCACTAGATAGAAGCCGGCTATATTAAAAGGTTTAGGCGACGAAGAGGTAGTAGCTATACTTAAAGCGGCAGTACTTAGTGCATCTACCTTACCCAGAGCGGTTACGGCGTCTATTACCCAAATTAAAGTAGGTCTACTTATATAATTATTAATATTATGCCCTGCAACTCTATAGTTCTTATATACCTAACTATAGAAGATAGTTTAATAGTCTAGGGAGCTATAGTTTAGGTAAGTCTGCTTCTTCTTACCTAATAGCTAGGGACAGTCTCGCTTTCTATAGCCTATAGCACCATATTAGTTGCACGTTACACTAAAATAGTTGCTCTTAAGATAACCGGCTTCCCTATAATTATTATATATAGGGTTAAAGCAGTTAGCTTTAAGATAACTAGCCTTACTATAGCCGCGATAAAGTTAAGAGGCTTTTTTAAGAGGATAATCGGCGCGTATATGGCCGGTAAACAGACAGAGATAGCATTTTAGAGCGTTATTAGCTAAGAGGTATAGACTGCTAAGCTTTAAAAGAAAAGGCTTATTAAGTATAGGGCCCTTACTGTTACCTTGCGAGACACTAGAGCCTATAGTCGCTATAGTTAAGGCAATCTTAAAAACTACAACGCCCTTAGCGAACTTTTTATGGTTATGGACGTAGTTAACGTCGCAAGTTATAAAATAATTAGTAGGTAGGTCTATTTTAGTGGCAGGCTATATTAAGTAGTAGTCTATATAAACGTATTAGTAAATATAAACCCTCTATTATATAGCTAAGGCTAAAGATAAGGCAGCTAACTTACTTATTATAAGGCTCTATAGCTTAGATAGATCTGCAAAGGCACTAGTTATAGAGGTAAATGCTAGTAGGGTAGGAGTAAAGGTAGGTAGTTAGTAGAGTTAGGTTAACTAGTAAAGGTAAGGAAATAAAGCGCGCCCTAATAAAATTATATAAGTAAGGCCTTAGCGGTAAAGCATATGGTTATATACTCTATAGGTTAAACGCGTATAAGGGTAAATCTATAATAATAAGACTAACCTATAAAGGAAGACGCGGTATAGTATAAGTTACGGGGACTACCCTACTTAGCCTATCTCTTAATATAGGCCAGGCAATAGTCCAGCACTATTAAGCTCTTATAGTTTATAATGCGAGTATATAGACGTATAAAAGGGTAAGGGAAAAGAGAAGTAAGTAGTAAAGTAAAAGCACTTTACTATAGGTAGGCTAATTATATTATAGGTAAACGGAAACTCAAACACCGTAATTTATTAAAAATATCACTAATAAGCATAGCCTGCCACTGCTAGAAAGTATAAGTCTTTTCCTCCCTTAATTAGTAAGAGAAAAGGCATTATTAACTAAATAATCTCTTACTAGAGTACTAGGTGGGGAGCGGGATATTATAAAACTATATATAGTTTTAAACAGATCTAAAATAAAGATATTAAATTTAAGAGACTTTAACGTAATAAATACTATAGTAGAATACTAACCTCTTATATAATACCAAATAGATAAATAGCGAGATAAATTAACATTGCTAAGCGGCTGGATGCTGGTATATATAATATATCTACTATCCTAAAATACCTTAAAATGCTATAAAATGCCGTAAAATACTATTAATTATATAAACTTATAATATAAGATATAAAACCTTCTACTACCTTTTACGGTAGATATACGTTTAAATAAGCACTAAATGTTTATATATAAACGTAAATCCTATATACTAAATAATTATTATTCCGGATAGACTTATCTAGTAGGCCCTTAAGTGCTATATAGTGTAATAATAACACTAGCGATTACGAAGTAAGTGTAATATGTCACTATCTACTAGAAGTACTACCTATTATATACTAAGCACTTTATAGCAATGGAGTCCGCAGGCATAGACGTAGGCTAGCCCTTTAACTCTAATAGCGCGTATATCTACTAACTTTATATAATAATAAGAAATATAGTAACGCCTATAATAAGTGCAATACGTCACTATCTACTAGAAATACTACCTATTATATAGTAAACACTTTATAGCGATGGAGCCCGTACGTATAGACGTAGGCCAGCCCTTTAACTTTAGCGGCGCGTATATATACCAACTCCATATAATAATAAAAATTATAGTAACGCCTACAACCTCCTATAGTCTACTATACTATAATAACTAGTCACCCCTTTATAGGCACTTAACAAATCGCTTATATTAAAAACTATAAGAGTTTAGCGGTACTAGACCGCTACCTAGCCCTAAA
>Ga0307515_10010760_pt1 | contig 17462 bp, 24 predicted proteins | sample 17_EM_MG_FD_194513 | JGI IMG/M metagenome (GOLD analysis project Ga0307515, IMG submission 194513) | Populus trichocarpa ectomycorrhiza microbial communities from riparian zone in the Pacific Northwest, United States - 17_EM | ecosystem: Host-associated > Plants > Roots > Unclassified | place...
GCCCCACGCCAACGAGGGAACCACCTGCTCGCTAGAGCTCTCCTCGCCAGTACCTGCAGGAATCTTTTTAAGACCCCATTGCCTGTTGGAGGCGCCAATACAGCAACACTATGCTTCAGAGGCTGGGAGTGTGGGGGTCACCGCGACGGGCGCTAGGCACTTATGTCGCGGAATACCCACTAAACCTGCAGGGGGCCTCCTGTCCGACATAGGCAAGGTGGCCACCTCCCCCGGGTGAGAGGTAGCGCCGTACCGGACCGCCCAAGAAGTGTTTAATGTCCCATCCTGCACCTCTTTATCCCGACGCAGGCCAGGAGTCCAGAAGCGACTATCCACCCACTTACAGCTGGGAGTATACAACAGCACGAGCAAGCTTCTGTACTGTTGTCCCGCTCCCATTGGTGGATGGAAGGCTTATTAGGACAAAGGGTAAGTGCACATCTGATTGATCTCTCGGACGATCAGAACACTTTGGGAACCCCACTCTCCCGATTAATAGGGTTCGAGGAGCACCTTCTTGAGTGCATCGACATGCCGATGCGGCACGAAGATGAAACCCGCTTCATGGATGTCCTTCATCCTCCATTTCCATATTTGCCATAGGTAAGAGCCAATGATCCACTCTCTCTTCGGTCTAGAGCTTGATAGAGACGTGGAAGGTTTCGGGTGGTCCTTTGTTGCCTTGACGGGCACATCCTCCAGCCCCTTAAGCGCAATCAGGGGGTACCAAGGGGAAGGGTGCCAATCCAGAGGCCACAAGGACCTCAGGAAGAAAGGGGGAGTATGTGCCTTGAGAACCTCAATCAAAACTCCCTGTAAACTGGATAGGTCGTAAGCTCTGCAACCTTGTAGGATGTGGTCCATAGAGAGTATGACTCCACAGGAACACCGCCAACCGCTATCCTGTTTGCCGAAGAAGTGCCGGCCGATAGCCTGGCCACTGTTCATCTCTCGCCATATAGTTTCCTTGAAACCAACAGGAATAGTCAACTTCCAGATACCGGTCGCATACTTAGATGGGTCCAGTAAGATACCAAACGAGGACGCTATAGTCACCGTCCACCTATCAGAGAAGGAGGAGAAGGTGTGACGGAGGATGGGAGCCTCGGTGGAGGCCCTCACTACCATCCGCGTCAATACGTCCACTGGCTGGTGCGCCAGAACTGGGCAATCGTCCACCCAGCCGCCTGGGGTGACAAGGGAGGCCAAATCAAAGGGCCGCCCCGTCTCGCGGCCCGCATTAGCCAGAAGGTCCGCCTCATTGTTATAAATGTCCTCCCTGTGCGCTTTCGCCTTAAGGAAACGCACGCTCCCTGTTCTATCCCGCAAAAGATATAGGACGTGTTTGTAGAGTTTTGTGAGGGACTCAGCGTCCCTGCCTCTGGGGATATCTATCCAGCCGTCCCTTTCCATAGCAAGGAGACGCCCCTTGGTGAGCCCCATCACGAGGGATGAGTCAGTATGTATTACCAAGTCAACCCGCCGCCAGGCCAGCAGGCATAGCACTATCGCCGCTACCTCCGCAATATTGTTCGTCAATCTCATTCCTCCTAGCGAAACGTTGTCACTTAGGCCTAAGGGGGTGGTCCACGCCGCCCCAGCGGTACATTTATTTCTCCCGTTGTCCATTGCAGACCTGTCCGTCCAGGCGTGTACCACCGATGGCCACGCAAGAGGACCTGACCCTGAATGGCGGGGCCTAACCTTCCTAGGATAGGGAACAAGGGGAGTACGCCCTTTGCCTTTCTGTGCAGCCCGAATCTGGTCATCTGTTGCTACGATCGACACAGGCACAGTCAGCAACCTTACGCAGCCTAGTGGCCCATTCATGGCTGGCCATAACTTGGGCGCCGGGATTTCCGAGCACTCCTCAGGGGGAATTCCGGAGAAGCCGTATGTGCTTAAAGGTGACCAAGTCGACGCAGACATGCTTCGTTGGAGCAGGTCAATGACTCTCCTACACGTATTACAGGAAGTCGCTGTTGCAGGTGGTGAGAACACAGCCCCCATAGTTCTCACCCCATGAGACTTGAGGCACCCACTATTCCGGGAGGATTGCTTCGAGATAGCGGCGTGGTAGGTGGCGGGCGCACCGTCCCGCGCGGCCTGGGAAGGGAACCTGCAGTCAAGATCTATCCCCACCCTTCTGGCTGTAGTAAAGGCCTGACGGAGGCGGTTGCTCAACAGTGAGACCTTGGTGTGTGAACGCTGAGTGAGTGGGTTCAGATACCCAATATCTCCCTTTTTCGTGGAGGAGGATGCACTCCGAAGGTCCGCCCAAACCCATCGTTTCCAGAGGGTTTTTTGTGGACCGGTTATCAACTGACTCAAAAATCTAAGGTCGTAAGCCATCTTTCTGGACTGGAAAGACGGGCATCCCAGGCCTCCCTCAGCGACAGGTGACTCTAGTGATGCATACGGCATCAGGGAGAACCCTCCCCTAACAAACCGAGAGATCTTACCGGTGATACGAGAGAGAGTAGCTGCCGGGATACCGTTGCCGTCTAGGAGGTGGTAGCACCTAGAGGACAGCAGAGCGCTGGCCAAAACCGCTCGGTTCCTAAGGGAGGCCCCTATGGCCCTCCACTGTCTCGTGATTTTCCCAATGTGAGCCTCTATCTGGGCCCACCTAGGTGCAGCGAAGTCCTCACTGCCAATCCATACTCCCAGGATCCGCAAAGGGGCAGAGGGGGGGAGCACATACGCGCCAGGCAGTGACGCCTGGATCACGAGGTGGTCGTCAAAAGCGGACTGTTTAAACTCCGTGGAGCCAACCGGCTTGACATCTGTTTTGTCTAGATTGAACCTGGAGCCGATGGCATAAGATGTAGAGGCCAGGCAGGCAGCCACGCCGGGCAGAGAGTCCCTTGGTGAGAGGAACAAGTTAGTATCGTCAGCGTACAGCATAACCTTCGCATGTGGTAGACCAAACACGGAGATGCCATGGAGCCTGGCCCACAATCGCATGGCAAGGGGTTCTATGGAGAAGTTATACAACAAACACGAAAGGGGGTCACCCTGCCTAACACCCCTTTTAAGGAAAAAGGGCTCACTCAGTCCGCTGTTGACACGGACTCGGGAGCGGCATGAGGGGAGGATATCCCGTATGATATTAAGCAGGGGCAAGGGGATCCCCATCGCGCGCAAGACCGAGAGAAGCCAAGATTGATCCACTCTGTCATATGCTTTTGCTTGATCTAAACCGACTATGTATCCGTCAGTACCTGTCGAATCACATAGGTGCGCGACCTCCGTGGCCAGCCTAGTGTGGTCAGACATTAGACGGCCCGGCACGAAACCTTTCTGGTCATCGTGGATCTTAGAAACCGCCCAAGGAGCCAGTCTGTTATTGACTAGGTTCGTGTACATCTTGCAGTCAGTGTTCATCGAGGAAATGGGCCTGTAATTTGAAACAAGCGTGGGATCCCCCTTCTTGTAAAAAAGACTGACATTAGTGTCTTTGAAGCCAAGGCGGGAGGTGCCCCGCGCTCTAATGTCCTCCGTCAGGTCCCGAAAGACAGACCAGAATAGGGGCAGAGGAGCTTCAGAATTAGCTAGCGCCGTCAGACGACGGGCCAGCTCTTTCCAGAAGTAATAGGGTAATCCATCCGGGCCCGGGGCTGTATTTGGCATTTTATTTTTCAACGCCATGACTTCCTCCTCCGTAAACGGCCCCGACTCATAACTGGGGGGGCCCGGCAACTGTCCGTAACAACGCTCCAGTTCCGCCAGGAGGGTGGCTTGTTCAGCGAGCCTGTCCGGTGGAAGAGGTTCCGGGGTGTGTAGGTTGTAAAAATAATCTCTAGCAATGGAAGTCATGCTGCGCAAGTCAGTGGCTGCCAGGGCATCCCCAGGCCCTCTGAGGCCCTCCACCGAGACTGAGGCCCTGCTACCCCTCTCGTCCTTCTCCTTATTGGAGGACTGCTTGAACCACTCCGATGTCCTCTTATCAGCCATGCGCTTTCGCTTCCGCCAGGTAGCTGCTTCCATTCTTTCCATTCGGTCATCCAGAATGTCAGCCACCTTGCTCCGGGGCGCCGACTCGTTGGGCACCGCACCATCTCGGGGACGTCGCGCGGGCGCCTTCTCTCGTCGGGGTACCCGAGTCGGTGATGTCCATGAGGGGGAGATATATCCTCCTTGGCCCGGGCGTCGCGGGGTCGGGGGCGCGGCGTATCGCGGGACAGCCTCTGGCCAAGTAGTCTTAGACCTGTTATGGTCCTGTTTACCTGGACGCAACTCTCTAAGTGCCTTGGAAGCAGCGGACAGGGCACTCAGAAAAATTTTTGGTCAAGCTCGCTGCAACGGGTTGTAACAGTATCCAAAAACTTCAATTGAGTTCTATTGTTCACCATGGCATTTCGCAACACCACAGGATGCTATTCAAAAGCTGGTCCTTCTACCAGGATTCCTGGCGCAATTAATTTCAATCAGTCGGACTCCGCTCCTGTCCCTCTCGCTGCGCTAGGCCTTGCCTCTCCTGAGCACGAAGCCAATCCATTGCAAGAAGAACCACAGCATTCCTCTACACCACTTCAATCATCTACTCCAGTCCATATTCCGGCACCGACTGTCCTCATGACTGTTGCCTCAAATCCTACTCCTCTCCCCACAAATCCCATTACCTCAAATCCAACTCCACTTACCTCAAATCCTACTCCTCTTGTCCCACTATTTACTTCCACTCCTCCTGTTTTCCCTCCACCTCTTCCTTCCCTTCCGTTCATCTGCCAAACCGCCCCACATCAAGTCCCTCAAAATACCGCTCCCACTACAATGCCTCCCACTCCCGCTGGCATTGATCCCGCTATGTGGGCTAGTAATCAGGCCTTCGTCATGAGTCTGATTCCAGCGCTTCAGGCGATTATTCAACCTCCCACGGCAGCGCCACCTGCCCCTGTTTCACATCCCAAAGAGGGCGATGCTAAGGCTCCGACTCCCTTCAGTGGTGATGACCCCACTAAGCTTCGAGAATTCCTCTTCGAGTGTGGTCTCATTTTTGATATCAAACCCCACACTTTCCAGACTGAGAAATCCTGCGTCATCTATGCCATTAACCACCTTGATGGTATGGCTAAGCGGCATTTCTGCCATTTCATCGAAGCTGGGTCTACAGACCCTAAGGTCGATTATTGGGCTCAATTCTCCCTCGAGCTTGAGACCATTTTCGGTGACCCCAATTGCATCGGACGTGCATCGGATAAACTCCTCGCACTGAAAATGTCGCACAACAGTCATCTCCACCAATACACAGTCCTGTTCAAGGAATATGCCAATGAACTTGGTTGGCCCAACGTAGTACTCTGCCAACTGTATTACAATGGCCTCCCTACACACCTCAAGGATGTGTGGATTCAAAAAGACCCACCTGCTGACTTCGACCAATTAGTCCTAGAAGCTCAACAAGCTGACAATCGTCACTGGAAGCATGAAGACAAGCGCAAGAAATCCGAAGCCGCTCAATCCTGCAATTCTGATCAAAAGGGAAAGTCTTCCTCTAGTACTCAGCAATCCAAGTCCTCCTCTTCCTCCAAACCCTCCTCCTCCACTTCGAAACCCTCTACCTCTTCCTCCACTTCCAAGTCCTCCAACAATAATTCCCGCTCCACTCCATCTTCCTCTGCCAAGGACCTCACCAAAATCCTTGGTTCTGACAGCAAGCTCCTTCCCGCCAAACGTGCTTGCCGCGAACAATTGGGTCTCTGTACCTATTGCGGAGGAGATCACAAAGTCTGTCCAATCAAACCCTCCAAGCCAAAACCCTCTGAGGATAATTCCTCCTCAAACTCCAAACCATCCACCTCCTCCACCAAGTCGACTAACAACACTTCAAACGGCTCAAAACCCAAGGGTTGTGTTGCTCAAGTCGTAATCTCCATTGCAGAAGAGTCTGATCCATCAGAGGATTCTGCCAATACAGATTTTTGAACTGCAGTCTCGATGGCGCGCCAAGCCCCTGTGTAACATTGGGTAGTGCACCCACTCAACCCAAAAATTCCGATATCCCTGAAGCTAGGTTGCGTGCAATGGTTACAGACTGTCCGGATTGGTTTCTTCTTGGTCTCACTATTTCTGATATTCCTGTCAAAGCTTTACTTGATTCTGGTGCTACTCATTGTTTCATTGATTCTGCCCTTGTTTCTGGTCATCGTCTGCCTATAACTCCGCTTCCCCAGCCCATGCATCTCCGCCTTTTCGATGGCTCCTATGCGTCTGAAAATATTGTCTATGAAGTTACCATTCCTGTTTCCTTCGCTCCTGGTAAAATCCTGCCTGTGAGCTTCCTTGTTACTCCTCTAGATCTCGAAATTTCTGCAGTTATCGGATTACGCTGGTTGCGCCAATACAACCTGTTGGTTGACTGGGCAAACAATCACATTGATTTCCAGACTTCTTTTATTCCTACTCCAGATTCCTTGTCAGATTTTGCCTCTGACTTGGTGCACTCCATGGCCACACCTCCCACACCTGCCCCTTCAGTTCCGTCTGCTCTGGCAGTACCTCCTCCGCCTCCACCAACATTATCCCCTTCCGCCACTTTGGCACCTCCTCCTGCCTCCTTGGCATTGCCTTCCTCTGATGCATCTGCACCTCCGCCTCAAGGTCAGCCTGTGTCGGTATGCTTCGTGAATGCTGCAGCCTTCCGAATGCTATCAAGAATCAACAACGTTCATACCGGTATACTTCAACTTGACCCCACAGATTCCGAAGCCTCCCTCCGCAGAGCATGACCTGTCCCCAACACCCTCTCCAAAGAAGAGCTCAAGACTCTCTGCTCACAAGTTCCTCCTGAATACCATGATTACCTCAACATCTTCAGTAAGACTAAATCCAACAAGCTCCCTGACCATAATCCCCAATACGATCATCACATCCATCTTGAAGAAGGCACTCAACCACCTCTTGGTCCGATTTACAATATGTCTGAGACCGAAGCCATTGCACTCCGCGAATTCCTCAAAGAGAACCTCGATCGCAGCTTTATTCGCCAGTCTCAGTCCCCCATGCAGTGCTCCCGTCCTGTTTGTCAAAAAGAAAGACGGTTCACTCTGACTTTGTGTTGACTGGCATGGTCTTAACAAGATCACCAAGAAAGATCGATATCCGCTCCCTCTCATTCCAAATCTCCTCAATCACCTCTGCTCCTCCGGGATCTACACCAAGATCGACCTCCGTGGTGCATACAACCTCGTCCGTATTGCTCCCAGTGATGAGTGGAAAACCGCCTTCTGAACCTGCTATGGTTCCTTTGATTTCAAGGTCATGCATTTTGGTCTTACCAATGCTCCCGCAACTTTCCAGTGCTATATGAACAGCATTTTTTCCGACATCTTAGATCAGTATGTAGTGGTTTACCTTGATGATATCCTTATCTTCTCCAAGAATCCCGAAGAGCATCAAAAGCATGTCCTCAACATTCTTGAACGTCTCAAGCAACACAGACTATATGCAAAGCCCGAAAAATGCGAATTTTCCGTCAAGTCCACAGAATTCCTTGGCTTCATTATCTCTCCTTCCAGCATTTCTATGTCTCAATCCAAGGTCAATGCCATCCTCAAATGGCCCACTCCCAAGAATGTCAAGCAGATTCAATCTTTCCTTGGCTTTGCCAATTTTTATTGCCACTTCATTTACAATTATTCCAACATCGTTATTCCTCTTACTCACCTTACTCGCAAGAATATTCCATGAGATTGGACCAATAAAGTTGACTCTGCGTTCCATGCACTCAAGACGGCTTTTACTGAAGCTCCTGTGCTAACGCATTGGTCCCCCAACAATCCCATGCTGGTTGAAACTGATGCTTCCGACTATGCCATTGCCAGCATTATTTCCTCCATTACTTCCAATGGCGAGATCCATCCTATCGCATTCCACTCCCATACCCTCACTGATACTGAGCTCAATTACAACACACATGACAAGGAATTGCTCACTATTTTCGAAAGCTTCAAGACCTGGCATCATTACCTCAAAGGCTCACAATTCTGCATCGATGTAGTTACAGATCACAAAAACCTTGAGTATTTCTCCACCACCAAAATGCTCTCATGCAGGCAAGCCCGCTGGTCAGAATTCCTCTCCACCTTCAACTTCACTATTCACTTCCGACCTGGCAAGCTTGGTGCTAAACCCAATGCACTTACCCACTGACCAGATGTGTACCCAAAAGGGGGGGAGAAAGACTATTTGTCTGTCAATCTGCAGAATTACCAACCAGTATTTTCCGAAGAACAACTTACTGCCTCTTTACACGCTACAGGTTTACATCCGATCGTCGATCAAGTCCTTCAAACCATTGATACCAATCAACTCCACACCGATATTCATGAAGCCCTCATTACCAACAAATTCACTCACAATCTCCTTTCCAAACCATTCCCTCCAAATTCCCCTTATTCCCTTTCCCCTTCCAGTCTCTTATTGATCAATCATCACATTTATGTTCCTGACTCTAGTCCTGCTTCTGGCAATCTCCACACCCATGTCCTACAACTCAAACATGATCACCCGACTGCTGGTCATCCCAGCCAAAGTCGCATGCTCAAGCTCCTCCGACTCGATTATGTTTGGCCTAATGTCCGCACTGATGTTAAGGATTTTGTTAATAGTTGTATCTCCTGCAAACGCAACAAGAATCCCCGCCATAAGCCCTTCAGACTTATTCAACAACTACCCATTCCTCCTCAACCCTGGCATTCTATCTCTTTTGATTTCATCGAACAACCCCTGCCATCCAAAGGTCACACTGCCATCCTCAATATTGTTGATCGCGCTAGCAAGCAACTCATTAGTATTCCGACACACAACAAAGTTGATGCTCCAGAAATCACAAGATTATTCCTCCATCACGTATTCGCCAAGCATGGTGTTCCTGTGCATGTTACATGCGATTGTGGTTTGGAATTTACTTCACAATTCTTCTGATCACTTGGAACGTTGCTGAACATTAAGATCCACTTCACATTGGGATATAATCCACAAGCCGATGGCCAGTCTGAAAGAGCAAACCAGACACTTGAACAATATCTCTGACACTACTGCTCTTACCAACAAGACAACTGGTCCGATCTCCTTCCCCTCGCGGAATTTGCTTACAACAATGCTCCAAACGCCTCAACTGGTGTTTTGCCTTTCTTCGCCAATAAGGGCTATCACCCAGGTCTCGACATCCATCCTGAACGGGATGTTGCTTCACTTTGCGCATGAGAGTTCGCAACCGATCTCAACAAACTCCACAAGTATCTTGCAGAATCCCTCAAGTTTGCTCAAGAGCGTTATCAAGTCTCTGCTGATCAGCGAAGAATTCTGCCACCTGACTTCAAACCAGGCAATAGGGTTTTCCTTGTCTCCAAGAACATCAAGAAAACCTGCCCAACTCGTAAACTCGCCAAACCATATCTCGGTCCATTTGAAGTTATTGACCGCATCGGAAAGAACTCCATGCGCCTCCGTCTTCCCCATGAACTCTGTCTCGTCCATCCTGTCTTCCATGTCTCGCAAGTCGAGCCTTCCGTTGAAAATCATTTCCCCGACTGACAACCTCTGCCTCCTGAACCCATAGAAATAGAAGGCGAAATCGAATACGAAATCCATGAAATCCTCAACTCCAAGTATGACCTCCGATTCTGGTCCAGCTGTGAACTATTCTATTATGTCCGCTGGATGGGATATGAAGGTACTGATGAAGAATTCCAATGGCTCCCCACTACCAATCTCGCTCACGCCAAAGAAGTCATTGAAGAGTTCCATCAACGTTATCCCAACAAACCCAGTCCCGATCATTTTGCTCCAGACCATGCCGCCTGCCTTACTTGGCACAGAAAGTGGCTTAAGGGTCATAATCAGGCATAACCCTGAAATTCTTATCATTGGGTTTCAACACCCATTTTCCTTTTCTCTTTTTATATTTTTGTCATTTTGTTTCTCAAAGTTTCAGAAATTCCTCTCATTTTCTCTGTTCTGGCAATGAAAGAAATTGTTTCAAAGGATATTTTACATGTAAAGACTGCGGGCTACGGCTCTTCCTCCATTTGTTTCTCCACTTCCACCTCCGCCTGCGTCCCTGTTTCCTGTTCCTTCTCCTTCTCCTTCTCCACTTCATCTTTGTTCTGCTTCTCCTGTTCTCCTTCCATCTGCTTATCCTCTTCCGCAACCTCCCCTGTATCTTCCTCCGCATATGCCTCCTCCCATTCTGTCTCTCCTGCTGCCTTCTTCTTCCACCCATGTTCCTGCCTGTATCCCGCTTTGTTGATCCACAAGATATGCTTGGATATCAGCCCAAAGTCCACATCCAATCTTGTGATCACGTTCTTCAGCCTCTGCTCCATCTTCCACTCCAAATCATAGAGCCTATGCTCCATCTCTGCCCGCGTAACCAACTCGTCACTATCACTTACAACGATTGACTTCGCCGCCCTCCGACATCTCACAATCAGCTCGTCTGATGCATCCCGCGACCTACTTGAACTCCCAGGGGTTTTCTTGGGACGTCCTCTTGTCAACGGAACTCCACCATACGAGAACTGCTTATGTATATGCCGACATGAATTGCAGGCGCAATATTTTCCTGTTACGACGCACTCTTCATTCTTCCCGATGCATTGCGTGCATCTCCTGCTATCCATCGATCAGCCTCTGTTCATCCTGATTTATGACGACTTACTCAGGATTTGCCTCCACCGACGGTTGCCCCAATCCTTCGAACGCTGCGTCCATGGCTTCCTCCAGTGCTAAATCCATCGCGATAGCCAAAAGAGGAGGACTGGCAAGGTCGATAACACCTCCCACTTCTGGGATCGTGAACGTAACCCTGGTTGCCCCAGGCTCCATCACAGCTGATTCCGTCACTTCCTCACTGATCGTTGCCTTGGATCGGGGTTCCAACAACATATTGACATTGAACGAACTACCCTTGACTGCTGGAACCTCCTCAATCGCGGCCTGCTCCTCAATCGTCTCCAGTGTCTCCGTCTGCAATGCCGCTGGTTGATTTTCCAACACTGGTTCGCCACCCTCCGTCTCCACAATGTGACTGCAACGAAGTTTAAGTGTATTGCACGCCCTGCAACCAGCATGCCTGTGCTTGCACATTTTGCAGTCCAACCTGTGCTCTTTGCACATGTCGCACGGTGTTCTGTCACACCCCTCAACCTCAGCATCTTCGTCTACTCTGTCTGTCGTCACTTACTCAAAGCTGGGCATTTTCGCGATTTATTTCCGCGGACCTCGGGTTACAGAAGAGTTCAACTTATTGCCATGCCTTGCACGCACCTTCCACTTTGCATGGCGCTTATCCTCCATTCATTCACCACACCACTGCGATAATATCGCCTTTTTCTCCTCTTTTCCTCTTAATCCCGACGATCCCCGCTCCCTCTGGTCGCTCCGACACCTTCCCTCCGATCCCGCTCCTCTTCCGCTCCTCTTCCGATTCCCTCGTCCCCTTCCCCGCTCCCCGTGACTCGTGCTTCGTGCTATGGACTCTCTCTGGTGCTTTCCGATTTATATCATGTATTTCCCTCATGCTTGTATCACTCTCCGCTCGCTACTAGACTCGCTCCGATGGTGTAGACCCTCCGCCCCACGCGCTCCACTATTCCCTCCTCCGTTCCACCGTGTTCGCATAGCCTCCACCTCACTGCCCGTGTGTAGTTTCCACTTCCACACCACCCCCGCCTCTGCTTCTTACCACCTACACTATGCGATGCCACCCACCTCACCGCTTTTCCACTCCACCGCCTCCTGCAGTCTCGTAGCCGCGTGTATGTAGTTTAGACTTTGTATTTAAGCTCGGACTCAATGAGGCATGTCCCTCACTCGACGTCTCGATTATAGACGTTTGTTATTGCGCCCCGCCTCGCTCGCTGTAAATCCCGACCCGCTCGCTCGCCCGCTCGCCCCTTCGGATTTCGGACCTCAAGACTGGTGGTTCATTCCCCCGCCCTCGCGTGCTAATTCCCACCCACAGCACCGCCGGGCTAGCCAGCCGGACCGAACCCCCGCTTCAGTCAGCCCCTTCGGTGTCGCACCTAGTCAGAGCGTTTACGCCAAGACAGATTGGGCACCCGTTGTGCTTTTGGGCAGTCGCTTGGGAATTAGGTCCGACAAGCCCGTAAGTCATCGTACCCACTCCCCCCCCTTCCCTCCGGAGATTATATTCCCGCTGGCGTGCGCGGACAAGAGGAGATCCTATTTCCATCGGCGAACGGACTAGCCTCAAGACTCTTTCTATTCCTTTCGGCTTCCGTTCGAATAATCTCTGTCGGAGATTATCGGAATTACTGATTCCATCGCAACCACTCTATGGACCTTTCCACTGTCGCCTCATGGGCTCAGCTCCTAGAGGGGGGATACTGTCACGCCCTGTGCACTACACGATTTAATTCCGATATTTTTCCTTTATCCAATTTACCACACCAACCCATCGGAACCAATCAATCGGAACCTAATCGAACCGACTCCAATTACCATTATGCATATCCCATCGGTTCGTAGGAATTATGGTGAAGTGATATATGGACTTATGATTCCTGCTGGATAAATTGGCTCTCGGGTATATATGGCGGATACAATGACACATTACTCCACTTTACCTATGGTGTTTTACTTTAGTGAGCAGGCTCCACTTTATATTTCATATTCCTCTTTACTATTTAAACCCCCGTGTATTCCCTCATACTTCTCCAGTTTTCGGATCGAATTAAGAACTGGTCCTCTACTCATTCCCAATCGTCTTCTTACTCTTATCAATTCCTCTGCCATCGTCTTCGATACAATACTCAAGAAATACACCAAATCCCAAAGATGTATAATTCTGATTAATTCCTCCAGCCTCGGATCGGAGCCGTCTTTAACACCTTTGTACCCCACCAGAATGAAGAGAGAGTGGCTGATCAGTACTTACTACTGGGCACTATGGAAATGGCATATGAAGGAAATACATGAGGATAACTTCAAATTTGTACCCCTACTTTGCCTGGAGGCCATGATGACAGCACTACAGACACCCTGCCCTATCCTGAGCAGAGTACTACCAGGGGAAAACCCAAGTCAGGCTCCAAACCCACGACGGATAATGCCTATGAATAAGGAGCCCGAGGGGGCAGTTATGTCATAGAAAGCAAGAAACCCTCCATAATACGTCATCCCCGTAACCCTTCTCGTGCCCTCTGGGAATAGGTTCCACTCCTATTGTAAGGTGCGGATAGTGGACCCGGCTGGAGCCTGTCAAGGGTGTAAGGCTGGGGCCCAGGGAGGGATGTTAAGCCACTTAAGGGTGGTCCGGTACAGCGCACCTACCCACCCGAGGGTAGAGGCTACCTTGCCAATGTCGGACTAGAGGCCCCCCACAGGTTTAGTGGGTATTCCATGGATGCTCTGTCTGTTGGCAACCCCCACACTCCCAGCCACTGAAGCCTTGGAGTCTCAGCCTATGTTCACCTGGGTGGCAGGAGACCATCTCACCCTTGTGTATGGGCATGAGCGGGGCTGTATTGGTACCTCCAACAGGCAACAGGGTCTTAAACCAGATTCCTGCGGGTGATGGTAGGGAGAGTTCTAGAGAACAGGTGGTGCCAGCTGATGGGGTGCCACTCACAAGGACTACCCAACTCGAGGCTGGGAGACCACATCCTGGAGCTGGGCTTGTCCTTTGAGTCGGCGGCAGAGCTGCCTCCCTGACCCACCCAAAAAAAATAAAAAATAAAAAATAAAATAAAAATGAAGTGGATAAATCCATGCCAGCATCTGTGAGCCCTGAGGGTAACTGGATGGCCTGGTAATGATGAGAGAACCCCCACTCCCCCTGGGGGCCTTTGTGCATTTCGCCCAGTGATTGTTAGCCTGAGATGCCCGATGATGATGAGTAAACCCCTGAGTCCCTCTGGGAGCCCCAGGGTGTTTCACCCAGTGATGCTAAATCTGGTGGTCAGTGACACTGGACCCTGCAAGCACATGACTCCCCATCCCATGAGGATAGGGGAGTTTTACCATAAACATCGTCTTATTGACCCTTCCTGCACCCTCTGGGAGTGGGTTCTACTCCCACTGTAAGGTGTGGGATAGCAGCCTCCAGGCAAGCCTGTAATGGGTGTGGCTCAGGGACTCAGGGAGGGACATTAAACAATTTAAGGGTGGTCTGGTACAGCGTCCCAGTCCACCCATGGGCTGGGACCACCTTGCCAATGTTGGACAGGAGGCTCCCTGCAGGTTTAGTGGGTATTGCAGTAGCACTCTGTTGCTGTCAACCTCCACACTCCTGGCCACTGAACTAAGTGGCATGCAGAAGGCAGATTTGGCATAAGTCCTGTCTGTGGCTTAGTGTATTGGTGTCTCCAACAGACAATGGGGTCTTAAACCAGATTCCTGCAGGTGATGGTAGGGAGAGTTCTAGAGGGCAGGTCATGCTGGCTGATGGGGTGCTGTTTCCAATGAGATCCTCTACTGGGGGCTGGGAGATCCATTCCCCCCTAAGAGTTTCTTCATGGGCTCAGTGGCAGAGTGACCTCCCTGACCCACCCAAAAAAAAGAAAAAAAGAAGTGGAGGCAGGGGCAATGTGTAAGTGGAATCTATGCAGAGGTGGTGATGTGGAGGCTATGCAAACACAGTGGTATGGGAGTGGAAGCATGCAGGGCAGAGGCTGGTCTACACTATAGGAATAAGTCCAGCAGTGTGCGGGGATGATACAAACATGTGGGAACATAGTATACAAGCAGTCATCACAGGGAAAGAGTCCATAATACAAGTCATGAGTCATGGGAAGCAGGAAGGGGATCAGAGGGATCAGAGGGAGTTTGGAAGCAGGGTTGGAGGGATTGGAGAGAGTGGAGATCATCAGAATGAAGAGGGAAAAGGAGGGAAAAGGAGATATTATTGCAACAATATCCCAGGTCATGCTGAGAGGGTGTTCTGCTCTTTTTGTAAAAAGACTGCAGGAGATGACATACTGGAAACTGAACAACAATTATGGTTATCATGTGAACACAATGGGCAAAGACAAACATGGGACACCACAACAAACATATGGAGGAAGACTACACCCAGAAACTGGCCAGCCATATCCTTAGGCCTAATTAGAGGATCAGCAGTGATCACCTTCAACAATGACTGCAATAGTGATTCTGAAAGACTATGGATCCTGATTTCTATGACAATATGGGCCATATGTAAATCAAGAAACAAAAATACAATAAACAATCAGGATGTAGGTGTGAACAGCAAGATACATTCACAATGACTCATTGTCATTTGAAAGGGCATGCACAAGCTGCATCTGGCCATTCTCATACCTCAGGTGAGTTGATCTAGTCTCCCATTGGTTTTGATTTGCTCATAACAATTCTTCCCCCTTCCTGTAGCAGGCTCTAATGAGTTTGTTGCATCGGATCCCCCTCAGGCAGCTGCCATTGTGGCCATTGAGCAGACAATTGTTGACAAACAACAGTGCTACAAAACATGGAATCATAAGTGGTATATGTGCTTCAATATCAAGAATTGGCACATGTATATTAGGTGCATGCAGATTGAAATCTCCTATCTACAAGTTCTTTGAGCCCCCAACCATCGAGTTGGTGCCTGGGGGTCTGGAACAGGCAGCAACCATGTCAAACTAGATGTATTCTAATAGTACATACATCATTTACTGCTATTCATGGCCTGTATCCTTATGCCCTGCTACATTGCACAATCCTTGGAACCTGCACAGGCCTGTGGGTAGACCATGTGGGATTTCTCAGCAGGCCAGGCTGGTCTCATGCCTGCAGGGCCCATGACATTCCCTGCACTGCTGCTTGCAGTGTCTTCCAATTCCATTGCCTGATCACACCTCTTCCCAAGGTGACAAAGCACTTCATCCAGCTCCTTCATCTCCACAAGAGCATTTGGGCCTATATCAATGAGGGTGTCACTAATGATGCCAATGCCAATGTGTCCATAGTCTCCCCTGGATGCCACCTATGTACTGGGGGATATGCTGGTCTGTACATGCCTGATGTCAGCCTCTGGGCAGTGATTCACACTGCAATGGATGTTGACTCAAGCAAACTATTGACCTGGACCAGATGCACCACCACCACAGCTGACCTCAAGATGATGTTCAAGGATGCAATCTGCTCCAGGAACTTCTTTGAGATCACCCCTGAGGAGCTTGTGAATGGATGGTATGAATTGCCTCACCTGGCCCATTACAATGGGGCACTCAAAATGAATTCAATTATCAAGTGGCTGCACAAGGCAATTGGTATGACTCCATTTATGGTGCATGCTCATTTCCACCCATTCCTCCAATGATTGTTTCAGTCCTCCTCAGGTGATCATCACCTGGAGTTTTCACCTGATTGATTCTATCCCAATGAGCACATGGCCCCTAACTCCAATGACTTGCTTCCAGACTTCCCAGAGGACCATGACTGGACCCCCAGCTGCAGCCCTCAAGGACACTTAATCTGGCCAATCCACCTGTCAGCTATGGTTTCCACTGCTGACACTCAACTGGCACCATCACATGACCTGCCTAAGGACACAGAAATGTTCAATACCAAGGCCACCACTGCTGATGCCCTACTGGTGGCCTTGCAATTGACTGCAGGTTGAGTTGGTGAGCTTACATTGATTCAAAAGGGGGAGGATGTAAGGGCTCAGCTGTCTTCCATATTACATAATCAGGCCATCGGCTATATAGTGTCTCAGTCTCTGTTGTTTGTTGTATCATCATTCTAACTCTACCCTCCCAAAGTCCTATTCCATGCATACCTTGTATATCCCATCTTTTAATACAGTGACAGGATATGAGGAATCAGTGTGACACTAAGACTATCTGAGCCTTGAAAGAATGAGCTAAATTTACAATGTTATTGACCTACTCACAGGTGAACACCATCAAAGAACTTGATATAGACACCTTACTGATCATGTTGGGCATGAATACCAACATGCCTGGTAGGGAGGCACACCAAGATGGTGGCCTGCACTCTCATGAGCTCGCCTATAGGAAGGCACTGCAGCAAACATGAGTAAATGAGTAAGTGCTTACTCTGCCTTTAGTGCTGCCACTAAACACTCCAACAGAACCCAAAGGATCTACAATGTTAAGGGAAAACACCTTAAGGTGGCCTGCACTTCCATGTGATTGCCTATAGGAAGGCACAGTGGCAAACACAAGTAAGTACTTACTCTGCCTCTAGTGCTACCACTAACACTCTAACAGAATCCAAGGCTACACAATGTTAAGGGAATACGCCCTAACATCAAGAAGGGTGGAGGCAACTTGCAGTGGGTCTTTGACTATGTCACCAAGGATGGAGTGACAATGGGCACTCTTGAGGTCAAGAGGTCTCTGGAAGTTGAAGTAGGAATTGAAGTAGTTATGCATTCCTAAAGAATGCACCCACTGGATTTCTCCCAGTCTAGAAGGACCAACCAAGACCAGTGTCTTTGGCCTCTCTGAGAATTGCTTGCTGAA
>Ga0307515_10010761_pt1 | contig 17462 bp, 16 predicted proteins | sample 17_EM_MG_FD_194513 | JGI IMG/M metagenome (GOLD analysis project Ga0307515, IMG submission 194513) | Populus trichocarpa ectomycorrhiza microbial communities from riparian zone in the Pacific Northwest, United States - 17_EM | ecosystem: Host-associated > Plants > Roots > Unclassified | place...
ACCCGGCTCGCGTTGACCAACGCGCACGGGCACACCCTGACCGCGCTCAGCGCGGCCTGATTCCGCGGACACGGGCCGGGGGCACACGCCCCCGGCCCGTTCCGGCGATCCAGGCCCGCCCGGCAGCCCAAGGCCGTCCAGCAATCCCAAGCCGCCCAGCAATCCCAGACCCGTCCAGCAACCCAAGGCCGTTCAGCGAGCCAAGGCCGTTCAGCGAGCCAAGGCCGTTCAGCGAGCCAAGGCCGTTCAGCGATCCAGGGCCGCGAGGACCTTGGGCAGGTCGGCCGTGTGGAGCACGCCGAGGCGGCGGGTCGCCCGGGTCACCGCCACATACAGATCGCTCAGGCCACGTGGCGACTCGGCGATGATCTCGTCGGGCTGCACCACGATCACGGCGTCGAACTCCAGTCCCTTCGCCTCCCGCACCGTCATCAGGACGATGTGGTTGCGCAGGTCGGGCTGCTCCCCCACGGCCGCCTCGCCGATCGCCTCGATCAGGGCGCTGCCCAGCTCGTCTTCCCGCCCCGACGGCACCAGGACACCCAGCCGGCCCTCGCCCGCTTCGGCCGCTTCCCGGCGTACGGCGGCAATCATCTCCTCGGTGAGCGCGCCGGGCCGCACTCGGGCCGCCCACGGCTCGACGCCGGCCGACCGCACCGACCGCGGCGGCTGCAGCGACGGGTCGATCGCCGACAGCACGTCGGCCGCGACCGTCATCACCTCGGCGGGGGTGCGGTAGTTGACGGACAGCTCGGCCAGCCGCCAGCGCTGCGCCACATAGGGCTCGAAGACCTGCTCCCAGGTCGTCGTGCCGGCCAGCTCGCCGGTCTGGGCCACGTCGCCGACCACCGTCATCGAGCGGCTCGAACACCGCCGCATCAGCAGCCGCCAGGCCATCGGCGACAGCTCCTGCGCCTCGTCGACGATCACGTGGCCGAAGACCCAGGTGCGGTCGGCGGCCGCGCGCTCGGCGGCGGTGCGGCTGTCGATGTCGGCGTAGCGCTCGGCGAAGGCGCTCGCGTCGACCACGTCGGTCGCGGAGAGCACCTCGTCCTCGGCCTCGTCCTCGAAGTCGAGCGAGCGCGAACCCTCGACGATCTCGAGCACGCCCTCGGCGTAGTCGATCGCCTGGCGCCGCTGGTAGGCCGCCGCCTGCTGCGCGGCGGTCTCGTCGACGCCGAGCAGCTCGGCCAGCTCGTCCAGCAGCGGCACGTCGGCCGGCGTCCAGCCGGACCGGCGCTCGCGCAGCAGCAGCGCGCGCTCGGCCTCGGTCAGCTCGGGCGCCGCCGTCGCCAGCCGCTCCGGCGAGCTGAGCAGGTCGCGCAGCACCCGGCGCGGGGTGAGCACCGGCCAGAAATCGTACAGCGCGAGCTGGACGTCCTCATCCTCGCGCAGCTCCCGCCGGGTCTCCGCCAGGTCGGCCTCCTCGAGCAGGTTTTCGCCGCCGAGCGGGTCGGCGCCGATCCGCTCGGCGATCTGCAGCGACAACGCGTGGATGGCCTCGGTCACGAAGACCTGCCGGGCCACGTTGTGCGGGCGGCCGGACTTGCGGGCCGCGGCCCGGGCGTCCTCGAGAACGGCCCGCTCGATCCGCAACGGATAGCCGTCGTGGTCGACCTCGATGTACTCCTCCGGCACGGTCTGCCGGTCTGCCAGCGCCTCGGCCAGCACGCCCAGCATGTCGAGCCGGCCCTTGAGCGCGGCGGCGGCGGGCGCCTCGGTGGCCCGCGCGTGCACGCCCGGGAACATGTCGCCGAGCGTGGCCAGCAACACACCGGTCTCGGCCAGCGACGGCAGCACCTGTGAGATGTACCGCAGGAAGGTCGCGTTCGGGCCGAGGATCAGCACGCCCTGCTTGGTCAGCTGGTCCCGGTATGTGTACAGCAAGTAGGCCGCCCGGTGCAGCGCGACGGCGGTCTTGCCGGTGCCCGGGCCGCCCTGGACGACCATGATGCCGGCCAGCCGGGACCGGATGACGTCGTCCTGCTCCGCCTGGATCGTCTCGACGATGTCGCGCATCCGGCCGGTCCGGTTGGCGGTCAGCGCCGACAGCAGCGCCGCCTCACCGGTCACGTCCTCGCGCCCGCCGGTGCCGCCGAGCGCCGGGTCGAGCACCTCGTCGTCGATGCCGGTCAGCTCGCGGCCCTTGGTGCGCAGGTGCCGCCGCCGGGTGACGCCCTCGGGCGACACCGCCGTGGCGAGGTAGAACGGCCGGGCGGCCGGGGCCCGCCAGTCGACCAGCAGCGGCTCATGATCCTCGTCGGCATCGAACAGCCCGATCCGGCCGACATAGCGCGGATTATCCGCGGCGAAGTCCAACCGGCCGAAGCACAGACCGTTTTCCACAGAATTCATCTGGGCGAGCTGTTCGGCGTAATGACTGCGGGTAGCCTCCCGCTGGGACCGGCCCTGCGGGGTGCCGCCGGCCTCGAGCAGGATCGCCCGCAACCGGTCATCTGCCTGCTCACGCAGCAGATCGAGGCGGTCGTAGAGGCGCGTGAGGTACGCCTGCTCGCTCTCGATGTCGTCGTTCTGCTTTGGGTCGGCGGAGCTTGACAAAACCACTCCCAGTTGTGGTAGCATTCCCGAAGTCGGCGGCCATTTGTGGCCGCTTTTTTGCTGCGCATGGAAATGCTCAGAATAGCCGATGATGCATTCCGCTGGCAGTACCCGAAGGAACGTTACGGGCCTCACACCCAGTGTCAGGAATCCGTCATCTTGACTCTCCGGCCGTTACGTGGCACGGCCCACCGGGATTAAGCGGGCATGAACCGCAGCCACCCGTTCCGACGTCTTGGCGCGCTGGCCCTCGTCGCCGCCGCCGCACTCACCCTCGCCTCCGCCTGCACGAAGGACTCCGACACCCCGGCCGGCAACGCCGCGGCGGCGGCCGTCGCCGGTCCCGAGCCCAAGACGGTGGACGCCGCCAAGGCCGCCGCGCAGACCGTGTTCGACCGGTTCAGCGGCGGCGACTTCGCCGGCGCCTGGGACATGTACACGGCCGCCGGCAAGGCCGCGATCAGCAAGGACGACTACGTGAAGCTGAACGAGGCCTGTTCCCGCAAGGGCCTCGCGATCCAGCTGACCAGCGCCCGGCTGGACGGCCCCGACCGGGCCGTGGTCATCGCCAAGCAGCTGGTGGCGGCGCAGTCGTACACGATGGTCTATGAGAGCGACGCGTGGAAGCTGTCGCCGGCGAAGGAAGGGCTGGCCCTGTACCGGCTCGGGGCGGCGAAGGCGATCGCCGCGCAGAAGAAGGCCGGGACCTGCGCTAGCGCGTGACCGCCGCGGGAGGCCGGCTCCCGCCGGAGCCGGCCTCGAGGCGTCAGGCGGCGACCGGGAGTCCGTCCGGGCGGGTGACCGCGAGCCGGCTGTGCAGGGTGCCGCCGTTCGCGATCTGGTCGTAGTAGGCCGCCCGGCGCCGGGCCACGCAGCCGTCCTTGACCGGGCTCTGCGCCGCCAGCGCCGGGTCCAGGTGCGTGTTCAGCCCGTCCCGCAGCAGCACCAGCGCCTCGGAGCGCAGCTGCGACACCCGGGACTCGGTGACACCCAGCTCCGCCGCGATCTTGGCCATCGGCCGCTCCTCGAAGAAGTAGCCGGTGACCACGGCACGCAGCCGCTCGGGCAGCGCGTCGATCGCGTGCCGCAGATAGCCGAGCCGCTCCCGGCGGATCAGGATCTCCTCGGGGCCCGCGCTCGGCTCGGTGACCATGTCCTCCGCGCCGACCGTGGCGAAGCCCTGCAGGCTGAAGACAACCGCGCGCTGTACGTCGTCGTCCGCCGACTCGATGTCCTCGACGCTGCAGCCCAGCCGCTCGGCGACCTCGCCGGTGGTGGGCGTGCGGCCGAGTTCGGCGGTGAGCGCCTGGCGGGCGGTGTCGGTGCGCCGGGCCCGCTGCCGCACCGAGCGGCTGGCCCAGTCCAGGCCGCGCAGCTCGTCGAGCAGGGCGCCGCGAATCCGGTTCGCGGCGAACCGGGCGAACGGCACGCCCCGCTCCTCGTCGTAGCCGCGGGCGGCGGTGACCAGGGCCGCGTACCCGGCGGAGATCAGGTCGTCGCGGCTGACGTGCGCCGGGACGCGGGCCAGCATCTCGCGGACGAGGTGGCCGACCAGGGGCATGTTCTGCCGCACGACGTCCTCGCGGCGGCGGTCGAAAGAAGGTGCACCGCTCAAGGGGGGTCTCCTCACGTACCGGCCGGGGGCGGGGGTTCCCGGCACTGAGGAAGACGGTGCGGTGCAGAAGGTGTAAATCGGGTCTAACTTGGGTGCGGCGGGGTTGCCTTGAACGACGGCGTACACTTGATCTCGCGGCCCGGCCAGTCTTGCCTCGGGCCGCCTTCGGATCGACCACCACGCGCCGCGACCGCAATCCTCAAGACGTGGTCTGCGCCGGGCAGGACGACCTCTCCAGCGTTCGGAGTCTCTTACTACATGTCCTCGTTCACCGACCTCGGCGTGCCCACGAAGCTCGCCGCGGCTCTTGCCGACCTCGGCATCACCTCACCCTTCCCCATCCAGACCGCCACGCTGCCCGACTCGCTCGCGGGCCGGGACGTGCTCGGCCGGGGCCGCACCGGATCGGGCAAGACGTACGCGTTCGTCCTGCCGATCCTGACCCGGCTCGCGGCGTCCGGCATGCCGCGCAAGCCCGGCCGCCCGCGCGCGCTGATCCTGGCGCCCACCCGCGAGCTGGCCACCCAGATCGACGCGACGCTCGCCCCGCTGGCCAAGATCCTCGGCCTGCGTACGCTGACCGTCTTCGGCGGTGTCGGCGCGAACCCGCAGATCCGCGGCCTGCGCGACGGCATCGACGTGCTCGTCGCCTGCCCCGGCCGGCTGGACGACCACCTGCGCAACGGGCACGCCAGCCTGGACGCGGTGGAGATCACCGTGCTGGACGAGGCCGACCACATGGCCGACCTGGGCTTCCTGCCCGTGGTCCGGCGGCTGATGGACCAGACCCCGCGCACCGGCCAGCGGATGCTCTTCTCCGCGACCCTGGACGGCGGCGTGGACGTGCTGGTCAAGCGGTTCATGCACAAGCCGGTCACGCACCACGTCGACTCGGCGGCCGAGGCCCCGATCGAGATGAGCCACCACGTGCTGCACGTACGGCACGACGATCGCTTCCCGGTGCTGGTCGACCTGGTCGCGGCGCCCGGCCGCTCGGTGGTCTTCACCCGCACCAAGCGCCGCGCCAAGACGCTGACCCGCCAGCTGATCGCGGCCGGCGTGCCCGCGGTCGAGCTGCACGGCAACCTGGCCCAGAACGCCCGCAACCGCAACCTGTCGGCGTTCTCGGACGGCAGCGCGGAGACGCTGGTGGCGACCGACATCGCGGCCCGCGGCATCCACGTCGACGACGTGGCGCTGGTGATCCACGCCGACCCGCCGGTCGAGCACAAGGCCTACCTGCACCGCTCCGGCCGCACCGCGCGGGCCGGCGCCCAGGGCACGGTGATCACCTTGATGACCGACGACCAGCAGGTCGACGTACGCGACCTGACCCGCAAGGCCGGCATCCGGCCGACCACGACGCGCACCCGCCCGGGCGACGCGCTGCTGGCCGAGCTGGCCCCGGGCGAGCGCACCTTCAGCGCGCCGTCGGCCATGCCCGCCGTGACCGACGACGGCGACGAGCCGTCGGGCCGTGCGCGGGGCGCGGGCCGAGGCCGGCCGCGCGGCACCCGCGCCGCCGGCTCCCACCCCGCGACAGCCCACTCCACCGGGACCCACGCGGCCGGTGGACGTTCCGCCGGGACCCGCACCGCGGGGACCCGCTCGGCCGGGACCCGGTCCGCCGGGACCCACGAGCAGGGCGCCGGGCAGGGCGGCCGCGGGCAGGGCGGCCGGGGTCAGGGCGGGCAGCCGCAGAACGGCCGGGCCCAGACCGGTCAGGCGCGCGGCCGGCGCGGCGGCACGGGCTCGACGCCGGTGCACACCAGCCAGTCGCACACCGCATCATCGGGCACGCAGTCCGGCGGCGCGGCCGCATTCTCCTCGGGCACCCGAGTCGGCGGCCGCCGCGGCTCCCGCTGACCTGACAAGCAACACATGGCCGAGGCCCGGCCCCGCATCCCGCGGGCGCCGGGCCTCGCCGTCCCGCCTGGCCTGCCGCCCGGCCAGCTCATCATCGGGCTCGGCGTTCATCGATCACCTCGATTCCCGTCACAGCGTAGGCGACGGGCACCGCGCTGCGTTTCAGGTCGTCAGCGGGACCTCCACCCCGATCTCGTCGCCCAGTCGGTATCCGTACTTGAGCTCCAGGTCGTCGCCGCTCCAGAACCGGCCCGGGTCGTACCAGCTCGGTTTTTTGCCCGGCGCCAGCAGGCCCATGTTTTCGTACGTCACCGCGACCACCTCGGCGCAGTAGGCCGTCTCCAGGGCGGTGTCGTCGGGCTCGGCGGAGCTCCACGGCGGGCGCACCTTGGGCACCCGGCCCCGGGCCCACCGCCAGAACAGCTGCGCCGAGGAGGGGAACGGCGTGCCGTCCAGGCGGGCCACCGTCTTCAGCGCCAGGTCCTCCATCTCGCGGGTGATCGGCTGCTCGAGCTGGCGCAACCAGCCGCGCTGGCCGTACCGGTGCGCCCAGACGCTCACCGCGTCGTGCAGGTCGTGCAGCTGGACGCCGCGCTGGAAGGTGCCGGACCACAGGTCGGGCAGCGACTTGCCCAGCTCGGCGTGCCACATCAGCGGCGGCATGTCGTCGACCGCGATGGTCATGCCGACGTGATTCACCGGGCTGTTGGTCATCGCCTGGATGGCCCGGTCGGGTCCGCTGCGGCCACGGAAGATCCAAAGATCACCCGTTCGGGAAAGTTCTATCGCCTCGTCGAGGCTGATGTCGGCAACCACGTGTCTATCCTCAGCAGATGCGTTGGTGGAAGGTAGCGGGTTTGGCCGGACTGGCAGGCGTCGCGGCGACGGGAGTCGTGCTGGCGCGCGCGGAGCGGCGGCGGCGGGCGTACACCCCGGAGGAGATCCGCGAGCGGTTGCACGCCCGGGTCGCGGAGGCCGCCGAGGTCGACGAGCCAGTCGAGATCGAAGACCGGTAATACCCGGTTAGACAACGTCGGAATCCCGCAGCAGCGACCAAAGGCCGGCGCCGTCGGGGGCGGAGAACCATGTCTTGCCGCCGGAGCCGACCACCTCGGGATGGCCGGACGGGCCGGGAATGGCGCCGGCCAGCACGGCCTGGGTCGGCGACAACCGGCGGATCGCCACGGCCGCCACGTTTTCCGGGTGGGCGTGCGCGAACTCGGAGTAGATCTCCTGGTCGTGCTGCCCGTCGTCGCCGATCAGCAGCCATTTGATGTCGGGGAACTCGGCGGCCAGCCGGCGCAGCGTGTTGCGCTTGTGCTCGCGGCCGCTGCGGAACCACCGGTCGGGGGTGGGGCCCCAGTCGGTGAGCAGCAGCGGACCGGCCGGGTAGAGGTGGCGGGAGAGGAACCGGGTCAGCGTGGGTGCCACATTCCACGCGCCGGTCGACAGGTAGAACACCGGGGCGCCCTGGTGTGCGTTGACCAGCCGCTCGTAGAGCACCGCCATGCCGGGCACCGGGATGCGGGCGTGCTCGTCGAGCACGAACGTGTTCCACGCCGCGAGCAGCGGGCGGGGCAGCGCGGTGACCATGACCGTGTCGTCGACGTCGGAGATGACGCCGAACTTGGTGCTCGGGTCGACCACCCGGATCGGCGCCTCGACCGAGGTGGCGCCCTCGGTGCGCAGCCGCACGCTGGCCCAGCCGGGCGTGAGGTCGCCCTTGACCCGGCAGTCGACATAGCCGCTGCGGTCGGTGTGCGTCTCGTGGACCTGGTCGCCGACCTGGATCAGCACGGGCGTGTGATTCACCGGGGAGGAGGTGAAGCTCCGCCAGCCGCGCACCTTTTCCAGGCGTTTGTTGACCTGGCTGCGGCGGGTCAGCACGACCCGGGCCATCACCCGGGCCCAGCCGGGGCCGCCATAGCCGGTATATGCCGTGATGACCGGCTGCCAGCCGCGCTGCCGTAGGCGGCGCACGATGATCTCGTGCACCGCGTCCTCGATGCGGGCAGCCCGATGCAACCGGGTTGCGGGCAACTGACCGGCGGGCGTCCGCTCCGCGGGCAGATTCTCCGCCGGGGTGGGCACCACACCGACCTCCTGACCGTCTGTCATCTGGACGTCCGACGGTACCGTGCCCGTCTGACAATCGCGGGGGAACACCTCCGGCCGGCAGCGCTCGAGTGAACGTCAGTCCACAGTGCCGTTACGCCGGCACGACAGGCAGTGGCTGGGTGGTCGCCCACTGCTCAGCCCACCACTGCGCACCCGCGGAACGGACCCCCTGACCGGCCCGAACCTTCGCGACCAGGGCCTCGGCGCGCAAGCTGGCCAGGGCCGTGGCGGCCCGCTCGGCGCTCTGCCAGGCCTCCCGCTCGCGCGCGGTCGCCGCCCGGTAGCCGGCGAAGCGGTGCTCGCGGACGGCGTTACGCAGCGCTACCTCCTGCATCACCGGGTGCTTGCGGGCATCCCAGCCGCGGTGCGCGAGCACCTCGTTCAATTGGGCGATGGACAGCTCGCGGCGCCGGCATGCGGCGGTCGCGGCCCGGTGCAGGTAGCGCTCCCGGTCGGCGTTCTCGCCCGGGGTGCGGCGCCGGCGCATGATCGGGAAGGCGGACCCGGTGGCGGCCCGCCGGGCGGCGTTGTCGGCCTCGTCGTAGGCCGTCCAGGCCGCGTCCACATCGAGTTGGGCCTGCTCCCACTCCGCGCGGCAGCGGGCGGCGGTCGCCGCGGCCCGCTGCGCCGCGACGGCGATCTCGTCGGCGTAGCGCAGGCCGTCGTCCACCTCGGGCTTGGCTTCGACGCTCGTCCGGGCGGCCGCGCCGAGCGTGGCGAGACTGCCGGGCAGGGTGATGGCCGCCGCCGCGCTGGCGACGACGATCAGCATGATGATCCAGATGACGGCGGCTTCCGGTACGGACATCCACAGGGACTGCAGTGCGGTTTCCACGATCAACACCTCAGGGCGGGTCGTTCAGGTCGTGCGAAGAGTGCGCAAGGCTGCGATGACGACCAAAACCCGGCTCCGGTACGGACACAGAGTCGAACGACGGCCGCCACAGGCGACGACTCACGGGCACCCGCGGGTGTGCACGGGAACCGGCGACGTCACCGGCACAGGGGTGGGATCAGGCGCGCGGCGGGCCGCGCGAACTCCACGCCCCCTGGCACTCGTCGGCGGCGAAGACAACCGCCTCGACCGGCGCCGCAACCGGAACAAACCAACCGCCGACCGCACCGGCAAGCGGCACGACAGCCGCCGCCGAGACGTGCTCGGTCTGGGCCGCCGGCCCGGCTGCGGAGGCGCCGGCGCTCGTCCCGGCGACCGAGGTGACCAGCGCCGGAGCGGCGGCCGGGGCGTCGACGGTCGTGCTGACGACCGAGGAGACCGGCAGCGGAGCGGCGGCCGCGCCGGCCGGAACGGCGAACGCGAGGGCCAGCAGCGCGAGCCCGGTCAGGAACTGCAGCAGTCGGCGCCCGTCCCAGTGACGGGGCAGCAGGCGCTCGACGAATGCCACGACATCAACTTACCGGTGCGACCCCGTCCGTGCACAGATCACATCGAGTGCGACCTTCGTCCCATTCCCACCGCATCCGTGCCGGTCCCGCAAGGCCCCGGGCAAGAGACCAACGAGGCGAGGGACCATAGAGGGGTGACGAGCAAGAGCGTGGCGGAGCTGGCCGGCTGGGTCGGCGACGGCGGTGTGGTGGTGCTCAGCGGCGCGGGCCTGTCGACGGAGTCCGGGATCCCCGACTACCGGGGCCCGTCCGCGGCGGCCCGGCGCGCCACCCCGATGACCTACCAGGCGTTCACCCGGGATCCGGTCGCCCGCCGTCGGTACTGGGCGCGCAGCCATCTGGGCTGGCGCACCATCGGCGCGGCCGAGCCCAACCGGGGCCACCACGCGGTCGCCCGCCTGCAGCAGCTGTCCGCGCTGGCCGGGATCATCACCCAGAACGTGGACGGCCTGCACCAGGCGGGCGGCGCCACCGGGGTGATCGAGCTGCACGGCAACCTGCACCGGATCGCCTGCCTGCAGTGTGACCGCCGGATCCCCCGCGACGAGCACGCCCGGCGGCTCGACGAGGCCAATCCCGGCTTCGCCGCGACGATCCAGGCGGTAAACCCGGACGGCGACGTGGAGCTGGACGACGCCGAGCTGGACGGTTTCGCGGTGCTGGACTGCATTTCCTGCGGCGGGCTGCTCAAGCCGGACGTCGTGTACTTCGGCGAGACCGTGCCGAGCGACCGGGTCAGTCGCAGCTTCGAGCTGGTCGCTTCCGCCCGTACGCTGCTGGTGCTGGGGTCGTCTTTGACCGTGATGTCGGGGCGGCGGTTTGTGTTGCGGGCGGCCAAGGAGGGCATCCGGGTGGCTATCGTCAACCAGGGCGTCACCCGCGGCGAGCCCTACGCGGGCCTGATCGTCGACGCGCCGCTCGGCGAGGTGCTGCCAGAGCTGGTTCGCCGGGTGGAGTTGGGTACGCGGACTCATCCGAGGGACGGCGTGCCCGCATAGGTTCGCCGCATGGCATCGACAAGCTTCGCCCGTTCCCTGCTCGGTCCCGTCGTGCTCGCCCTGGCGACCGTGGCCACCTATTTCGCCTTCCTCGGGCGGGACACGACGATGGATCTGGACCCGGCCACCGGCGTCGAGTCCGGCCCGTGGAGCACCGCCCAGGTGGCCGGCTGCCTCGGCACGTTGCTGGTGCTGCTGGTGATCGCCGTGCTGCTGCGGGTGCCGCCGCTGGTCGCCGCCGCGGTGACGACCGTCGCCTTCACCGTGGCCTGGACCGTGCCGGCCGCCGCTGACGACGAAACCGGGCTGTTCATGGTCGGCGCCATCGGAATCTTCCTCGGGATGGCGGCCGGTACCGCCGTCGTAGCGCTGCTGACCGCCCGGATCGCACGGCGCTGACCAGCCCGGGAACGCTCCCAGCAGCTTGGTTACAGTCTCGAAACCTAAAAAAAGGCACCGATGCGTTGACGCGAGCGGGCTCGCTGGAGTTAACTGCCGGAACCGCTCCCGAAACCGGTTCCGAAACCGGCGGGCAATCTCCCGGAGACACTCGGAGGACCAGTGCCAATCACCATCGCCGATGTGGCGGCCCGGGCCAAGGTCAGCAAAACGACCGTGTCCCGGGTGCTCAACGGCAAGGGCGAGCTGGACGAGTCCACCGCGGCGCGGGTCCGCAAGGTGATCGATGAGCTCGGCTACGTGCCCAGCTCGCGGGCCGTCGGGCTGGCCCGCGGGCGCACCCGCGTGGTCGGGATGCTGGTGCCCTCGCTCACCTGGCCGTGGATCGGCGAGGTGCTGCAGGGCGCCGTGGACGTGCTGGAGACCGAGCGCTACGGCCTGCTGCTGTTCACCTGCAACCGGGGCGACGAGTCGATGCGCCAGTTCGGCGCCCAGGTGTCCGCCAAGAGCTTCGACGGCCTGCTGGTCATCGAGCCCGAGGGCACCCTGGAGTACATCGCCACCCTGCACGCCCGTGGCCTGCCCGTCGTGCTCATCGACGACCGCGACCACCAGCCCGGCCAGATCCCGAGCGTGGGCACCACCAACCACTCCGGAGCCGGGTCGGCCGCCCGGCACCTGCTGTCGGTCGGCCGCACCCGGCCGCTCGTCATCGCCGGTCCCGAGCGATTCGGCTGCACCCAGCAGCGGCTCGCCGGGTTCGCCGCCACCTACGACGAGGCCGGCCACCCCGTCGCCGCCGAGCGGGTGCTGCCCGGCGACTTCACGATCGCGTGCGGCTTCGAGGGCGTGCAGCAAGCGCTCGAGGCCGGCATCGAGTTCGATTCGATCTTCGCCCATAACGACCTGTCCGCCACGGGGGCGATGCAGGCCGTGCTCGACAGCGGTCGCCGGATCCCGCAGGACGTCGCGGTGGTGGGTTTCGACGACATTCCCATGGCGGCGCACACCCAGCCGCCACTGACCACTGTGCACCAACCGCTGCGTGAGATGGGCGAGGCCGCGGCCCGTACGCTGCTGGCCCATTTCGAGGGTTCACCCCTGCCCAACCGGCCCACCGTCATCCCGGCGACCTTCACAGTCCGCGGCTCGACCACAACGCCGTAACCGCACCGCGACCATCCAGGGCGTCGACCACGGTCGGCTCCCTCGATGCCGCACGCCCTTCGCGGGCACCCCCTCACCCGAACCGAACATCCGAGGAGTCCTTGATGCAACGAAGGAAACTGTTCGCGGTCGCCCTGGCGGGCGTGCTCGCCACGGGCGGAATGGCCGCCTGCAGCGACTCGCCGAACGCCAACGCGAAGAACAGCGGCGGGGGGACGACGTTCCTCACCGTCGGCATGCCGAACGGCCCGCAGACGGAGAACTTCAACCCGTTCCTGTCCACTTCGGCCGCGAACTCGCTTGGTTTCAAGTGGATGATCTACGAGCCGCTGATGATGTGGAACCCGGTTAAGCCGGCCGATCCGGCGAAGCCCTGGCTGGCCACCGGCGTGGAGTGGGACGCCGCGTACAAGAAGGCCGTGATCACGCTCCGGGACAACGCCACCTGGTCGGACGGGCAGAAGCTGACCGCCGACGACGTCGCGTTCACCTTCAACATGATCAAGAGCAACAAGGCCCTGAACACCAACAACACGGCGTACGACAGCATCACGGCGAGCGGGAACACCGTCACGGTGACGTTCACCAGCTCGATGTTCGTCTACAAGGACAAGTGGGTGGGCCAGACCCCGATCGTGCCCAAGCACATCTGGTCCGGCATCGCCAAGCCCGACATCGACGTCAACAAGACCCCGGTCGGCAGCGGCCCGTACACGCTGAAGTCCTTCACCCCGCAGACCACCATCCTGAGCGTCCGCACCAGCGGCTACTGGCAGGATCTGCCGCAGGTGAAGGAGCTGCGCTACACGTCCTACACCGACAACAACGCGCAGACCACCGCGCTCAGCACCGGTGCCGCGGAGTGGAGCTTCGTCTTCATCCCGAACTACAAGACGGTCTTCGTCGACAAGGACTCGGCGCACTACAAGGTCTGGTCGCCGCCGGTGCTCGGCATCCACGGCCTCTACATCAACACGCTCAAGAAGCCGTTCGACAACGTGGCCCTGCGCAAGGCGATGAACATGGTCGTCAACCGCGAGGACATCTTCAACAAGGCCGAGGCCGGCTACTTCCACCCGCTGGTCACCAGCGTCGTGGGGCTGCCGTCGCCGGCCGGTGACGCGTTCGTGGCGCCCGAATACAAGGGGCAGAACCAGAGCGTGGACGTCGAGGGCGCCAAGAAGGTGCTGACCGACGCGGGCTTCAAGCTCAACGGCACGACGCTGAGCGACCCCACCGGCAAGCCGGTCAAGATCTCGCTCGCGGACCCCGCGGGCTGGTCGGACTACCAGACCTCGCTCGAGATCGTGAAGGACAACCTGGCCCAGATCGGCATCGCGGCCACCGTCGTCAAGGCCAACCAGGACGCCTGGTTCAAGGACGTCGAAGAGGGCAACTTCGACGCCGTCTTCCGCTGGACCAACGGCGGGTCGACCCCGTACGACCTGTATCAGACCATCATGGACGGAACGCTGATCAAGCCGATCGGCACCGCCTCCCCGGCCGGTAACTTCGGCCGCTTCAACAACGCGGACGCGACCAAGGCGCTGAAGGACTACCAGAACGCCACGGACGATGCGACCCGCACGGCCGCCCTGGCCACGCTGCAGAAGGTGTTCGTCGAGCAGGTCCCGATGATCCCGGTCGGCGCGGACAACGTCGGCATGGCGTACAGCACCAAGAACTGGGTCGGCTGGCCCGACGAGACCAACCCGTACGGCGCCGGACAGCCCACCCAGGCCAACGCGCTGGACGTCGTCCTGCACCTCAAGCCCGCCACCTCCTGATCGCACCGCCGCTCCCCGGTCGCTGGCCGGGGAGCGGCACGCGGTTCCCCCCTTAAGGAACTCGGCATGACGTTGAGTCAAGACGCCAAGGCGCCGGCCAGCGAGGTGGTGCTGGAGGCCGTCGGCCTGACCAAGCATTTCCCCGTCCGGCGGACTCTGCGCGATCTCCTGCGCCGCACGCACGACGCGGTACACGCCGTCGACGAGGTGGACATCATCCTGCGCCGCGGCCGCGTGACGGCGCTGGTCGGCGAGTCCGGCTCGGGCAAGTCCACGGTGGCCCGGCTGCTCGCCCAGCTCTATCCCCGCACGGACGGCGACATCCGGCTGCACGGCAGGTCGACGACGGTCAAGGGCGGCAAGCACTTCCGCGCGTACGCGGCAAAGGTCCAAATGATCTTCCAGGACCCGTTCGCGTCGCTGAACCCGGTGCACACGATCCGCTACCACCTGACCCGCGCGCTGCGCATCCACCACAACGCGGGCAGCACCGCCGAGGACCTCGAGAACGCGCTGCACGACCTGCTCAACCGGGTCAGCATGACGCCACCGGAACGATATCTCGACAAGTTCCCGCATGAGCTCTCCGGCGGCCAGCGGCAGCGCATCGCCATCGCGCGGGCCCTGGGCGCCAACCCCGAGGCGCTGCTCGCCGACGAGCCGGTGTCCATGTTGGACGTCTCGATCCGGCTCGGCGTGCTGAACCTGCTGCGCGACCTCAAAGAGAAGTTCAACCTGGCGATCCTCTACATCACCCATGACATCGCGTCGGCCCGCTATTTCGCCGACGACACCCTGGTGATGTACGCCGGGCGGATGGTCGAGGGCGGCGACAGCGAGACGGTCACCCAGTCGCCGGCCCACCCGTACACCCGGCTGTTGATCGGCTCCGCCCCCGATCCCGACCGGCTCACCGGCGCCGGGGGTGAGATCCAGGACCAGGGCAACGGCGAGCCGCCGAGCCTGATCCACCCGCCGACCGGCTGCCGGTTCCACCCGCGCTGCCCGATGGCGATGCCGCGGTGCGTCACCGACCTGCCGGTGCGGATCGAGATCGGCGACGGGCCCGGGCACTGGGCCGCCTGCTGGCTCTACGACGAGGCGACCGTGGCCGAGCAGCCGCCCGGGTCGGCGGTTGCGTCGCTGAACGGACGGGAGGAGAAGCGGTGACCTATCTGCTGCGCCGGATCGGCTTCTACATCTTCACCGCGTGGGCCGCGCTCACCATCAACTTCTTCATCCCGCGGATGATCCCGGGCGACCCGGTCAAGTCGATGCTGTCCCGCTTCCAGGGCCAGATGAACACCGACGCGATCCAGTCGCTCTACATCCTGTTCGGCATCGACCCGAACGCCAGCATCTGGAGCGAGTACCTCAAATACTGGGGTCAGCTGGCGCACGGCAACCTGGGCCTGTCCTTCACGGCCTTCCCGTCGCCGGTGTCCGAGGTGATCTCGGACGCGCTGCCGTGGACGCTCGCACTGGTCGGCATCACCACCGTGATCAGCTTCCTGATCGGCACCGGCCTCGGCGTGCTGGCCGGCTGGCGGCGCGGCTCCTGGGTCGACGGCCTGTTGCCGGCCACCACGTTCCTCTCCTCGGTGCCGTACTTCTGGCTGGGCCTGATCGCGATCTACCTGCTCACCGGGCCGGGCAGCTTCTTCCCCGCGTCCGGCGGCTACGACGGCGCCTACGTGCCCGCCTGGGACCAGTACTTCATCCCGAGCGCGATCCAGCACAGCCTGCTGCCCGCGCTGACGATCCTGATCTCGTCGGTCAGCGGCTGGATCCTCAGCATGCGCAACATGATGGTGACGGTCGCGGCCGAGGACTACATCACCGTCGCGCATGCGAAAGGGTTGTCCGATCGGCGGGTGGCGCTGAGCTACGCGGCCCGCAACGCGTTGCTGCCCAACGTCTCCGGCTTCGCGCTGGCGCTCGGCTTCATCGTCGGCGGCACCCTGCTGGTGGAGATCGTCTTCTCCTATCCGGGGCTCGGCTTCCTGCTGTTCCGGGCGGTCGGCGCCAAGGACTACCCGCTGATGCAGGGCATCTTCCTGGTCATCACGATCTCGGTGCTGGTCGCCAACCTGATCGCCGACATCGTGTACCTGCTGCTCGATCCGCGTACCCGCAAGGAGGGCTGACCGATGACCATCCCGACCTCGAGCGTCGAACAGGTCATTCCCGGGCAGGGCGCGATGGCGCAGCCCGAGATGCGCAGGCCCGCCAAGGCGAAACGCCGCCGGTTCCGGTTCGTCTCCAACGCCAAGGCCGCCACCGGCCTGACCATCATCGGGATCTACCTGCTCTTCGCGATCATCGGGCCGTGGGTCGCACCGTACGACCCGGACGCGCAGAGCGAGGAACTGGTGCAGCCGCCGTCGGCCGCGCACTGGTTCGGCACCACCCACCTCGGCCAGGACGTGCTCAGCCAGATCCTGGTCGGCACCCGCGGCGTCATGGTCGTCGGGCTGACCGCCGGCGTGGTGGCGACGATCCTGTCGGTGGTCATCGGCGTCACCGCCGGCTATCTCGGCGGCGGCTGGGACGACTCGCTCTCCGCGCTCTCCAACGTCTTCCTGGTCATCCCGGCGCTGCCGCTGATCATCATCGTGGCGTCGACGATCAACGCGGGATCGTTGATCGTCGCGCTGGTCATCGGCCTCACCTCGTGGTCGTGGGGGGCGCGGGTGCTGCGCGCCCAGACGCTCTCGTTGCGCCGCCGCGACTATGTCGAGGCCGCCCGGGCCACCGGCGAGAAGACCTGGCGGCTGATCTTCTTCGAGATCCTGCCCAACCTGACGGCGATCATCGCGTCCGGCTTCGTCGGCACGGTCATCTTCGCGGTCACCGCCGAGATCACCCTCGCCTTCATCGGCATCGGCGGCATCTCGAACTGGAACTGGGGCGAGGTGCTGTTCTGGGCGCAGAGCCAGCAGGCGCTGGCGCAGGGCGCGTGGTGGTGGTTCATCCCGGCCGGTCTGGCGATCGCCTTCCTCGGCACCGCGCTCTCGCTGGTCAACTTCGGCATCGACGAGTTCGTCAGCCCCCGGTTGCGGAGCGCCGGCAAGACCAAGATCAAAACCGCTTCCGGCCATACCGTACGGATGCGAGTCGGCTTCACACCGGTGCTGGCGCGAAAGGAGACCACGCAGTGAGCGAGCCGGTTCTCGAGATCCGCAACCTGAACGTCGACTATGGACTGGGCGACGTCGGCGTGCAGGCGGTCCGGGACGTCAACCTGACCCTGCACCGCGGCGAGGTCCTTGGCCTGGCCGGCGAGAGCGGCTCCGGCAAGTCCACCCTCGCCTACGGCCTGACCCGGCTGCTCCCGCCGCCCGGCGTGATCACCGGCGGCCAGGTCGTCTACCACCCCGAAAACGGCGAGCCGTACGACGTCCTCGGCCTCTCCGACCGGGAACTGCGCGCGTTCCGCTGGGCCGAGACCGCGATCGTGTTCCAGGGTGCGATGAACTCGCTCAACCCCGTACACAAGGTCTCGACGCAGTTGAATGATGTTCTTGAGGCGCACGAGCCCACGATGTC
>Ga0307515_10010762_pt1 | contig 17460 bp, 18 predicted proteins | sample 17_EM_MG_FD_194513 | JGI IMG/M metagenome (GOLD analysis project Ga0307515, IMG submission 194513) | Populus trichocarpa ectomycorrhiza microbial communities from riparian zone in the Pacific Northwest, United States - 17_EM | ecosystem: Host-associated > Plants > Roots > Unclassified | place...
TGTCGTCGATCGCCAGGCGTTGTGTAAACGGCTTCAGCATAACTGCAGCCCCTGCGAAGAGTGTAACACACGTGTCGTTCTGATGATGGGTATACGTCACCACAAAGTAAAGGAGGTACGTATGCAAAGCGACACGTCGCCTGGGCGACGGGTAGCGTGTAATTCTCCGTCAGAGCGTACGAGGTTCCGTCAGAGCCGTCAGAGCCGTCCGGAACACCCGGGTGTTTCAGACGGAAATTAGGCTCGTTGCTGATGATGTATTGCTGATATAAGTTCGATTCAATCGAGTGAAACTTCCTCATCACAAATGTGCTTCAATCGTAGGGTGTCTTCTCAATAAGTGCACTTCACTCGTGCAAAGGTTCCTGGCGGTAGGCATGCTTCATTCGTAGACTGATCCTCATCGGTAGGTATGCTTCCTCGCTCGAGTAGTGTATCTGTCGGTCTAAGTCGCAATAGAATGCCTCTGGAAGTGGGCTTCGTCGAGGTTACTAGAGCTGTAGGTGTACACGCTAACCGGGATAGGTGCAAGTGGCTCCAAAAGAAGGATAATAGTCGTAACTTTGCTGACTGGTAAATCGTCTTTTGACATCCTCTTTGGTTCTCGGTATTGTTGATTCAGGGGTAAGATCACTCCGTCCATTGTAGGTTGTTTTAATTGGTAATCGTGCTCAATTGACTGGATGGAATGGTGTTCCAACACAATTAGGTTCATTGTGTGCTATTTCTCTCTTTGGCAGGGTTCAATAGTTGTGTCCTGTACTCTTGATAGTCATCATCATCGCCGGTGACGCGCATCGTGCTCTAATTTGTCTCTGGACTCCTTGCTGCCATCAGGTGGCTCAATTGAATAATGGAATGATTCACGCTCTGAGCATCGCAGTTATGATGATTTGATGTGTCGTTTGGAGGGCAGTATTCTCAATTGTTGACTCGATCGTGTCGCGCGTCGGAAACTGGGTATTCTCCCGAAATTCAGGGAGCGAAACGTATCCGTTTACTGAAAAAACGAGATTTGTGTAAGAGCACATACGCCAGGGTTCGGCCTTGTGGGCATACAGATGGTAATTATTGGAATCCTGTTGCAAATGTAGATGCAAGTGATAGTAGGTGTAGATGTATGGTAAGAATATCGCTCATGATCTAAGGCTCGTGGCGAGCCAACAATATAAAATCGCCGTTACCCGGACCTAGGTCACTTGCTGCCCTTACAAACTGCATAACTCTCCGCACAGACCTTGTGCACATGGTTGAGATATTTGAAATTGCCTATGGTACCTTATGGAAATTGAGGAGAAGGAGCTGGATATGGAAAGGTGAGGAAGTCAAGCAATATGTACCAAAACTACTGAAATGATCTACATGCTGTAAATTGCCAGCCAAAAGAGCTGGAATGTGATAGGGCCACATCATCTGTCACTCAGATATTATTGATATCAGTTGATCAGAAATTGAGAGGTAACAACACTTCTGGATGCAAACGATAATTCATACAAATGCAATATTGGAGGTCAATAATGCGAATATGATTGGTTATATACAATTATTGAGTGTCCCAAGGCTGTTTCGATGTGATTAATGTGAGGGTCAACAGAGTGTCAATGATTTCAGTGTTACACTTTCAGCAATCAATGGGCTGCATTGTCACATCCTTCCAATGTGAATGTATTGTTTGGCGTTATAGCGAAAATGGCGAATGACACGCTCGTTGCTACATCCTACAAATGATCGTCAACGCAGAGTTATCAATTTTCGTCATTGTGTTGTGAACAATCCAGGGGGCTGCAGGGTGACATTTGTTGTACGGTGTCCGGTGTCCTGTGTCCTGAATCTCTCTATTAACCTAACACTCACTGACTCTCTAAGTCTAATTGACACGTACACATGAACGACATTGCATGCGGCTCCACCGCACACAAACCTAAACCAACCCAGGTGATGACCGCACTCAAATCCGTCCCCACAACGTTAACTCACAATCAAACCATTGGTGTGGCGGAAATCCCGGATCAGGAGATCGCACAGGGTAGCTTCCGTAGCAAGCTACAAAAGTGGAGGTTTCGTCTCGAGGAGCGTAGGGCGGGACTAGCCCCAGCGAGATAGTGGAGTGGCTAGGACTGAGAAACAAAACAGAGAAGAGATGAGATCTTGATTGTTACGGTCTCTGGATGGTGGTGTCGGATGTTGTCCAGAGATGGTTTTTCAACCTTGTCGAAGGCGTGATGCAGAGCCGCGATAACCCTAACCCAGTCACGTACCCACTCACATACCCACTCCATTGTGTGGATTTGTAGTGGTGGGAGCTGTTTTCTCACCTCAACTCCTCCCCAGCCACCTGGTGCGAAGCACGTGGTTCTCCTCTTCCACCATCCTCCTCCTCGTCCTATCCGTCATCTCCGCATCCCAAAAACCCCATATCTTCAACATGCAGATATAGCTCCGAAAGCAAACGCCAAATGCCAAACGAAACAAGGGCTGAGAAAGGAATGAGAAACGACAAAGAAACGAGAATACAAACGAAAACCCGGCCCAAAATCCCACTCTATCCCACCTTCCACCGAAGTCTCCTCTACTGATATTGCGTCCCGTTTGCAGTTGGTGCTGATTGTCCCGTTTGCAGTTGGTGCTGATCATCCCGTTTTCAGTCGGTGCTGATCGTCCCGTTTACAGTCGGTGCTGATTCTCCCGAGTCGCGTCCTCCACCCTCATACCTTCGTCCCGGTTTAACGAGACGGTGCTCATGGTCCTGCGTCCTCCGAGTCCAAATCCTCGTCCCAGTTTAACGAGACGGTGCTCATTATCTGGTGCCCTCCAGCTTTATCCTTCGTGCCTGTCAAGTCCGCTTGACCTCCGTATCTACCGGGTGCTCTTCTAGCAGTCGTATCCTCCAAATGCATCCTCGTCAAGTGTGCATCGCTCCTGCATCATTCAAGTGTGCTTCTCCACGTCTCCTCCGAGTCCACTTCGCTCCTCCAAGTGCATCCCCCGCCTCCAAGTTCACCTCCGTGTCCGAGTGCTGCCTCTCTCCTCTAAGTGCGCTGCTTGCCAGTGGTGGTGACGAAAAAATGAAATTTCCCCTCCCTGGCCCTTTGTGTGAAGCACACTCTGCATTCCCGTCTCCGCTCGCTGTCAGCAAGCCTATGCTTTACTAAGTGGATGGCGTTCAGAACATGACTGCTCCCGCATTCGTTCCAGTTGTACGGCGAGTGTTGGGCAGGCAGTGTATCTCGGACGGGGTTGCACTTCGACTTTGACTTGCCGAGATCATGTGAAATGCTCCATGACCTCCCGCAGCAGCTGTCTCAATTGTTCCGGTGATAGCAGCGGTGTGGAGGTAGGTGTCGGTCGAGCAGGTGAGACTGGGCGGGCTGGAGAGACTGGGCGTGCTGGAGAGACTGAGTGTGCTGGAGGTGGTGGTGACTGGGATGAGCGGGCCGATGGCGGTGGCGGCAGTGTTGACAGTATTGGACGCCGTGCATGTGCATAATCTCGCATCGTGCGGTCACCCCGGGCAGCCGGTACCAATGGTATCTCCTGTCCTGCACGCCCGAGCACAAGTCTGGCATGGTTATTGATATTTTCAACACCATCCTCCAGGTCGGTACGCAAATCGACTCACTTCTGGAGGTGATGCTGACCACTGCAGTAATGGCATGGGGGAAAATCTTGTTGCTGCGGAGGCTGTACTGTATCTTCATGAGACGGCAGTGGGGTGGGCATCAGATTGAACGGCTGTGGACGGCGCTGCGGGTCGGGCACTTGACGTGGACAGTGCTGCTGGTCCGTCACTTGATGGTTCGGCAGAGAAGTCTCCTGATGGTGCTTGGGCTGCACACAACTGTGTCGACGGACTGGCGGGGCTCGAGGTGGCTCAACACGGATTATTCCCAGTCGTACAGTTGGTCCGGCACAGATGGTACCTTGTCTAGCCCCAGGAGAAGGAGCCGAAGGGAGTGTAGTAATTATCGCCGTGGTCGAGGGAACCTCAACTGCCATGGGAGTTGTCGTGGTAGTCTCGGCAGCTGCGGGAGCGAAGGGAACGGGAGAAGCCAGGGCAAAAGCAGGGGAAGTCGTGGAAGCCGGAGATGTTGCGAGAGCTGTGGGATTAATCCAATATATGAATGCTGGAGAAGTTGGCGGTGCAGCTGTTGCATTGGTAGTCATCGGTGCAGCAGTAGGAGTGAGAAATTAAAACATTGCAACGGCCTCGGCGGCAGATATCTTTGAGGATATCAAGGCTTTGAGCTTTCTGTAGTCGAACGTACGCGGATCGAGCGGGTTGAGACCGAGTTTGGTAATCCCCTTCCTCCAGAGTCGTTTGGGAAGTGCACACAGCCACATCTCTGTCCTCTCGTACTCAACCATCATGCCGCGCTCGGTGACTACTCCACTGATGTGATCGTAGGTGCGGAGAAATGACTTAAGACTTTCCGTATTGTCACGGCCTCCAAACTCTGCACAAAGATTCTCCAAATTTTGGCGTGTGTGGACCAGGGAATTGGGTCGGCTATCGGTATACCGAAACGCATCCAGCATCTCCTTCTTGAGTGCAGCCCAATCTCATTCCACATATCCGCGCATCATGACAACCGTGTCTCGAACATCGGAGGGTTCCACACAGTAGTCCGGGATGATGGTAGCGGCATTGGCGCTAGAGGGGTCGGTACGTGTGAAGGCGGCGAGGCTCTCGTACTTGTGGAGGAACGTCGTCACATCAGAGCCTCGAACGATAGCCACGCCTGGACTATACGGAAGTGGCATCTGATTCTGCTGTGTGCTGTCAGCCGAGATGGCCTCAATGTGTAGCCGTGAGATCTCCATGCTTCCAAGCCCTCTTGTTATATACGTGGGCCTAGGGTCTTGGTGAGATCACTCGTGGTGTGGTTCTTGCGATGCTGATGGTGGTTCCCCACCCTCGGTAGGACTTGCGATTCCAGTATCCTGGTCTTTGATTCTCCCGCTTACTATTGGTCGATCTGTCGTTGCCAAGTGCTCCTCCGCGCTTGATTCAGGTTCAATTGTCACTGGTGTGTGGTCTCTGATCGCAGCCGAGGTTTCCGTGACGCGTCGTTCCTGTCCCGGTGCGTCTAATCCATCCAAGTCAGTATCGTCACCCTGTCGTCTGTCTCTCGCTGACAGCATACTTTCCCATGCTCTGCTTTCCGAAACGACCTCCGAGTCAGAGCACGATTTGTGGCGGAGATGGTCGATCAGGAGATCGCATACGGTAGCTTCTGTAGGAAGCGACGAAAATGGAGGTTTCGTTTCGACGAGCGTAGGGAGGGAGTAGCCGCAGTGCAATAGTTGAGTGGCTAGGACTAAGAAACAAAACAGAGAAGAGATGAGATCATGATTGGTACGGTCTCTGGATGGTGGTGTTGAATGCCGTCCAGCGAAGGTTTTTCAACCTTGTAGATGGCGTGATGCAGAGCCGCGATAACCCTAACCCTGTCACGTACCCTCTCACGTACCCACTCAATTGCGTGGATGTGTAGTGGTTGGAGCCGTTTTCCTACCACATCGGCCACCTTTCTAGGCAAACATTGTTGCGGCAACATTGCTACTATATCCCAAAACTGGACGTCAACGGAGCATCAATGACTTTTGGCCTTGCCTCATACACAATGCAAGGGCTGTGCAGCAACATTTACCCATAATCGAACTATCAGCCACCTTTCTAGGCAAAAATTGTTGCCACAACATTGCTACTACGTCCTAAGAATGAGCCTCAACAGAGCATCTCCGACTTTTGGCCTTGCATCATGGAAAATCCTAGGGCTGTGCGGCGACTAGTGTTAGCAACGGTTCCAACCCGCTAGAACAGTTCCGGGTTGGGGTTTGAACCGGACAGGAACCGTTGCAAAGGGCTTTACGACACTATAATCCCGGACTGTTGCAATTGGGCCGGTTTTACCACCAAAAACCCCCCATTTCAACACCATAACTTTCGCTCCAATTCAGTATTTGAGTTCTGATCGTATCGTGACATGATCAGTACGTAGATTGTGCAGTTCTAGCCGCTCTTGCACCTCCCGATTTCGGATTTATCATCCGACCACGATTCGTTGAGTAGGTATCAAAAACCCGCGAATTTCGGTGAAAATGAGCCCTTATATCACAGGCACTGAACGAATATCAGTCGGATCGCAGATCTGAAAGCGGGAGGTGTAAGCACAGTGCGAACTGCACAATCTACGTACTGATCATGTCATGATACAATTAGAACTCCATTACTTAATTGCAGCCAAAGTTGAAGGAATAGCAATGTTGGAACCTCAGGCTGGTTCCGACCAGGGCGAAAAACCACGGGTTGATGTTCCGTCAAGGTAACAACCCAGCGCTAGTCACCAGGTTCGGATTGCTCAGCGGTTCTTGACCCAGACCGGGGCCTCCGGGTCGGTTCCAACCCAGACTGCAGCCGGGTAAACCGGAACCATTGCTAACACTAGCGGCGACATTAAGCCATAATTGAACTATCAGCCGCCTTTCTAGGCGAAAATGGCTGCGACGACATCGCTACTATGTCCTAAAAATCAACATCAACAGAGCATCAACAACTTTTGGCCTTGCATCTTAGAAAATGCAAGGGCTATGCAGTGACATTATCCCATAATCAAACTATCTGCCATCTTTCTAGGCAAAAATCCTTTCGACAAGATGGTCATCTTGCCCCACATATGGGCATCAATGGAGCGTCAACGATTTTAGGCCTTGCATCTTGGAAAATCAAAGGGCGATGCGACGACATTGATCCATAATCGAACTATCGGCCGCCTTTATAGGCAAAAATGCTTACAACAACATAGTAACTATGTCCCAAAAGAAGCGTCAACGGAGCATCAACTGAGCGTCAATGAATTTTGCACTTGCATCTTCGATAATCTAACGGCAAAGGAAGACACATATCCCACCAAGAACCTATCGGCAGCCTGTATTGGCAAAAATGCTAGTGACGATATCTTGTCCGCCTCCGACAATTGAGCACCAACGGCGCGTTAACAGTTTTTGCGCAGGCTCAGAATGCTAAGCAGCAATAAACTGCATTGTGATGTGCCTAAATGGAGTTTGACGCGGTCAGTCATGGCAATCTGACCTTGTATACAACTTCACAAATCTGCATGCAATGTCTGACAGATCTGATTTGTTTCCTTGGAGCTGTAGAGTCAATATTTAAGAACCCAGAGTGTGCATTACTGTAACGTTACTTTCGGCAGTCTCTCGAGTGGAATTACACAGCTTTCTAAATCTTACCGCCTGGTCACGTTCGAAATCTTCGAACACCTCATTGCTCGAGGTAATGATCTCTTCCAAAAATATGGGTGTCTTGATTCGTGATTTGACCTACCTTACTGTGCAAATCATCTTCGATGCTTGGTAGGCTTCAATGAATGTAGGCTCGAAGCGGCCCATTAGTTGGAATAATCTAGACATGCGCCTGTGTGGCGATTCTATATACACTGCGGAATTGCGGAGACCAGCAGCCGTGGCATCATATGTAATGTTTGTAATCAAGTTCTTCGCTATCCATCAGAACATGGGACCAGCTCAATGCGAAAATACTTGCTGGCAAAAGCTCACATCGCAAAGTTAAACAAATTAACAGAGTCACAGGTCACTGAATTGACTAGTTCGACAGTCGATGAAATAGCCTTGCCCATTCTGAAAACCCAATGAAGTTGAGGAATAAAAGTAGTGTGTTCACAGAGGATAATCATATTTAACATCCGGGTCAATTCATAACGACCGAAATGCCAGACAAGACGTTCCAAACTGGCAGCTAAGAACTTTGAAATCTCCAAATTTCACCAAGCCACGTGTAATCGCTACCTCATGTTAGGATTTGTTTCGGCTCATAATCCATGACCTGCTATATCCAATCTGGAACTACTACAGTCATATATGGCATTACACGATGACCAAGTGCTGGTGTCTGCTACGACCCCTAGCAACATTTGCTGGAGGGAGTATGCTCTAACCGTGAATACAATTAAGAAGCAATTGCTGTCACAAAATACAATGAGTTTAGCTTTTTACTGATGGACATCAATGAACAAACTAGCCATTATGTCGGTCATTGTTCAATTGATGGACCAAAATTTGGTATTGTGTGAAGTTCAACTCGCTTTCGATGAGGTTGATCACATGTTCTTTTCCTGTGGTGAAAGCTAATAAGGATGATAGGTCAAGGGCCATCATACTACAGCAAGGCTAGCCGTGCATTTACAGGACGTGCTTGATCATCTTGAGCTTACTGATGGCCATTTACTTGCTATTACGACTGATAATGCTTCCTCAAATTACTTGATGACACGCCAACTGCAATCAACACTTCAGGCCTCTGGAATGGAGTGACATGCATTGAGGAACCAGTTACCATGCATGGCGCATGTCATACAGCTGGCTTTAGGTGCATTCCTGACCAGTCTCATTGTAAAAGGCCGCACCAAGTCTTGGGAAATTCATGGGCGTGATCAGCACTTTGGAGAGAATGAATGCATGGACATTGGAAAGAGTCAAAGACTTCAAAAAGAGGGCAATGCTAGAATCAATATGGTGTCAGCCATGGGACCAGTTTTTGCAATGATAATTGAAAAAGTACGTATTTCATGATATTTTGAAAGTCCTGAAACTGACGTTCATATAGCAGAAAATGCCAGTCGTAGTTGTTGCACTGACACCTGGTCGCCGAAACGAGTTCATTGACTGTCAAAAACCCAATGTCCATGGTGTGGTACTTCGGATTAAGGATGTGAGGACACATGGGAACTCTATACTACTGTTGATCAAGTGCGCCTACTGATTACGGGAATTCACATGTGAGTGGCTTCAAAATCCAAAATGCAGGGATTACTGGCCACTCTTCACAACACATGATGAATCGACCATTGTGAGGTATGTTATGAAAGTATTGAGGTCATACCAATATTGCACCTTGTGGATGTCGAAGAGGCATACCGTCACATTGTTAGGGGTTCAACCTAGCGGAGGTAATGATACATTAGTGGATTCGTTAGCAGGTACTTAATTGCATAACCCCTACCTGTGTGAGCAACACAATGTTTGTCAGTAAAGTGATCCTTAGAGGGATTACAATTGAGCCTCGTGTCAATCAATTAGTGACGAGTCATCTCGTGCTATCAGATTCAAATATGATGATGCAACTCTGTCGCCATTACTGGGAAGTGAAAAACCTTCAGCAGTGCGCGTAGTTATTGGCCACATTTACTGTATCTTATCTAGCGGGACAACACACAGTGAAGTTCCAAACTTGCAGAACTACGTGTGCAGCAGATGATAAGCAAGATGCGAGTACGTAGGGATTCACGGGCCGTGTCGCTCTGCAACATGAATCAATCCTGTAACGCTCCTCGGTCTACAGAAGCGCCGAGACCTAAGCTTGCTGTATCTGAGGGTTTAATGACATTGGCTGAAGATAAGAGGCCAGAAGCAACCCTGCTCATTGGTTTGAGTTAGTATGCCTTGCAACGTCATACTGGCGTGTCATAATCTACGTTGGTAGAGTATCGGTTGGTCGCTGATTAAATCTCTGAACGCATTGCCAAATAGCCATATTAACAGGCGAGGCATTTAATAACCCAGAGTTATTATAACTTGCGATAAGCACTGATAAGACTAAGAGTCGTCAGATGTTCCAACTACTGAACGAATGGGAAGCGAGTTGTCCAAGTTGTAGTTATGAGTTGGCATATTCGTGCGCATGATATCATGATCTGAGGATGAGCCATAGTGGGGGCGTAATGCCTTGAAACACCGGATGCATGAACACGATAACCTTGAGGGAATTCGTGGCACTATCAATGAGTCATTTAGAATGATATCAACGATAAGCTATTAAGCTAACCATGTGTCATGGCGATGACCCGAAAGGCAAACCTGACCTGAGGGCTCAACTATATAAAATCTCACATTGTTCCCCGACTATGAAAAGAACCAAGCACTAGCAGCAATCCACAGTCAGACATTACGAGCGAAGAACACCTTAAAATATTATTAAAAATTCTATCTACAAATCGTTAAAAATTACATCCTTAATTCACCAACGTGAATATTCTTTTTATGTGTTCATTCAAACTGACACATTCTCAATACGCACACAAAGCGGTCTTCGAAACTATCGGAGATCAAATACTATTCTTCAAAGAGCGGCATTTAACTCTCATCTACCAACAACTTTGGTACTATGCTGTTACTATCGGTATTGGATACGATGTGCACTTGTAGGTTACTACCGGAGTGTTGCCCTTAGAAGAATTCTCCGAAGAGCGACCTTGGACCGACGAGGAGGAGTGGTGAGCTCTTACCAGAGGAACCAGATAAGAGGTTGAGTCTTGGGAAAGACGAGGAAGGGCAGTGTATTTAGGCAGCTGTATTTAGTCTAATAAATGTTGTATTAATTACGAGGCTTAAATACCCCCGTAACACACATTGCATCACATTATCACAGTGTACAATGCCATGTCCGATCATATGGATGGCGTGATGCACTGTTTATCTAAGATGAAGACTCAATGGAACCAAGGATTGTTCTTCGCTGTGAATGTAGCTCGACAGAAGCTGTCAAAATATTACCATGCAGTGACTCCCATCACGGGTATGCTTCTCATTTCTGCACATATTCTCGATCCTTTCCAGAAGTTGTGATCGTGGAGGAGGTGGGACAAGGGAATAGATATTATTCCTGAGGACGAGACATCCTACACTAACCAATACCAAGAGGCCATTGTGAAGTATGTGGAGATTGAAAACTGTGCCACCCATCAACTTGTGCAGGTCAATACACTCGAAGGCTTACCCAGCAGGAATCACATCACCTCATCGACGGCTTCGGGATCCTGTCACACATCCTTCGATCCATACGATATGTCCAGGGATGATGCAAATTACTTAACGCCTAACAATGTTGCTGAGACAACACCCATACGAAGCGAATGCCCAGCACACTTATTGACCGCCGCCAGGCTCTATGTGAATTCGCCACCTGAAGCACCAAAGAACTGACAGCAATTTAATCCAAATCTCCAATATTACCACTCCGACCCAATGGAGATTAGCAGTAGATTTTGGATCCCGGAAATATCCGACTGGTGGCGTCGACATGAGGGATCGCACTCAAAGTATGCCGATCACTCGAATGTTATGCACGATATATTCATATTCACTCCCTCATCGTGTTGGAGTGGAGGCCAGTTTTACCCTTGGTTAAGAGGGTATCGGGTGGAGGCAGTCAAAAACCACAAGCCAGACACTTCGCGGAAAAGGCGTTATAAGGCAGTTTGCTCGAGCCAATAACGGGATTTTGGCAGGCGTGAACACAGAATTGGATAGCACGAACACAGAAAACGACTCGGAAATGAAGAAAGTGGTGGAGGAAAGTACATTGCACAGAATGGCAAAGGATCATGACTTTTTGGATATGTGGCAGCACAGCCAAAACCTAAGTACTACCCAGCAGGAATCTCGTGCTCAATACAAGCAGATGACCGCCATAGGATACATTTCTGACATGGCAGAGATCGTCAAACCATCCTGGTCACTCTTTCAACATGATGGTGCGGCTGGGTTTGAATTGTCAGAAAGATCTCCTTTGCGACCAGCTGTGTCTGCAAAGGACCTCCTGGGAGGACAAAGTCAAATATTAAATGTTTGCCAAATCTGAAGAATCAACCGTCATCCAGTCGAAAGTGATGAGGATAGCGCACCTGAATGCATTTCCGACACCAATGATTGTCTTAACTGGAATGGGAAGTTCGATAATCCAACTGACAGCAAAGACGATTGCCGGTCATATGTTATATATGGTATAGAGCAAGAGAATGGCATCGATGATCCGGAATGCCCACAGCAGCGGGATGTGAGCCCCATGCCCAATGTTTCCACATTGATTCGGGCTACTGGGTAGTCAAAGAGACAAGGCGAAAAGGTGTTGGTGACGGTCAATGCAATCGGAATGGGGAGGAATAAGGGAGTGAAGAAACAATTCCTCAGAATGTGTCTCTGTTTCACCAGCTTCTTCATGTATCTTGACTGAGAGTTTTAGTTAGAGACATATTATGGGCGCTTGGTGAGCAGTAGCTTGTGAATATCGGTCGATAAACAGATGTATAGCAGGCACATTGAAGCTTTTGGCAAGATACATAAATTTTAGTCGTATGGGAGCCAACAGTGCAAGAATATTACTGTGCTTAGCTTTGCCCCAGGTAGTGTTCGCAACGGTTCCGTATTTGGAACTGGCCGGGTTTATAGGTCTGCGTGGCAACGGCCTTACCACATCAAAAATCGACGATTTTTTAAGCGAACTGCCGAATTAAGTCCACCAATATTGCTCAGAGAATTTAGAGCTTGGTATGTGAATTATGCAGCTTTCCATGGCGCATCTTTTGGTGGTCTCAAATTTTCGATATCTTCAAAACTCAGCAACCGATGGTGCAAAAACATGGTTTTTGCGCGAAAAATCACTGTATATTCAAAGCCGCTTGCTGAGTTTTGAAGATATTGAAAATCGGAGACCACCAAAAGATGCACCATGCAAAGCTGCATAATTCACATACCAAGCTCTAAATTCTCTGATCAATATTGGTGGACTTAATCAAGGGAACCGTTTGGCAAAAACCGGAACCGAACCGGCCGGTTCCGGGTTTTCTTCGACCCGCTATAGTAGAAACGGTCCGAAAATGGAACCGTTGCTAACACTAGCCCCAGGGCCAAGTCTCAATCGGTCAGAAAGACTACCAATAAGTTCAAAGCAAGATGAAAACTATTATCGATGGCAGCAAATATTGAATGGACAATACATTGAAATGAGTGTCAACGGAGCGTCAACAATTTGTGGTTTTGTAAGTACACTAATTAAACAGTAATTTGGTCGCTGTTATGCATAACCGATGTAATGTCAGCTTTTATAGGTAACAACGACAGCAACACTGTCACCGCCCCATTCTGAGAATGAGCATCAACGGAGCGTCAACGATTTTTACCTGTGCATCTTGCATAATGTATTTTCCGATTGGTTGCAGACATCCATTTATCAGATATTGGCAGCCTTTAGTGGCAACAACAACAGCGACATGCTCCCTGCTGCATCCTGAAAATGAGCGTTAATGGAGTGTCAACTGTTGTAGTTGTTGCATATTTGGTAATCAAGGCATTGCGCAGATCATCACGTTCATAACGGAATTATTGACCGCCCTAATAGACAAAAATTCAATATATCAAAGGTAAAACACCAATTCCAAATTAATTAATAATGCAAGCTGCAAAGCATGCAAAAACGTATTATTGAGTGTTGAAAACGCGATTTTGATAAGATACTATTAACAAACTCCAATATCAAGAGCCTTATATGAATCTATGGATGGACCCGCTGACACCCCACACAATTCAGATGGGTTGGAAGTGTTTCATCGAACCATACCCAAGTTGACAGTTTGGGTTTATTGACATCCCAGACTACAAATTAGGCAATGGTTCGGTTTGACCGTGACCAAGGCTGGAAGTGGCAGTCCGTTACAGTTGCAAACACTACCGCTGGGTGAGCTGCTTACAACCCGCCAAATTCAGATGGGTTAGGCGATTACCATTAAACTGTACCCAAATTGACGATTCGGGTGTATTGACAACCCGGACAGCCACTGTGGCAACAATTCGGTTCCGACCGGGACCCGGACCAGAAGTGACATTCCGGAACCATTGCTAACATGATTCCCAAGCTGCCATTCGGCCGGCGCCTCATCTCAAGCCAGGCCCTAGACAGAGGCTAGCAGAATGGATCAATCGAAGGGCGCAGGCTCTGCTCACCCACCACTTCAGACAGGGAATTCACGGGGTTCCTGGACACTGCGGTATCCCCAGGAACGAAGAAGCAGACCACCAGGCGAACATACGATGCGATGCATGGGGAGACATGGCGATAGAGCGGCGGTACACCTAGGTGGTGCAAATAGCCAGACAGATATCCGAGGGATGGTCAACAGCCAAAGCAAAGTGGGAAGCCGACAACAGCAGCAAGCACTTTGGCTACAGCCTCCAGGGCTAGGCGGGGGCCAAGAGACCTATCCCAATGACAAGTGTAAAATCGCTGGCCGCCAGATTCTACAGACTACAGTATCGGCATGCACCCACTGGAATCTAACTATAACGGTTCGGCCGTCCAGAGGATGACAAATGCTGGTGGTGCTGGGGTGGAGTTAGGGCAGCGGCCCAGACTCATGCATACCTGTTCCGCGAATGCAGCCGGTGGAGAGACTAGCCGAAGACACTGTGGAAGGCTGAGGGAAACGCGATGGGCTGGAATGCGGGCAGATGCCGACACGTGCAGATCTCAAAGCTGTTTTCCAGAGATGAATGTGATCAAGTGGTGGTGGACTTCCTGGCAGCTACTGAAGTTGGGAAGTTCCTGCCCAAATGAATGGAGGGATGGAGCAGGCACAGAGGCTGACTCAGGTGCGGGGAGTGGCGGCAGCAGACATATATCTCTGCGTTTTCTTTCCCTTTCTTTTCCTTTCTGTTCTGGGCTTTCTTTAAGCTTTCATTTGTCAGCGGGGATGAGGGGTAGCGGGGGGGGAGCTCCGCCATCTAGCCGGCTAGCCCAGAGGCGGAGGGGATATCAGGTCCTGTCATATTCTATTTAGAGTGCATACAGTATGAATAAACAACAACAACGAGCCCCCGCATGCGACATTGGGCTACCATATTGATGGTCGAGATATGGGTTGTACATTTGGCGCTCTCAGAGTTGGTGTCGTCTAGATTAGTTGGGAATCATCGTGGGGAGGGAAGGATAGGACCGCATCGCAATTCAGTCTCATACTTATTATTCCATCCATGTCTGAATGAATAAGTATTTTCCATGTCAGGAGAGTCCACAGAGGGTTCTGTTACTGAAAGGGTATCCAATTCTATCGACTGTTTGTTGAGAACTATGGGGTCGGTGTTTAGCACCATAACCCCTGAGCCTCTAGGTCATCCGGTCACGGTTTATAACCCATAGCGCCCAATAAAATCACCTGCGTCCATTTCTGCGGTTCAACGGTGGTGCTTGTTGATTTCGCATCCCAACTCCCCGCCTACGCTCTAAGGGAGCTTCATTAACGGCACCTGTAAACGCATCGAAATGCCTTCACTAACACTAAAGTAAAATGCTTTGAAGTTTAAGGACTTGGTTAGGGGTTCGTTTGAATGGGAGTAAAGGCACCGTAGAAATGGCGCTGATACTCACTCTACAGCTCTTCCGTGTGAAGTATGTATGTGCTCAACCCAACCCTAGTTTAGTTTTTTGCTATCGCAGTTGTAAAGTATCAAACCATGTTCTCGTACAGATGCTAGATTGCCATTGTAATAGCCTTTGCCCGTAACGGGCATGACGTATGTGCAGAGGAGTTCAACACCCCGTCTAATCAGCTAACGAAGACAGTTCAGCTCAGATGTGGCTGAATCCTGCTGCATCGGTAACCTCCGAGAATAGCGATAACATTAAAGACGAGTGTCCGCTCCTCGATACGTTGCGCTGTTAGGTTCGGCTAACGGCTAGAATCGGCCTCATGGTTATACAAATGCTTGTACAGAACCTATATATCTTGTTTACACACTTTATATGTACATATGAAGCTATAACTTACGCACATATATATACATGTCAAATTATACGTACGTCAGGGCCTGTGCTGCTGATGATCACGAGATTGTGATGGTGAAGGTTAGTGACGGTAATGGAACAAAGTGGCTAAGTTCTATCTGTGCCGCACATCCGGTCTACTAGCCCATGCAATGAGCATTACAACGTTTCAGCTCAGAATGAAAGGAAGATATGGTGTATATACACGAAACATCGTGAGATATTGGTTTACATACACTACTACCTTACGATAACCATATAACCTTCCACCATCACTTCCGCTGGAGCGTCTACAAATAACTCACGATAGCCCCACGAAGATCTCAATGATGGAACATTCACGAAAAATACCTACCACAACGCTGTGCCATTGGCCACGACCTCGAATGTCCCTTAGGGGAACCCCACACCGGAATTATTCGCTGCGCCATGCACCTCTGCTGTACAACCCCAAACGCTTAACCACCAGTTTGGATACTATATGTAGCTATAGAACTTATGTCAAGCGCCTCGCAACATATAAACGGTACTTCGTCCAACATCTTGACCCGCATGGGCCCCGCATGCAGATATGCACTCGTAGCTCGAACGGGATGGTACGCACCAGTCACTGGCTGAGGCCGAGTTCATTGTTCCATAAGATGTAGCAGCTTCCCCACTGTGTTGTTTCCCTCCCCACTGCGGCTGAACATCGCTTTTCCACGCCATTCCAGCACCAGAGTTTCAGCAAGTCGTTTAACTTTGGGCGTGGGATAATGCATGCCGAGCCTCGCCTGCAGAAATAAACATGATCAAACACAGAACTGCAGCCCCGCACCCCACACCATTATATATTCCCAAATATCCTTAGCCTTCAAATCCCCCCGCTAGCCTCCAACCATGTCGTTTCTAGCAGTATTAGCAACTCTTAGCTTCCTCCTCACCTTGGCCATCCCACAAACCACCGACACCGCTCTCTGCCTCCTCTGTGTCCCCACAGACCCCTCCTCTGTCGCGCCCCTATCCTCCTTCTACAGCAGATACTCGACGCTCTCAGGCTTCCCCGACTTCTCGGCTCACCTCCAATCAAAGCTCTTCAACTTCGTGCTGACACAAACGTACCTCACCGACACCGCGAGCGCTACCTCCCCCGCCACGGATCGGCATTCAACACGGCCCTTGTCTCTGTGGTGACGGATTTTGTCGCAACGGAAACGTACCTGCCGCTTGATGACAGGGATGAGGTCGCGAGGGATGTCGGGAGTTTTTTGGGTATCGAGGGTGTTGTTACGGGTGTGAGCACGCGTACGACGGAAACGACGAAAGTTGCGTCGGTCACACAGACTGTGCAAGAGACTGCTAGCGCGTCGTCGACGAGGAATACAGCGACCCGTGAGGGTATGGTGTCGATTTCGGGGGTGGTGAGTGGGGTTGTGGTGACGGTGCTGGTAGCGGTGGTGGTGGCGCTGTGAATTGACTAGTAGGGTGTTTGTTTGTTTGTAATCATTTTGCATTCACCCCGAAGGGGTGCCCAGCTAAGTTACCATAAGCCGGCCGACCACTGGTGGTCATGGCATTTAATTAACATCTTTTTATATCCCTGTCCATCGGAAACTTCCTGTCCATCCATCGGCTAAACTGCGGCCAACCTAGCTCACACAGCACCTACTTCTGACTCAGGCAAAGTCGTTTCCTCCCACTTCCCGCTGCCCCATGGAGGGCACTAAGGCCGCTAACCCACCAAGCCCACCCCCATTACTTTATCTCGTCGTATGCTCGACCTGTGGGGAGTTTGACACAGGGAACTCGGTTTCGTGCGACATCAACCTGCATTTTACAGGGAGTCCGCT
>Ga0307515_10010763_pt1 | contig 17459 bp, 17 predicted proteins | sample 17_EM_MG_FD_194513 | JGI IMG/M metagenome (GOLD analysis project Ga0307515, IMG submission 194513) | Populus trichocarpa ectomycorrhiza microbial communities from riparian zone in the Pacific Northwest, United States - 17_EM | ecosystem: Host-associated > Plants > Roots > Unclassified | place...
CTCACTGGTGACACACGCCCCACGACTGTGGCTACCAGAAGGCCGCGGCGACTGCGTAGTGCCCCCAGTCAAGTCTCAACCAGATCCCTTCCACCATATATAGGAGAACTCGGCGCCCACGAAGTCGCTATCTGTTGGTACGTCCCCAGACAGCCCCGTCCTCTTCGTGTCTCATTCGATCATATATGGGCAGCGGTCTTGAAGGTATGGACAGAGACGCCGAAGGGGAACAGCAAAATGTAAATGACTCTACGACCACCCCGACATGACCTTGAACCACCGACCATGACTCCCGTGGAATTACCCGTACCTCCTTACCGCCCCGCACCGACTCGCCAGAATCGATACGGCACAGCGTCCACCTTAGCCTGAACAGTTACGATAATCACGGCTTCCCTCTAATCGCACCCTCCCCACCTTTCTTGATCTTCAGTTCGTAATAAACTTAAAACTCTCTCCCCTCTTCCTCTCTCTCCATATACCGAATCTCCTGCGATCCCGACACTAGTGTCCTATACCCTTCAACGATTTCCGAGTACCATCGAACGAAAGAACAAAGATCTGGTGAGATACCGGGCATGTCCAACTCAAATTTCAGAAGCAGGTTACCCTCCCAAGCGGGAAGCCCCTCACCTGGCACGCCAAGCCTGCGCGATGTCGTCAGTATTTCATTCTCTCGGCCACGCCCCTCCACCGGTCGAGTTTGGCGGGCGGGTTTTCTAGGTCATTCACGTCATCGAGACCATACAGCACGAGAAGGATTCCGAAGCTCAAAGGGTGGTCCTATGTCCACACTTCTTACCCTCCCGTCGGATCTCCTCCGATGCGACCTGCACCTTCACCAGGGGTAGATCGACGCCCTCGGCTGAATGGGCCTCGTTGAAAAACAAAACCACTCTCGTAGATCTTCCCTGATGCTGCCGGACGCCAGCCAAAGGGAATAATCCCCCAGATGGTCAGCCCCGACCCGCTCTTCATACCCTGCATCGCGATCTGAGGTGCGATTGTTATTTTCAGGATGTGACCGTACTCGGTAGTCTCCATCCCGGAAGCACTGATGTCATCTACCGTTCGGACCGTGCCACGGCGAATGATTCAGTTACGCCAATTCGCACGAGTGGTCGAACCTCGGATAGGGTGCTCCCGAGGTCGGTCCGATTCCTGATGCCCCGCAATGTCCCACGTCGATCCTGATGCCTGAGGACAGCCTGAATTATGCACCTACCACCGGCGTACAACGTCGGTCACCCCAAATGTTCGATATTCTAACGTACGCTCATCACGCGTTCGATTCTGTCATATCAGCACTCCGTCAAGCTGTCGCAGACCTCCACAATTACACTTCCAGGCACGGAAGGTCAACCAATGCACGTACGAGAACGTTTGCGTAATTCCCGCTGGAAGGGTCGGGTTGTCACAAGTCGCCACCGTCATTGGAGACGTGTCACGGTAAGGGGGTTTTCATTGTCTGCTTGTATCGCGAAGTGAATTCCTCAGTGGTCGTAAATTCCTCAGTGGTCGTACCAAGTCCCGGATTACACTGCCTACGATCAGGTGTCGAGTGCTCTCAAGTGATTGGCGCCCTTCCCCACTGCGTATGTGTCAATGTGATCTTTTTGCACCGCTGTTCTGCCTCCCCGCTCATTCCAACCTTTTGACCTTCTGGGGTTCCATCCCGTGTCGTATCTCATCCGATTCTGTCGCCCACCGAACAGAAAGATATTCAAACCCAGGGATTGGCCATCTTGATCGCTTCAAACCCGCGAAACCCCACCGGTCAGGTCATGCAGCTGTGCATCCACTAAGCACCTCGGATTCGAGCCGTCTGACTTTATACGAGGGGCAAGGACCTTAAAAACTTCATCCCCAGCCGGTTAGCAACACCACTATGGTTCTCGACGAGGTACAAATTCTCTTTCCTGCACGCTCTGGATTCGCGTGACTGACAAGCACGGACACTGTTTAGTTCCACTCGTGATACGTCTATCACAAGAACGGAGAAGATGGGGAAACCGGTTTCGTCCGCTGTGTATGTGGAAGACGTTAATTCTGCATGTTTACTGGTTGGCTTGTCACCTGGCGCCAGCTGATCGAACGCGCATCAGGCCTCGGTTATTATCATCGACGGTCTGACCAAGGCACGGCGTCTGATCTTCCCTGAAGCTTGGGGGCGGGGGGACATTGAAATCTTGTGTTTAGAACTGGAGGTTGCGTGGGTGGCGTGTGTGTTGGGTCATTGGGTCGTCCTCCGTATTCTGAGCCATGTTACAAATCGACACCGAGTCGGTGGGACCCACTCGTGCATCAGATCAACAGCCTACAATTTAATTACCTTGCTTGCAAGATCTCTCGCCCTCTTCCCGGTTCAATGAGCATATCTCAGCATCCTCACGTTTGTTTGGTGTCGTTATCCGCCGTTTTTTCTACGATCGCGTTGCCGGCCGCTGGCCGGAAATCAACATCGTGGGAACTGACAATGAACTTGACGGCGACGGTTGCTCCGTGGAATCGCCTAAATTACGGGGACTATCTTGCTTACAAGGTCTCTCAACCCGTAAACGAAGCTTCCCGGTTCAGTGAACATCATAGCATCCCTACGTTCATTTGGTGTTTCGATACTTTTCCGCAGTTTCCGGGACAATTAGTGGTACACCCATTGGAAGTGTTCTTACTAGCGTACAGTACTCCCGAGCGCCCCAGAAGATTTTTATCAGGGAATTATCTACAAACAAACGCCCCAGAATTACGCAAGCGAGGTTTGTGCCGACCGCGGTCGGCAAGGCGAACAACGCTGTAGCCGTACGCGAAACCTCCCCAGCCTTCCTCCCCTGGCGCACCATGCGTTCAGTACATGTACCCAACCCTTTTTATTCTTATTAACCCGCGTCTTGCCCTTGTATTAGGTAGCTGTTGCGGGGTATAAATGCCGAAGCAAAAAAAAAAAAAAAACAAAGGCAAACAACGCGTTATTTTAATCACCGACGCTCGCCGATCGCTGATCGGTGTGGTTCACGAACCACCACCACTTAAAGCCTTGCAGGTCCCCTGCAGGCTATGACCTCCCCGGCGACCCGGGGAGGCCAAGTGGTGTTTACCTTAGGCTCAACGCCCCTCAGGGTTCCCCTGGGGGCTATGACCGAACCGGTGACCCGGCGGTCAGCTTACCCGCGTTTGTCTTCAAGTCCTCCCGCTTCCCCAACGAGGGGTGGTCACCGCTCGTCGTGGATTGCCCTGTTGATTGGATAATGCCGGGAGAAAGACTCAAGGTTCTCTCCGTCAATGTCGAGATTTCCGGCCCGAAGGATGCTACAGAATCCCTTACGTCCCTCCAAATCGATATCCTGGAACATATACTGACGTCGTCCCTAGTGTCTCCTGCATCTTCCACCACTGGCGGCTTCCTCGCGGTCACAGTATCACCACTCACTCACAGTCTCGGGCCTTTGCGTGCGAGGACGGCATGCCCCTCCCCCAGTCGACCGTGTCCTTCGCCGCTCACGATGCCTCGTCCATTACTGGACGTGCAAAATGCGTCCTCTGCTCATAAGACGACGATATCGCCGAGGGAGAGCTTTGCATCCACAGATTCCGTCGCGTGGAGGACGGCAATCCCACTCCGAGACCTTGAAGATCAAACTTGTGGAGATCACGAAGGGCAAATCCGACCACCCTATGCAAAAGAGGATCTATGGACAGCCCAGATACGTGATCAACAAACATGCTCGGTTGCTCCAACTCCAACACTAATACGGCCACTCTCGGTATCTCCTGACCATGTGCCACGATCGTTTTCCCGCCGTGCGGCACCAGTTACCACTCTTGCCCCCACTCGGGCTATCCTTCAAGGAGTTAATGGAGATACCCAATCAGCATCGAGCTCGCATCAAACTTCTTGGACAGGAACTCCAATTTTCTGTGACGACGTTTGTGTGTTTGTCAGTCGGTGGAGAGGCCACAGAAGCGATCTTGGTGATGAGATCTGTTTGGAACATGGCATGCTATGCGTGGATTGCTGCCAACGCTGCCGCTCCTACCATCCCTCACTTGTACAGTTGCACACAACTGAATGAACCACCGGCGATTTTGAGCATGGATCTTAGTCATACAACTACCACATTTAATTTATAGCTTTCATCGCATACGTACACACCTACTGTTGAAAAGATTTGGGAGAGCTGAAATATGTGGGTTTTTTGCTGAGTGATCCGTGACGCGACAAGCAGCTTGAACTCGGAGGATAACCTAGCTGTGTATGTATGCCGTTTGATGTGCACAAAAAATAAAACCCATCGCACACACGTTAGTTCACGTAAGTCACACGCGCGTACCCCCATCTTACACGTCACACGCGCCTCCATCCCCTCACACGTATACCCATATTTCTCCTGGGGGAGGTTCCCCGCCTCGGCCTGGACAGAGCTGATAGTAGGGGGTCCATAGGGTTGATTTTTATACTATTTAGAGATAGTTTTGAGGGTAATACTGCCATTTTTCTGGAGGTCAGAAGGGCCGCGGGATTACCCGAAATCCGTGATCCGATCACCCCCGCGGCCGGCCCGGCGACCTACCGATGCCAAGTGTCAATTCGAAGGGCCATAGGCTGTGGCCGTCGTTCGACACCCTCCAACGAGAGTACCCGATGAAACTTGAACGTTGGAATATTGATCAATGAATATTTGAATGGTTAATGACCGGTGACCGCCCGGTCCCAAATAAGTACCCTGTGTGTTCGGTAACTAAGTTAGTAGCTATGGCTCAATTGAGCATAATCGACGTTGCGGCTGGACAAATATTTGCTTTCACAGAAGAGGCCTGGAAACCCGGTGCCACGAAAGCCGGTGTCGATGACAATGTTTATTCCGAGGTAGGTTTACAAATATTTAAGCGCTAGTCTCGGATAATCCCGCGGCCCTTCCGACCGCCAGAAACATGGCAGTATTACCCTCAAAACTATCTCTAAATAGTATAAAAATCAACCCTATGGACCCCCTACTATCAGCTCTGTCCAGGCCGAGGCGGGGAACCTCCCCCAGGAGAAATATGGGTATACGTGTGAGGGGATGGAGGCGCGTGTGACGTGTAAGATGGGGGTACGCGCGTGTGACTTACGTGAACTAACGTGTGTGCGATGGGTTTTATTTTTTGTGCACATCAAACGGCATAGCATACGTCCCTTCCCTCTCACGCGTACCACCCTACCTTGCCTTCTGGCCTCTCACTTTCGCCGCTATGACCCCATTTCGCTACCTTCTCTCATTGGCACTATGCATCGCAGCACCGCGCCGAACCTATTCACGGGACACGAGTGAGTTCATGTGGTAAGCACACTCTTATACCGCTTCTATCCTCATCCTCATTTCCATGGCGCTCCGGCAAGAAGAGTAGCATTGAGCCCGCATCCTTAGTCCCTACAAAACAGGCCATGGGGGCGCCCCCACCATCTGCATCGACGTCCACTCCTGCTATTTCCCCCTCCTGCACCCTCAACCCATCCCGAGAACCACGGTCCACACGATGACCTATTGCGCTGGTGCAAAACTTCCGGTGATCCTACAGCCGAAACGTCGAGAGGGTGGGACGCATATTAAGTTAGTCATTTCATTGTGTTGGCAGCATGCGATCATCCTAGCCTCGTCTTTTAGACGTCAGTGATTGTACCAGTCGTGTCTTGGGTCTCAGGAATGTGCAGGGTGGGTTCCCCTGTCGCCTGGCGATACCAACGGCGTCTTACTTTGTCGCATTCGATATCGTCTATTGCATAGGTCTTATCGCGTGAATCGCAAAACTGAAGTCTATGCTTGACTTTGCGTGGTTCCACTTCCTTCTACCTACGAACCGCTGGGAGAAATGTCTCCAAGGCCCATCTCCTTACGCCGTCGTCACCGGCCCCACTGGCCCTGGCGTGGGCAAACCCACCGCTCAAGACAAAGGATTCGGCCTCTCCTGCATGGAAGCAATGAAAAGAAATTCAAGGGCGTCACGAGAAGATTCAGAGTGACAGGTTAAGTATTTCCTGGGGAATGTAAACAAGGCCGGGATCGCAAAAGGTTTGAGGGGTTGAAAATCACGATCCTTGTGGACAAGGTTGGAGCGTTTACGGTAAGGTTTGGACACTCGGTTTCATTCTCGATGTGTCTCGCATTGTTCGCATGACCCGCATCCCATAGGTTCGGCGAATGGACCAAGGAGGAGCACATAGAACAAGTCTAAACTCCTCTTCTCACTGTTCCTGACCAGGGCCCTCCTTCCATCCCTGCGTCCAGCTGTCTGTGGCTGTCCAGCCCTTGTCATATTCATCGGATCCTTCGCCCAATAGTCCCCTACTCTGCATCCAAATGCTTTTATCGCCGAATTGCCCGCCGACGAACGATTCGACACTCTGGGCGACGACCAAGGAGACCGTGGAGTTCTCTCTCGGTGTCCATGCACCTGTCCCAACCTTCGTGGCCAACAACACCCCCGCCTCCATCTTTGGGTAATAATCATCTCATCAGGGAAGGTGACACCGTCTAGCATACCGGCCAGATTGTCGATGTCACAGCCAGCCGCCAGAGTTTTTCGACGTGTCGTTGATCCCCAAAAGCCCCATCGACAGAAAGGGTCCTATCAACGCTACCAAGCGTCATCGTGCCTTTCCCAAGGGCCCTGGTGTCTTTCCCCGTTGTTCCATTGATCAGCCAATGATAACTAGGCCCACCGATGCCGTAGCTCCCATTGGTCGTGGTCAACTCACGTTGATCATCGGTGACCGTAGTCAGATCGGCACCATCGTCTCGCATACTTTTTGTAACTTCTGGGACAGCCGTGGGTTGGGTACGAGCTACGCATAGCAAAAGGCAGGTCAGCTGGATTGCTGCAGTGTGACCGATAGACCTCGTTCTCAGGTGTTGTATTCATGCGCATCCTCGGTGTAATCGGGTGGGTTTACACGATACAGAGCTGGACGTTAGTTAGATGCAGACAATTTGTACTGGAAAAAACCATCTCGAGAGATCTTGAGACACAATGTGTCCGTACTGCGCTGCATTGTTTCAAAGCGCATGGGAAGCTCGCTCGATCGCTACATGTAACACCCGAAGTCCGTGCGTCTCCCCTCTGCGGGGAGCGCACACATCGGAAGTTTTGAATACACAGATTTTCTTTAGAATACATGGAATATGAAGTTCGTGAACGAACCTGCTTCGTACGGCAAGGTTCGGAGATCCCGAGGTGCCAACCCTCGAAAGGGGCATATGATCGGATCACCTCGTCCTTTCCACTGTCTTCTCTCGCCGACGGGTAACAGGTTTACAAAGGAGAAGAACGAGAGTGCGGACTTGTTGGCTACCGCCTTTGTCTGTATCGTCCCCGGATGCACGCTTTAGTCTCGATCATCGTGGGTCGGTTCTCCGGTCGACTTTACGTGGTTTACTCGTCTCGGCGCGTGATTAGCACGCCGCAAGCACACAATTTCCTCTTGTTGGTTTCCAACCCGTTAGAACCGGCGAGCATATGGCCGCCCTCGGTGAGCCTATCCCCCGCCGTCGTATTGCGAGGTTTATCTTGTGTCAAATAGGCGCTTTCGGTCTCTCACAAATCGCGTTTCGTCTGTTTATGGTGCCGATCACTTAGAGACCGCTACTTTGTGACAAGCGGGCGCTCAAAAAATCGGTGGACGGCCGATCACCCTAGGATTATTCTGGTCTGACAGAAAGTCTCCTTTTCATGTGTAGAACAATCCTGTCAGACAGAATTTTATAAAACCTTCTAGTTGTCGAGCTATTTTTTTTGGTTCATGACGAAATTTGCCGCACGGGAATATTACCATATTAGGATATAATTTCCATATATGGAAGCGCATATTATGTAATCAACTGTCGAGCCGAACACCCGCCGGTGGGATTTGTACTTCCGTGAGCTGAACTTCTGAACGTGAAGCTGAGCCTCACGTGCAGCCAACCCGGCCCGTCGTTGTAGACTTCCAACAAATGCCATATCCTGTCAGACAGAATTCTATAAAACTTCTCGGTTGTCGAGTTATCTTTTCCAACCTTCATGGATTTTGCTGCATCGGAAAGATTACCATATTTGGTAGGTAAATCACACGAAAGGCGTCCAAATCTTGCATGGGTGACCTTGGACGACTCTCGCTAGTGGGTGACTATCCGTAAGGCTACACCATGTACACTTACATCTAGACGAATATCGAGAGCCTTTTAAGGGAACTGTCACGACCCCAACCGTTGCGTCGGGACGTGGATATTGTCTCCAAACCGCGCATCTGGAATCCGGCGCCTCGGCCGTTTCGCTCGAAACCCGGCCAACCTTCCAAACTACGAGGTGCGGGAAGGACGGCAGCCCTGTGTATCATCCAAGTGATCACCTGGTCAACCGAAAGTGAAGAGTCGACAAATTTTTCCAGTGTATTTGGAAGGCAGTGTGTCATGGCCGATGCAGCGAGGGATGGACAACGGGGTAATGCTGTCAAAGGGAAGGGTTCATACGCGAGACAGGTTTAAGGGAAGCTCGAGGGGATTTACTTCGGTAACGCCGCATGGGCTGATTCTGTGGCCAATTTGGTATCATTATGATGGGCCACAAGTGACAAAAATAATGGCACGTCCCTTGCCCTAGCCCAAGCGCCAGAGTGGCGCCTAAACTATCCCACTGTGACTCTGTCGCACAGTCCCCAGCTCAGCGCTTACTGGGGACTTCCGCATGTTTTTGCTCTGCTAGCTTCCTTTTACGTTCTTTGTGCTGGGCATCAGTGCACCTGTGGATAACGGAGTATCGCTGTACGGTAGGCGGAATGGCCACGGCCGGAATTCCACGCGAGACCAACAGTGCCCCGATACATAAGTGAATCTTGGGTCACGTGACCTACCGGGCCACCACTACCACCGAAGTGATTGGGTTATGGACATCCCCCTTCCTTTTGTATATAGCCGTTCTCATTGACCAGACCGAGAGCTTCCGAAGGGGAGGGTGTGACGTCCATTAATGTAAATAAAAATGGGTTGTCATGTATGCAATAAAAACCGCACCTTTACATCCAAAGGTGGAGGGAAACAAAAAATCTACTGAAGAATCCTACGCCCAAGTCCCTTAAGCGCCGAGCCGGGGACTGTGTGACGGAGTGGGATAGCTTAGGCGCCGCTCTGGCGCTTGGGCTAGGGCAAGGGACGTGCCATCATTTTTGTCACTTGTGGCCCGTCATATATCATCACCCTTCTGGGGGCTGCCCTCTGGGTGAGTCTGTCACTGTCATCCGGCTCACCGCCACTAAAAATTGGCACTAACATTTTTGTCATCAACTAACCCCCTGCAGAGTTCGTCGAAATGGTACAGTAGTAAATCCCCACCAATGCCAATTAGCTTTATATACGTCACCTCCCCCAGTAGTTCTACATCCAACTGAAGTGTTTCATGAGGGATGTCCCGAGTTCCCCGGTCAACTTTTACATGGTTGGCTCATCTCAGCGCGTGATCGGCACGCTGCAAGCGCGCATTGAATTTCCTTCCTTTTCCTTTCAACCTGTTAGGCCCCGTGAGCAATATAGCTGTCCTTGGTGAATTTATCCCCTGCCGTCGTATAGAGAGCTCTGTCTTGCTTCCCACACGAATGTAATGTAATATCAGTCCTGCAGTCGAAATTATAATCATACCTATCTTATTCGTGTCAGTAAACCAGCCAATCACTCAGTGGTTCGATTGTCGCGTTTCAGGGTTTTTGAGGGGCGAAGAACGCTTTGGACACAGTTGTAGATTTTCCCCACTTCTCTGCGGTTTGAGGAATGGAAGCGCCATCCTGTCCCGGGAGAACCTGATTTCCCCAGGCACAAGGCATAGTCACTGGACGGAGTGACATCCTCGAGACCCATACATGGAGAATGGGTGTGTCAGTAAGGCTGATTGTCGTGTATACAACTCTCTGTGCACATGCTTGTCTTGCCCCACGTAGAGGGTCTCCCACGGAAAATACCTTGAAGGTCTTCACAACACCTCGGGCCTTGATATATGGGTCCTGGTGACACGGTGCCATGCTTCCCAGACACATCGAAGCTTACGTAGGGGCTTAGATGTCATGTTGCGACAGTATGTTACGTTTTGAAGGAACCCGCCAAGATGTGACCCCATCAAAAGGCAATCCACTCCTTCAGTGTCCGTTGAATTTACCAGCTCCCCATCGACAACACCACCTCACTCAACATACTGCCTTGCGAAATGTCTACTAAACGGGAAAAGTTAATCAGTGTAAGTACCCTCTTCCCCTGGCACTAACCCTATCTTATGCTTGGTCCGTATTCTAGACTGCTGTCAGGAAGACGAAGATAGTCCAATCGTTAGTGCTGGATCAGCAGGATAGGGTGACACTCAAGGAGTATTCCCAACGGGCATTCCTCGGTTCTGCCTACCTGAATATCTCAGAGTCCAACACTCGGATGACCATAGAGTTTGGAACGTACAACCCAGGCCGACAGATACAACAGGCGGTATTCCAGTCCATGGTTGAGATGATGAAGCTTGGCCAATGCGATTCTGATCGCAGCCCATTGATTATCGCAATTGATGCTAACCAGATCAACCACGAGACCTTAGTCGAAAATAGCCCCAACTCGTCCAAGGCCCTGGTCAAAATCGGATTCTCCACCGAAGAGGTTGTGCGTCTTGAACTCCTTGCTGGGATGCATAGAGTGAAGGCTGCTCGAACTGCAACAACTACGTTGAGAAAGGAGCTAGAGAACCTCAAGGCCAAACTAGCGGATGCCAAGGGGGAAGATTCCGAAGATGATGATTATAGCCCTGGAGAAGAAAGTGGGCCTCCAGAGCCAGGGACGAATCACCACCTCCAATGTGTAATCAAGAAGCAGATAACCATGACCAAGGGTATCATCAAGAAGGTTGAAAGATGGCCGGTTCAGTTCTATGATATCGGTTGGGTTCATTCCCCAGTGTCATCACACGCTAGCTAACAACCTCCAAAGCAAAGTTGACCCAATTAACAGAGGATCTACCTTTGGCAATCAGGAAAAAAGGAGGGGAAGACCTGCTTCTCCGTCTTTTAGCAGAGAATAGCAAGGAGATGAGAGCGCCGAAGGGCCCCAAGGAGGCGTTCATGGAAATACTCACACTTCACCTGTATTGCCCTGGACCTCCAGAAACCTGGGAACACCTAACGGCAAATAACAGGATTCTAAGTACCATCTGCGGTCGGATGACCACATGGGAACTTGCCACAACAGCATTCCCGACTTCCCTCGATATACACAGGTCATGGGTTGTACGAGCGGAGGCACTTAACCAGGTCGCATCCAAACATTCTTCAAAAGTAAGTTCCTTCTCGCTGGCCTTGACTTGGCCATTCTGAACAGACTTGATATAGATAATCTCCTCGATTACCACACACTTGCTGAAAAGGCTATCCATACTTCTAGCCCCGGTAGAACCACCGGCTGCTGCTCTGGGTAAATGGGAGAAGGCCCTAGCGAGCTGCCTTGAGTGGGAGAAAGCTAAACAGGATAGGCTCTCCAGATGGGCCGGTGATCGTGGAAAGCTTAAGGAGAAATCCGAGGAGCAATACCTAGAAGGAAAGAACGACCTACTCCTTGATTTGACCAAAGCAGGAAAGGCAGCAAGGAAGTCTCTCCTAGCTCTTGAGAGGCTGTATCATCCAGCATCAAAAATCCCTCGGTCACATATCTATGCCCCTGATAGGGTAATCGCCAAGCTGGATGGAGTGTACTGTGAACATTATCGGGCTACGGACTACACCCTCAAACAGTGCTTCACTATGATGGGTTCATCGAAGCAGTCCAAAATGGCTCGGAAGCATTACGAGGTTTACCTGGCCGCCGTTGGTGAAAGCCTTGGAGCACTTTCCTCAGATGCAGAGTTTCAGGTGGCCTTCGAGGGCGACCACCTCTGGGCGGTAGGCTTGAAGTATGCCGGGTCCAAGTTAATCCCCCTCTTTGCCCCAGTTGAGGGTCGTGTGTGTTTACCTCTTCCAACACATTCCATGCTTGAGGACCTGCTGGGCTGCCTTGATGTTCATGAGAATATTGTGGGCGAGGTCCTCTACATCTTTCTCCTACCGGAAAGGCATGCTGATTATGTTCCTAGGTTGGCCGCTGGTTTGATGGTCTGGGAGAGCATATAATGGGCGTCAAGGGCCATGAAAGTGCCGTCAATACCTGGTCCGAGGTGGTAGCATACAAGCTGAAATCCCTCTGTCCAAACCAGAGCGAATCACGGCAGGAGGACCTCATACTCTGGGTATACTCAATTTCTCACTCCTCTGAAACGTAGTACAGATCTCTAAAGTACTAGTCCCCACAGGTATTTCAATCAATCATGGAACACTCCGACCAGTTTGAAGACCTTGCCTCTGAGCTCGTGCATTCCGGGGCTGTCAGAATGGAGAAGAGTAGGGTTGAGCTCCTCAGTGATTCCACAGAAGTCCAGACATTTTGTGACGAAGTGGGGAAGAGACTTTCTGAGGCAAAGGAACTCTCTCGAATCCAACTCCCCACCAATCCAACACCGCTGAAGTGGTCCCTCTTGTGTGGCTCTGCATATTCCATTAGTTCAAAGGGTAACAAGAACGGGCTCAGCAAGCTGTGCTGTACAGTCGTCAATGAAACCAGGACCACTGTTCTGGACTCCAGGAAGAAGCTCCTTACACAGACCACTGCTGCGAGGCTTCGCCTATCTATCTGGCTCACTGTTAACCAGTGGCTGTCATGGAACCCAAGTGGGATTGACCCGAGTCGTCAGTTTAGCTACTGGGACTTTTTGCCAGATCAGATCTCTTCGGATAGGCCCCTATATTCTGGGGAGAAGGCGGCGACAATTCGTAGGCTTTTCGAGCAGGATGCCAGGAGATTGGCGGAGCTTGGGGATCTCCTCACAACTTCTCCAGCACTATGCAACAACCCGGATTCACTGGCGAAGAATAGAGTACTTTCGGCAGAAAGCAAGCTTGCTATAGATGGGGTGCTTGATGTGAGCACGAGTGGTTTGAACACCTGAAGGAGACTGATAAATCTCGTCCCTAGGCTGCCCGAATCAGAATGGACCGACAGAGGTTTCTTACATGTCCACCGGATAAGAGTCCATGTGACAAAGTGAATCCCTTTCAAGAAATACCCAAATACACCTACTCCCAACGCACCTTCAAGGATTTCACAGAAGACGAGATCAGGAGCCAGGCCGGAAAGGATGTACTTCCAAAGGATGCAGCGAGCCAGGAACCGGTAAATGAAGAAGCATTCGAATTGCTACACAACAGTTCAATGCACTCAGACAAATCGCTGCAACCTGAGCTAAACCCAAAGGTACCCTCTAAATCCATGGAAAATTACAGTGAACCAGTCTAACGAACAGCAACAGCACCAGCGAATTCCTCCACATCATAGGCCTAGACCACATGGTACGGATGAGGGTAGAAGCCGGTCTGTCATGCCTATTCCCCCAGATCAGGCGCCAAGGGGTCCAGGGCCTATGACAAGGTCCCAAAATCTGCTGGAGGAGACGGATGTAAAGCCCTCCAATACCAATATACCCAGGAGACACCAGATTACGCTTACCGACCTATTGGCTGGGGCTAGTATCTCTGCTCGGAGCAAGAAAAGAAAGACTTCGATTGGTGCCATCACTCGAAGCCTGCCCACAAAAGTAGTAAAAGGTTCTGGTGAAAGGCAAACTCCAACCCCATCTCGACGTTCACACCATCAAGGTGAGAGCGGAGAAAGCCAAGGCCAAGACCTAATCTCATATCCAGGGTCAGGTTCTCACCATCAACCCATAGATCCTGGATCCTCATCCGATGGACATAGTTGGGATCAGCACTCTGCTGGCAATACACGTGTCCCCTCCGTTACTGTGACTCGTATTCACACAGGCAACCAGAGGCTGCACAACCAGCTGGGCACCCCATATCTGCTGGAGCCGCCACCTCCTGCACAGCCTCAGAGGCAATGTACCTCCTCCCCTACAACCACAGATAACGGGTCATCAGGAGATGAAGCAGGTACCAAGAGTGGCAGCCAGTCAGAAGATGAAGGAAGGGTTGGGAAGGAAGGGAACCCTGGTCTCAGTGACGATGCTATGATTGTGGATGATGAACTAAGCCATGTACCAGAGGAACAGTATGGTAAGCCAGTTTATGTCAGGGTTCTAACATTAGGAAGGCTCAATTCTGCTAACTAAGAAGCCGGTGAGATCACAGTAACACCTGTGTTTGGGCAGGACGTGTATAAACGAGCAAGAAGCCTGACAGACCGTATGTTCATGGCCTACTCTGAAAGCCAAATGTACACTCACACAGCGTAATACAGTCCTAGAGAGACGGCAAAGGGCCTCTGTCAGTGAAGGATCTGATGACTTCAAAGGGGATGGTGACATGATGGTGTCACCACCTCGTAAAAGGTCTAGGATTGCTGGGAGAGGTACGTCGGTAGCTGGGTAACGAGCTAGGAGCCACCCTGAAATGGTTAGCAGACAGTCAAAGCCTAGAGGAGGTGCAGCCGATGCTTCAATCACCAAGCCGGTCTGATAAACGTTGGAAACCATCTGGCTTTTCAAAGACAGAGACCATCCAAAGCTATGACTCCCCCAGAAATCCAATCCACAAGAGGAGCATTGATTTCGCAGATGAATACGAAGAGATCGAGAGTATATCCACCAGTGATCATCCCCTAGCTGAAAGCACTTCCGAGATCTCAGAAGTATAATAAAACCACCAGATGAGGGGGATTACTGTTTGAGGTCAGAGGGGTTCTCTGAACCTCTATCACACTGTAGTTAGAATGTAACAATCATTGTGGTCCGAACCTTTATTTCTTCGCCCTTCATATCATCCTCAGGATTTGATAACAATCACTGTTTGTTGGGGATCCAGACGTATTGGCAGTCAGATGCGGGTGCATGATCAGTTGATAGAAATCAACAACGTCAGTGTGCATGACCAGAGAGGAGAAGAGAAGTAGTACTGCATCGGAAATGCAGTTGGGCAACAGCGATTTAAGCTGGGGGTATTACAGAAAATGCTGTTGAGGGACTGCGTCTTCAATGGGCCAGCTTGGAAATGCTGTCACCCAACGGAATTTCCAATACTTGAGGTAAGGAGGATGAAGTCATTTTACAGTATTGATAAAGTATCCTCCCAGTCACACCTGCTGTCTAATAGTCTGGTATACCACGACCTGACGGGATCTCCGGAAGTGGGTTGGTGGGAGATGCTGCCGCTCAACAGCATCTTCAAGTCGGCATGTTAGATATGTAGTTACATCAGCAAACCGTGGAAAAACCAATATCACCCTGCAAGGCCAGTGATCAGACTGCGTCCTCAACAAGAGCTTATAATGGATTATATGTCGTTATATGCACCCTGGATGGAAATTATAACTGAATAAATATCCTTGCGACTTCCTCCCATCAACCATATAGGTTGGTGTGGTATTCAGCATTTCCGGTGATAACTGGATGAACCTCCTCCTTCCAGTGGCTACAGAGTAAAATACAATCACTTCCAAACGCCTATCGTTATTCGAGTGCTCGGTTAGGGTTAGCTATGACTTCGAATTCGAAAAACCCCTCGCCGGCTCAATCAGAGAGATCAAACCTTCGTCCCAGTCAGGGTCTGTGAGTAAGCACAAGGCTGTAACCTGTGACAATGACACCGTGAGTGAGGGTGAAGATGAGTAAAAGGGAGCTTGAAGGTTTAGGTTGTGGGTCTAGGGGAGGTGGAGAATGATTTTGGGGAGGAGAAACCTTTGGGTGGGAGCTTGAAGATGTAGTTGGGCAACTGCATCTTCACTACCCAAGCCCACAGACGTAGTTGTCCAACCACATCTTCACCACCAAAGCCTGCAGATGTAGTTGTCCAACTACATCTTTGCCACTACAACCTGCAGATGTAGTTGGACAACTACGTCTTCACCGCTACAACTTGCAGATGTAGTTAGACAAAAACAGAAAGAATCCTATATTTACATCCTGGGAATATTTGACAAGACATGATTGACACATGGAGAGCTTGCGCCAGATGGTGACCACTATCATGTCCAGATTATCGCAGGAGCTTATCGACTGCACAATCAACCGCATCCATGACAGGAAGAGCCTCAAAGCCTGTTCTTTGGTCTGCAGCCGGAAACATCTATTCGTGCAAGTGGAGTTCGCCTCTGAGATGGACCTGCAACATTGGTGTGCCTGCATCCCCCCAGGACCCTTGGGACCATCTTCCCTCATCAAGGACCTAACACTATCAGAGGACCATTCCCCACCCACACAACCCTCAGGACCATCTTGGATTTGGTCATCAGCAGCCACCGACGCTGCTCCCCATTTCCAGTCCTTTTCCACACTCCAGGCACTGGAGGTTTGGGGATGGCACATGCACACCCCTTGTGTAGTGTCAATGCTTCATTGCTTTGGCTCTTCCCTCGAAGACGTGACATGTTTGGCACTGGGGGATGTCATCGTCACGTCCATTCTCCCTTCATCCTTCACCATGTTCGTCAGCCACTTCCCACGTCTGGATGATATCTCCATCTCCCTCGTCGAGCTTCACTCATCGCTCAGCAGGCTTTTATGTGGGGTGAATCGCACAGCTCACGTCGAAGTCGTCCTGACCCATCCACACAGGCAATTCAGCACATCAGGTTCGGTGGTGCCAAAAACAAGGTTTTCAGAGCCATTACCCTCCTCGAACTGTGGTTTCACTGAGTCGCTCTTGACTGCGATAGCTACAACTCATGGAGTGTTTACTGGCCTCTTATAGAGGTGTGCGCTGGATCGTTGGAGGAACTTCACATCCTCGCAAATGTGACCAGTGAGTGAAGTCAATCTCCAATCATACGTCGCTCGTATGGGGTCCAAGATGCCGAATGTGATGAACTGTCACTCGCATGCTGTCCCAGCCTTTGCAATATTGTCCTTTCATTTGGTCATGAAGAGCCTGTTTGACCTTGCCGATTTATTGAGAGATGTCTCTCCACCATCATGAGCAGCCAGCTTTTCAAAGTGTCGCTATGTAAGCAGACAGGCATCCTCTACGGGTCTGTAGACTGAAGCCCAGCGCTGTGGGATCCCCTGGACATCATCCTGTATAATCTCACCGGAAAATACCAACCACAACACAAGGGGGACAAGATGTTGGTCGAGCTGGTAGATGTGAACATGGATCCTTCTGAAGTCGCGAGTTTCCTGTGGAGATACAGAGAGAGGGGACTTTGCGAGTGCATAGCCAATGCAATTCGGCCCCTTAAGGGGTGAGAATGCAGGGATCTCTGTTTATTTCTTATGAGACGTTGACTTGAAGTTGGAATCTTAGGACTATTAGTAGAGCGTTGTGACACCCTCCTTTCACAGTGTACACCAATTGTCATTTGGGGGGTTTGGGCTTGTTGACATATTTCTGTATCTTGAGTTAGGCTGCATAGATGCTCATGATAACCAGTCCCACCTAGACCGCATAC
>Ga0307515_10010765_pt1 | contig 17458 bp, 8 predicted proteins | sample 17_EM_MG_FD_194513 | JGI IMG/M metagenome (GOLD analysis project Ga0307515, IMG submission 194513) | Populus trichocarpa ectomycorrhiza microbial communities from riparian zone in the Pacific Northwest, United States - 17_EM | ecosystem: Host-associated > Plants > Roots > Unclassified | place...
GGGTGGAATTATGCTTATGTTTAAGGGTGATTATTTTCGGTTCGATTCAGTTTTTGTTAAAAAAAAATAACCAAACCGAATTTTTTTAAAAAAAAAAAACCGAAACCGGAAAAAAACCGGTTCAAACTGGTTTGGCTCGGTTTTGGCTCAATTTTTTCTAGTTTGGCTCGGTTTTTTTCTGGTTTGGCTTGTTTTTTCCCGATTTTTTTCGGTTTGGGTTCGGTTTGGTTTTTTTGGTTTCAGGCTTATAAAACCTAAACTGAACCGAACCGGTTGGTTTTTTCAAAATTTTAATCGGTTTTTTTTTTCACAGTTCGGTTTTTTCATTTATTTATTTTTGTTTTCTCGGTTTAATCGGTTTTTTGATTTATTTGCTCACCCTAGAGATGCTGATAGATTATTATTTTTTCTTTTCTCCTTTTCTTTTCCTTTTCAATCCTTAAATCAATTCAAAATCACCGCAATTATTTTTTTTATGCATTTACTCTAATAAATAAAGGATTTTCTTTCAATATTATGATCTCAATCAAAACACAAGGATATCTTAAGCATTAAAAACCTCTTAAACCCCATCTTACATATTTTGTATTCATAATTAACCTTTTTGACCCACTTTTTTTTGTTAATCCTTTTCTCCTTTTATTAATTGAAAAAAAATAAAAAAATAATTTCTTCTCTATTTTTATTTATTTATTTATTATTCTGTCCGTAATACAGTAGAATTTAATTTCTCTTATAACTCTAAAAATTGTTCCACAAGAAGCAAGACCTTTCCCTCAGAACACAAAGAAAGGAAGAAATACTCTTCTTTACAAACAAGTAATCCAAAACCAACAAGGCTAGTGCGCTCTTCTCTACAATTCCCTCTATAAAAAAAACAAACAAACCAGGAGAGACTTGTTCTTTATTCACTCTTCCCTTTCTTGAATATTGCTCTCTTTTCTGTATTTTTCTTGTTTTGTTTTCCATGGAGAAATCTTCTGGTTTTTCTGATAACATTGCTCCTGAAAGTTCAGACGCAATGTCTTCTTCTGCTGCGGCAAGTTGTCCTGTTGAAAACCTGTTGCTTTCTGTTGAGAATCTTTCGTTGAAAGAAGGGAGCGCTGATACAAATAACCATCACGGTTTGTCTACAAGAAACTATCTTTTGCATGATAACGGTGGTTCTTTACCAAGAATTCGAGAAACCAGGAATAATGGGTTCTCACAGTATCATACCGGGTTTGAGAATTCAATGCTGCTCCCACCACTGCTGTTTTCAGAATCTGTCTGGGGATCTAACAGTTTGAGCAATGGAGGGAGTTTTCAGGGTTCAATATTGCAACCTCGGGCAAGAAGTCTTGTTCCGAATTTCAATTTTCTGAGTGGTTCTGCCCTTGACGTGGGGACAGGCAGGGCTGGTTCGGGCCTGGGAGGCGTTGATAATAGTATGGTGCAGAATCAAGAAGAGCTCAAGAAAGTAAGGATTTTTCTTGGTTTGCTTCAAGGAGATAGCATTGTCAACTATTGTTCAGACCAACATGGTTCAAGAACAATTCAAGGTCTATTGAGGTTGAGGAACCCGGAGATTACACGTGAGATATATAATAAAGTTTTGGCCTTGTCATCAAGAGGAATCGCTGTTGTTTTGGAGCTGATGCTTGATCAACATGGATGGCATGTCTTTGGTGAACTAATTGATGCATTGAACTATCAACAGTTGAAATTGATTACATATGAGATAACCAAGAACTTGGACAACTTTGTTTCATTAACTCTCGACACACATGGTTCGAACTCGATAAGGAAGGTCATTAGACTACTCCGGAGATCGCCTTTGGTTACCTTAGTGATGAACAATCTGCGTGCTGCGTTTTTTACAATCATGACCAATCGGATAGGTTCATATGCTGTATCAGAGTGCTTTAACCAACTGAGTGCTGAAGATAATAGGTTATTATATGAAGCAGCCATTGAATGTTGTCTTGATTTAGCAATAGACCATGAAGGATCCCTAGCCTTAATCAGGGTCATCAACACCATCCAAGGTCTGCAAAGATATCGGCTCCTAGATATCTTGTCCACATATGTAGCCTTCCTCTCGCAGGACCCGAAAGGGAACTATGTGGTTCAGAAGGTCATATCACTCAATAACCCTTTATTCACCCAAAAAATATGCCATCATCTCAGAGGGTATTATGGAACCATCTCACTTCAGAAAGGAGGCAGTCATATCGCCGAGAAATGCTTGGATACAGAATGGAAGAGTTGGGTAATTGAGGATTTTCTGAGCAACACCAACACACTATTGCAAGTTGCTAAAGACGAATTTGGTAACTATGTGATCCAAAAAGCATTGAAAGTCACCAAGAAATCAGGCAGTCCACTCTACCAGAAACTTTTGTTGCGCCTGCAACCACATCTTAGCATTCTGCAGTCAGGATACGGAAGGAATGTCTTCAATTTGATCACTGGAGGAAGGTCAGTTAAGAAAGTGTAAGTTGGTGTTGATTCTGTCTTGTTCTCATTGTGTCTTAACTATGCTACTTCGTATGTAAGAGTTAGTGTCTTTTAGTGTTTGACGAAGTAATTTTGTCTTCAGAGAATTTAGGCTGTAATTCCCCCCCACCCCCCTCCTCTGTCCAGTTTTGTAAGTAATCTTGTTAGACCTTGTCATACTTACGTTGGATTCGTAATACAATGTTGTTTAGTTAACACAAGTAGTTGTTGTCTTTTTGTTCTTAATGGCTGGAGTAAGCCTTGCAATATATGAATATCATAAGAGATACAATAGGTTTCAATGTAATTGCATCAAGTGGGAAAGTCTGTCATTGCTATATGCTCGTTCTTATCTACGCGCACTCACTCCCTGGCTGTTGGATGATGATCTTCAACTATGAAATTGGAAGTTAATGATCATTAAGGATGATTTAGGAGACTTTACCATTGCATAAGATCAAGCTATATAGTTCCAAAAGTCCAATACTTACAAGAGAAAAACGAAGCATCACTGCTTACAGGAAGTAACAAATCGATCTGATGAGAAACATTTTTTCTTTTTTGATAATCTTGATAAGAAGAACATATCCTAGAAATTTTGCATGAAACAAACATGATGGATCATGTTCCTTCAGGTTGTTAACCTTGCATAGATATCATTTCTCCTTCAGGATTATACAGAGTTTTCCATTGCACAATAATAGAATTTCCCTTCTGAGAACTTCACTACTTTGACAAGCCATAGATGTTGCAGAAGAAGAAATGGATTCTTTCTAACAAGAATTTCTGTTCAAGATTATGCTTTTATAGAACTAGTATGATCAATCTCTATAACAGCAGAGACAATTTGAGTCTCTAAAACACCAATATCTACTGGCCCATATCACCATGAAAAGGAGGCAATGATATGATCTTAATCGCTTGCTGTCAAAATCAAAAGCAAGTAATTTTTTGTATAGAGATCAGATCGTCAATTGAACTCATGCAAAGCTGCCGAACCAGTCTCACGTAGACAAAACAAGCCGTCGTCGGAACTAATTAATTTGTTTTTCGTCGGAACTAATTAATTTAAAAACATACAATAACAAGGAACTCCCAAGTAAAAGTGGTTGCAAGTTCATAATCCAAGTGGAAGAATAATCATAATTGAAAGTTGAAACAATAAAAGAAACACATGAAGCACAGCATTAATGCATATAAATGTTCGTCAAGGATTTGATTTCTGTTGTAGCTTTTACTAGCTAGTTTAACAGAAACCCAACCCTGAAAGTTAACACCATCTCCTTTCCAGATTAGGAAACGTTGTCCCACAAGAAATAAAAAAGATTATTTAACACACACACACACACACACACACACACAAAGACCTACTCTTCTTTACAAACAAGGAATCCTAAACCAACGAGGACTAATGCTCTCTCCTCTACAATTCCCTCTATGAAACCACGAGAATTGTTGTTTACTCAGATTTTTGTTTCTTTGTATTGTAATTCTTGTATTCCTGCTCTCTTTTCTGCATTTTGTTTTCAATGGAGAAATCTTCAGGTTCTTCCGAAACGGTCCTGAAAGCTCAAACTCAATGTCTGCTGCTGCTTCAGGCTCTCCTGTCGAAAACCTTATGCTTTGCATGAAAAAAGGGATACGTGGCACAAGAAACTATGTTTTGGCTGATATTGGTCGTTCTTTGCCGAGCATTCAAGACACCAGGATGAATGGGCTCCAACAATATCAGGCCGGGTTCACGAGTTCAACTTTAGTTCCATTCCCACTGTTTCCCCAAATTATCTAGGATCAAACAGTTTGGTAAATGGAGGGGATTTTAGGTTCAATACTGCAACCAGGGGCAGGAATTTTTGTTCTGAATCTCAGTTCTCTGAGTGGTTCTGTGCTTGACGAGGGAACAAGTAGAGTACGTTCAAACTTAGGAGGCATTGATTTCGGTATGGTGCGGAATCAAGAAGAGCTCAACAATGTAAGGATTTTTCTTGGTTCCTCAACCTCAATAAACAACTTCATGGTTTATTGAGGTTGAGGAACCCAGATATTACGTCTAAGAATTTTTGGCCTCGTCATCAAGATGACTCCCCATTGTTTTCGAACTGATGCATGATCAACATGGATGGTTTGTCTTTGCTGAGCTAGTTGATTCATTGAACAATCAACAGTTGAAATTGATTAAATGTGAGATGACCAAGGACTCATACGATTTTGTTGCATTAACGGTCCACACACATGGTTCAAACTCGATAAAGAAGGTCATTCGAGTACTCAGGAGATCACCTTTGGTTTCTTTAGTGACAAACATTCTGTGAGCTGCGTTTTATCTTATCATGACCAATCAGATAGGCTCATATGTTGTGTCAAAGTACTTTAACCAGCTGGGTGCTGAAGATAACAAGTTATTAAATGAAGCAGCCATTGCATGTAGGCTTGATTTAGCAGTGGACCATGAAGGATCCATAGCCTTAATCAGGTTCATTAACACCATCCAAGGTCTGCAAAGATATCGACTCCTGGATATCTGTCGATAAATGCAGTGTTCCTGTCACATGATCCGGAAGAGAACTATGTCTATGTGGTTCAGAAGGTCACATCACTAAACAAAAAAAATATGTCGTCTGCTTTGAGGCTATTATGCAACCATCTCATTGCAGAAAGGAGGCAGTCATATCGCCCAAAAATGCTTGGATATAGTAAAACCAACAATCCATGCATGTTTGTTTTTAATGATGAGTTTTTTTATCTATCAAATTTATTTTTTATTTTTTTAATTATATTTATATTATTTAAAATAATTTATGAAATTATATATTTTTTTAATTTAACTATTTTATAATTTTTTACCTATCTAATTTGATTTTTATTATTTTAATTGTTATTTATTTTATTTGAAATAATTTATAAAATTAAATTTTTTTTAATTTTATTATTTGTTAGATTTAATCCTCGTTCTTTTAATAAACTTGAAAAAAAAAATATTAATAAGTTTTTTTTAAATTTATTTTTCATAATATAGTTAAATACTAGAAAATATTTTCTAACTTATTTCTCATGACACTTCCAAGCATCAAAATATAAAACACTATTTTCTAACTAACAAACATTATCTAAGTTTAAAAAAAAACAATCCCTTTTAAAACCACCCAATACAGGAGGAATGTTTGAATGCAAGCATTTGTCAGTACTGATTGTCCATAAACATACATCAGCAAGCACTCTGAAAAAACCACGACGATATCTATAGCAATAGGAGAAACGCATGCAGTATAGCATTAATGCAATATAAATGATTGTTATGAGAAAAACTGACAGGCAATGTTACAGGCTCAACTTGGTAATTACTAGAAGAATTCAAACTCCATAGCTGCCCTGTTCGACAACACAGCCACCAGCACCTGCCTGGCTTTATTGCCATCTACTAACACTAGGATGTCACAGTGCCCATACTAGAACATGAAAATCATATCCACCCCACCTCCTTGATAACAAATAGCAGAGGAAAGTGGGAAACCTTTTTGCAAACCCTGTACAAACTACCCCACTACATCTCAATATCAGGAATTTCACAACAGAGCATCAAAATAGGCCCTCGAGACAAAAGGAACTATGAGGACGGGGGAAAGTGACAAAAACCCAACAGAATTCTATCACAACAGAGGACAGGCCTTATACAGGTTTTGTCGAGGCAGTAGCACGGAATTGATTTGAAATGACAAAAAAAAATGAAACTAAAAAACTAAGCCGACTCTTATGACAGGTTGCTCCCGAAGCCTGCTGCTTCATTTAGTTCGTGTATTCTGAATTAGTCACAATGTGGACAACAAATTAAAAGCAAATCCCCAGTGATATTGCTGCTCCAACAGAATTCCTGCCATATTCACATTACCAGAACTATGTTTCTCAGTGACCTGGTATTAGATTTTCATGCAGCTTCATATTAACTCAGCACTGCTTGAGAATTGATGTGGCCACCATTACCACCATCCTGACCAACCAAGGAACGTTGAGAAAGATCATACAACAGCTTCTTCTGGTAGTCATTAGTATGGGGAACACTTGCACGTAAGAGCTCCATAGGTAGTTCCCTCTTAATAGCTTCGGCTGGATCTGAATCTGATAGAGACTGCATGATGCTATCATATTTATTTATGCAATGCTTGATAAGGAGGCCAAAAAACTCATCAAATGAGGCCTTCCAAAGTGCCTGATCTGTCACATTATAGTTGGTAGCATCATGAGGATCATTTGATAGTTCAGCTGCTCTCTCCAAAACAGACATCAAAATGAGGGAAGCCCCATTTCCAGCTGAGCTTCCAAGGGGGCGAAGTGGGGGATGCTCTGAGGAGCAAACCACTGCAGCGAGACAAGCACTAAGTGAACCAAGATCCATGCGACGTACACATAAAGATACAACTCTTGAAAGGTTATTTGTGGTTTCTGCAGCTCCGAGATCAGAAGGGAGACCTCCAAACAAAAACCTTAAATGACGAAAAATGGCCATACAAACAATCCGCATGAGATCGCTGCCTGTAAAAAGAAGCTGAAGGTACCTTGCAAGAAGCTTCCGTCCCTTGGGAAGAGATACTAATCGCAAGAACACAAAATCATCCTTGGGAGCAAGTCCAACTGTATTCCCATTCTTGCCAAGCGGGTCGACCAATTGCATAGATGCTGCCAGCCCTTCCAACAAGACCTGCCTCCTGTGTCTCATCAACTGGGCTCCACCATCATGGAATTGATTGAATTCTAAAAAACGATCAATATCATCTACATCAAGAAGAAGGCAGAGACCATCTTCAATTGTGACTCTTGCTGCAAGCATTGGCTCCTGTTCTAGGGGCTTCTCAACAGAATTCTGCTCAGCATTGCCACCAACAGATGAATTTGGAGGTTCAACTTCTAGAAGTGGGCGAGGCCTACGAATTGAAGAGAAAGGAATTCTCCCAAGAGCATCTACCTGGAGAAAAGCATGTGGCTCACTATTAGCACGTGCTCGGGGAGGAAGATCCCTCAAGTGAGTTGGACAGAAATGATGTTTGAGCTTTGCCCCAGCTGTTTTTTTTGAAAGGCATGCCTGGTGGTAATAATCATCCACGTATGGGTCATTACTGTGTGTTGCAGCCAGCTGCATTCTGAGAATAGTTTCAATTTCATCAGTGGTCATATGCTTGGATCTGAACTGTGGCCAGCCAATATCAATCTTCTGACCATTGGCATCAAAGCCTTGCTGAGGATATCGCATAATTGCTCTAACTTTCTGAGCAGCTTTTGGTCTTTGATCCCTATCAGCAAGAGCAAGCATTGTGTCAAAGTTGTTCATCATAGGTGGGGATGGAGAGATATGGGGATTAAATACTTGAGACTGCATCCCTGATAGATGGCCCAATGATGGCTGAATTGAGGGGTGCAGCCTATGCTGTTGTGACTGCAGTTGTGGCATCAACTGTGGAGGCATTAGCCCATTTTGATGAGATAATGGTTGTTGCAACATATTGTTCATGCGATTGGGATGCTCTCCGGGATATAAGCCTGTATGGTTGACCCATTGGCTTGGTGGCCGGCTATTAGCAGAAAGACCAGAACTAAATTGAGGCAAATTCCCACCATAATGTGGTGATCCATGATGTAAGCTGCTTAGCAGAGGCTGAGAATTAGAGAAGGGAGGGAGATTCGGTGAAGATAACGCCATCTGGTGGCCACCAGAAAGATATGGAATATTTAGATGACTGTGGTTTGGTGAAGCCTGTGGAGATTGTCCACCTTGGATAGGATATGAAGTGTAGGAAGATTTTGGCACAAGAATAGGTTCACTAGAGTAGTGTTGGTGGTGTGGTTGTTGGTGCTGCTGCTGCTGCTGCTGCTGCTGCTCAGGGTATGAAGAGGTTCTGTGCAGAGGCTTTGATTCTGCAAGGCGAGCAGTAGAGTAATATGGCTGTGAAGACCATCTTTTGCCATCCTGAACGCCATCTGGATCAAGTAGCTGCTGATCAAACCAGTTAGGAAATTCCTCTCCCTGTGCCCATTCAGCAGCAGATGAACCTGGAAGGTTTTATACACAGGTTTCATTTATATTTGTTACACAAATCCAAACTTGGAAAATTCTTTTTTAAAACAATTTAAGGATTAACATTTTACTAAATTTTTTTACACTGATTAAATAAATGGGATACAAGGAAATCATCATAAAGAATTTCGATATATCATGATGCAGAACAAGTGTCAAGCATATAGATTCAGTTCAGCCAAGTCCAGAATTTTAACTAGCCAGATCACTTCCCTTTATTCTCGCAACAGTAAATCTACACCCTTATTGGGATAACTTTGCACTGCAATTACATAGCTTATCCCATTCCATTGAAATGCAATTGATAAGGCTGAAGGAACATATAAAAAATCTTCTTGAAACATTCATGTAAACTAAAGCAATATCGGTTACATTTCTATGAAATAACAAGTGACATGGGTACATGTTTGCTTTTCATTTTGCAAAAAGTATACATCTTGAACAAGAAATTACCAATAACTTTCTACTCCAGTGTTCAAACTGTCATACATTTGATGTTATTATTTTGACCATAACAAAAGAGCTCCATACTGCACACATCATATAACATATGCCAGGACAATAGTGCAGTAGAACAGCCTCATCCACGTGCAATCTTAAACACAAAAAAGTAAATCGCTGGACTTCAGCAAAAACCATAGCATGATAAAGTGACAAAACACAGGAATGAAAAAGAATGTTCTAACAGAATACTAAAAATAGCTGGGAAAAAAACTATAATTTATGGATTGATTAAGTTACAATCTTATATTTTACATTAATAAATAAAATTATGCAATCGAATACTTACTTTCTCTAGAGCCCCTATCACCAATTATCCCAGTGCTTGGTCCACTCACAACCTTGTTCAACTGAAATAAATGAGTAATCAAGCATACAAAATTAAGCAAACCCGTCATAATCTAATATTTTGACATATTTCTCACATTGATACAACGATATGAAACAGCCAATATACCTACTACTGCCAATAAGACCCAAAGTAAACAAAATATTGGTTAATCTTCCTTTCACCTCTCTTTTCAAATTGATAAGAATTAAATTTACAATATGCCCCAATTACACTCCATTCCTTTACCAAACAGAGTAAAGGCTCAACATTGAAAATCAACATCACTATCGTTATCTTTATTTAAATTCAAACCATCTTCTAGAAAACAAAAGGTTCTCCACACTTGTCGAAGTATCAAAGCATACACTGACTTTCAAATTTCACATAAACCTGCACGTTTCAACTTTGTTTCAGAAAAGACATCAATGAACAAACTTGTTCATAAGTAGAAGGGTTTTTTCCTTCTTTGCTTCCCTTTTTCCTCTCTAGATGGGGGCAGGTCTATTGGCAGGTAACAGCATAGACCAATGTTGTCTGGTGCTAATATAAATACTAATCCCTCATGTGAAGAACTTTCACCCAAAGGTTGGTCCTTAAACATGTGACTAATTGGCTAATTGCTGTGCAGGAGGATAGAGTAAAAAGGAATCGCATGCATAGAGCAAGTTGAAACTTGCCAAAATAAAAGGTGATCTAAAAACATATTAACTACATAGTTGCAACCTCAAATCCAATGAAAATTCTGCCTAAATATCCAACCTATTTGTTTTCTTCAACTGTCAGAAGCACTTAACACATGAATAAGATGGTTGTCTTCTTGCCTATTAGATACTTTTAAATCAAGGTTGTCAAACTCGCGAGTTAACTCATAAAATCGTCCGACTCGATTTGACGAGTTAACTTGTATATACCGTGTACAATCGGGTTAGAAACTCGAAAACCAGCAAACTCAGTAAACTCGAACCGAGTTTGACAAACTCTTCAACTCTCTGTGTATTTGTTAGCTGACAAACTCTTAAACTCTATGTTGATCTCTGTGTCCATCTCAAACACAAGAAAAACACCTTGGAGGTCCAGAGAAGATCACTGGAAGCAACACGGTTCCAGCTACGAGAGACGACGACGCATCGTGCCACGCTGCGTGCATCGAGGTTGTTCAAAACCCTCAACATCAAGTCCCTACCAAGCAGATCTAATGGGTCTTGAGTTATTACTTACAGGGAGAGTGAGAAGATACAGCAAAGGGTGGTGAGTGGAGTCGGGGGAGAGAAGATGAGAGAGTGCATCAAGGGCAATTGATTTCGGTGATGATGCTACAAATTTCTTGATCAAACGGTTAGTAGCTGAACTATCTCTTGTGGCAATAGTGGGCAATACTGCAGAGAAGAAACGCTGGGCTTGTTTGCTAATTGCTGCTAAACATTTAAAGTTGTTCCATTTGGTTGATAAATTCAGAGGTGGTGATGTTGGCTGTGAAAGATAAGGTAGTGGTTGTTGACGGTGGCTGAGGTGGTGGTGGTTCCATGGCACGTGCGAGGTTGTTATCTTTTGTTGATATTTTACATTGCTTTGTGAATAAAAAACATCAATTAAGAAGGAAAGACAGGAGAAAAACACTATGGATTGACTTTGTGAGTAACGTCATAGAAATTGATCCTTAATTATTTTTTAAGTTTTAATTAATTTTTTTAATTGTTTTAATGTATTAATATTAAAAATAAATTTTAAAAAATAAAAAATATATTATTTTAATACATTTCAAAGTTAAAAACACTTTAAAAAACAAGATTTATCATATTATTAAACAATCGCTAAACCCCACACTAAGTTATTATTTACTACTTGACTGAAATTATTAATATATAATTAATTAAAATATTTTACTTACGATTTTACGATTCGAGTTTACGATCCGAGTTTATATTATATATTTTGTGTCGTGTTAAAAAAACGTTTTTGACAACCATGTTTTAAATAGTGTTTAGTTACTATCTCAACACAAAAGAGACGAAATGGAGACAATTAGGATAAAGGGGATTTAAAGGACATTCACTCCAAAATTATTTCAGAGACAGATTTGTTTTCATGTCTCTATCTTCGTCCCTTCAACCAAACACATTTATGTCCCTTTTGTATCTATCCCTTATGTCAAAGGACTCTAACTAAACACAACCTTACACTTGGAAACATGAAAAAGAATGATAAATGAGATTTTATTTTTGACAACCTTTATAGCATACACAATAGCATAAGTGAGTAGTAGACTGACCATTGAAAATGTACTTGCAAGATCATCAACATCAGATACGGATCTTAAAACCTCACCCTGCAAATAAGAAAGGAACAATTAGAGGCACCATCAAAGTAGCTACCACTTTTGAAACAGAGATCAACTGCTAGCTTTTATAAATTGATTAGGGATTCACACATTATTCTAGAGTTTAGGACCCAATCTTGAACCCCACCTCCTCAGAATGAAAAGGCCACCAAGAAAATAGGAAAGATTGTAACTGTGGCCCCTCAATAATTATCCAATTGGAATTACATCCCTCAACTACAAAAACTTCTAATATAACATCCGATCAGTAGTTGGGAGTTCTTTAGTCCACAATTTCAACAACTACAGCTGGCATGAAGTGCAACAACAACAACTGACAGGCCTCACTTTTTGAATGGTGACATAACAAAAAGTTAATGGAAGTGTTGGGTGTTAATTCATTAGTTTAGGGACCTATTTCAAAATTCCACACAACATGAGTTTATAATCCTAATTTCAACCCCCTTTGTCTAAACTTCATTGGTAATTTGACGCTGCCAGAGTACAGAGTGACACTCATACACCACAGAAGATCCTCATTCTTATATTAAGAACCCACAACAAAATGGAACACTTCCCTAATTCTTCTGATACAATATGTAAACATTCCTAGGAACCAAAATGGTTCCATTTCAATGTAAATCAAATAATCAAATAAAAAGTAGAGAAAATATCAAAATGAAGAGAGAATGGAACCTCTTGTCTATCAAAGAAAAACTCCTCCTCTTCTAAATCAACTGCAGGCAACTCCTCATCATCCTCCAATCCGCCTAACTCAACTTCCTCAACAAGATCTTTACCAAAGAATGCATATTGAGATGCATCAAATACAGTGTCTTCTGCCCACAAAAAGAATCCAAGTAACAAAACCAGGTCAATTCCAATAAAATGGCGCACGCTCCATGTTTAGAGAAGCTAAACTCACATTACAAAACCAAAAATGCATCAAACAAATGGATGGCAAGTGTTTGAGCAAGAACGAATTAATAATTTACATTAAGCTCAGCCTTGAAGCTAATCTTAACTAATAAATCACAAAAGAAAAAAAAAGCATTCCCTTATCAGCCATTAACAACAAAAGCAACAACAGAATTTGCAAAATCCAAGGACTAACTTAACTATTTAAAGCTAATATACAACTGTTCAGTTTAACTTCAAATAAACCCATCAAGTTCCACTAAGCTCAAAACAAAGCAGATCCTATAAACACAAATCATGCTAAAATTCAAAGTTAGCCCACAATTTTTTAACGTTGACCCACAAAACCAAACAACTTAAACAAACCATTTACACAGCATCCCATGATGTTTTCCTTCATTTTATCGAGAAACAAACACAAACAGCAACAAAACAGATCTCCAAAAAATATTCAAAAAATTAATCAAGAAAACAAACCTGTAGAGTTATCTCCAATCTTGGGAGTTTGCTCGACGCCACCCCCATCCATCATCATCTACACTTTCTTTCTTTTGGGTTTTTTTTCTATTTAAATCTTTAAACCCCACAAAAATAAAAAAACTGCAAGACTCTTAATCCAAGAAAAAAATTCTAAATCTAACAAAACAAGGCACTGAATGCTAAAAACCCTTAAAGGGTTTTTCTTGAGAGAAGGATCCGTTTCTGTACAGTGAGAATTGGGTGCAGCTTAGACGACAACAATAATTCATGCTGCTTAATTAAGCTATAAAGTTTCTTTCTTTTTTTCCCTTTTTCTTTTTGGGTTATAAAGGAAGGAAGAGAGGAGCCCTAGAGAGAAAGAGATAACGAATCGATTAGAAATATTTAAAAAATATTTTTTTATTATTAATACTATTTATTTAATAGTTATTATTATTACTATTTCATTGATGGATGATAGAGAGTAGAAATATAATAGACCATACAGAGAGAGGACGGTGAGTATTTGTCAAAAGAGAATAATCCATTTCTTTCTCTCTCTTTTTTTTTTTAAAAATATAATATTGTTGTCTTTTTTTCGCAAAATTTTGGGTTTTTTTTTCTTTCTAAAATTGGATAGTTTTGGGTGATAAAATATTTTTTGGAATGATCTTAGACTTATAGAATGATTTGAAAATAGCTTAATGATTTATTTAGAAAAAAATTAATTTTTGAGTTAAAATATATATTTTTTTATTGATTTTGTGGTTTAAGGCTCTGTTTGGTGTATTTTTGGGTGTGGTGGTTTTGCTTTTTGGTGTAAAGAGAAAGGTAAAGAGGCATCTACTTATATTTTATGTGTTTTCCATTTATGAAATGGGAGTTTTGTTGTTATATTATAGAGGGTGGTGGAGCTCAAAACATGATGTGATTGAAGACTATTTATTTATTTATTTATTTATTTATTTATTTAGATTGAGTGTCATGAGCTTTGTGATGAAGATAGGTTTATGTTGTTGATTTTGGATTAGTGCTTTCTTTAATTAAAAAATTAGGAAGGCTTGTGCTTTAGGGAAAGGTAGGCAGAGATTTTTCTTGATCTGATTTTAGGAGGGTTTCTTCCACTAGAGACTTTAATTTAATCAAGAATAGATATGTTGATATGAAGGTTCAAGAGGGTGTTTGGCATGTGAGAATTATAGTGATATTTAATTTTTAAATTATTAGTCGTGAATTCTAATGTTTCTTGGTAGATTTAGGATTATGGAATTTAATGAAACGTTTCCTTGAAAATTAAGTATTTATTTGTGTTTGAAAGTGTTGTAGTAATTGTTTTTTAAAGTATTTTTTAGTTAGAAATGCATGAAAATAATATATTTTTATTTAAAAAAAACATTATTAGCATTATCACATTAAAACAATTAAAAAACATACAAAAAAATAATTTTAAATAAAAATCACAAAACATGATTTCAACCACAAAAACAAAAATCCCTTTACTAACCAATTATTAATTGTTGTATAATTTTGTCCACCAGTATTAATGACAGACCATGATAATAACACTCTCTCAGTCTACAAGGACAATACACATTAGCCATTATTCAAGTAAACTTATTCAATTTATTCAATTTTATTTAAATATTAGATGTGAGATTGCACTACATTACGGAGCTAAATTATTACTATTTAAAAAAAATATTTAGATACTGCAAACACCTATTAAAAAGGAAAAAAAATAAGTAACTTGGGTTATAGACATGATTGGGTCAAATAAACTGATTATATTTTAATTAGACAATAAAAAAACAATGATAGTAAATAGACAAAAAGAAAGTGATCATGATAACTTGAAAAAACAATCTTTTTATAATTTTTTTTTTTATGTGGCTCAATTCTTAACCAATTAAATATGGAATGATGAAATTGGATAAAGAAAAAGATAAAAAAAAAAAATTGGCATGGGTAAACCCAAGTTATCATGACAACCCTGCAACTTGGGTAATAAGAGGTGAGCTAACCCGAATTAATCTGCTAAATTTACGACTCAAGTCATGAGATAAGAATAACTCTCTAAAAAAAATAAAGAAAACCACAAAAGCTCATTAAAAAAATCAATGTCGAATGATGAAATCAAATTTGAAAATAAGTAAAAAAAAAATATCAACTTATGTTAACTTTTCAAACCCGTGACCTGGATCATTAAACCAGAAGCATCATATCCTAAAAAACCACAAAGCTCAATCCCTAATCAATTAAATGTTAAAAGGTGAAATTAAAAAAAAAATCAATTATATAAGGATCCATAACAAAAAATAACAATTTAAAGAATGAGGATCGAAATTGAAATAAAAAATAAATTAGATGACAATTATAAATTTTTCTTGAAGGGTGAAACTAAAAAGAAAAATCAATTTAACAAAAGAAAAAAATAAAAAAAAATAAGAACCAAATTGGAAAACATAATATTATAAATTGGGATTAAATGATGCAATTGAAAATAAATAAAAATTTTACAAAGGAATCAAGAACAAAAGGTAGAAATCAAAACAATAAGAATTAAAACTGAAATATAAATTAAATTTTTGAATGGACAACATGATTTTTGAAGGGATGACAGAGAAAAGAAGGGACAAAAGAAAGCCCTGTTTGCGATAAATCATCATGTCATCGTCGTCATGCATCGGCCACCAAGAAGAAGACGTCATGACGATTCCAACGGCATGACAAAAGGTAATTGTTGACCTTTTAGAGGTGCTACTAGAAGGTCATAGACGCCTTCCACACACTAACGCTTGCATTGCACGCACCATCTATTTTTTTATTTAAATAATTTTTTATATTTATTAAAAGATCAAATTTCTCATGCTTAGCATCATAATAACAAACAAAAAAAAATAATGAAAAGATGAAAAAGTCCACCAATTCAAGTTTTGAAAATTTGCCTTTAAAGGTAATTGAGTTATTTTACCATGTTTAAAAAAGTGAGGACTAAAAAAGCCTTTAAATGCTAGTTTTAAAGATTTTGATTTTAAAAATAATTAAATCATTCTACCATGTTTAAAAAATAAAAATAAAAACAATTTTATTCTTAATTAATATGGTAATAATTGATGAATCTTTCAGAAAGATCAAGATACTCTCGACACTAAGACCTTTGTTTTGTTTTTTCCTGAAAGAGCAAAAAATAATAATTATATTGTCATAATAAATAGTAAAATATATCAATGGCCATAGTGTTTTAACCTTCTATTTTTTATTTTTTATTATTATTATTATAAATTGATGGAGTGATATCATTATCAGTTATCACTCGTTAACTAGTAATGGCTTACTAGTGGCGCCACAACACGGGACTGGTTGGTATTTCTATTTGATGTCCTTACTATTGTAATTATAGTTTTGAAACTCGGTACGGTTTAACAGGTTGATCCAGGATTTGATTAATTAGAAATTGAAACTGAGCTGGGTTGATAAAATATAGGAAAAACCATGATTCGGTGTGACCCGGCTGATCTGACGGGTTGACCCGGTGATCCGACAAAATCCGGTTGCAACCCGTTGACTTTTTTTTTTTTAATTAAAATGATACTGTTTTAAATTTTTTTAAAAATAAAAATTGATCAGTAACCCAATTAAAACCTGAAATCTAGATATTGCCCACTGAATTTAAAAACTATGATTTACATGTCAAGTCAGTGTCAAATTTAATTATTTTTTTTTAAATAACGATATTATTTTTCAAAATAACTCAAAAAAATACTTTATTTTATTATTTTAATTTACTTCGACATTAAGACATTCAAATTATTCCATTGATCATTAACACCACCTACCATATCAGAGGTTACCACGTGTTCCTTTACCTCCCTAATAAACTCCTTCAAGGACCACTCCTTCAACGCCACCAACACCTTCAAATTCATAACCAGCACCGAAACTTCTCTCCCCATCCCTGTTGACCTCACCAAAACCTTAGCTTGCCTTCACAATGGCTTCTCTTGCACGAGTGCATTTGATGCGTTCATCCTCCATCTTCAACCAAAATCCCTTTCCACCGCTGACAAGCAAGTATACCATCAATCTCATTCATAAATGTAATGAATTCACAGGGTGAAAACATAATTCTACAATGATATTGATATCAAAATCCCTGAATTTTGGCAAAAAAACATAGCCAATTGAACCGCTATAGTAAAAATCAATGTATGAATTCCCTTTTTCAGCTAGAGAGAATATAATGGGTCGTGTTATTGTTTTCGTGCATTGATGGTGTTGTGCGTGGCTGGGATTTTAAACCAATTCTATATGGTTTTAGATAGAGGCTGGTTTAGTGGTTTGATGTTGTGAGAGGAGAGGGCAATGGTGATGGTAAGTTAGGCGATGGTGG
>Ga0307515_10010766_pt1 | contig 17457 bp, 16 predicted proteins | sample 17_EM_MG_FD_194513 | JGI IMG/M metagenome (GOLD analysis project Ga0307515, IMG submission 194513) | Populus trichocarpa ectomycorrhiza microbial communities from riparian zone in the Pacific Northwest, United States - 17_EM | ecosystem: Host-associated > Plants > Roots > Unclassified | place...
CACAGGCGATTCGCGCTCAGCTGATCGACCCGCTGTGCGTCGCCGCGCTGAACACGCCGGCGAACGAGGCGAGCGCGCGCGTGTTCCTGCGCGTGTTGAAAGACGCATTGTTCTCCGGCCCCGGCTCGGCGGATCTGCTGCTGCCGCGCGTCAGCCTGAGCGCGCTGCTACCAGATGCGGCACAGCGCTCGCTGGCCGGGGCGCGCGTTCGGCTGCAGACGCGCGTCACGTCGCTGCAGGTACAAGACCATCGCTGGCTGGTCGACGGCGAACCCTTCGACCGCGTCGTGCTCGCCGCGACGCCCACCGAATCCGCTCGTCTCGCCGCCGACATCGCACCGGCCTGGGCCCGCCACGTATCGGCGCTGCGCTACGAGCCGATCGTGACGGTGTACCTGCACAGCGAAGGCGCCCACCTGCCCGAACCGATGCTGGCCTTGCACAGCGACGAGCGCTCGCCCGCGCAGTTCGTGTTCGACCGCGGCCAGCTGGGCGGCCCGGCCGGGTTGCTGGCATTCGTCGTCAGCGGCGCGCAGCCCTGGGTCGATCGGGGCCTGGATGCGACCATGCTGGCCACGCTGGCGCAGGCACGAAGCGCGCTGGGCACGCACTTGCGCGAGCCGCTGCGGGTGCTGCACACGATTGCCGAGAAGCGCGCGACCTTCCGCTGCGTGCCCGGCCTGCAGCGGCCGGCGATGCGCGTCGCCCCGGGGCTGCTGGCCGCGGGCGACCACGTCGATGGCCCCTACCCCGCCACGCTGGAGGGCGCGGTGCGCAGCGGCATGCAGGCGGCTGCGCTGCTGTAGCCGGTCAGCGTTGCGACAACATCAAGGCGCGAGATCAGCGCCGAGAGAAAGGCGCAGCGAGCGGCTCGCCGACGAACACGCCTTGCTGCGGCCAGGCCACGCTTTTCCAGTACGCCTCGATCGCGCTCGCGCCCTGCAGGTAGTGCAAGAGCAGTAACTGCGGGTGCGGGAATTTCTGCGGGTGCGAGCACGGCTCCGACACCGTGCCATAGCTCGCGGTCGCGCCCGACGCGATCCAGTCGAGCACCGACATCTGCCCGTTGTCCCCCACGAGTTGCCCGCCGTACGAGGTGAGGTGATCGGCGAGCGCGCCCGGCACCCACGTCAGCGTGGCCAGCTTGTCGACGCGCGGCAGGCCGATCTCGTACAGCAGCACGCGTTGCGCGTTCTCGACGGCCTGCGTCGTCTCGACATGCACGTCGACACCGGCGCGGCGCAGCAGCCCCGGCGGCGGGAACAGGCGCGAACGAACGCTGCGGGCTGCATCATCAGTCGTCACGAAATACGCGTTGACCGGCACGCCGCCGCGCAACCCCAGGCTGCCGTCGGCGGCGACGCCGCGCTGGATCATGGCCTTCGCCGTCGCCACGTCCTTGGCGGCGAGCAGCATGACGGGGCGCATCTTCAGGTCGGTGTAGGGTCTGCTCGTGGCGGTGTCGAAGTACGGCGAGCGCTTCGACGGCGCACAGCTGTGGTGGCACAGGCTGGCGTCGTAGCCGAGCGCGAGCGCGCCGGTGATCGAGTTGCAACTGACCGCGTAAGGGGCGGTCCACGCGAGCGCCAGCGCCTGCACCGTGGCGCCGAAATACGCGTTGACCGCGGCCGCGAACGCATCGAATTCTTCGGGCGTGAGCGCCGCCCGCACCGGCAGCGCGACGCGCAGCACTTGCGTCGGCGCGAGCTTGCGCGCCTTGATGTAGAACTCGCCGATCTCGACCGAGTACGGATCGGCGGTGTTGATCACCAGCCCCAGATCCTTTGCGGTGATGCGGCCAATGACGCGCGGCACTTGCATCCATTGCGCGCTTGGTGCAGCCGGCGGCATTGAGTAGTCATAACGATGCTGGCCGAAGCCGGACGAGTACGCCGTGCCGGCCGGCTGCCCCCACGCCAGCGCGCAGCCCAGCGCCGCGAGGATCGTGCATCCGAGTCGCGTGGCGGTGCGCCAGCGAGGGTTGACCATAGCACCCACTCTCGGATCACGCCTCGAGTTTTCGCCATACAAAACTTGGGCGACTTCTGTGACAATCACGCGCATGGCAAAGAGCGAAAACAAGACACCGACGATACAGGTGCTGGAGCGCGCGTTCGGCCTGCTCGACGTGTTGGCGTCCTACCCCGACCCGGTCTCGCTGAAGCAGATCAGCGAGCAAACCGGTCTGCACCCCTCGACGGCGCACCGCATCCTGAACGATCTGACCATTGGTCGCTTCGTCGATCGGCCCGAAGCCGGCAGTTATCGCCTCGGCATGCGGCTGCTCGAGCTCGGCAACCTCGTGAAGGCGCGCATCGACGTGCGCGAAGCCGCCCTCGGCCCGATGCGCGAACTGCACAAGCTCACGCACCAACCGGTGAACCTGTCGATGCGCCAGGGCGACGAGATCGTCTACATCGAGCGCACCTACAGCGAACGCTCGGGTATGCAGGTGGTGCGAGCGATCGGCGGCCGGGCGCCGCTGCACCTCACCTCCGTCGGCAAGCTGTTCCTCGCGCATGACGACGTGCAGCGCGTACGCGCCTACGCCACGCGCACCGGCCTGGCCGGCCACACGAAGAACAGCATCACCGACCTGCCGCGGCTGGAACGCGAGCTCTCGCGCGTGAACCAGTACGGCACCGCGCGTGACGACGAAGAGCTGGAACTCGGCGTGCGCTGCATGGCGGCGAGCATTCTGGATGACCAGGGCAAGCTGGTGGCCGGGCTGTCGATTTCGGCGCCGGCGGATCGGCTCGAAGACAGCTGGCTGGAGCGACTCCAGGAAACCGCGGCGCAGATCTCGGCGGCGCTCGGCCACCGGAACTGAAAACGTCTTCCTACGACGCGACCTTGACGAGGTCGGCGGTCACCGGCGCTGTGTGCACCGGCAATTCACTGACCCAGCGGCGCACGCGCTCGGCATCACCGATGCGCGAGTACTTGCCGGCCGAATCAAGGAACACCATGGTCAGCCTGCGGCCGGCCATCTTGGCCTGCATCACGAGGCAGCGGCCGGCTTCGGTGATGTAGCCAGTCTTTTGCAGCACGATGTCCCAGGCCGGGCTGCGCACCAGCGCGTTCGTCGTGCGGAATTGCGTCGGACGATTGCCGACTTCGACTTCGAATTCGGGCGAGGTCGAGAATTCGCGAATCATCGGCTGCTCTTGCGCTGCCTGCACCAGCGTGGCCAGGTCGCGGGCGCTCGACTGGTTGCGGCTGGACAGGCCGGTCGGCTCGACGTAGTGCGTGTCGTGCATGCCGAGCTCGTGCGCCTTCTGGTTCATCGCGGCGACGAATGCATCCAGGCCACCCGGATAGGAGCGCCCGAGCGCATGCGCGGCGCGGTTCTCGGACGACATCAGCGCCAGATGCAGCATTTCTTCGCGGCTCAGCGTGGTGCCGACCCGCAGGCGCGAGCGGCTGTTCTTTTCGGTGTCGATGTCGTCGTCGCTGACGGTGATCTGCTCGTTCAGCGGCTGCTTGGCTTCGGTGACGACGAGCGCCGTCATCAGCTTGGTCAGCGAGGCGATCGGCAACACGGCCTGTGGGTTCTTGCTGAACAGGACTTCGTTGGTGTCGGAATCGAGCACCAGTGCGACGCTCGATTTGAGGTCGAGCGAATCGGCGGTCTTGTGCAAGCCGGCAAGCTGGCCGAACGACGGCGAGGCCGGCTCGACGCGCATCACCGTGGCGATCTGCTTAACGCGGCGGCCGTTGCGCACAACGACGGCACCGCGAGCGACGCGGGCACCATGTGTCGACTTGGCGACGGCGTGCGACGCTGTGGCGCGGGCCTTCTTGCGGGTTGCGGCGTCTGCCGCGGTCGGCAAAACGAGGGTCGCAGCGACGACGAGGCCCATCAGGCCGACCAATTTCAATTTATCAATGAATGCCACAGCAGTCCCTTTGCGCTCGCCGGTGCGAGTGTATTCGAAAGAAAAAAAGCGCGCAAGATCAAAAACTTACGCGCTCTTCCTCAAGTCAGGACTTGGGAGTGGTCGGGCCGTGCAAAAGTCTCACCCCTGGGCCGCCACGCGCTCTATCTTGCTGTGCAACTTGTTCAACGCGGAAAGGTACGCTTTGGCCGACGCCACCACGATGTCCGGGTCCGCACCCACGCCGTTGACGACCCGGCCGCCGTGTTGCAGCCGCACCGTCACTTCGCCCTGAGATTCTGTGCTGCCGGACGTGATGGCATTGACCGAATAAAGCAGCATTTCCGCGCCAGTTTGAAGCTGTGATTCGATCGCCTTCAGGCTCGCGTCGACCGGGCCGTTGCCGTCGCTCTCGGCGTGGTGCTCGGCATCACCGGCCGCGAACGCAACGCTGGCGTGGGGCCTCTCGCCCATCTCGGAATGCTGCGACAACGCGAGCAGCCGGTAGTGCTCGGGCTCCGAGTGGCTGCCCTCGTCCATCACCAGCGCGACGATGTCTTCGTCGAAGATGTCGCTCTTGCGGTCGGCGAGCTCCTTGAATCGCGCGAAGCCGGCGTTGATCTCGGCCTCGCTCTCCATCTCGATGCCGAGCTCCTTCAGGCGCTGCTTGAACGCGTTGCGGCCCGAGAGCTTGCCCAGCACGATCTTGTTCGCGGCCCAGCCAACGTCTTCGGCGCGCATGATCTCGTAGGTATCGCGCGCCTTCAGCACGCCGTCCTGGTGGATGCCCGAGGCGTGTGCGAACGCGTTCGCGCCGACCACCGCCTTGTTCGGCTGCACCACGAAGCCGGTGGTCTGCGCGACGAGGCGCGAAGCCGGCACGATCTGCGTCGCGTCGATGCCGAGCTCGAGCCCAAAGTAGTCGCGCCGTGTCTTCACCGCCATCACAACTTCTTCGAGCGAGCAGTTGCCGGCGCGCTCGCCCAGGCCGTTGATCGTGCATTCAACCTGTCGCGCACCGCCGATCATCACGCCGGCGAGCGAGTTCGCGACCGCCATACCGAGGTCGTTGTGGCAGTGCACCGACCAGACCGCCTTGTCGGCGTTCGGGATGCGCTGGCGCAGGTTCAGGATGAAGTTGCCGTAGAGCTCGGGGATCGCATAGCCGACCGTGTCGGGCACATTGATCGTGGTGGCGCCCTCGTTGATCACGGCCTCGAGCACGCGGCAGAGAAAGTCCGGGTCGGAGCGGTAGCCGTCCTCGGGCGAGAACTCCACGTCGCCCGACAGATTGCGCGCGAAACGTGTCGACAGCTTGGCCTGCTCGAACACCTGATCCGGCGTCATGCGCAGCTTCTTTTCCATGTGCAGCGCACTGGTCGCGAGGAACAGGTGGATGCGCGTCGAGGCACCGCCGGCCAGCGCCTCGGCCGCGCGCGAGATGTCGCGGTCGTTGGCGCGCGCCAGCGAACAAACCGTGCTGTCCTTGATCGCGTGCGCGATCGCCTTCACGCACTCGAAGTCGCCGTTCGACGAAGCCGCGAAGCCGGCCTCGATCACATCGACCTTCAGGCGCTCGAGCTGACGCGCGATCCGGAGCTTTTCGTCCTTGGTCATCGACGCGCCCGGCGACTGCTCGCCGTCGCGCAAGGTGGTGTCGAAAATGATCAGCTTGTCAGCCATGTGTCGCTCCTGGTGAATGGGTGAAATCTTAGGCGACGCTCAGATCGCGGTCGGTGCGGAACGAGACGCCCTGCGCGCGGTTCATCGCAGAGGCGATGGCCTTGAGCGAGGCGGACACGATGTTGGTGTCGATGCCGACGCCGAAGCGAGTTTGGCCGCCCTCGCCGCTCTGGCCGATGCGCAGCTCCAGGTACGCCACCGCGCGCGCGTCGGCGCCGCTGCCGATCGCGTGCTCGTGGTAATCGAGCACGCGAATCGCCGCGCCGGTCTGCTGCGCCAGGCCGTCGACGAACGCATCGATCGGGCCAGTGCCGGTGCCATCGATGCGCAGCGGATGATGGGCGATCGTCACATCGGCGCTCAGACGCACGGCGCCGCCTGTCTGCTCGGCAATCGACGGGTGAGCCACCTGAACGCGCACCGCATCGGCGATCGCGTACTCGTGCTCGAAGATGCGCCAGATATCGGCGGCGGCGAGCTCCTTGCCTTCATCGTCCATCACGGCCTGCACGACCTGGCTGAACTCGATCTGCAAGCGCCGCGGCAACTCAAGCCCGTATTCGCTCTCGAGCAGGTAGGCGATGCCGCCCTTGCCCGACTGGCTGTTGACGCGGATTACCGCGTCGTAGCCGCGCCCGAGATCCTTCGGGTCGATCGGCAGATAGGGCATGTCCCACACGTCGCCATCTTTGCGCGCCGCGAAGGCCTTGCGGATCGCGTCCTGGTGCGAGCCCGAGAACGAGGTGTAGACCAGGTCACCGACATACGGATGGCGCGGGTGCACCGGCAGCTGGTTGCAGTGCTCGACACAGCGGCGCACCTCGTCGATGTCCGAGAAGTCGAGCCGCGGATCGACCCCTTGCGTGTAGAGGTTCAACGCGATGTTGACGAGGTCCACATTGCCGGTGCGCTCGCCGTTGCCGAACAAGCAGCCTTCGATGCGGTCCGCGCCCGCCATCAACGCGAACTCGCCCGCCGCGGTGCCGGTACCGCGGTCGTTGTGCGGGTGCACGGACAGCACGATGCCGTCGCGCCGAGCGAGATGGCGGTGCATCCATTCGATCATGTCGGCGAAGATGTTGGGCGTCGAATGCTCCACCGTCGACGGCAGGTTGATGATGCACTTTCGCTCCGGTGTGGCCTGCCAGACGTCGGTCACCGCGTCGACCACCCGCTTGCTGAACGCGAGCTCGGTGCCCGAGAACATCTCGGGCGAGTACTCGAAGCGCCACTCCGTTTCGGGCTGGAGTTCGGCGTACTCCTGGATCATCCGCGCGTGCTTGGTGGCGAGTTCGACGATGCCGCCTTCGTCCAGGCCGAGCACGACGCGGCGCATCACCGGCGCGACCGCGTTGTACATGTGGACGATCGCGCGTTTCGCGCCGACGAGCGACTCGAAGGTACGCTTGATCAGTTCCGGGCGCGCCTGCGTCAGCACCTGGATCGTCACGTCGTCGGGGATGCGGTCTTCTTCGATCAGCAGGCGCAGAAAGTCGAATTCGGTCTGCGAGGCCGACGGGAAGCCGACCTCGATCTCCTTGAAGCCGATCTGCACCAGCATCTCGAACATTCGCAGCTTGCGACGCGGGTCCATCGGCTCGATCAGCGCCTGGTTGCCGTCACGCAGGTCGGTGCTCAGCCAGATCGGGGCTTGCGTCAGCACGGCGTCGGGCCAGCTGCGGTTGCTCAACTTGATCGGCGCGACGGCGCGGTACTTTTGCTGCGGTTGCTTCAACATGGTGGTTCCAGATCAGGGTGGAGGCGACCTGCAGCACAGAAATGACGGACTGAAAAACAAAACGGCCCGCTGCAGGTTGCATACGGGCCGTTGGACAAGAAAACGCGCGAACGTCTGACCTAGCGAACCCGTGGTTCCCCTAGGAGTAGCAGCAGTGCGCGCGTGAACGTCATAGCCGCGAATGTAGCACGAGACCTGGAACAGACGTCACCGGTGCAACCCTTGCTCGTCGGGATCGTCTGTCGACATGGCAATGACGCTCGCGCGCCGTCCCTTCATTCGGCGCCAGCCGTAGATCGCGTAGCCCGACAGCCCGTAAACGCAAAAAATCGCGAACAGCAGCTTCGGTGGATCGAGTGCGACCAGCGCGATCGCCAAGGCAATTGCGACGATCACGACGAACGGCACGGTGCGCCGCGAGCCCACGACCTTGAAGCTGTAGAACGGCGCGTTCGTCACCATCGACAGCCCCGCGTAGAGCGTCACCGCGAACGCGGTGTAGGCCAACGCCGGAATCTGCGACACGCCCTTGAAGCCCGCGTCGTCGACGACCCAGATCAACCCGATCACGAGGGCCGCGGCAGCCGGGCTCGGCAAGCCCTGGAAGAAGCGCTTGTCGACCACGCCGATGTTGACGTTGAAACGCGCCAGCCGAAGCGCCGCGCCGGAGATGTAGACGAAGGCCGGAATCCAGCCGGCCTTGCCCAGATCCTTCAAGGCCCAGATGTAGACGATCAGCGCGGGCGCTGCCCCGAAGCTCACCATGTCGGACAAGCTGTCCATCTGCTCGCCGAACGCACTCTGCGAGTTCGTCATGCGGGCGACCCGGCCATCGAGGCTGTCGAGCACTGCGGCGCAGAACACTGCGATGCAAGCCAGCTCGAAGCGCCCGTTGATCGCCATCACGATGGCGTAGAACCCGGAGAACAACGCCGCTAAGGTGATCGCGTTGGGCAGCATGTACAGGCCCTTGCGCCGCGGCCGGGTCTCGGACGCGAGCAAGGGCTCTTCGTCAGGCGAAAGAGGAGCTTCGTTCATCCCGACGAGGATACGACAGACGCCGCCGAGATCAGTTCTTCGACTGGTCGACCAGCCGGTTCTTCTTGATCCACGGCATCATCGCGCGCAGCTGCTCGCCCACCACCTCGATAGGGTGCTCGGCGGTGAGGCGGCGGCGCGACATCAGTGTCGGCGCGCCGGCGCGGTTCTCGACGATGAAGCTCTTTGCGTATTCGCCGGTCTGGATGTCCTTCAGCGCCTGGCGCATCGCCTTCTTCGTCTCTTCGGTGACGATCTTCGGCCCGGTCACGTACTCGCCGTACTCGGCGTTGTTCGAGATCGAGTAGTTCATGTTGGCGATGCCGCCCTCATAGATCAGATCGACGATCAGCTTGAGTTCGTGCAGGCACTCGAAGTAGGCCATCTCGGGCGCGTAGCCTGCTTCGGTCAAGGTCTCGAAGCCGGCCTTGATCAGCTCGACCGCGCCGCCGCACAGCACCGCCTGCTCGCCGAAGAGGTCGGTCTCGGTCTCTTCGCGGAAGTTCGTCTCGATCACGCCGGCCTTGCCACCGCCGTTGGCGGCCGCGTAGCTCAGCGCCAGGTCGCGCGCCTTGCCAGTCTTGTCGGCGTGCACCGCGATCAGGTGCGGCACGCCGCCGCCTTGCGTGTAGGTCGAGCGCACCGTGTGGCCCGGGGCCTTGGGCGCGACCATCCAGACGTCGAGGTCGGCGCGCGGCACGACCTGGCCGTAGTGCACGTTGAAGCCGTGCGCGAACGCGAGCGATGCGCCCTGCTTGATGTTCGGCTCGACATCGTTCTTGTAGACCGTGGCGATCTGCTCGTCAGGCAGCAACATCATCACGACGTCGGCCTGTTTGACGGCATCGGCAACATCGGCGACCTTCAGGCCGGCCGCTTCGGCCTTGGCCCACGACGGCCCGCCCTTGCGCACGCCGACCGTGACCTTCACGCCGCTGTCGTTCAGGTTCTGCGCATGCGCGTGGCCTTGCGAGCCGTAGCCGATGATGGTGACGTTCTTGCCCTTGACCAGGCTCAGATCAGCGTCTTTGTCGTAATAGACCTTCATATATATCTCCTTCGGTTCAGATGATGGATCGCGGGGGTGGATGGCCTGAATCAGGCTAGACGCGCAGGATGCGCTCGCCGCGACCGATCCCGCTGGTGCCGGTGCGCACGGTTTCAAGAATGGCGGTGCGGTCGATCGCCTCGAGGAAGGCGTCGAGCTTGCTGGTGTCGCCAGTGAGTTCGATGGTGTAGCTCTTTTCGGTCACGTCGATGATGCGGCCGCGGAAGATGTCGGCCATGCGCTTCATCTCTTCGCGCTCCTTGCCGACCGCGCGGACCTTGATCAGCATCAGCTCGCGTTCGGTGAACGCGCCTTCGGTCAGGTCGACGACCTTCACGACCTCGATCAGCCGGTTCAGGTGCTTGGTGATCTGCTCGATGACTTCGTCCGAGCCGACCGTCACGATGGTCATGCGCGAGAGCGAAGCGTCCTCGGTCGTCGCGACCGTCAGGCTCTCGATGTTGTAGCCGCGCGCCGAGAACAACGCGACGACGCGCGACAGCGCGCCTGGCTCGTTCTCGAGCAGCAATGCAATGATGTGTTTCATGAGTTGTAAAGGGTTGGGGTGCGCTCTTCAGTGCCGCCGGCGGTAACCGACGAACCTTGGCCACACCCGGCCATAAAGTGGGTGATCAGCGAGCGATCAGAGGTCTTCGGAACCGAGCAGCATCTCGCTGATGCCCTTGCCCGCCTGCACCATCGGCCAGACGTTCTCGGTCGGGTCGGTGCGGATGTCGAGGAACACCGTGCGGTCCTTCAGCCGGATCGCTTCGCGCAACGCGCCTTCCACGTCCGAGGGCTTCTCGATCTTCAGCCCGACGTGACCATAGGCCTCGGCAAGCTTCACGAAGTCGGGCAGCGCGTCCATGTAGCTGTGCGAGTAGCGGCCGCCGTAGTCAATCTCCTGCCACTGCCGCACCATGCCGAGGTAGCGGTTGTTCAGCGAGATGATCTTGACCGGCGTCTTGTACTGCAGACAGGTCGACAGCTCCTGGATGCACATCTGGATCGAGCCCTCGCCAGTGATGCAGAACACGTCCGCATCGGGCTTCGCGAGCTTGATGCCCATCGCGTACGGCAGGCCCACGCCCATCGTGCCGAGACCGCCGGAGTTGATCCAGCGGCGCGGCTCCTCGAAGCGGTAGTACTGAGCGGCCCACATCTGGTGCTGGCCGACGTCGGAGGTGATGTAGGCGTCGCTGTCTTTGGTCAGCTCCCACAGGGTCTGCACCACGTACTGCGGCTTGATGACCTCGGTGCTGTTCTTGAATGCCAGGCAATCGCGCTTGCGCCATTCGTTGATCTGGCCCCACCAGGCCGAGATCGTCGCCTTGTCGGGCTTGGTCTGCGCGTCCTTGATCTGCGCGATCAGTTCCTGCAGCACGTCTTTCACGTCGCCGACGATCGGGATGTCCACGCGCACGCGCTTCGAGATCGACGACGGGTCGATGTCGATGTGGATGATCTTGCGCTCGACCGACGCGAAGTGCTTCGGGTTGCCGATCACGCGGTCGTCGAAGCGCGCGCCAACGGCCAGCAGCACATCGCAGTGCTGCATTGTCATGTTGGCCTCGTAAGTGCCATGCATGCCGAGCATGCCGAGGAACTTCGGGTCGCTCGCCGGCATCGCGCCCAGGCCCATCAGCGTGTTCGTGACCGGGTAGCCGAGCAGCTTCGCGAGTTCGCGCAACTCGGCCTGTGCATTGCCCAGCACCACGCCGCCGCCGGTGTAGATGTACGGGCGCTTCGCGGCCAGCAGCAACTGCACGGCCTTGCGGATCTGCCCGCCGTGGCCCTTGCGTACCGGGTTGTACGAGCGCATCTCGACGCGCTCAGGGTAATAGAACGATGTCTTCGCCATCGACACGTCCTTCGGGATGTCGACGACGACCGGGCCGGGTCGACCGGTGCGAGCGATGTGGAACGCCTTCTTCAGTGTCATCGCCAGTTCGCGCACATCCTTCACGAGGAAGTTGTGCTTCACGATCGGCCGCGTGATGCCGACGGTGTCGCACTCCTGGAAGGCATCGAGCCCGATCGCCGGCGTCGGCACCTGCCCGGTGATGATCACCATCGGGATCGAGTCCATGTAGGCCGTCGCAATGCCGGTGACCGCATTGGTGACGCCGGGGCCGGAGGTGACCAGCGCCACGCCGACCTCGCCGGTGGCGCGCGCGTAGCCGTCGGCTGCATGCACGGCCGCCTGTTCGTGGCGGACCAGCACGTGCTCGATCGTCTCCTGCTTGTAAAGCGCGTCGTAGATGTACAGAACCGCGCCGCCCGGGTAGCCCCAGAGGAACTTGACGTTCTCGGCCTGGAGGCACTTGACGAGGATTTCGGAGCCGTTCGGCTCGGCGTGGGGGTGCGCGCTCGGGTGGCTGGGTTGCGCTGACGCGGCCCGCCGGAGTTCAGTGGGGGAAATGTCCATGTTTGAGAACCTCTGTGAATTTCTCTGACGAAAAACCATCGGTGCACCTCTCCTCATCCTTGTGAGACGGGTGTGGTGCCTGAGGGTCGAGTCGCAACCAACCCCGGTTGGGCCAGCGGCACTCGACCAAAACTGTCGTGCAACCTGCGATTATGTCACCGCTTTGCCGCAGCGCCGCGCCAACGACGGGACACGCGGTGGGCGATGAGATAATCGCGCCGCCTGATTGCGGGCGACCCTTTTCCTGGCAGAGCTTTTGGCTTCAGACAAAGAACTTTCCGACTTCCTGAAGAGCGTCGACAAGCGCGCCTTCAAGCGCGCCCTTTACGCGGTACGCGACGAAGACGCGGCCCTCGACATCGTGCAGGACACGATGATCCGGCTGTCCGAGAAATACGCCGATCGCCCCGCGGCCGAGTTGCCGCTGCTGTTCCAGCGCATCCTCTCGAATGCGACGATGGACTGGTTCCGCCGTCAGAAGGTGCGCAACGCGGTCGTCAAGAACTTCTCGGATTTCGAATCCGCCGGCAGCGATGGCGATTTCGACATCCTTGAAACTTTGGAGGCACTGGGCGGGTCACTTGCCTCTGAAAGCACGGCGGATACCGCGTCACGGGCGCAGATCCTGCTAGCAATCGAAGCCGAGGTGGCTCAACTACCGGGGCGTCAACGAGAAGCCTTCCTGCTGCGTTACTGGGAGGAACTTGATGTCGCCGAGACAGCCGCTGCGATGGGCTGTTCGGAGGGAAGTGTCAAGACGCATTGCTCGCGGGCAGTGCATGCCTTGTCGACGGCCCTGAGGGCAAAGGGAATATCACTATGAACCAGCTGACCCACCCTACCCCCGCCTTTGGCGTCGCTCCGGCGAACGCCACCCCGCTCGCCGCCACTGATGCCCTGCAGGCACGCTTCGCGCTGCGCGTTACCGCCCGCCTGACCGAACACTCGCAAGAACTCGGCCCCGACGTCACCGAGCGCCTGCGCTTTGCCCGCGAGAAAGCGCTGGAGCGCGCTCGCGCGACCCGCACCGCCGAGGCCGCTGCCCCGGTAGGCGCGAGCCGCGCTGGCGCCGCCATCCTCGGTGGCGGCTCGGGTTGGTGGCTCAAGCTCGCCTCGGTGCTGCCGGCGCTGGCGCTGGTGGCCGGGCTGGTGCTGATCCAGCGTTGGCAGGACAACGCCCAGGTGTCGGTCGCGGCCGAGGTCGACGCCGCACTGCTGTCCGACGACTTGCCCCCCAACGCCTACAGCGACGCCGGCTTTGCCGAGTTTCTGAAGACACCGAGTGAGTGAACGGGGCGCCGCCGTGACGCCCTGGGGACCCCACTGGTTTGAACGCTCGCGCCGCGGCGCGGGTGTCGCCGCCGTGCTCGCCAGTCTTGTCGTCGGCCTGTCCTGGGCCGCGATCAGCAGTGCGCAAGGCACGGCCGCATCCGGCCCGGCCCGCAGCGCGACCAAGCCTGTCGCCGAACAGGGCGTGCGCTGGCGCGACCTCAAACCCGGCCAGCAAGCTGTGCTGAAACCGCTCGAGCAAGAGTGGTCGAGCATCAGCACCACGCACAAGCTGAAGTGGATCGAATTGTCGGCTGGTTTCTCGAGCCGGTCACCGGCCGACCAGGCGCGCATCCAGGAACGCATGGCCGAATGGGTCCGGCTGACGCCGCAGCAACGCAGCCAGGCGCGCCTGAATTTCCAGGAAGCGAAACAGCTCAACCCTACGGAGCGTAAAGCGCGTTGGGACGCCTACCAGGCGCTGCCGGCCGAGCGGAAACAACAACTTGCTGAGCGCGCCGCGCCGGTACCCCCCACCAAGGCGCAGGCACGCCTTGAATCGAGTGGCCGCGAGTCGCAGGCCAAGTCCAACATCGTGCCGAACCCGGCCCTCGCCGCGCCGCCGAAGGTGGTCGCGCCGACCATCGTCCAGGCCCGCCCCGGCGCCACGACCACGTTGATCACCAAGCGTCCGACACCGCCGTCGCACCAGCAAACCGGCTTGCCCAAGATCGCCGCGACGCCGGAGTTCGTCAACAAGGCGACGCTGCTGCCGCAGCGCGGGCCGCAAGGTGCGGCGACGCGGTCGGCGGCAACGCCTGCCCCTGGGCCCTCTTCGGCGCAATGAGGCCGGAGGCCTTCGGTGGCGTGGGCACGACGCCCAGCCTGAAGCGGCGCATGGCGTCATTCGTGTACGAAGGGCTGCTGCTGTTCGGCATCGGGTTGATTCCCGGCGCCCTGGGCGCGCTGTTCGTCGCCCTCACCGGCCACCAGCATCCGTTGCAAAGCGACACCGCGCTGCGCCTCATCACGCTGCTGATCTACGCCGTCTACTTCAGCTGGTTCTGGTCGGCCCGTGGCCAGACGCTGCCGATGCAGACCTGGCACATCCGCGTCGTCACGGCCGAAGGCCAACCGCTGAGCCAGCCGCGTGCGCTGGCGCGATTCGTCGCGAGTTGCGCATGGTTCGCGCCCGCGGCGGCTTTGGCCACCGTCAACCACTGGGTGCGCTGGCAAGGCCTGGCCGCGATCGGCATAGGCGTCGTCGCGTATGCGCTGCTGGCGCTGCTGCACCCGCAGCGTCAGTTCTGGCACGACGCGCTGTGCGGCACGCGCTTGATCGACGACTCCCCGAGGCCGGCGCTGGATAATCCGGCCGCATGACAAATCCGCACAAAGGGCGCACCGGTCTGGATCGGGTGATGCGCGCGACTGGTTACTCGATGTCCGGCCTGGTGGCGGCCTACCGCGGCGAGAGCGCGTTCCGGCAGGAATTCTGGCTCGCCGCCGTGCTGCTGCCGCTCGCGTTCTGGGTCGGGCGCGGCTGGGTCGAGACGGTGCTGCTGATCGGCGCGCCTGTGCTGGTCCTGACCGTCGAGTTGCTGAACTCCGGGCTGGAGGCCGCCATCGATCGGGTCTCGTTCGAGATCCACGATCTGTCCAAGCGCGCCAAAGACCTGGGCAGCGCCGCCGTGTTTCTCTCGCTGCTGCTGTGCGCCGGCATCTGGCTGGCTGCACTGTGGCATCGATTCATGGTTTGATTGCGCGATGAGCACATTCTCTGTCTGCGTCTATTGCGGCTCGCGGCCCGGCGAGTTGCCGGCCTACGCCGAGGCAGCGCGCGACATCGGCGGCGAGATCGGCCGGCGCGGCTGGCAGCTCGTCTATGGCGGCGGGCGCGCGGGGCTGATGGGCGAGGTCGCCGACGCGGCACTTGCCGCCGGTGCGACCGTGATCGGCGTGATCCCCGAATCGCTGATGGGGCGCGAACTCGGCCACCGCGGGTTGACCGAGCTGCACGTCGTCGAGACCATGCACCAGCGCAAGATGATGATGGCCGAACGCAGCGATGCCTTTCTCGCCTTGCCCGGCGGCATCGGCACCTTCGAGGAGCTGTTCGAGGTCTGGACGTGGCGGCAGCTCGGCTACCACGACAAGCCGCTGGGCTTGCTCAATGTCGCGGGCTACTACGACGCGCTGCTGGGCTTCTTGGTGCACAGCCGCGAGCAGGGTCTGATGACGACGGCGCAGACCGATCTGCTGCAAGTCGGGCACAACCCATCGGCGCTGCTACAAGCGCTGGCCGATCAGGCGCCCGAACGCGGCGGCGACTACCGCCGGATCTAGAAAGAAGGCTGGTCGGCCGAGCGGCCGCTCAGACCGCGTCGTCGTTGGTTTCGCCGGTGCGGATCCGCACCACCTGCTCCACCGCCGTGACGAAGATCTTGCCGTCGCCGATCTTGCCGGTCTTGGCCGCCTTGACGATGGCCTCGATGCAGCGCTCCACATCGGTGTCCTTCACGACCACCTCAAGCTTGACTTTGGGCAGGAAGTCGACCACGTATTCGGCGCCGCGGTACAGCTCGGTGTGGCCCTTCTGGCGCCCGAACCCCTTCACCTCGGTGACGGTCAGGCCAGTCACACCGACCTGGCCCAAGGCCTCGCGCACTTCCTCGAGCTTGAAGGGTTTCACGATCGCGGTGATCTGTTTCATGGCCAGCTCCAGCAGATTAGATGCGCACTAGTTTACGCGCGGAACTTCGAAGTGATGGGGTAACGCCAATCGCGCCCGAAGCCGCGGTGGGTGATGCGGATGCCGACCGGCGACTGCCGGCGTTTGTATTCGTTGATCTTGATCAGGCGCGTCACACGCTCCACATCCGCCGGCGCGAAGCCGGCCGCGACGATCTCGTCGATGCCCTGGTCGGCTTCCATGTAGCGCTGCAGGATGGCGTCCAGCACCTCGTACGGCGGCAGGCTGTCCTGGTCCTTCTGGTCGGGGCGCAGCTCGGCCGACGGCGGGCGCGTGATGATGCGCTCCGGGATGACCTCGGCGCCCTGCGCGTTCTTCCAGCGCGCCAGCCGATAGACCAGCGTCTTCGCCACGTCCTTGATCACCGCGAAGCCACCGGCCATGTCGCCGTACAGCGTGCAGTAGCCGGTCGCCATCTCGCTCTTGTTGCCGGTGGTCAGCACGATGGAGCCGAACTTGTTCGACAGCGCCATCAGCAGCGTGCCGCGGATGCGCGCCTGGATGTTCTCTTCGGTGGCGTCCTCGGCGCGGCCCTCGAACTCGGCGGCGAGGCTGCGCTTGAAGTCCTCGAACATCGGCACGATGCTGATCTCGTCGTAGCGCACGCCCAGGCGCTGCGCCATGTCGCGCGCGTCGATCCACGAGATGTCGGCCGTGTACGGCGACGGCATCATCACCGTGCGCACCCGGTCGGCACCGAGCGCGTCGACGGCGATCGCCAGCACCAGCGCCGAATCGATGCCGCCCGACAGGCCGATGATGATGCCGGGGAAGCCGTTCTTGTTGACGTAGTCGCGCACGCCGACGACCAGCGCGGCCCAGGCCTGCGCTTCGAGGGTCGGGACCGCCACGATCGCGCCGCGCGGCACGCCCGCGTCGATCTCGATCAGCGTCACCGCCTCGTCGAACATCGGCGCGCGCGCGGTGACCGCACCGCTCGCGTCGAGCGCGAACGACGTGCCGTCGAACACGGCCTCGTCCTGACCGCCGGTCATGTGCGCCCACAGCAGCGGCAGGTTCAGATTGCGGGCGCAGGTGGCCATGCGCTCCTCGCGCTCGGCGACCTTGCCGAGATGGAATGGCGAGGCGTTGATCACGCACAGCACCTGCGCACCGGCGGCCTTCGCGAGGCGGCCGGGCTCATCGAACCAGGCGTCCTCGCAGATGTTCAGCCCGAACTTGATGCCTTGCACGTCGAACACCACCGCGGCCTGGCCCGCATCGCGGCCCGACGCGAAATAGCGGCGTTCGTCGAACACCTGGTAGTTGGGCAACTCGCGCTTGCAGTAGGTCGCGAGCACCTTTCCCCCGCTCAGCACCGAGGCCGCGTTGTAGCGCAGCGGCACCGATACCGAGTTCGACCTAACATCGCCCCGATCACCGAACTGGTGCGGATGACCCACGACCACGAACAGGCCCGGCAGATCGGCCAATGCCCGCGCGGTATCGGCGAGCGCCTCGACGCAGGCCTGCATGAAGGCCGGCCGCAGCAGCAGGTCTTCGGGCGGGTAGCCGCACAAGCCGAGTTCCGGCGTGAGCACAAGGCGCGCGCCTTGCATGTAGGCGCTGCGAGCGGCGTCGACGATGCGCCGGCTGTTGCCGGCGAGGTCGCCGACAGTGGCA
>Ga0307515_10010769_pt1 | contig 17453 bp, 5 predicted proteins | sample 17_EM_MG_FD_194513 | JGI IMG/M metagenome (GOLD analysis project Ga0307515, IMG submission 194513) | Populus trichocarpa ectomycorrhiza microbial communities from riparian zone in the Pacific Northwest, United States - 17_EM | ecosystem: Host-associated > Plants > Roots > Unclassified | place...
TAAAAAGGTAGTTCTTTTATAGACATTAGGCCGGTTAGATTTTTACCCCATAAGATAAGAACCTCCTTACTGAGGAGGGCTTTTCTTGAACCCTAGACAGACCAACATGATAAGACCTTAGATTTTTTATTAGACAATAAAACAATGCAGCTTACCTTAGGTAGGGTGTATTTGAGGTGCTAATACCTTCCCTTTGCGCAACCAGTCTCCGTACCCGATCTCTGAGACCAGTTAGGGTTCCTAGTGATCAGAATACTAGGTGGCGACTCTCATTCCATTTTTTCACCGCTAAGAGACAAAGAATTCCTTGTCTTACTATATTTTCCAGAATAGATAGACATACCACATTTGATGATGAGGGTGGTGGATGATCGCCGCGACGCCGCACACGTGCGATAGAATGGTGACTCCACTAGGGACCCATCAAATCAATCAACAGAAAAAAAAAATCACCAAGCCGATGCCGCGCGGGTGACATGCGACAAGGATGATCATTATTACTCACGGTCTGGCACTATTATTATTATTATTATTATTATTATTATTATTATAAGAAATAAAAGCAATGGTATTCAATTGATTAAAGATAAACGAATAGTAGGACCTTTCCTACCAAAAACTGCGGGATGGATAAGATACATAAGTAGAAGTGAAATGGAAAATGGAAGATTACTGTGGAGATGACGAATTGGAACTATACGTATATTCAGAGCCAAGAGGAGATACAGTGCGCATCATTAAAAAATGTGGGGTTCATGTGATCGCAGGGAAGTTAGATTCATTTGAAGAGTCGGAAGTGGAAAGAGATATAATGATGCCTTCACCACCGTTGTATCATCTGCTTCCTCATCTCCATTGTGGTTCAATTACAGCGTCTACACCTAAGCAATGGAGTGACTATTTATTTGCGAAGCTGAGTAAATATAACCTCAGTTGAACGCTTCATGGTAAGAACAAATATTTCATTTAGTTATTTCTATTTTATTCTATTTAATTTAAGAGATTAAATATTACCTTTTATTATTTCATTATTATTATTTAATCTAAGAAATTAAATATCATCTTTAATAAAAAAAATTATTAAATATTTAAGGCTTTTTGCTAAGAATACATGTTTCCTTCAGTTATTTCTATTTTATTCTATTTAATTTAAGATATTAAATATAATCTTTAATTATTTTATTTTTCTTATTTAATTAATCTAAAAAATTAAATATGTTCTTTAATAATATTTTTAAAAAAATATTTAGAGTCTGATTGGTTTTATTTTTTATTTCTTGATTTTATGATAATATTTTTCTTATTTAATTTAAAAAATAAATATTATCTTTAATAATTAGATCTATCAAATATCACGTAATTAATTATATCATTATTTTATTGGTAGCAACTTAGGAGTCTTTTAAGCCAAAAGAATAATAGCTAGGAAGAGCTAAAATTAGCAAGGAATATTTAGAGTCTGTTTGATTTTATTGTTTTTCTTTGATTTCTTAATAAAAAAAATCAAATTCTTGAAAACAAAAATTGAAAACTTATACGTTTTGATTTTGATTTTATTTTTAAAAATGAAAAGCCACCAATCAATAGCATAATCTATTAAAATCACTTTGTTTTATTTAGAAAATATTGAAAACTGATTTTTTTTACATTAAAATAAAAAATTGAACAATATTTTTATATTTTATTTCAAATTCGATATTTTAAAACAAAAATGAAAACGATGTGATATTAACCTTTTTTTTATTATAAAGTAAGTTTCTTAATTAAAAGTGAAGGTGATTTGTTTGTAATAACAAAATGCATATACAATCATGCAAAAGTTGTATTTAATCAACTCTGCTATTGAATTTAATGGTTTTTTAGGGAACAAATGATATGGATGAATGTGAGAGCACAAGATCATTTTACGAAGAGATTGATTGGTACTTAAAAATATATTTTTATTAAGGTTTTATATCATCATATTGCATTTAAAGTATAATTAAATTCTCTAATTTAAGCATATTTTATAATAACAAGTCTGATAACATAAAATATATTTAATTTATGGTAAATGCTCATTTTGAATGCAGGCATATCTCACAATTTAAAGGATTGATTGATGTGTTTAACTATTAAAAGTGAAAAGACAAAAAGAAGGCTAAGCTTAAAGAAGAAATGTTGGTTCAATTCAAACTGGAATATCATTATGTTATTGAATCATAACTATAGCTATAGAACATGGATTTAGGTTTGGTTTATATGGATGGAAAGCTAAGACATAGGCCTAAAACTTTCATGAAGAGTTCAAGATTCAAAACGGCCCTTTTCAAGTTCAAATTATAGCAACAAAAGAGAAGTCGAAATATGACTTGTAACCTAGACACTGTTCAGTGTTCAGCCCATATCTCGAGTTCTAGAAGTTCAAATAATCTCATTCTTGTTTTGTTAGAAAGCTGAGACAAATGCCCAGAAGTTTCATGAAGACTATCTGTTCAAATTTTGATGTTAGCATGTTGTGTTCAGACAAGAAGATAATGGTTGTCACCAAGTCAATAGGTGGCCACCCACTTAATAATTAGTCATTAAATCAATAGTTCTGAATTTTGGACTCTAAAAGAAGGCATTTGCCATACATTTAGACATCTTGGTGTTCAGATCAAGATCTTGCTCTCACTCTCTCTATTTGTATTTTGTAATGTTCAAGTTTTATTTTATGTTATATTAATCTCTTATTTATGCTTTTCATTTCTTTTACTATACTTAGTTAACTTATATCATGTTTATGTTATTATGTTGTTTATTTATGTTTTTCTTCTTCATGATGTTTATCTAAGTTAATTTTGTCAAGGTGAAAAGGGTACACTAATGGTGTAAGAATAAGTATAATACAAACTCCACATGGACTTTAATGTTTAATACTAACATGTTTTGTATTTGTTATCTTACTCACTCTTACTTGTTAAATGGTTAATCTAAATTTATGTTGTACAACCCTTGGCATAACAAATACTTGACACTTTCATAACCTACTGTATGGTATAATAAACACTTGTGCTATGAAAGGAACTTGATTTATTGTTAACATAAATTATCATCATGAATACCTGATCACATTTACAAGTATTGGCATTACTCAAATAAGATAATTAATATAATCATGTATGTGGTTTCTAGTTGAGTAATAAAAAGAGTTTATACTATACTTATTTGAAATACCTCTAACTTTGACAATTGTTTTATCCTTGTTTAATCCTTACATCAATATCACATTTCAAAAGTTCTCTTCAACTCCTTTTTAATTGTTGTTTATAATTTTATATAATTCATCTCCCTGTGTTTCAACCCCGGTCTTGCCGGGTTATTTATTACTTTGACACTCCTGCACTTGATATAAGACATCAATCTCTTGATCGTGTTAGAGATGCTTGAAGTTACTCTTTATTGGTATGGTACTTGTTTCTAACGAGTTGATAAGTATTTGTTAGCTTGAAGATTATTTTCCAAACTTGGAAGTTCTATTGAATGCTTTTTGAAATCTTTTCCATCCGATTTGAAATTGGACAACCTAATTGTTATTATCCATTATGTAATTTATATTTTCAAGTTTCAACTTTTGATGAATATTGTATTGAATGCTCTTTGAAATCTTTTCCATCCGATTTGAAATTGAAAAACCTAGTTGTTATTATCCATGACGTAATTTATATTTTCAAGTTACAACTTTTGATGAATATTGTTTCCTTTTTTTCTCACTTCTTGGAAGTGTTCTCAAAAAGATGAAAATCCTCAATCTTAGTTATAAATAAATTGGTTTTCTAGGAAGAGATTATTAGGTGGGATATATTATTTGAGTTGGTTCTTCATCATTTAATGTTATGATTTAAGATAATTGATGAAAACTACCAATACACAAGAATGTTTAGAAAGCATCTTTAATTGGTCTAATAAGTAAAGTCTTGTTAGTTTTGGCCATAAGCTATGTATTATTGCTTGTTTTTTTCTATTTTTTTACCTTTTTTGTTTTTTGTATATACAACTTTTGTTTTTCTTGCGAGTTTCTCATTAGCTTTATGGCACTAACATCAATTAATAATAAATCTTGGACTATTATTAAATAAAAAAAAAACATAAACATTGTTAAAACACCAAACTTGCATAGTTCAAACCTAGAGAAACCCTATGCCAATAATCTAATTTAAAAAAATAATTAATTTGTCCTTGTAGTCTTAGAAAATAGTATTTAATCCTTATGTTTTTACATTTATCTTTGATTTAACCTTTTACATCTATTTCATCTTATTATTTTGGTTTACTAAGTAAAGTCTTAGAAACCTATTTATGGTCTTAAACAACTTAAAAAGGCTCAAAAACCTAAAATGAACTCAAACCTGAAAATCTTCATGCTGAGAGGTCTGTTTCATCAAGCAAGGAAAAAGAAAAAAAAACATAGGTGAAACTTCCCTCATCAAATAAAATCCAATGACACTAGGATTGACTATTTTGGTGGCTAGAATAGAAGTCAACGATAACATTTTCTTTCCACGTCAGAATCTAGCAAGTTTCTCTCTTCTCTCACAAAAAAAAAACTAAAAAATAAGGAAAATAAAGTTTGGTATTAAAATCAAATTTCCGACAACTAAAGAGACCAATCACCTATTAACTAAAAACAATTGGGGACCGAACTAAGTTTTTCATATGAAATATGAAGTTGACATCTATTTTCTCCATGTTTTTTACTTTGGTTATCTATCTTTCAATCCAACCCTTTCTTCATAAAAATAGAAGTAACTTTGTATTAATTTGGACTAAAAAAGGTACAATAGTGCAAAAACAAATTGAGGATCAAATTGAGAATTAAAAAATAATTGATTGTTTTAATCTATAATGATTTGTGAGAGAGTGCACATTACAAAGTGAAGAGAAAAAACTCCACATGACTTTGAAACACCTTTGATGGTTGATTGAAATTGGTAAGTGAGTTTCCTCACATGTTGTTTTTTCGGTTTTGAGTCCAAATATGGAGATTTTATGATTTAAGGTATTTTTCATGAATGCAACCCTTCATGTATTCAATAACTTATTTTCTAGTATAAACTACGTTTGAAATAAAATTGATAAAAGACATGTGGTACACAATTAATGATGGCATGTATATAAAAATAATTAAATTGAAAATTTTCAATTATCTTTAAAGATATCATGGTTTTAGTCGGTTAAATTATAAAAAAAATATTTAATTTTTTGATATAAATAATAATAACAAATTAGATAATAGTAACAAGAAAATAGGAATTAGTTTGAATAAATGGTACCAGTTCCTATTATGATATATCTAGAGAAGAAGTTTGAAGAATAAAATGAAGTGAAATATTCTTAATAAAAAAAGAAAAACACAAAAAGAAATAAAAAAATATTCTTAATAAATATAAAAGATGGGTGAAATTAGAGAACAAGAAAGAGATATAGAATCTCTTTGTAAGATTTCTAAAAACTTAATTACAATTATATTATAATTTCTTCCCTAAAATTATTTAAAATATAGTATTAGAATTACATAATGCTAGGTTTTAATATATAATTAAAGAGTTTCTCCTTAACCAAATATAAAAATATTTTATAATTCTTTTGAATGAATTATTAACGGAGGGACTGTTTTGGGTCCCTATTTAGCTGATTTTATTTGAATATATTATTTGACTAGTCCATTTATAGGTTTACTCTACTATTCTTGCCTTACTGGAACCGGAAAATTCACTCGAAATTTCTAGTAGTTTACACAGAAATTTCCTGTGCTAAACTTCAAAGAATTTCTTTTCTTTTCATTTTGTATTTTCTCATTTTCTTGGCATGCGCGCAGCTGCATCAAGGAAAAAACGTTTCAGATGCGTGTAATAAATCCAATCGATGAATGAGAAAGGGACGCAAAATAAAGATAAAAGTGGAATATTCTCATTAATTGGTCATCATTTAAACGTTGGACACAGCCATCTATATGTTGTTTAAAGAATTTAAATGGTTAGACAGAAAGGATCGCTTTTTAATTAAAAATATATTAAAATAATATTTTTAATGCCAAGTACTTGTTCAACCTCATTAATGCTAACGAGTGGACCCAGTTGTTGTGGAAACTTTGCTAGGGATCTGGAGTGTCATAATCCAATTCTGAATTATTCCTTAAAATTTATATTTTTTCAAAATAAAAATCAAAAAAATAAAATAAAAGCTGGCAACGTGGAGAAAGCAGGCCAGAAAATCAAGCTGTAATTTTTGAAGGAAATTCAAGGCGTAATTGTACCCCACTATACCCCAAAATAGAGAGAAAATACAAATTTAAGGTCAAATTAAATGATTATTTGACAAATTTGCATAAACATTAAGTCCGATGACATAATTAAATTTTTAATAGGCCAATTTGATTTAATCACGGGCCAAATTAAATTTTAATTATGTTTAAGAATTAATTTGGGTCCAATTGAAGGATTTAATTAAGTGCAAGGACTTAATTATACTTTAAATGGATCAAATTAATTTTATTTTGGGCTTAATTGGTGAAAACTTAAGTTTGGGAGCTTAATTGAGAAGATTGGAATTTTAAGAGACCAAATTTAATTCTTACCAAGTTAATTGATTGAAATTAGGGGCCCAATTGCAAGAACATTGAAGTTTTGGGGTCAATTGGGGGTTAAATTGAAGAAATTGACAGCTAAGGACCACTCTGCAAAAGGCGAAAACATTTGGGGACTTAATTGACAACCACCGGGGCAAAATTGAAGAAATTGAAAGTATAATGGTCAATTAGAGGTTAATTTGACAAAATTCGAGACCAAGGACCATATTGCAATAGGCGCGTAACTTTAGGGTTTCAATTGAAGTTCATCAGGGGCTTAATTGCATTAAATCCAAAGTTAAGGGTTAATTAGGGGTTCAATTGAAACCAATGGAAAGATGGAGGACTAAGATGAAAATATGTTAAAATCCCTAATTCAACTCAAAACGGCGCCGTTTTATATTAAAAAAGAGAGAGAGAGAGGGGACCAGACGACGTGTCGTCGGGTCACTGTTCATTGTCTTCTTCTTTTACCCGAAAGAAACTGCTTGGGAGCCTTATTTGCAGGTGCATTTAATGCTTGATTTCTCCATAAAATTGAACAAAACTTGCACGAAAAGGATCCCCTGCAGTTCCTCTACAAACCCATGTGAACTTTTCAGGATTAATGACAGCACGGCTACGCCGGAGATGGCGTGAAGAGGTCAACTCAGGCAGCCTTTTCCTGCAGATTTGACAACTCAGGGAGGCTACTTTGAGCCAACAGTTGGGATCCTTCCCAACAGAATCAAGGGCTGAAATTTTACCCCAGTGCAGAAGAGATTACCCTCTTCGACCGCCTATAAATAGAGGCTGATTTGATGGCCTGAGGGAGGAAAAAAAATCGGGTCCAAAATTTGAAAAAAACCAGCTCCCACTACCCCCGTTTCTGCAGTTTCTCTCTCTCTCTCCGTCGCTTCAACCACCACCAACCTCATCCCCAGCTTCTCCACCACCAGCTCCATCACAGTAAGCCACCAACCGACCACCGAGAGCCACCGTGAACCTTTCTCTCTCCTCTGCAAACCGGTTTCTTCTTTCTCCCACAGCGACTCCACCGGCCAAAACTCTCCACCAACGCCGCCATCAGCCTCTTTTCTTCCACGACCAGACCACTGCCAACTTCACGCCAGGCCAGAGACAACAGCTTCTTCTCCTTTGCAAGGTCGCCTCCCACTTCACTCCGCCGTCTACGCAAAGTTGCATGCAGAACATGAACTTACTGTTCACGTTCTGCAATTAATTCATCCCTCACTTGGGCCGGGCCATAAATGTTTGGCTGGGTCTGGCCCGACCCCAAAAGAAAAGGAGAAAGAAAATATGTTGGGCCGATATCGACCCAACCTTTTTGGACCGAGATCGGCCCAACTGTTTCTGGGTTTCTGCTTGGTCCAGTTACTTGGGGCAGCCCGTCCCACCTGTTTTAATAATATTTAATTAATATATAATATTATATTATATATTTCCTTTTTAAAAAAAACAAAAAAATCCAAAAAAATTTTTCAAAAATCATTTTTAAAAAATTACGATTTTCTCAAATATTTTTCTACCACTTTTGTATAATATCGGGTTGTATATCTACACTGTAAAATACAAACCTGGTATTAAAATACCCGGTTTTCTCCTAAATATTTCAAAAGCAAAATTCAAAACATTTTCAAAGAGAAAAAAAATATTTTGTTGCATACGGCCAAATCTTAAAATTTTTCCAAGCATATTTTTCAATAAAAAAACAAAAATTGCATCTTTCTCATGTTTTGATAATAAAAAAAATGGATATCATAACCAGTTTGTGATTATCCATTAGAATTTGGCCAACATGTCAAAACCTTTTTCCAATCTTTTTAGGGTTCAGATGTAGACTTTAGTATTTGTGGGGTGTAAAATTACACGATAAAGTACACCCTCAGGTATTAAAGATACAAGGTGTAAATAAATGCGATGCTAAAATTCAGACTTTAGAACGGTTAGGATTTAACCTGATAAGGTAGAGACTTTCTCATAAAGAGAGATCTGCCTTAAACCTTAAAAAAGACCAACAAATAGAAACCCGATTTAGAAAAAAACAATCAAACAACAATGTAGCTTACCTTAGGTAGGGTGCACTGGGGGTGATGCGTCTTTCCCTTGCACAACCAGTCTCTTACCCAGACTCTCGCAGACCATAGGTTTCTAGTGATCATAATACTAGGTGGCGACTCCTAAACATTAATCATAATTTTATAATTAAATCCAAAAAACCTTCCCAACACACAACACCTCACACAGGAGGCACGACAAGAAGCCTTTGCCGTCGCCAGAGAGAATTCTTTTTCTGAATACAAAAAACTATTATTTTTAAAATAAAAACAACTAAATAGAAAAATTATTATTTTTTAAATAGAAAAACTAGAAAAGCCTTGTAATATTGAATAAAAAATAAAATAGAAAAATTATTCTTTTAAAGTAGAAAAAATTATGACAATTTAATAATACTGAATAGAAATAAATCAAATTTTTAAACTAAATAAAAATAATAGAGAAAAATATTTATTATCCTAAAATTTTTTATATTAAAATCTTAATTTATAACATGAACTGAGTCTACATGCTAAAATTAGAAGAACAAAAAAAAAATGTAACAAAAAAATTCCATACAACACAATTAATGATGGGATCATATATTTTGAGACTAAAATGAGGTTTTCGAATTACCTTTAAACATAACATAACATGATTTTAATAGATGTACTGTACATCATTTGAATTTATTAGAAAAAACATATAATGTAAAGTATGAACCACTTACCATTAACTAGATTTTTCAATTGGATTTTTTATTTAAATGAAAAGGAAAATTTATTTTATTATGAAAAATATTTTTTATATATATCTAGTAATAATAAATTAAAGGATAATAACAAGAAAATAAGAATTAGATCGAATAAATGGTACCAATTTCTATTCTGATATATCTAGCCAAAGAATAGAATGAATCAAAATATTCTTAATAAAAAAAATAGAAAACACAGAAAGAAATAAAAAAATGTTCTTAATTAATATAAAACTATTAATTTACAAAAGAAATTTTCTGGTACTTTATACTGTATATAATTTGAAAAATTGTGACTGACCGACTTACTTGCAAAGTATTTGCAAGAAAGTTAAAGAATTAGAGTTTTTTAATATTCAAAATTATAATTTTAAATTCTAAGAAAAAAATCAATTATTTTTAAAACTGTTTTCAAAAATAAAACATCAACTATTTATATAATAGCTAAATAAAACAATTAAAATAAATAAAAAAATAACTAGTAAAATCAAGTGAATAATCCAAAAATAACAAGAAAATAGAGATATTTCCTAAATATGATTTCAGTTTGTTGTATTGATCAATTTGCTAAGTATTTGCTAACATAAATAGCATAAACGAACTTTATTCTAATAGTATGTTTGATATTTTTTTTAAAAAAAAACTTATAGATATTATATGGGTTGGCAACCCATTTTTTATTAAATTTTAAATTTTATTTGTTTAAAAATATTTGTTTATGTTTTTTAATTATTTTAATATGATAATATCAAAAATAAATAAATAAAATTTTTCTAAGTTTTACTACTTCTGACTTGCTTTGACTTGAAATTAGTGGTGCTTTCTCCTGCGAATGAATAGAAAACATATCATAAAGGTGTGTTTGGCATTGTGTTTTGGAAGTATTTTTAAAAAAAATAAATTTTTTTTATTTTTTTTCTTCAAATTATTTTTTTTTTATTTTTTCATATTATTTTGATATGCTGATGTCACAAATAATTTTTAAAAAATAAAAAAAATATTATTTTGATGTGTTTTGAAATGAAAAAATTTTAAAAAGCAACCGCTACCACACTCTCAAACTCCTTTGTTTATTGAGTCTTGCTGTGAAACCTCGTTTTGGGATGAATTGATTGTAAGAATAAGAAATTATGTGCAAATTATACAAAATTTATTATTCATCATCAAGATTTATTATTTATTATCACTATTGAATAATGATTTATTTTATAATATAAATTATGTTTAAAATAAAATTGATAAAATTAAAATACATGAAACGAGGTCGTATATTTTGAAACTAAATTAAAATTATTTTCTTTTTCAATGATATCATTTGTTAGTTTGCAAGTCCACATGTCACGAGTCTCCACTGCATGAAATTTGCAAAATCATATGGCCCATTGATAGAAGGTGTATTGAAGCAAAATCTGTTTTATTGATTATCAATATTGAATAATAGCTTATTTTCTAGTAGAAACTATGTTTGAAATAAAATTGATAAAAGACATGATATACAATTAATAATAGGATCGTATATAAAAATGGGAAATTTCCTGGTAATAAAGTCCCAACTTTCGTAGGCGAGCACTAAAGTCCCAAACTTCAAGAATTTCTCTTCTTTTCCTTTTGTATCTTCTCATTTTCTTGGCATGCGCGCAGCTGCCTCGAGGAAAAAACGTTTCAGATGCGGAAAATAAAGATAAATGTGGAAAAAAAAAATCCCAAATAAAGATATCTTTTCGTCCCTTGGTATCGTGTGAATACCATGTGGATATCATTTCAGAAAATCAATTCAACCGTTCTCCAAAGAACACTCATACTCCAAAGAACACTCATACTCCAACCGTCCCTTGGTATCGTGTGAATACCATGTGGATATCAGCAACTACCACGAAAGTTACCACTCTAAATTCCAGCTCAATAATTAAGGTTCCAAGATAAGCCTAAAAAATATTTATTAGGCTTATCTTAAAGCCTAATAAATATCTAAAAAAAAAAAAAAAAAAAAAATTCCACCCTAGGCTGTGATTAACAGATTATCTGATGGAAACATGATGAGCTTTTTTTTAGTGAATTAAGTTCAATTAAAAAAAAAATTAAGGTTAAATTGATGATTAATAATGAATTTTGTATACTTTGCACAGGATTTTCTTATTCTCGTCAATTAATCTTAAAGCGAGGTTCCAAGATAAGCCTAAAAAATATTTATTATTGATCAACAATATTGAATAATGGCTTATTTTCTAGTATAAATTATGTTTGAAATAAAATTGATCATAAGAGTAGATGATATACAATTAATGATGAAATCGTATATTTTGAGACTAAATTAAGATTTTTCAATTATCTTTAAATATTATGGTTTTAATAGGTGGACAATGCATCCTTTGAATTTATTACAAGTAATGTGTAATTGAAATTATAAAAAAATATTTATTTTTCTGATATACATGATAATAATAAATTTGATGATAGCAACAAGAAAATAGAAATTAGTTTGAATTAGTACGTTTCTCATTAACATTAATGATGGAATCAAAATCTTTGTTAGCGGTCACCTGTTCGACCTCAGTAATGTTAACGCGTGGACCCAGCTGTTGTAGAAACTTTGCAAAGGATCTCGAGGAAGAAAAATGATTGCAGTGTAAGACTTAATTACCGATTCTAGGAATAAATATGTTTATAACAGAATTGTAAGTTATAATAGGTAAAACTTAATTAACGATTCTATTATACAAAATAAATATGTTTATAACAGAATCGTAAGTCTTAATAATAAGGAAACAATATCTCCGGCCATTAATATTCCTCATGTATTTATTGTTTTCTTTTATATATATTTGACATTTTCAAACTCTACTTACTTTATATAAATTGTGTAAAACTTAAAAGAACTGAGTAAGTGAATATGGAGACCAACTAACATTATTTATAGCCAAAACTTCCCTCAAGCTTTAATGGCTATATGTCTTATATATTTATTATATCATGGGTAGTTACAAGTGAACTACTTTAAGAGTTTATAAATGTAAATGTTACATCCTTAAAATGAACCGTTTTAAGAGCTCATAAATATAAAGATTACAATATTTAGAGTGGACCACTTTTAGTGTAAAGAAGAGTTAGAGAGTCTTTTATAATGACTCTATAAAAAACGGTCAACATGCATTGCTAATAATTTGCAACCGAGAATTCTTTCACCGACTAGAAAAAAATATTATTTTTAAAATAAAAACAATTAAATATAAAAATTATTACTTTTAAATAGAAAAACTAGAAAGTCCTGATAATATTGAATAAAAAATAAAATATAAAAATTATTCTTTTCAAGTAGAAAAAAATATAAAAGTTTAATAATACTGAATAGAAATAAATAAGATTTCCAAACTAAATAAAAATATTTGATAAAAATATTTATTATCCCAAAAATTCTTATATCAAAATCTCATTTATCATATTTTATATCTATAAAAAACTAATTTGTCATGTGTACTATATATGCTAAAACCAGAAAACAAAATAACAAAAAACAATTCCATACAAGGCTGTGATTAACAGATTAAAAAGATGATGACCATTTTTTAATAAATTAATTTTAATTTAAAATAACAAAATAAGATTTTTTGAGATTTATTGTTAAACCTCGCTTTGGAATGAATTGATCACGAGAATAAAAAATAATCACTACATACACCCTTTAACTATTTTACTTGAAAGTTTCGATTATTTCCTAAGCTCCTTTGTTCATTTTCTTTTTTATTACCCCTTCATGCACGACACTTTATGCCACTTCATGATACCCATGTTTTCAACGTTTTACACTGCTTTAAGTCCTCAAGTCAATTGTTAGATACTAAAAACAGCAAGAACTGTACTCAATCAGCAACCACTGTGAAATTACCACTCAAAATCCCATGAATATATATATAAAAAATTGACTAGAAAAATTCTATCAAATTCTCTACTTTATTACTCTTCAATGTTTTACACTGCTTTAGTTCTAAAAAAACTCCTAGATGTTATAAAGCAAGATATATACAACTATATATATGAAAGTGTAATAAATATTATATTTTAAAGTATTTTTTAAATATATTAAAAAAATATTTTTAAAAAAATATTTTTAAAAAAATAATTTTGATATTAGTATATTAGAATAATAAAAAAATAATTTGAAACAATAAAAAATATTGAATTTTTAAAAAAATATGATTTGACTGAACTCCAAAACACACGCATGCTCCCTCAGCAGCCACCACGAAATTACCACTCTAAATTCCAGCTCAATAATTTATTCTTTAGCAATTATTGCTTGCTCTTTGACAATTACTGCTTTGCTAATAATTTGCAAGAAACTTTCTCAATTTCCTTCTATTTTCTTTTTATCATGGAAACTTTAAGTCACATACCACGAAATTACCGATAATTAAATTTCAATGTGTAATTGTGTAGGTTTCAATTAAAAATGTTTTAATTTGAGAAAATTTGTTTAAAAAATAGTATAAATTATATTTTAGAGTTTATTTTAATAGTTTAAATTTTTAGATGAATAGTTTTCTAACAAATAGAGATATAGTTTTATGGTAAAATGTATTTTTTTTAATGAAATTATATTAAATTAAGTATGCTCGAGATTGTTCAAATTATTAATTAATTATAATTAACTTTATGTCTTCAAAAGAAACTAAAAGGAAGGTTCCCACAATGATAGACCTAACTCATTTTCCAAACCAGTCTCCTAGTAAATAGAATGATGGTCCTATAAATTGTTTTTTCTTCTTTCCAGCCCGCCAAGCAGTTTGGTCTCCCTCACTGGACCACCATAGCACAAGAATCACACTAGGGGATTTAAATGTAGTTGAAGTATCATTAAACCTGATAAAAATCAACAACTGATAATAATATAGTTGGGATTTCAAAAAAATAAATTGATAAAAGACCATATAAAAAAAAATTGAAACCAATGAATCTCACAAAAACTAAAATAAAACATGCCATGAAAACAAATTAAAATAAACAAATATTTGAAAAAAATTAATTCAACCCTTTCTTCGCAAAAAGAAGAAGTAATTGGGTATTAATTTACGGTACAAAAAAGTACAATAATGCAAAAAAAAAAAAAAAGAGTTTTAGGGTATTGATTTTATTATTTGTTAGACCATCACCATCCTCTCGCTTCACCATCACCATCCTCTCGCTTTGCCGACATTCCAAGTGTGAAAGTGTATTATTGTCATAAAGTTTTTCAAACTTTCAATATAGAAAGAGAAATAAATAAATACATAGTTTATCCTCTTAATTCTGTTTTTCAAATGATATTCTTATTCTTTTAATTATTATTTTTTTATTCTTTAATTTTTTTTTATCATTTGACATTTCATTAATTGAGATTTTATCTTGTTGGTTTTTCTCATTGTTTCTAAAGCTTACCCAGAGTCAATTTAGGACAATTATTAGGTCACGGATCGAGCGGGTTGGCTCTAGTTAACCCAAGTCAACCAGATCTTTTTGTTTTATAAAAAATCAAAATGATACCATTTTTTAAAAAAAAATTATAAACGAGTTTTTACCATGTTTCAACTAGATTTTCTCAGGGTTAGCCGAAATATTGGTCAACCCAGGTTTTTAATTGTATTACACTAGATCAATTCTCCCTCAACTTCTTTTAAAGTTCGGGTTGGTTTAAGCGAAGAGTCACCTGGGACACAGGTCAACCCATTGGGTAAAGCCAAGTTTTTAAATAGTTGTTTTACAGATACGATTCTTCTGGTTTAGTTGCTACCTAAGATCATAAGTTTGAAAAGTTAAAATAGGTTGACATCGTTTTCTTTTTCAATTACATCCTTCAAAGTTATTCGTTTTAAAAAAGAACTTCGCTATTTTCTTCAGTTTTCCTTTCAATCAGATTAGCCTTATCTTATGATCTTGGTGAAAGGTTTATTCGGGTGATCCAAGTTTTTTTAGAAGTTTTTTTTTTTATCCTTCAAAATTTGATTCTTTTTAAAATTAAAATTTATTTTTGTTATGTTTTTAATTTTATTGGATTATCATGTCCTCATGATACTATTCATAAGTTTTGATAACCTCACTTGGTTTTGCTTGTATTTTATTTTTTAATATATTTTTTTCATTGATTTTTTTCTTGATTTTATTATTCTAAAGTTTGATTCATGAGGGTTGATGTAAAAAATCACAAAGCTACTCACACTTTCAATGGAAGAAACACACACGATTTTATTTTACTATTGAGTGAAATATATACAATAGCATAGCCTAGGTAATTGATACATATGGACATTTGTTATAATATTGCAAGAATATTATTTATAGTAAATGCAAAGATTCATAACAGTTGGAATGCTAAACTTGGATAGGAATCTGTTGCTTGACTTGGGCAGAATTTATACAGATTTTCTTAATACATCCCTCGTAAGATAGGACTTCCATCAGCAAGGCCAATCTTGGATTTTAGGAATGGAGTACACCATCTGGACAAAGGTTTCGTCAGTAGATCTGCAAGCTGGTCCTGAGTGTGAATATACTTAATATTAATAATACCCTTTTGAACTAAATCACATATAAAATGAAGATTAATTTGAATAAGCTTTATTTGAGAGTGATGAACTAAATTGAAACTGAGATGAGTAGCTCTAAGATTGTCATATAACAGGGAAGGAGGAGCTTGGAGTGGGAATCAAAGTTCATTGAGAAGATTGAGTAACCACATGGTTTCAGAAGCTAATTTATTTTTAATATTGTGATAGAGCAAAGCAAATTAGCTCAAGGTCGATTGTTGTAATTTTTTTTTTTTCTGATACAGAAATACAAAACCAAGGTCGATTGTTGTAAATTTTTAATGTATCAGGATTACAGGATAAAAGTAATTTACCAAAATGCTTGTCATTTGGACTAGAGTAATCATCATGGAAGTGAAGACCAATTAGCAGACTATAATCCATAATTCTCTCAGCTTCTAAGAATTCACAGTCCCTATAAATTTGACTGAGAAAGAAAGAACAGAAGACAAACAATTATAGTTTGGTCCTTGCTTTTGGGAAATTATGATTTTGTCCCTAAATTCTAAAAACAATTATAGTTTAGTCACTGGTTGTAAATAACAATTCTTAAGATATTTTTTTTTATAAATATTTGAGAAATATTGATCATCTATTATCAAGTTTTATTTTTATCATTTAAATTTAGAATTAATTCTATGATGTATTTAAATGTGTTAATTACCAAGTTGTTGCAACCACTACGACAGGAACGCAAAAAGACATTCCCTATATGATTTTCAATCAGTATGAGTGAGAAAGAAAGAGAGGACACTACACGTGGACCCAGTTGTTGCCACCAAATTCCTTGCTCAATATTTACCGGTACTACACGCTTGAGAAATTTTCTGTTCAGATGGACTGACTTGCTAAGTCTTTATTAAGCATAAATCAACTTTATTCTAAGAATTTGATTGATATTTCTTTACTTATAAATGAAATATTATTTTTACTGTACAGTTATTAGATTCCATGTGGATTCATTGGCAGGTCTGAATTTAATAATTATAATTTAAAGTCATATATATGTACTTACACCACAACTAATAATATTTTTTTTTCAAAATTAAAGGGGAATATTTTTTGTTGACATCAAATAATTTAAAATAAGAATTAAAGAGCAGAAGGTTTAAGCAATATTAAAAGAGAAGGTTTTGTGTAATTATTAGATATTAGATAAAAGAGAAGGTTTCGTGTAATTATTAGCATGCACGATATTTCATGTCACTTCATGATACTCTTGTTTTCAACGTTTAAACTGCTTTAATAGCAACCACCATGAAATTACAACTCTAAATTTATTCTTTAGCAATTATATAATGCTCGCTCTTTGACAGTTATTGCATTTCTAATAATTTGCAATAAAACATACCTTCTCAGTCCGCACCTACCATCAAATTACCAATAAGTAATAAAGATATTATATTTCTTAAAGCATACAACTACTGCTCGAAATTTCCAAGCAATTTACGGAGAAAATTTCCTTGTGCTCTCTCTTGTATATTATTAGAAAAATTATCATTGACTAATTGACTTG
>Ga0307515_10010770_pt1 | contig 17453 bp, 6 predicted proteins | sample 17_EM_MG_FD_194513 | JGI IMG/M metagenome (GOLD analysis project Ga0307515, IMG submission 194513) | Populus trichocarpa ectomycorrhiza microbial communities from riparian zone in the Pacific Northwest, United States - 17_EM | ecosystem: Host-associated > Plants > Roots > Unclassified | place...
CTATATTACATCTAATTGAGCTTATCTACTGCATCAACCTTAGTAATATCGTCGTCGTTGCCCTTAATTAGAGCTAGGGCCTCCTCAGAGCCCTCCATACTATTATTAGGAAGCTCTACCTGCGCAGCAGCAATTACAGCGACATCCGCAGCAGTACGAGCCTTCGCGGCTTCTGTTAGTGGTATTCCTGATAAAGCCTGTAGTTTGCTTTCTGCCTTACTAATATCCTTATTATTAAATATATCTTTTTACGAAGGCCTAAACGAGTGCCGAAGGACCTTATTTGCCTTAATTATATCTATCTAGAGTCGAGATCGTCGGTCTTTAAGGAGGATCTTATAGCTGCTAAATAGGCGTTCGTATTTATCGCTTATAGGAGGCACTATAAGGATATTAAGGGCGAACTGAGTAAGGTTGGGTTGGCTGGTATAGCGGTCCTGCCAGTATTAAATTACGTTAAAGTTTTCGTCGTCTTTAATAACCTTAACGTTTGTATTAAGGTACTCTTAGAGGTTATCTATTTCCATTAGTAACGCATTATCTTCTTAATAAATAGTCTTTAAGCGTTTATATAACCGACTACGGGTGCTGCCGAGACAGCCTTAACGCTACCCTATATATTGATTGCAGATCAATATTGCTTGCAGATCACTGTTCCCATTTTAGTTACCTATTACCCTATTATGTCTTATTACCTCTACATTCTTCGTGTATATATAGAGGCTTTAGAGCTACATTTACAATTAAGTCGTTTATTCAATCCTTTACATTATAAAGCTTATAGTTTATAAGCCCGAGCAGATGTATAGACCTTTAACTGCCTTCGCCGCGGTACCTGCCTAGATAATAATTCTTGATTAAGACAGCGCCTGCCTTTATATTTAAGGAAGAGATCCTTTACTAGCTTCCTTATGTTAGCGACTCAGTCAATCGAGGCATGGGCACAGTAAGAAGGACGCATGCAAGCCTATACGATTGGATTGTCTATAAACGAGGATCCAAAGCTAGAGAAAGGAAAGAAGAAGAAGGGTAGTGCTACTCGAAGTTATATACGATCCTCTAGTCACGTGGCTATAGTTACCTGCTAAGTTCTGCCAGGTTCTGCCAAGTTCTGCTAGTGCCGTGACATTACCCCCCCCTCCAAAAAAGCCTGCCCTTAGGCTTTGTCGCTAAAAGTCTTGGCAAGAGAATCTGACTAATTAGATAACTTCGACCGCCGGTTAAAGTTCCTGGATATCTTAAGACCTTACGTGACTAAGAAATTTCTGGGGCGTTCTTGTCCTTATGTTCTTCTAGTAGCTTATTATCTTCGCTATACTAGTACTCCATCTACTTATTAAGGTACTTTGGGGGTCCAGGTTCGTTAGGGTAACGGCTATAGAATTCCTAAAGCTTATAGGGACTTCCTATAAAGTTCTATATAGGGTACTAAGTGGGGTCTAGGTCGTATCCTTTCCAACTAACACGATATTTTAGTATTCCCCTTGCAAGCTTATAGGCTAATATTTCTTTAATTTCCCATTTATTATCGCCATTAACTTAAATCGGCAGGGGAGGTTTATTCTTTTGTCCGGGCAATAGGTCGTTTATAGCTTTCCGTAACTTATCTGGCGAGAAGATAGGGTGAACCTTAATTGAATCTAGGAGCTTTACTTTGTATAAGTTACCTATCTTCTTAAGGACCTTATACGGTCCCACTATCTAGTAGTCTAGCTTACGGCTAGGCCGTTCTGTCTTCTAGTTCTTTGTTATAACCTAGACTATATCGCCTGCGGTAAAGTCGGGTTTGCGCCTATACTTATTTGCCTGCTATTCTATTAATTTTTAGGCCTTTTTTAGATTTGTACGGGCTACCGTCTAAGCTTCCTCTAAGCGCTTAGCATACTACTAGGCTTCCTTATGAAATAGTTTCTTGCGTACGGTCTGTGGTCCTTCTGGTCTATTCCAGTTAAAGCTTATTTAAGGTAAATACCCCATTTCTAGTTAGATAGGTGCAAATCCCGTAAAGTTATAGGGTAGGGTTGCCTGGGCGTAGTCTATTAGTAGTAGTAGTTCGCCCTAGTTGTCCTAAAAGTAGTTAACAAAAGGCCGGAGTCTTTAATCCAAATATTGATTTATAATCTCTGTCTAGCCGTCTATCTAGGGGTGGTATACTGTAGAGAGCTTTAGCCTAATACCTAGGATTTAGGTAAACTCGTTCTAGAAGGCTGATATAAATTACGGGCTATAATCGGATATGATAGTATCTGGTGGTCTGTAAATGCGGTAGACGTAGTAGATATATAGTTGGGCCGCCTCCTTGGCATTAATATTCTTATAATAGGGAATTAAGAACGGGCGCTTGCTAAAGCGGTTAACTAGAATTATAACCATATTATATCCGTTGCGGTCTATAGGTAGCTTATAGAAGTCTATAAAGATATACTACTAGGGGTGGTCGGGTATTAGGAGAGGTTTTAATAGTCCTAGGGTTTTATCTCGTGGAATTGTAGACCTACGGCAGTTATTATAGTTCTATATATAACAGTTAATATCTATAACTATTCCGGGCCAGTAGTAACGGTCACTAATAATCTTATAGGTCTTATTTTTTCTAGGGTGGGCCGTAGAGACCTAGGTATGTGCTTTAGTAATAAGCTGGGTTTGTAAGTTCTATTTCTTTGCTACTACTAGCCGTTCCTGGTGCTTAAGTAGTCCATTTTTAAGGGACTATGGGCTAGTAACGTCCTTTACCTTTTCGCGGTACTTCTATAGAGAAGGGTCCGTACGGTTTGCTTGCAGTAGTTTATTAATAAGGTTAAGTTCCGTAGAGTTAATAGGACATATCTCGGCGTCCGTAAAGTCCGTACTTAGTTCTATCCGTATCTAGGGGTTAAGATATTCTGGTCGTAGAAGCGTCTAAGTCCGTAATAAGATCTTTGCGGCCGCCTGGTCGTCTAGGTCCTGTTTACGCCTTATAAGGGCGTCCGCACGGTTTGTAGCGCCTAGTCTATACGTAATTAAGAAGTTAAACTAAGATAGGATGTCCGCCTATCGCGCCTGCCGGGCCGTAAAGGCCTTTATTGTTATAAAATATTCTAAGGCCTAGTGATCTGAAACTACCTGAATAGGTTTGGGGGTCCCTTTTAGCTATGCTCGCTAGTGCTAAAAGCTAAAGATAATAGCCAACATTTCCTTATTGTGAATTGGGTAGTTTAGCTTAGCATCTACTATAGTCTTTAAGTAGTAAGTAATAGGGTGCCATTCTCCGTCCGTCTGCTTTTGGGAGTAAATGCCAGCTATAACACCGTCTAAGGCATCGGTTTCTAGCATTAAAGGCCGTTCTAGGTCAAAGTGGGCAAGTAGTGGAGCCGAGACTAGTCGTTTCTTAAGTTCGTTAAAGGCCTGCCTATATACAGCGTCGAAGTGGAAGGGCTAGTCTTTTTGGGTAAGGCGATTAAGGGGTCTAGCAATCCTGTTGTAGTCCTTAATAAAGCGTTAGTAGAAGTTGTAGAAACCTAGGAATAATTACACCCCCTTTACGGTTCTTGGGGGTACCTACTAGGTAATTGCGGCCGTTTTCTCTAGGTCGGTCTTAATTCCATCTATACTAATAATAAACCCTAGGTACTTTGTACGTTTAATATTAAACTCTAACTTCTTAATATTGGCCTAAAGGCCAGCCTTGCGGAGCCGTTAGAGGACTTTATAGATGTGCTCCTTATATTCCAGCTTATTCTTAGAGTAGATTATAATATTATCTAGGTAGGCCGTATAGAAGTCGTTAAGGTAGTTAAATAGTCTATTGTTTATATACCGCTAGTACGTAGCCAGTCTATTAGTTAGTCTAAAAGGAAGTACCTTATATTTATACGTTCCGTAACGGGTCTAAAATGTAGTAAGATCCTTAGAGCTAGGGTCTATCCTAATTTGGTAGAAGGCCTGGCGGATATTAAGCTTTGTAAAGATTTTAGCTCTACTTATTCGGGCTAGAGTCTTATTAAGTAGGGGCAGTGGGTAGCGGTCCTTGCGGGTTATGTTGTTTAGCTTGCGGTAATCAATATAGAAACGGAGTCCTCTATTTGGCTTTTTAGTAAAGAGAATAGGCGAGTTAAAAGGGGCTTAACTAGGCTTAATAAAGCCCTTATTTAGGTTATTAATAAGGTACTACTTTATAGCCTGCAATTCGGCAGCAGACTGCTAACGAAGGGGGCTATAGCTAAGGGTGTCTTCCTTGTCTGGCTCAATCTTAATCTTGTAGTCGTATGGTCGGTGAGGCGGGAGTATATTGGACGCTGCCTTGGAGAATACGTCCTTGAATTTCCAGTGTTGATAGGGTAGTTTCTGTTCTACTAGCTCCTCGTCCATAAGCTCGCCTTCCTATTTATTAAGCTCGTTTTCCTTTTCCTTAATTATTCGATTAATTTCATATAAGCTGGTGGTAAAGGCAACGGTATTAGGTTGGACCAAGTTCTAGTAAAACCCTACGGCACTAATACAGCAGATATCGACTAGTGGGAGGTCCGTAGGTTTCTTTACGGACATTCGTTAGGCCGTATTTTGCGGTATAAGGTTTATAGTCTTCCTTAGCTTACGTTCCATTTTCCGTAAGTTGTCCTTTTAATCTATTAGTTCGGTATGTCGTCTAATATTCCTGGCTTTTCTTTATAGCTGCGTAGGGCCTAAGTCCTCTATTAGGGGCTTAGCTAGGTCACTACTGACTTCCTAAGTCTCTGGTGTTGGCGACGTGACGTAGGCAGTCTGGGGGCGGCGTAGTATACGGACCCGTTGCGGATTAAGCTGTATATCCTTTTTAAAAGCCTAGTCCCTACGTATCGCATTGGCCTAGTGGACGGTGTTTATCTACGGCCGTATAAGGTTTTCTATTGTAATACTAATTTCTTTTATAAAGGAAGGCGTTGGGGGCATAGTTTCGGGCTAGATAAGCTGCCTATTCTATATATTAAGCTATAAGCCTAAATAGGCTAGCTATTTTCTTCCTAAGATTATATTATAGCTTCTAAGGTCTATAATAAGGAAGGGGACATTGTACTACCTTCGTCTATTAACGCGGAGGTGGATCCGCAAGATAGTTATAATAGGTGGCCCTATCCGTCCGTTATACCCTTAAATAGGAATTAGTTTAGGCAGTTCTTTAAGGGGTGCATTTAAAAAGTTAGCCAGTTTTGCAGCGCACTTTATATTAATTAAGGTAAGGGTATTTACTCCTAAGTTAGCTAAAGCAGAGGTTAAAACTTAATATCTATTGCGGAATAAAGTATAAGGGATAGTGCAGCTTCTTCTACTAACTAGCCGACCCAGATTAATATGTGATATGTTAATTCCTTTTAACCCTAAAGAGGAGTCTTCCTCTAGGGTTCCTCTTTTTCTGACTTTATGCTATCCTCCTAAATTAACAGGACCTTGTTTATCTTTGCTATTAGGCAATCCTTTATAAAATAGTCCTTTTAGCTATAATTAAAGTAGGCTCCTTAATTGCTAAGGGCTTATTAGCGGGGGTTACTATACATAGGCCGCGTCTGTACCGGGCCCGTAGTAGGACTAGCTGCGCGACTAGCTACTAGGTTGACGGTAGGCTATATAGCTAGAGATAAAGGAGCTGTAGATAGTGCTAGGGCACTATAGGCCGTTCTTGTGGAGCTTATAGTCTGGTTTAAAGAGTTCCTGGCTTTATACCGCTTAGCCCGTGCCTTAATTTGGCGGAGGCCTTAGTTAATAGCCAGGTAGTGGTCCGTAAGTACCTTTAACGTCTATACTATAGTAAAGACTAGCAGTACAGCGCGCTGTAGGTCTAGAGTAAGCTTGTTAAAAAGGTCTGGCATTAGGTCTTTATGGGGAATTTAGGCTTAGCTGGCTAGGTGCAGAAAGCGGGTCTAGAAGGCTAAAAAGGTCTCCGTTGTTTTTATATTTAGGCTTTTATAATTAAGGCGGGCGTTCTATACCTTAAAGGGGTCCTTATAGATAGAAGATAGGTAGTCGATTATTTCTTCTTCTAAGACGAAAGGGTCTGCTAAGTCTACAGTATATTGCGGACGTAGGTACATCTGGGCGTCTTCGCTAGTGCGGCCGAAGATATAGGCTATCTTGGCTCGGTTGTTAGGGAAGTAATCTTTATTAACTTTAAGCTTGTCCCGTAGTTAAAGCTTCTAATTATTAAATGTGGGGTTGGTCCTGTCTGTAAGTAATAGGGGGTCCGCGACCTTCGCGGATCTTAATAATACGGTGCGTTGGGCTAGGGCCTTAAGGACCGTAGCAAGTCTATCTAGTGGGTCATCTTAGAGTATAGGGGTGTCTCTAGTTTTAAGCAGTTCTTGTAGCCGTTTAATTTCGGCATTAGCTGCCGCAAGTTCCGCCTAGGGGGTTGAAACATTAATTATTTCTTCATCTGAGGTATTTGCGGGTCCTACAGCTGCTTTGCCTACTGCTGTGTTTCGTGGCATAGTGGTAGGGGTGTTAGGTAATTCCAGGTAATTTCTTTAGGGGTTCTGGTCTGTGCGTGTTTTGTAGGTCCTTTCCTTAGGGTTTTGTTCTTTTCCTTTAGGTCCTATCCTTATGGTTCTAGTAATGTCCTTAGGGTCCTATTCTGTGTCCTTGTCCTGTTTATAGTCTTATAGATATTTTTAAGTTCCTTCTTAGGAAGAAAGGGTGGTTTAAGCTTTGAATAATATTAGCGACTCAATTAATTAAGGCATGGGCACAGCAAGAAGGACGCATGCAAGCCTATATGATTAGATTGTCTATAAACGAGGATCTAAAGCTAGAGAAAGGAAAGAAGAAGAAGGGTAGTACTACTCGAAGTTATATACGATCCTCTAGTCACGTGGCTACAGTTACCTACTAAGTTCTGCCAGGTTCTGCCAAGTTCTGCCAGTGCTGTGATACCTTACTTACGGAATCCAGTGCTTCTTAACCTTATAGTTATTCTATTTCTCTTTAAATCACTATATCTTAAGTGTCGGATTAAGAATAATTGCGGCGTAGTAAGCTGGCGTATTATCGGCGTACTTATAGTACTTTTCGCACTTCTCCTATGCTGCATTAGCGCAGCTAGATAAGATCTTATAGTTTTAAGCCTTAGCTTGCTTTCGTTTTTTAGCCGCTAGCTTAAGAAACTTCCGCTTTATTTAATTAAGCTCTATTATAAGCCAATCTAGAGTCTAAAAGTGGTTAGCAAGACCTATATAATTGCCTTTTACTATAAGTATAGCCTTATAAAACGTCTTAAGGTAGTTATATAGATGTTTAAGTTCTTTCCAGTGACGGGGTTGGAGGAAGTTATCGTGTGTAAGCGCCTTTAAGTTAGTAGACGGCGAATAGTTGTTATAAAACTTAATAATACGCTCTTTATAGTTTAGAAAGCAGCTAATAGCTATAAAGAGGGAGTTTTAACGCGTTTGGTTATTTTAAATAAGCTAATAGATCGTTAGTATAACTTTTAAATATTACGACTATAAGCAGAATATTACGACTGTAAGCAGAATATTACGACCGTAGGCAGAATATTGCGACTATAGAGCGGTAGATATAAAAATCCGAAGCCGTAGCTAATTAGGAAGCGCCTTTAGCGTTCTGCTGGTTAGCAAATAGTACGAATACTTAACACTATAAGTCTATCACATACCTCTAAGCCATTAAATTCTGCTAAATTACTACCAATTTAAATCTTTTTAAAGAAGCTATAACGCTGGGGAGTTATATAAATATACTATATAATATTATAAAGCAGACTAACTGCTCTGCGCTTCCTCTGGAGCTTATATACCTTCTTAAAGTCCTATTTATAATAGGCAGTTGCTAGCTCCTTATAGATCTTCTTAGTATTCTTTCTAATAATAAAAGCCTACGTATAGAGATTTGTAATATAGCCAAAGCAGTATAGCCGTTATTCTTTCCGCTTCTTTACTAATATCTTTAGATAGAGGACTTAAAGGATTGCGTTAATACAGGTATCGTTTAACTCAGCGTTATCGGCCATAAAATACCCAATATTGCCACTAATTTAATACTTCTTAAATAGAGTAAGCAGGATAACCGCCATATTTTTACTACTATGTTTACTAACTACCTTATGGAGGCCTAGTATTATATGCCGACGCTTACCGTATTAGTTAATAAAATAGGTAGCAATACCCAGAATTGCGTACCTATTTAGTAAGGTCTAAAGATTAAAGGATATTAATATAGAACTATAAGCTGCGTAGAGTTTCCTCCTTAGTTCTATTTTTCTTTATTTAAAAGCTATAATAACTTAACCGCGTATTATCTTCCTAGTCTTTAGTAGGAACTTTATAAGCCCTAGATAAATATAGAATAGGAGCGTTTAGAAATACTTATTTTTAAATTAGAAGAAGGCGATATAGTAGCTAACAATCTATTAAATTAATAGGTGTTTGAAGGCCTTAAAGTTTCGTTATAGATTAAGAGACTTTACCTGCGGATATTCCTTAATTATTAGCTAATTTGGTAAAGGTTTTTTTAGTTAAAGCTTGCTAGAAATACGGTTTATATAGTAGTTAAATTTAAGGTAATTTAGAGTAGTAGTTCTTCTAGATAATATAACTATAAGCTCTTGCTAACGCTTTACCTTCTTATATAGGTAGCAATAGAAGTACTGCGTCTTAGTAGTATTATCCTTCTTTTATATATCCTCCCCCTACTTCTAAATTAGCGACAATCGTGGCTTAGTATTCTTTAGTCCCTTTATTAAGGCCTTATAGCGAATATACTGCTTACCCTATAGCTTAAACTCTTTAACCTCTGCCTAGCCCTTAGCCTTTTTATTAAGCTACTCTGGTGTAAAGATAACGTCGTTAGATATAATAGAGGTGCGAAGTTAAGGATAAAATCGCTCTATAGCGGCAGTAGGTAGGTAAGAGAAAATAAGGTTGGATGGCAGAAGTAGCAGTAACAACGTAATGATGATAAGCCGTCCTTAATTCTATACTAATAATACACGCGTTTTCTAGGGTAGACGCTTACCGCTAGAGCTAACAATTAGCTCTACTAGTCCTTAATACCCGCATTAATATATTTTGGTTCTTCCTCCTTTAACCTCCTTCTAATTTGGGTATAGAACTCTTCCTATTTAGGTATAGAACTGGAGCTTTAGAAGCCCCAGTTTGACCAGATCTACTCCACTTTAGATTTAAAATCATTAGATCTAGCTTTAATGCGACCCCTAGATCTATATAGAGCTCCAAAATTACCTTAGTTTAATACAATCACTATAAGGACCTTACCCCTTAATTAGGCTTTAACCCTTAGTGGACCTAAATAATAGGTAGGATTATATCCTAGTTAAAGAGACTATTACGTGGCTTAAGAGAACGGATATGTGTGTTGGTATATTAACAGACGGAACCATTTGCTAGGACGGCATACTAGTAAGATATACTTAAGGAATAAATAGGAGTTACCTAGGCGGGAGAGGTTTTTAGCTAGGCCTTAACTGTAGAAGGTATATAAGGTGTTTAAGAGATATAATAAAGCCACTGGAAAACTGGGGTAGAGGCCTAGATAAGTAGGTATGTTAAACTCTACTATATTACTAGTACTACTAGCCAATATATAACTACCTAGGCAGATATAGCTAAGGAATATACCCTACTACTACAAAGCTAAATAGGGGCAAGAAAGAACCGCTTAACACTATTAGCACTTACACTACTTGCTGCTACCATTAAATCTGCATGGGCGATGTGAAGGGACTTTGTAGTATTAATGCTTAGCCTAAATATTAGGAGTGCCTACAATAACGTACCCCACAAGCGTCTCCTATATATCCTTAAGGTAAAGGGCTTCCCAGAATAGATTATATAATTTATTTAAGGGTTTATAGGCTAGAAAGAAATATTACTGGTCTTTAGCGGATACTAGAGCCCCCCTATTATAGTTACAACAGGAATACTATAAGGATTACCCCTCTTGCCTATACTCTTCCTTTTCTTTATAAGTAACCTACTTAACTCTTTAAGGAAGGGGCGACCTAGGGGATAGGCTTTGTTAATAATATAAACCTAATTATATACGGGCTAATAGCCATAGAGAATTACAGAACACTAAAGAAAGCCTATAATACCTATATAGAATAGGTAAGACAATATAGAGTTTAATTCTTACCAGAGAAATACTAGCTATAAGAAAATGTAACTAATCTATAGATCTCTAGCATATAATTTATATTTAAGGCTTTAGGGGTTAACCAGTTTAGGGCCTAAGGGTATTAGGAGAATGGGTAGATAGTAAGCTCTGGTAAAGCGTATATACGGCGTAAGCGGCCTATAAGGGCTAAGTATAGTACATTGCATTATTTAGGATCGTTAATTCTATATAGGGTCCATGCTTCTAAAGGTTACGCCTACTATATATAGCAGTTGTCTAGCTAACTATAATATAGTAGTAACTCTTTGATTAACGTCTGATACGGATCCTACTGGCCCACGCAGACTACTCTGTTATAGGGGGAAAACTTTATAATTTATATAAAGAAAACCCTGCAGTTGGGGGAAGGAAAAACCCTATAAGCCACCTTAGTCGGATAAAAAACCCCGAATTGCCATGTTTGCACGTAGTGCGGCCCTGCAGGCCTATAGCTACGTCCTCCTCCTTAGATGTTTTGAACTTCTTAGGAACCACTGCTTTCTTCTCTAGCTTATCCAAAGCTAGGGTTCACTACGTCCTAGCTAGACCTTGCTAATTAACTGCCATACAGTTGTATCCTATATCTTGACCATCCCCTATATGCTATCTCTTGTATTAACCATTGCTATATACGCTATACCTCCCCCCCCTAGGGCCTATCGAAGGCGTAAGGGGGATTTATCTATTTACTGCCGTAATACTAAGCGAACGGGATATATTATATTGGGTATCTTTTGTGCTTAGGCCCCAGCTAGGCCCTTTTTAAGGGTCACCACTCCGTTAAAAGGAGATAGGAAAACCGTGGGTCGCAATCCAGGCTGCTAGGTATACGGTAGTTGACGGTGAGTGACCGTATACTCCGCGGGCGATCGCCCTAGGGGTTAGGAGGGGCTGTATATTTGCTCGTTCGTCTACTCGTTCACGTTTATTCGTTCGTTCGTTAATATAAGGTCGTCGATGCTTTCTATAAGGGGTCGGGGGATGCTATTGAATGCTGTGTATCCATGCTGGATTGTACAGGTGCCTTAATAGGAGGATAATAGTAAAGTAGCCGCTATCGTACGGGGTACTAACGGTGGTGGTTTTCGAGATCTCACCATCCCATGTGAAAATTTTTCACCACCGCCTACAATACTCGCAACCACCACCACCATGTCGTATCGCACGCTGTGCGACGTCTCTGCGTTGGCTCTGAGTCTGAACTTTGAAGACCCAGGTTCGTAGCTGTCACCACGTATAGGTGCAGAGTCCGTTTTTGACGGCCAACCATAATATATAAGTTTAGTATTTGGGCCATTAGAGAAACTAAAAAAGGCCCCCCTAAATCGCTCCTTAAACCACTCTAAAAGGTCTAAATAGCTTACCTTTAAAGTATAATAGGTGGGTATAAGCAAACGGCTATAGCACTGCTTAAGAAGGAAGCTAATATTCCCCCCCTATAACTATATATTAAAGCCGCTATAATTATAAAGTATATTAAGACACGCCTAAATAAACTATAGAGGGACCCTAGAATACCCTATAGGAGAATAAACTAATAACCCTAAAGTAGGGAAAATATATTAGAGAAATAGGTAAAGAAAGTAGAAGAAAAATAGTGCTGCTTTAGGGCCTAGGCCTATATAGAGAAGGGAGGGAGACACGTAAAAGGCTAGTAAAGATAATAGTTGTTAGCGACTTAGTCAATTAAGGCACGAGCACGGCAAGAGGGACGCGCAAGCCTGTACGATTGGTAGTCTATAAACGAGGATCTAAAGCTAGAGAAAGGAAAGGAGAAGAAGAGCAGCGCCGGTCGAAGTAGGGTTCTTTTATGCGGTCCTCTAGTCACGTGACCGCGAAGTTCTGCCAAGTTCTGCTAACCAAGTTCTGCTAAGTTCTGCTAGTGCCGTAACATTACCCCCCCCTCCGCAAAAGCCTGCCCTTAGGCTTTATAGTCCGTATTATGCTTATAGGGCGTTCTTATCTTTATGTTCTTCCGGTAGCTTGTCGTCTTTACTATGCTAGCACTCCATCCACTCGTCTAGGTACTTTAGGGGTCCTAGTTTATTAGGGTAGCGGTTATAGAATTCTTAAAGCTTATGGGGACTGCCAATAAAGTTCTATGTAGGGTACTAGGTAGGATCTGGGTTATAGCCTTTCCAACTAACGCGGTACTTTAGCGTTTTCCTTACTAGTTTATAGGCCAGTACTTCTTTAATTTCCCATTTGTTGTCGCCATTGACTTAAATTGGTAGGGGAGGTTTGTTCTTTTGTCTAGGTAATAGGTCGTTTATAGCTTTCCGTAGCTTATCCGGCGAGAAAACGGGGTGAACCTTAATCGAATCTGGGAGCTTTACTTTGTACGAGTTACCTATCTTCTTAAGGACCTCATACGGTCCCGCCATCTAATAGTCTAGCTTACGGCTAGGCCGTTCCGTCTTCTAGTTTTTTGTTGTAACCTAGACCATATCGCCTACGGTAAAGTCGGGTTCGCGCCTATGCTTATTTGCCTGCTGTTTTATTAATTTCTGGGCCTTTTCTAGATTTGTATGGGCTACCGTCCAGGCTTCTTCTAAGCGCTTGGCGTACTGCTAGGCTTCCTTATAAGACAGTTTCTCGCGTACGGCCCGTGGTTCTTCTAGTCTATTCCAGTTAAAGCTTGTTTAGGGTAAATACCCTATTTCTAGTTAGATAGGTGCAAATCCTATAGAGTTGTGGGGTAGGGTCGCCTGGGCGTAGTCTATTAGGGGTAGCAGTTCGCCCTAGTTATCCTAAAAGTAGTTAACAAAAGGCCGGAGTCTCTAATCTAAATATTAATTCACAATCTCCGTCTGGCCGTCTGTCTGGGGGTAGTATACTGTAGAGAGCTTTAACCTAATACCTAGGATCCGGGTAAACTCGTTCTAGAAGGCCGATATAAATTGCGGGCCGTGATCGGATATAATAGTATCTGGTGGTCTGTAAATGCGGTAAACGTAGTGGATATACAGTTGGGCCGCCTCCTTAGCATTAATATTCTTATAACAGAGAATTAAGAACGGGCGCTTGCCAAAGCGGTCAACTAGAATTATAACTATATCATATCCGTCGTGGTCTGTAGGTAGCTTATAGAAGTCTATAGAGATATACTGCTAGGGGCGGTTGGGTATTAGGAGAGGTTTCAATAGTCCTGGGGTTTTATCTCGTGGAATTGTAGATCTACGGCAGCTGTTGTAGTTCCGTATATAACGGTTGATATCTATAACTATTCCGGGCTAGTAGTAGCGGTCACTAATAATCTTACGGGTCTTATTTTTTCTAGGGTGGGCCGTAGAGACCTAGGCATAAGCTTCGGCAATAAGCCGGGTCCGTAAGTTCTGTTTCTTGGCTACTACTAGCCGTTCCTAGTGCTTAAGTAGTCCGTTTTTAAGGGACCATGGGCTGGCAACGTTCTTTGCCTTTTCACGGTATTCCTGTAGAGAGGGGGTTGTTCGGTTGGCCTGTAGTAGTTTATTAATAAGGTTAAGTTTAGAGGAGTTAATAGGACATATCTTAGCGCCTAAGGAGTCCGTGCTTAGTTTTGCCCGTATCTGGGGGTTAAGGTGTTCTAGTTATAGTAGCGTCTAGGTCTGTAGTGAGATCTTCGCAGCCGTCTGGTTATCTAGGTCTTGCTCGCGCCTTATAAGAGCGTCCGCACGGTTCGTAGCGCCTAGTCTATATATAATTAAGAAGTTAAACTAAGATAGGGTATCCGCCTAGCGTGCCTGCCGGGCCGTTAGGGCCTTGGTTGTCATAAAGTATTCTAGGGCCTTATGATCTAAAACTACCTTGATCGGCTTAGGGGTCCCCTCTAGCTGTGCACGCTAGTGCTGAAAGCTAGAGATAATAGCCAGCATTTCTTTATTATGGATGTAGTAATTCAGCTTGGCATCTATTATAGTCTTTAAATAGTATATAATAGGGTGCCACTTTCCGTCCGGTTGCTTCTGGGAAAAAACACTAGCTATCGCGCCGTCTGAGGCATCAGTTTCTAGCATTAAGGGCCGTTTTAGGTTAAAATGGGTAAGTAGGGAAGCCGATACCAGCCGTTTCTTAAGCTTATTAAAGGCCTGCCTATATATGGCGTTAAAGTAGAAGGGCTGGTCTTTTCTAGTAAGATGGTTAAGAGGCCAGGCGATCCTGCTGTAGTTCTTAATAAAGCGTTAGTAGAAGTTACAAAACCCTAAAAAGGATTGTACCCCCTTTACGGTCCGTAGGGGTGCCCACTGGTTAATTGCGGCCGTCTTCTCTGGGTCGGTTTTGATTCCGTCCATACTAATAATAAAACCTAGGTACTTTGTACGCTTAACACTGAACTCCGACTTCTTAATGTTAACCTAGAGGCTAGCCTCGCGGAGCCGTTGTAGGACTTTATGGACGTGCTCCTCGTGTTCTAGCTCGTTCTTGGAGTAAATTATAATATTATCTAAATAGGCCGTATAGAAATCGTCAAGGTAGTTAAAGAGTATATTGTTTATGTACCGCTGGTACGTAGCTAGTCCGTTGGTTAGTCTAAAAGGGAGCACTTTATATTTATACGTTCCGTAACGGGTCTAAAACGTAGTAAGATCTTTAGACCTGGGGTCCATTCTAATTCGGTAGAAGGCCTGGCGGATATTAAGCTTTATAAAGACTTTAGCTCTACTTATTTGGGCTAGAGTCTTATTAAGTAGGGGCAGCGGATAGCGGTCCTTGCGGGTTATGTTGTTTAGCTTATAGTAGTTAATGCAGAAGCGGAGTCCTCTATTTGGCTTTTTAATAAAGAGAATAGGCGAGGCGAAAGGGGCTTGGCTAGGCTTAATAAAGCCCTTATTTAGGTTATCGATGAGATACTGCTTCGTAGCCTATAATTTGGTAATAGACTGCTTGTAGAGGGGGCTAAAGCTAAGGGTGTTTTCTTTGCCCTGCTTAATCTTAATCTTGTGGTTATATGGTTGGTAAGGTGGAAGTATATTAGACGCTGCTTTAGAGAATACGTCCTTGAATTTCTGGTGTTAATAGGGTAGCTTTTGTTCTACTAGTTCCTTATCCGTAAGCTCGCTTTCTTGTCCACTAAGCTCGCTTCCCTTTTTCTTAATTATTTAATTAATTTTATATAAGCTTGTCGTAAAGGCGACGGTATTAGGCTAAACCAAGTTCTGGTAGAATCCTACGGCACCAATACAGCAGACATCAACTGGTGGGAGGTCCGCTGGTTTTCTTATAGCCGTTTTCTGGACCGTATTTTGCGGTCTAGGGTTTATAATCTTTTTTAGCTCCTATTCCATCTTCCGCAGGTTATCCCTCCAATCTATTAGTTTAGTATAACGTCTAACGTCCCTTGCTATTCTTTGTAGCTGTATAGGGCCTAAGCTCTCTATGGGGGGCTTTTCTGGGTCACTACTAACTTCCTGGGTCTTTAATGCGGGTAGCGTGATATAGGTAGTCTAGGGGCGACGTAGTGTACGGATCCGTTACAAATTAAGCTATACATCTTTCTTAAAGGCCTGGTCCCTACGCATAGCATCGGCCTGGTAAATAGTATTAATCTGGGGCCGTACGAGGTTTTCTATTATAATGCTGATTTCTTTTATAAAGGAAGGGGTCAGGGGTAGGGTTTTGGGCTAGATAAGCCGTCTACTCCGTACGTTAAGCTGTAAGCCTAAATAGGCTAGCCATTTTCGCCCTAAGATTATATTGTAGCTACCTAGGTCCGTAATAAGGAAGGGGGCGTTATACTGTCTTCGTCCGTTGACACGGAGGTAAATCCGCAAGATAGTTGTGATGGGTGGTCCTATCCGCCCGTTATACCCGCGGATAGGAATTAGTTTGGGCAGTTCTTTAATGGGTGCATTTAGAAAGTTAGCTAGCTTTACGGTATACTGGGTGTCTATTAAGGTAAAGGCATTTGCTCTAGAGTTAGCTAAAGCAGAGGTTAAAACTTGGTATCCATTGTGGAATAAAGTACAAGGGATAGTGCAGCTTCTTCTACTAACTAGCCGACCCAGATTAATATCTAATATGTTGATCCCTTTTGACCCTAGAGAGGAGTCTTCCTCTAGGGTTCCTCTTTTTCCGACTCTGCGCTGTCCTCCTGGATTAACAGGACCTTGTCCGCTTTTGCGTTTGTTAGATAATCCTTTGTATGGTGGCCTTTCTGACCGCAAGAGAAGCAAGCTCCTTAATTACTAAGGGCCTGTATATGGGGGTTGCTGTACGTAGGCCGAGCATTCGCTGGACCCGTAGCAGGGCTGGCCGCACGGCTAGCTGCTGAATTGGCGGCGGGCTGTACAGGTGGTGCTGCAGGGGTTGCCGATTGTGCCGGGGCATTGTGGACCGTTCTTGTATTGCCTGTGGTCTGATTTAAAGGGTTTCTGGCTTTATACCGTTTGGCGCGTGCCTTAATTCGGCGGAGGCCTTGGTTAATAGCTAAGCACTAGTCTATAAGTTCCTTTAGCGTCTATACAATAGTAAAAACTGGCAGTATAGCTCGCTGTAAGTCTAGGGTAAGCTTGTTAAATAGGTCTGGCATTAGATCTTCTTGGGGAATTTGAGCCTGGCCGGCTAGGTGTAGAAAGCGGGTTTAAAAGGCCGAGAAGGTCTCCGTCGTTTTTATATTTAGGCTTTTATAATTGAGTTGGGCGTTTTGTACTTTGAAGGGGTCCTTATAGATAGAAGACAGGTGCATGATTATCTCTTCTCCAGAGAGGAAGGGATCTGCCGAGTCCTGTGTGTATTGAGGACGTAGGTGCATCTGTGCGTCCCCGCCGGTACGGCCGAAGACGTAGGCCATTTTAGCCTGAGTGGTAGGGAAGTGGTCCGTATTAACTTTAAGCTTGTCCTGCAATTAAAGCTTCCAATTGTTAAATGTAGGGTCGGTTCCGTCTATAAGCAACGGGGGGTCCGCGACCTTCGCGGACCGTAACAATGCTAATGCTGTATGTTAGGCTAGGGCCTTAAGGACCGTAGTAAGTCTCTGGGTGTTTAATGACTCTTTGCTAGGTGTAAGGGGTTCTCTGGCTTTAAGCAGCTCTCGAAGTTGTTCGATTTTGGCATTAGCTGCTGTAAGCTCCACCTGGGAGTTTGAGTTAGTTGCTGTTTTACTATTGGAGGTATTCGAGGGTCCTGCGGCTGCTTTGCCGGCCGCTGTGGTTCTTGGCATGGTGATACGGTTGTTGGGGTAACTTCCGGTAGGATTCTTGTAGGGGTTCTGGTCTATGCGTGTTCTGTGGATCTTGTTGTTCTTTTCTGGTCTTCTGGTTCTGATGATAGTCTTTAGGTCTGCTTCTGTGTTCTGTTCTTGTTTGTGGTCCGTAGATATTTTTTAAGTTCCTTCT
>Ga0307515_10010771_pt1 | contig 17453 bp, 22 predicted proteins | sample 17_EM_MG_FD_194513 | JGI IMG/M metagenome (GOLD analysis project Ga0307515, IMG submission 194513) | Populus trichocarpa ectomycorrhiza microbial communities from riparian zone in the Pacific Northwest, United States - 17_EM | ecosystem: Host-associated > Plants > Roots > Unclassified | place...
CCTGGCATTTCGAAATAGTTTAGGCTCACCTTCTTCTCCGTAATCCGCCTTCGAGGTGTGGTCGGACTCAACACGTAACCATTAGTAAAGAAGCAGCTGGTCAGAACAGGTCAACGCCCGAGAGGATAGCAATCGAATAGAATCACATCGGGGCCGAGCTGCGAACTGAGACGAGCCCGTAGTGAGCCCGTTCAAATGGGTTATGGCGATCAAAGGAGAGTCGAGGGACATAGAGTACGGATTTTCAAATCCTGAAAATGTATGAATTGCATCTTGAGCTGGCTGCGGAGGGAAGGTACCCTTAAGCTATTAATATACTTCTGTTCGGAGAGCCGGTCCCCCTCGTCCCCGGTCTCCGATGTCAATGGAGTTTGAGCAGCTTACAAAGCCTCTTCCTCGCGGACGAAGGATTCATCCACATATGTCCGTTTTCGCTCTTCTCGAAGGCGCAGAACCGGTGTCACTCGTTGATGGAATGTGAAGTATCGCCTAATCAGTCTGCATGCCAGGTTTCATTGGGACTCTCGTCACAGACGGGTTTCGAGGGCCAAAGGGCGGCGACTTGTGCTGTCGTGATCTCACCCATATATTCGACAGACGTAGTCGCTGCATAGAGAGGGATCAAGGGTGTAGATCATAAGATCAAGTACACCATGTAATCAAACAGCGCGCAAGCTGCAAGTATTGATAAATCGAGAAGCAAAATTAGTTATTGCGGTAGTCCATGCCTCAGTCTGTATGCTCGGAGCTATCGCTTTCCTTTTCATCCATTCCTTGTTTGTTTCCTTTTGTATGTGTGGCAGTATGCCGAGCAAGCTGATCTGCTCTGGTAAAAGACTTGCCACATCTGGGGAAGTCGCAAGAATATGGTCTCTCTCCTGTATGTATACGCATCTGTGGGTAGTAGGGTTAGTGCCTTTGGTGCCTCACGGAAACAAGAACTGCGCAAAATCGCACATGTTTAGACAAATTAGAACTTTCGGCGAAGCCCCTTCCGCATTCCGAACACTTGAATGGCTTCTCTCCATTGTGCACTCGCTTGTGGATGCGCAGTCCGCCTGCTATAGCAAAGGCTTTACCACAACCGGGGAAGTCGCACAGATACGGTTCTAATATCCCTCAAGTAAGAACGCAATGAGAATACAATGGCGTAGAAGTCACCTACTTTCATTTGTGTGCCTCCGCATATGCTGTTGCAGTGATGCTTGCTCCGAAAAGCGCTCATGGCATAGCTCGCACTCAAAAGGCCGATGTCCCGTATGACTCTGATGTTCAGTGATCAGTGATCGGCACTCCATACCCACTCGAAGGAGACCAGGAGACCAGGGGGGTGACGGTGACTATGACGGTGAAAAACCTACCTGCAGGTGCCTCAAAATCTTCTGTTTGCTCGGGAAGCTTTTCTCTCCATTCCGATCACACGCATCCCAAAAGCAGTCATAGGTCTTCTTCCCACTCCCCACGTGTTGAGCCGTAATATGAGCCGTAAGAAGATCGCTAGAGACAAAGTCGAGGAGCGCCTCGGGGCATCCGGTCCAATAGCAGTAAAATATGACAGGACTCGCTGCACTGGCAGTATGAGCTGACAAGCCGGCTCCATCGGTGGTCGGTTTGTTGGTGCCAGGTACCGTGCCGGCCATGTTAGATTGCAACGTTAGCGGGCTTTTGCGAGGAGTCGCCTTGGGAGAAGCTTTTGTATGCCCTTGCACTTGAACCTTTGATCGCGAAAGGCGGGTTGCTCGACAACTTGGAGAGTAGGGATCATATCGTGCGGTGCTGCTGCGCTCTATTCGGCCATGATTCGGTGAACCCTCTGGCCACGTAGGGGACTGGGGCATATTCGAGCAGCGCCCTTGATCTGCTTCGTTGGCTTGGCTAAAGTAATCGACTGCCTTTGGAGCATTCCACGTCTCTTGCTCTTCTTGAACCGGCCACCGTAGAGAACGATGGGGTGCAATGCCATTGGGATTGTATAGTGTACTTTGATTTTGTTGTTGTTGGTACAAGTACGACGGATGTGCCGACAGCGATTGTTGGGCACCGAAGAATTGTTGCCCATACGGGTCTAGACCAAAGTGCTCATTTACGACGTGGTTTGACAACGCGAGGAGGCTGGCATCGAATCCGTTGAGATTTGAGGGACCAGGCGCTTTGAACGGAGTCAGCTCTTCGTGACAGTGCTCCCAATCACATATTAGATTTGGAGCCATAGGAGGATTGGGGTTTATATATCGATGATAAGGCGGCGAGTCGATTGTGGCGCGCTTATGTGCCTGTATGACGTCGTATTGGAGGTGTACGGCGTGGAGATGGTTAAGGAGGTCCGGACGAGAGTGAAATGATTCCTTGCAATCGCCCCATAGACAGGTAAGCACCGGTGATTGGGGTCCCAGATGTAAGTCCGCGAAAGAGTGGGCTCCATTTATAATGTGCTCGTTATCCCCCGTGTGGCTGGACGTGATGTACATCAAAGCAGGGTCGATATTGTGAGAGATATTTATTGGCGATAACGCCGTCTGAGGTGACGTGGATGGGCAAACCGAGGTCTGGAAAAAATGTTGTCAGCGCCGGACGAATTTTGAGCAGCACAGACGGGTATTTGGTGTGATAACTGTACGACAGAGCTCGGTAGAGACACGAGGAGAGTAGCACGGGTGTCTCTGCGGATTTTGGGTGATATGTAATACTCACGTCGTCATTGGCGCGGGCAGAGCTGCTTTCATCCTTGTCGTACGGGCATCCATACGCTCTGTCGACGACACAACCCTGTTCACATTGCTCATTGACCACTCCACCATCGCATTCGACGACGACGCAGCGCTCGGTGCACAGCGAGGGATCGAGCGGCTCTTTGCATGCAGGATGATCGCATTGGATCGTCCCATCCTTGGCTTGCGATGCGAGCTGATCTTTTGACATTGGATCAAGTGGCTTGAACTTGGCGTTTGCCGGAGCGGGGAAGGGGGGAGATAACGACCGCAACATATTCCTGAACCCTACCAGTGCCAACCCCTCCGGTGAGGCTGGATCGTTGCTGATTACTCAATGGGGCTTCTAGATACCTAGAAATGTTATTCTGTATTAAAACCAATTGCAGCAGTGTCGGATGATCAGCTGGGCGCGCAGGACACCGCTGGCACGTTGGTTGATGCTGAATCGTCAGCATGGCGCCAGTCTCGGTTTCAGTCTTGGTCTCGGAAAAAGAGGGAAAGACTACGGACAGAGGATGCAAAAAGAGACGAGAAAATACCAGGTTTGATGAGTGTTCTCGTTCGTTGCACAGTTGAGGAATGGTGCAAGGAGGGAAGTTCCGGCCGCCGTCGGTCTCACTCGGTCCCTTGATACCGGCGCATACTACATACAATGACACAGCACAACTGTAGTTCTCCCTAACTCCTTTGGAATCCGAGGACTCTTAATTGAACACAGACGGCACACGGCAGATGGCGCCGTCAAGGCTCAATGCCAGGCTGCCCTCAAACGCTTAGGTGTAGCGATGAACTTTTGACAAACTCGCTATATATGCCAAGTTGAACCTTTAACTGATGTCTGTATATGTGATTCGCGTTACTACGAACAAGTCTTGAACAAAGCGAGACCCCGAACACTCGATCACGTGCGCGACAACTGGCACCCCGTATATATATAATAACTGCGACGCGCTTTCACTAGTACAACTTTGGCCCCGTCCATCCCCGTCTCTTACATCAGTTAATCCAACTCTCTAACACTCCCAAAGACTTACAATGGTGCGTGTCTATCGCAATCGCCACCTCGTCCGATCCACTCATGCAGGAATTTTAAAATTTAAACAGTCTGGCAAAGGAAAAGCTGGAAAGGCATCTGGCGGCAAGGCTGGTGATGCTGGCGCCAACACCGGAAAAGGCGGGTCTCGCTCCTCAAAAGCCGGTTTACAGTTCCCCGTCGGTCGTATCCACCGTATGCTCAAGCGCGGTAACTATGCTCAACGTGTCGGAGCTGGTGCACCCGTCTACCTCGCTGCGGTCCTCGAATACCTCGCCGCTGAGATTCTTGAGCTTGCGGGCAATGCCGCACGTGATAACAAGAAACAACGGTGCGTATATCGGCTTTGGCCTTTTCGTGTATGTAGTTATTAATATGTTTGATTTTAGTATCGTTCCTCGCCACTTGCAACTTGCCATCCGCAACGACGAAGAGTTGAACAAGCTCCTTGGTGGGGTTGTCATCTCACAGGGTGGTGTCGTACCGCATATTGCTCCTGAGCTCCTGTACGCATTTTTACTATTATTCTTTGTTCTGCCCGGCTGACGTCCGTTTTAGGCCTCATGCCACCAAGAAGGGGGGTGCCGAAGAATGATTCACCGCCGTGTCCCTGGCATGTTCTTTCGTGTACCAGTCTTCGTATATCTGCTACATTAGCCATATAGTACCATTGTTTATATATATACGCGTTCTCCCCAAGCCAGTAACATAGATACGGTGTTTGAATAAGGAGGGTATGTCAGTTGGGTTGTCAAGTCTGATTGTCATTTTTCCTGCGTTGAATGGCCTTAGGAAGATGATTGGTTCAATCCAAGCACGCGATATTGACCTTTCAGCCTGAGGTTCAGTATACTGCAGGAGATGTCCCGTTAAATTACTTCAGGGAGAAGAACCAAGAATCAACCTTGCCAAGGCGACAAGACCTCATTTGACTGATGAAATTCCGGAGAGTGTCCGAGGCCGCTGTCACTTTTGATGACCACGGCGCTTTGAGCTGGGCCGAGCTAGACATTGAGGGGCTTCTGAGACAGGGGTCCACCTGTGACCCTTTGACTTAGCTCTTGATATCGGATCTATCGAGCTAAAGGGCAGGCTTTGATAAGCCCGTCAAGGTCGAGCTTCAGCTTGTGGCAAGTATCCTAACGTCCCACAATCGTGCCCGACTCCGTTTGGCCTGTCAGACTCTGTATGGGATGGGTATAGGCAGTCAACCCCGCGCGGGTAGCATTCTCATCTCCAGCAAACCCTCGGGGATACCCACATGCTGAGATTGAACCTTGACGTTGGAGTAGGCACGACGGCATGACAGGTTGCGAGGATTCAACGATCGATTCAGCGCTTATTTTGCACAATTCTCACCCTTTCACTCGCTCTATTTGTCCTGGATGTGGGGCAGCAGTGGGTGACCCCCAGTTCCACAGCTCAGTGTACAGTATTGATACTGTTGACCTCATTGCGTGCTGTCGATCGAGATAAATTCTGTATAGATAGGTCAGGCGGCTTGAATTACAACAAACTCAGTCGGTAACCTTGCTTCACCACGGCTATTTTAGCACGACACTTAACTGGCACCTCTTTCCCTCGCGCGCTCACCCCACGCATTACTCCTCCCAATCTTCCTACGGCGCAAACTGGATGGCACTAGAGGGTCCTCCCATTTCGTCTATTAAAGTCGTAGCAGCCCCTTCACTGGGTCAGTAGTTTCAGTAGCACGCACCTACCACAAATACCTATTTCGGCTCAATCGGAGGACCGCTCGCGCGGAATGTTCTGACCGACGAGTATACGTACAGGTGCTCGTATTCGAGAATGGTTAACTCCTAGCAGTTGGGTCATCGTCAACGAGCCCTCGTCCTTTGCCCCTTCGTCTAAATGGAGCAACCGTGACATGGACCCCGGTGAGTACCGGCCGCGAGAACAAAGACGCACCCCCGGCCCAGCGGGTCTGACCCTAATTCGAACAGTTCCGGAGGCTTACCGGACATGGACTCGGTTCTCATGGTGCACATACTGGTAAGTGATATCCCGATATCCCACCGACGAAGACCACTCGCCAATATCTGGCTCTTTTGCCTTGTATCCAAGGATTACCGACGCATACAACTGTGGCACATACGAATTGGCTAGTACAATGCTCGCAGTCGGCCTCTCGTGGCAGCAGTCACTCGCCGCTATCATCGTCGGCCATCTGTTCCTCTCATGGACCATCACATTGAACGGAACCATAGGAGCTCGTCTAAATGTACCCTTCCGTGAGCACAAATTCTCACATTCCCCGTGATGTTTATTGACTCCTTTCAAAGCCGTGATTAATAGGTATGCCCTGAAACTCGGCTTGTGCTACAAGGTTGATCCAATGCCCATCCAGGAGCTCCTTTGGCTTCTTCGGGGCGAGCTTCTCCATCGCCTCACGGGGAATCCTGGCGATGTTTTGGTTCGCTATTCAAACATACATCGGTGCGCTCTCGAGACGTCTCATTTCGTGATCTTCGTCAAGTTCTGAGGCAGACAATCCCTTTTTCTCCAGGTTCCGAATGCATGTACCAAATGCTGAAAGCGCTTTTCCCGTCCATTGCAAACATTCCGAACCGTCTTGGCAGCGAGATTTCTTCAAAGCAATTACTTTGCTATTTTCTCTTCTGGCTCTTCCAGCTCCCATTTCTCTTCATATCTCCCCAGAGTCTTCGGTGGCTGTTCTTGGCCAAAGCCATCATTGTTCCCCCTGCCCTCTTCGCTATGCTTGGATGGGCCTTCGCCACAACGGGCGGCGGCGCCATCTTTCAGCAGAAGGGAAGCCTTAGTGGATACCAACTAGTATGGACATGGTTGGGTGCACTTAACAGTACGCTTGGTACCATTACTACACTTGCCGTCAACATCCCCGACTTCACCCGATATGCTAGGAGCAAGCAAGAGTATGTCACTACATATTTCATCATGCCACTCTACTGAATCGTTGTAGTCAATACATACAGCTGGTCATCGTTCCCATCGTCTTCACTCTTGTGGGATTTATTGGCATTGCGTGCACCTCCGCCGGTTTCGTCCACTATGGGCAATATTACTGGTTCGTCTATCCAAATGTTTAGAAAGTGATACTGTTAATTTACACTCTGCTCGGTCCCAGGGACCCTCTCGAATTGATCGACCAATGGGATAACCGACCAGCAGCCTTCTTCGCTTCAGCAGCCCTTGCTTTAGCCACGATATGCACCAATATATCAGCTAACTCGTTCTCTGCCGCGAATGATCTCACCGCTCTTTTCCCCCGGGTCAGTTTACTCACACAAAACCTCTCCTTCGGCCATTGCTTACCCGTTTCGTAGTATATGAACATCACTCGAGGTCAAATCTTCTGCGCATTCATAGGCGGTTGGGTGCTATGCCCATGGGAGATCCTCGCCCAGGCGATGGGCTTCTTGAATTTCATGGCAGGTTATACGATCGTACTCGGGCCGATCTGTGGTATCATGATTTCCGATGTGAGTGGGGTTGCTACATTTTATAGCGTGGTCTTATTGGTCTCCGGTAGTTTTGGATCGTGCATCGTACCCACATCGACGTTCCATCCTTATATAGGCCGATGGGTCGATATCGCTACTGGAAGGGTTTCGTGAGTGGCCTCATTTCCTGATTTTCCACTGAACCCGAACACATTACTGAAAACTGATTAGAACTGGCGTGCTGGAGTTGCGCTCGCTCTTGTGATTCCTCCAAATCTTCCCGGTCTCATCAATGCGATCAATCCTAACATTAATGTGGGGGATGCGATGTACCCTTACCGTATTTCATGGCTTACCGGCGTGCGTATTCCCGCCTCAAAGAGAGCGGCCCCAATCGTCTTACCAAATTTCCAGTTCTTTGGCTCAGCGGCCATTTACACTGCGTGCTCACTGATTTGGCCGGCGCGGGAGACTATGATCAAGGAGAGCATCTTCGATGACGATTCGAATTCGAATTCGAATGAAATCGTGCTTGGCGTCAAGCCCAGTATCAATCGTCCCCACAGTCCTATTGCTCGTACCATATCTGTGAACGATGACAGGAGCGAAAAGGGGAGGCCATCGTGGTCGGCTTAGGATAGTCACGGCCCGAATATATCCATGTATGAACATTTATGGGTATCAGAATGCATTCCACTAACACCAAACTTGTTAAGGACATTGACACCGAATTCAGGATCAACACCTTCCGATATATATATATTCGATACCCGGTTGCGTGTCTAGTTTGAATCCGCCTCCGAACTACCAGGACACATACCACTGTTACAGCATCAAATGACGACCCTTTTCACTTCTGGTTTCTGTTGTATTTAGAGAGAATGATTTAGGACTATTACGATTTATGACTATTACACCTTCCTTCTTGGTTATAGTCTCACCACAAGACTTTCTGGTGCTATTCTTATACATAAGGATCTGATCAAGTTGGAAACCCAGCCTGTACCGAGCGCGAAAACAGGGCTTCCAAGATCACTTGTACGCCTTTAGCACCTGGATCGGCGACTCCTTTGAACTTTCCTGCTTCCACGTAAGCAGCACGACCCGCTTTGGCTGCTAGATACTTCGTAGCTTCCACAGCCTCGCCGGCTTTCTGAACCGCATCTTGACATGAAGCTCTGTCCTGTTGAAGTGTGGAAATAAAGGCTTCAAGCGGATCGACCAAAGTACGGCTTGGAGGTCTTGCACGCGTGTAGCTATATAATCTGCTCAACGCACTTGAGAGTGCAGCTGACCAAACAGCACGATCCGCAAGATTGTTGTTTGGAAGGCACGCCTCATAGAGCCCTTGAGCCAGCGCAGAGAAGAAGATACTACCCACGAACCTTGATTAGCACGCGAACTGTGTATTGTACTTTACATACGAATATAAGGCCCCGCTCGTCCCGTCCATCGCGTCGTTGACGGCATCAGATATGATACGGATGTCTTGAATCACATCTTCGCCGGCAATATCACCTTGCCCGAGTCTCGTTAAGATACCTATGTTGACTTCAGCATCGGATTCAGAACAATTTCGAATGCTTACCATTAGCACCACTTTTTAAAGTGAGGCCACAGTCCCCATCACCAGCAATGCGATCCATCTCTGTCAGCTCCGGTTCAGCTTTTGAAATCGCCTCACATGCCCGACGAATCGCGGCTAGGTACACCTCCCTGTTCTGAATGCCAAGCACCCGATCGAACTGGCTACTGGTCGCAGTATCTGATGAAGGAGGTAATGAGGTGGGAGTCATCCCATAAGTTGATGCGGTATGCCTCCACCTCCATGCCGGCGCGTCTGGTACGTCATCCAAGAATCCTAATATCTGCTCTGCATCGTATGGTGCCTTCTCGTCAGCACGAGGGAGTAGCAACAAGGTAATGGAGAATCCCGGCATATTCAACGACGTCTAAATGACCACGCACAAGTAAGACGCGAAAGGCATACGCTGGATTGGACTCACCATGATGGTTCCAGAAATTACTCTATCGACCGACATGCCGCGAGCCGTCACTGCTTTCAGGGTCTCGCCGACGATGGCGCCCAGTTCGAGCTCGCTGATCGATCCCAAGTTGTTGACCAAGAGTATAACCCGATCCATACCGTCATTCATAAACGGAACAAACGAACGTTCTGGATCATCCGTACGGGTGATCATGTCAAGTAGGGGTGGTATGAGCACCGAAAGGGAGGTGAGTTTGGATCGACTGTGGCCTGGTTCGTTGTGTATTCCCATTCCGATTTCCACCTCATCCGCTGCGAGATGGCTGCTGTTGCTCGCGGCTGTGCCTGGGACCTAGGAGCCAGAAGATTGGAAAAAGCATGGGCAAGAGGAGACTTTTGGCGTACGTGACAGTGATCCAGTCCCACACCGACCGTTCCCAGGCGGTTAGAAACATAGGAAGCAAGGTTGTACACCTGGTCCAAGGGTGCTCCAGCCCTCGCCAATGCACCGGCGATTTTATACACTGGGAAAGGTAACTGTTGGAATGGGTTCTCAAAGTTACATTGAAATGGTTGGGACTTACCAAGAACAGTTCCCGCCAACCCTCTGCGTCCGACTATCGCCCCTTGGGTCCTCCCAACACTAACATCGTCTCCCACGACAAGCATCCTGACTTTGGAAGACCTCTCTGGGTGCGCTGCCGCGTACTGTTCCTTAGCCAAACCAAAGTTGAGTATATCACCTAAAATGGTTGTCAGATTGACAGGGAACCAGTTGGAGTGGAATTTTGTTGTACCTGTGTAGCTCTTTACGACAATGAGAACCCTATGTAGAACATTAGGGGATATCTGGAGGTCTAATTGGTACCCACCCGGCGCCGTTCTTGCTGTCCACGACTTCAATAGCACGCTTGACTTGACTAGCGTTAGGAGAGGCAAACACATTTCCGCACACAGCGGCTGATCGCCTCGTATAAGTGGGTTTCTGCGCCCATTGGTTAGATGCCTACCACTGAGCATTCCTGTGCCAACAAATCCTAGTTGGCCCCATTAAGGACGGTAATATAATTGATGGTAGGCCTTGGCATACCAGAGTGAGCCGGTTCGTGGCCAGATCCACCCCCAGAGATGATGGCCACTTTCGATTCATCTCGGGTCTTGCAAACGACCACTAAGCAATGAAGTCAGTTGTACTAACAGAGTATGACACCGTCTCCACAGAGTACCTTTGAGGTTTTCATCGAGTGCTAGGCTTGGGTTGATACGACAGTGACCCCTCAGAGAATCGACAACTAGGTCTTTAGGGTCATTGAGCAGATGTTTGCTACTGGAAGCCATATCTTGGTGTTTGCTTGTGAACTATGTACAGGTCTCTGTTGCCTTAAAGGCACAGCCGTACACTCCCGACTCGACGACGTCAGTTCCAGGAGTGTCGCTTCCTTTCTTGGCTTTTAGACCAGAGCCTTTCAAGCAAATGAATCAAGTTTGTCCCCAGCTACCCTGGAACGTTTTAATTGAGTAACGGATTTCCCTAGGATGCGTTTAGGAACCTCATCAGCTCTGGAAAAGCCGCTGGTGGTAGTTCTGGTCAGTCAAGGAGTTCATTCCTCCCACCGAAGCGCAAGCCTGGGACAAAGAACAAGGAAATGCAAGAACCCAAGACAGAATCTACTCATTTCACGCCCCGGAAAGTCAAAACCGGAGAAGGGAGATATCGCGACCGTGCCGCGGAACGATTGGCAGGTATCAATGACTACGCGGATGTACGAGGTGTCGACTTTGAAGTTAGAAAGAGTACTTATTAAACGAAAGGTCGAAGCTTTGAATGATGCATTCGAGAAACAGAACGCAGAAATAGAAGACAGGGCCATCGTAAGCAGGTGATCATCGAGTTTATGTCTCACTCTGACATACCACCTTCGCGTAGGTCGAGGAACAGAGGACAATGCTTGGAGGCGACGCTCTTCACACGGTGCTAGTGAAAGGTGAGCTTGTTACAGCTTCGTTAGATGACCTGGATATAGTACATCAATTCACTCACCTACTATTCTTCCTTTCTATTCTTCCAGGTCTAGACTTTGCTCTGCTTGAACAGCAAAAGGCAAAAATCCCACAGAGCCAACCGGCGGCTGATGACGACCTTGAGTCTGCCTTCCTAGAGGCTTCAATATCTGTTCCAAGGAAGAAAACCCGCGAAGAGCTACTAAAGGAATTGAAACTGGCTCGTTCTTCGGCCTCCGTGACCCATGTGGCAGAAGATGGATTAGACCGCGCCAAAATGGCAGGAAAATTCAAGCCTATCGGTGCCCCAGATAAGCCATTAGAGAAGGAGAAGACCAAAAGGAAGAAGCGGACCAAGGATGGAGCAGAGGATGGGGAGAGGAAGAGGAAGAAACGCAAGATTGAGAGCGAGCCTGCCACGGAGGCGCAAATAAATCGGGATGAAAACGATAAGGCGCGAGAGCAGAAGGTTTTTGAAGAGATGCCCAAAGAAGATTCCAAAGCCGTGCCACTAGGCCCTACAAAACGAAAGGCACCCACCCCCCCACCCTTAGATGACGACGACGACGATATATTTGCCGAAGCAGGAGAATACAAGGGTCTCGAGCTAAGCGATGGTGATGAGGAGGATAACAACAAAGAGGAGCGGCCGAATCGCCATTCCCCTCCTGCAGGCTCACTAAGCGACAAACCTATTCGTAATTGGTTTGGAGAACCCATGGAGCCAGACAAAGCTCCTGCGCCCATCAAGCCCTCAATTGTCCCGCCTGCCCCCGTTGTCTCATTACCTGCATCCAGCAATAGGCCTCAATCAAAACGTGAAGAACGCGGGGACGACCTTATTGAAGGAACCAAGCTACGAGGATTGACAAGCTCCGCTGTCCCATCTATTAAGGACCTCCTGGCAATCGATGAGGCTGCTGAGCGTGAAGAAAAACGAAAGGCCAAAAAGGAGAAGAAAAAAGAGAAGAAGCTGAATGAGGACGCCAAGCTTAATAGAGAAGTGAAGAAGTGAGTGTTATCCGTTGCCCTCGAAAGCAGGACACTAATCACCATGACAGGCTCGATAAGTATATCAGCGAGAAAAGTAAATGACAAAGTCTGTCCTAAACCGCGGTCATAGGATTTTTCTGCTTTCCTTCCTGTATTTCGATATTGAATTGGAACCCCTTGGACTCTACCACTTGACCGTATTCGACTGACGACCGCTATCATAAGCACGCCACGTTACCTCTGTCACCCAAATTATAGTATAATATTTCAAAATGACATGGCTATCAACGCTAGCAAGTGTGGGTATGGCCATCGGACCACCATTTGCATATGTAGACCAAAGTACGTACCTTTGGATTGAAGCCTTTGAACACAAAGATTAAGATAGCTACCGTCAATAGCATATTCCATTGCTAAAAAGAAGTTTGTCCTTACCGCTATCCTTGGGTACACAGCTCACGGTCCCTGTCCTGTAGAGATGCTACCGGTTTCTCGAGGTTGGTGACTCGCTTCCTGTGTCACAAGGGAGTTTAATATTGATTCCCTGGTGCACAGGGATGTCTGCGCTATCCTACTCATTGCCAACATTACTCGATGTTTCTTCTGGGTAGGAGAGAACTTCGAATTTGGTAAGCAGCATGTACTGCATTGAGTGACATCAGTTCTGAGTTGCTGACTTTTGCGAAATAGCCCTTCTGCTTCAATCAATTCTCATGATACTGGGTCAAGTCCGCGCCTCTTTGCCTAAGTCGAGCGTTCTCGCAGACTGAATACCCTATTACCAGCTTATACTGCTATACATCTGCGTTCTCTATCGGTCACGTCACGAACCTGGCCATACACGTCCCTTCAACTTCTGGCATTGGCCGTAGGCTTGCTTTTTTTGGCACCGTTGGAGACGAAAGGTCTAACAAAGGGCTAGGCATTACCCACAGTACATCGAGTTCCTAGCTGGTCTTATGTGTGTCTCCTGCTGACGAGAGGAGTCTAGTGCTAACCCACCGCTTATCCAGCATTTGCGAAACAATCCTCCAGCTGATATTTGGGAGACGTCAATGGTTCATAGATTCTCTTGGTTATATTGCTCTTGGTCTCGAGAGCACATTACCGCTTCCTCAGATGATGAGGTAAGAGCATCGCTAATGGATGAAGCAGCGCAATTGAGAGCGATTACAGCAATTACCGCAACAAATCTCTCTACGGCTTTCGGATGACAACACTGCTCGCTTGGGTACTGGGGGATACTTACAAGTCCGTCCATACAGACCACTGTCAACGCCCGCCTCTCACACACACTTACTTTATACACAGGTGCTTGTATTTCTTCTTTCAAGGTTCACCGCTGCAGTTCAAGGCTTGTTCCGTCTTCCAGCTATCAATTGACTGTGGTAAGTCTGGTCTTTGCTAACCGTCAACAAGCTGGCGCCCTCGAATACTGACAGCTCATTTAGTCATTGTAATGCAGCGTATTTATTACGGTAATCCTCCACCAGCGGAAGTCCTTCCCCCGGACGAAGATGTAGAAGCAGCACTCCGTTTGGATTCAGACCTAGAGTAACCTCTGTCCCGATAGGTATTCCGCAAACCTATATCTTTAGTCTTTATATGTTCAATTTTGAAGTTTCGGGGGTCATTAATTGACTTTCTTTGTTCTGTACCTTTGTTGTCACTTGTTTCCTTCCCTGCTCGGGGCATTATAAGTTTTCAGCATCGGAAGGTCCGATTCGCTCACAAGACTAACTTCGAAAGTATTCGCCACTGTTGTCTTTCTTACCGATGGGCGCGGCGGAGGTCAAGGCTGCATTGAATGCGGCGCTGGGTACGAATGCGAAGTCGTACTGGCGAGTATTCTCCAACTTTCTTTCTGGACGGGCCGCGAGGGCGGAATTCGAAGATTCCGTTCGACAATATCTCAACACTCCACAGCTGGGTGAGTCCTCGGTGCTAGAATTCAGGTATGGAGTCTGACCACATATTGAACTTATCACAGTCCAACTACATAATGCACTCATAATGGAGATCATAAGCTCTGTGACAATAAGCGAACCGGACATCATCTCGCCGGATACCATTATCCCTGCGAGTAAGCGGCGAAGAGTGCACCCATACCAGGGCGCGGAAGATGGTAACGATACGCTTCACTCTGCAAGACTCAAGAGCTGGATCGTCTCCATGAGCAAGGCCGAGCGTCAAAGCTTACGAAATATGGGCCAAATTGCAGAAGGATATCCAAGGTTTCCGCAAGAGAGGATACTCAGGGATGAAACCAACTCAGAAGGAGCCCTAGTGGAACCTCGGCGCGATGGTGAGCCCCACTCTGTGTTCAACCCTGGTCTGGTATTGACCTGTCGTTCGGGGTTCTTAGTGATCCTAGATTCTCAGCACCTTTGCGCATCCGAACGTTTCCTTCCTAATCCCTCTATTATACTACACAGAGTCAAGCGTATCGCACAAATGCACGGACTCCAACTACCGCAAGCAACCAGCCATACCACCTTTGGGGTATTATTCAACACTGCCCTCGAAGAGTTCCTGACCAACATCATTCGGGAGACATTCACAACCGTCACTGCCTCCGATATGTATGACTCCGTTCGACCCCTGAATCCGAGCAAGCCTCAACACATCAAGGGTCGTCATCGAGTGGTTGTACGGCCGCCCGACATTGCCACGACACTACATTTGATGCCTAGTCTGGTCCCCTATCATAGCCCCGCCGCCCAGAGGCTGATGATGTCGAACTTCGTCTGGCCGGACGAGGAGCCGGAGGATGAAGCGGAGGTCAAGGACCAGAAGGAGAAAAAGCATATGTACCTGACTAATTCGTCTGCCGCAGACTTTTATCGACTTATGCGTGCCAGTCGGTCCGGGACGAGCGAAGTATTGCACGACTTCCTATGGGCTTGATATTAGCTTCTAGTGACTATATTTGTTTCATTGATGTCAGTCTACTATCGTATTTGTATCAGTCTACTGTTGGTCCTGGAATCCTATTTTTATGATTCATTCTTGACTCTCGACTCTGACATCCTTCCGTAATGGATGATCTCTGGGGCAACGCATGGAATGAACCTGTGAAGACGGAAACGGCCGAAGTGAAGAAAGGTCATGCTGAGGATAGCTGGGGGAGTTCGAACACGAACGCCGCCCTGAACATTCCGTCCTGGACAACGAACACGGTTCGGTGGGATGACCATTCCGTTTCAACAAACTCGACGTGGGCTGGAAGCGCATTTTCGACCTCAATAGATGACGGTTGGGGTGCCAGTACACTCGAGGGCGTCGATGAAACGCGAGAACCAGATGAAGAAGTACCAACCCCGCTGGAATCTCCTATCCTGGGATCTCCAATGGGTGAAGGGGATTTGAAGGAAGCTGAAACGAAGACAGAGTCTCCCCCCGAGTCTCCAGTTGTACAGACCGCGGCGCATGAATCCATATCGACTCCAAACCCTCCACCGCCCGAACGATTTGACGCATTCTTACGAAGTCAACCGACGACTGTCGCTACTCCGAGTGAATGGACACCAGCTGTAACCAGTCCAGTCGCCACTGATGCAGACTGGAGTTCACCATGGGGAGGCGCGGTGGCAGAGCCGGAGGTTCAGTCTCATATGACCGCCGCAAAGCAACCCGAAGGCCCCGTAGATGATTGGGAACGGGCTGCTCAGGAGAAAAGATTGCGAGATACAAAGATGGTGAACCCACACCGTGTACCTGAAGATGATGCGCTAATATTATCCCCATTTGTCTAGCCTCCTGAGATTATGTCCTCTGTAATGGCCTATTTTGAGGAATTAAGCTCTGAGTTATGGCCCAATACGAACTTGGCCTCCGTGCGGGATCGTGCCGCTCCTCGATCCGAATGGGAAGGTGGGCTAGAGAACATAGAGGGATTGTACGTGACAGTCCAGATAATAATAGCTATCCTGACAATGCCCGTCTTCTAGGGGCGCCTTGTTGAACCACATTATTCCTGCTCAAGTGTCACCACCACCTCCAATACAATTCTCGAGGACAAAGGTATCGGCGGCCTATTTGCGATCTTTGCGAGTCACGAAGTCTGCGCCAATCATGTTGAATAGTCCCCTCTCACGGCTTTCCAAAGACTCGGCTGCATGGGAGCGGGCGGTCAAGGCACAGAGGGATCTCGATAGCTATATGGTGGGTTGGACACCAACTGCAATAGAAGAGGAGCCCACCCCTACTCCAACAGAGAAGAAGGGGATATTCAGTTTCTTCTCACGAAAATCGACAACAGGGCCGGAAGTCATGGTTTCCGCTTCCTACACTACTCCTAATCCAGCTTCTCCTGTGGTGGCTGGTCTTGAGGCAGTCACAAAAAGCTCAGAGAGCCCCCACGCATCGGTTCCTTCTTCTCCAGCAGCCCCTCCACCTGGTTTTGAACCTATGCCTTCACTCGTCTCGGTAACGGTACCGCCAATAAATACCTCGTCCGCAGTGTCCTCCCCGACCCCAGAACCGGTCCCAGCGACTTCTGCTGTCTCACGATTTCTTGGCCGGTGGTCACGAGCAAAGGCGCACAGTCCCCATAGCTCAATATCTCTAGATGCCAATGACCTCACCTTTCTCGACAATGTTCCATCTTACCACGACGATGATGACGAGAATCCTGAAGGTTTGCAAGCTGTACCCAAGGCAGTCAATACGGGTATTTCTAAACCTACTCAATCAGTAGAACAGATGAGCAAGGATGAATTTGAGAATATGTTGGAGGTGCAGGCTGCGTTAGCACTGAACGAGAAATTGATGGAGGACTTCCTCTTCGGGGAGCTCAGGGATGATAATGTAGGCAGCGGCTATGCACTCCTCGGTGCTAAGAAGACGAATGCATCCAGAGCCCTGAGCAAGCAGATCATGGTACCCCCTGCGACAATCCCTATGAAAACCCCAGACCCTTTCTCATCATTGGCCAATTCCTCATCCAAAAAACCTAGTCTTATGAATGACGACTTCTCATCGTTCATGTCCACCTCGTCATCTGCCAAGCCGGGCCATGCAGCGAGACCTCAACCCTTGAGTAACACCTCCCTTACACCAATAGCCCCTCTTCCAGTCCATGCGTCACGGTCTACCACATTAAGTAACCTCCATCCGACCGGACTCGCGGGATTGAACAACTTTGATTCCTTAACGGCTCCAGCACGTCTGCCCAAACCCGCTACGCCTCCTTTACTATCTCCACGACTTCCAACTAGTCCCACTCCCACTGGTAGCCCCTTATCACGGGGGGCAATACCTCCGCACAAAGCCGTTTCCCTTAC